>Ga0302125_10000101_pt1 | contig 47254 bp, 41 predicted proteins | sample CB4_surface_MG_FD_203111 | JGI IMG/M metagenome (GOLD analysis project Ga0302125, IMG submission 203111) | Marine microbial communities from Western Arctic Ocean, Canada - CB4_surface | ecosystem: Environmental > Aquatic > Marine > Oceanic | place: Canada: Western Arctic Ocean | collected... | reverse complement strand
CGACCTCGACGTGATGATCGCCCCTGGGCTAGTTCCTTCTGAGATGGAGCCCATGCGTCAGTTTGACCTCGAAGTGGTCGGTAGTGACCATCCTGGTATTGTGCGTGACGTATTCAAGGCATTGGCTGAAGTGTCCGTTAATGTGGAAGAGCTCAGCACCCGAGCCTACAGCGCGCCTGATAGCGGTTGTATACTTTTTGAAGCGAAAGCTCGGTTGGCATCTAGTTCAAATGTCGACCGTGAGAAAATCCGTAATCATCTAGAGGAGATCGGCCTAGATGTCTTGGTGGATATACGGCTGCTTGACTGATTTATTTTGGCTCAATGATGTATTTATGCCTTAACAGGATTCTACATCTTGAGATACGTCATTGAGGGGCTCAATACATACCAGAGTGAGGCGCGTAAACTGGTCGCAGCATTTAAAGTACGATTACTCGACTTCGGTCCTTTATTCAGCGGTGATTTGACCCAAAGTAAGCACTCCAATGGTCAGAGTGCGGCTACTGCCATTGGATTGTGCGCTGAGTTGATAGCTGTTGGTCTCTGCACCTTCGGCTATCATTAGGCGGGCATTTGCGTGGCCCTCCCAAGTATTTGTTGGGTCGAGCGATTCGCCATAGGCGCGTAAGATGAAGTCGCTGTCGGACAATTGGAGATTTGTTTGATTCAGCAAAGTATTGGTGAGCATCTCGGCGACTTCATTGTTTGGAGCCGTAGACTCTATTTCGTAAATATAGGCGTCTCCCAAGCGATCGAGCGTTTCGAGGGTATTAGTATAATCGCGAAGTGTGACTTGTGCGGGTAATGCATCTACGAGCATTTCATCCTCTATGCCGAGTATCACTACTAGGTCGTGGATCTTAACAATTTGATGGACGACGATGAACTGCGTTTCCAGATCAATAGCACGTAGGGATAGAAGTCCACTACTCGATCCTTTAGGTCGAATCAGCTCGATGACGAGCAGCGCTTTTTTATCGTCTTCGAAGATGGCCTCGTTTCCGTAGCTGAAGATTTGGCTGCTCTTGCCTAGCGTATCTGATTTGAGCTTAAAATCTACGGGTATAGTTACGCTGAATGCGTTACTATCGATTTTAGTAAGTGTGTTGTAAAAGTCGTTGCGTAGCTTGGCATCGGTGCGGTGAGTTCCTTCGCTATCTTGGGTGAAAACGCCGTCGAAGAACAGCGTCTCATAGTCTAGTTGCCAGCATCTTTCCAGAAGCTGCTGGCAACGCGTCGCCATGGCCTCTTCGAAAGTGGAAGATTCCAGCACGTAGTCGAATCGTGCTTCGTCGATGGTTTCCTTTGCCGCCTTCTGTGCGTCGACCGTGGTGAGTAAAGTTACCAAACTTTTTTGATTAGTTCGAATACTCAAGTTCGCGCTCTCGACCATTAGTTTGCCGCGCTTGACGATCGCCTTTATGTCTTTGTCAGGATCAAAAGTAGAGGGTCTAGTTTCGGCTAAGTATTGTCCACTCCGTCGGTTGGACTGAGCGTCTTCGATCATCGCCTCTAGATCAAGAAATTGTACTCTCTGTGAGGCCGTCATGTAGGAGATTAGAGCGTCGCTCTTATCGATGATACTTAAGTCAATAGCTGCCTCTTTTGAGGCCTTAGCGCTGGCCAAGAATGGCAAAAATATGATAGTTGTAAGCAATAAATTTGCCCAAGATCTTAGTCTGGATCGAAGCATAATGAGAATTAGGAAAGTGTTATAGAATGAGTGGTATTATAATCTAAGACCTTGAAGATTTGCCAAGCACATTCCTTCAACGAGTTACCAGTGTTGAGGTCATATTGACCGCATGTTTACTTTACCCTGTGCGCCGCATTGACAGGAGCCCCTAGAGTAGTGTTCTTTATCGGTATGCAGTTTAACGAAGAATTAACTCTTGTTCGCGATACCGAAGCGACGATCATTCCGGCAGGTGATATACAAGTCATTCCTTCCGGGACACGCGCAGTGATTTCACAAGCGCTAGGTGGCACTGTGACTATTCGTACAGACTCAGGCTTGTTCCGCCTTTCGAGCCAAGACTGGGATGCGCTAGGCGCAGAAACCCAAGCACAACTCGATCAAGCTGCGAAGGGGGCCGAGTCTGCACCTGTTGATGTGCCTTTCAGTGAAGAACTGGTCTGGGAGGCGATGAAAGGCTGCTTCGACCCGGAGATACCAGTTAACATTGTGGACTTGGGGCTCATCTATGATTTACAAATCAACGATGTGGATACCGATGGCAGACACTCAGTTAATGTTAAAATGACATTGACCGCACAAGGCTGCGGCATGGGTCCTGTCATCGCAGAAGATGCAAAAAAGAACATTGAAACGCTCGGCGCCGTATCGACGGCTCAAGTCGATATCGTATGGGATCCGCCTTGGACGCCGCATATGATCTCTAATGCTGGCCGTCAAAAGCTAGGTTTGGAATAGGGCGCTACGAAAACAATCGCTATCGCTGGTTTTGGCAAGCTCAGTCCAAGCCGTCATACTGTATTTTGCGTTGTGAATTTACGTTTGCACGGCGACTAATTTGGCAAACTTTGCCATTACGCATTTTAGAATGTCTTGGGGGCTAAGGCCGTTTTCATCGCGTAGCTTGTTCACAGAACTACCGTGTTCGATGAAGGCATCTGGCCAACCGATGCGTTCGACGGGGCAGCGCTGCAGGTCGGCGGATTGGAGGGCTTCTATCACTGCACTGCCCAGGCCGCCGGTGATGACGTGGTCTTCTATTGTCACAATGAGGCGAGTCGATTGTGCGGACTCGGCGAGTAATACGGTATCTAGCGGCTTGACGAAGCGTGCGTTGACCACACCTGCATCGATGCCGTGCTCACGGAGGCTTCTGGCAAGTTCTTCTGCATCAGTGACCATCGTGCCGATAGCCCAGATGTCTATATCGCTACCTGATTGTAGGCGTTTTGCATTACCGACTTCGATTGCTTCAGGTTTTTCTTTGATCGGGGTGCCGACTGCGTTGCCGCGTGGATAGCGAATGAAGGCGGCGCCTTGATAGGCGAGGCCTGTGGCCATCATGTCCGCAAGTTCATCTTCGTTGGCGGGTGCCATGACGACGACACCTGGCACGCAGCGCAGGTAGGAAAGGTCAAAGAGACCGTGGTGGGTAGCGCCATCGTTAGGTGACAGACCCGCGCGATCCATACAGAAGAGCACAGGCAAGTTTTGCAGCGCAACATCGTGGATGATCTGATCGTAAGCACGCTGGAGGAAGGTCGAGTAGATCGCGCAGACGGGATGGTAGCCAGAAGTGGCCATACCCGCTGCAAAGAGAACGGCGTGTTCTTCGGCGATGCCGACATCGAAGAATTGGTCGGGCAACTCTTTCTCGAGAATATTCAGCCCAGTGCCGGAGGGCATGGCAGCGGTGATACCCACGACGTTTTTGTCCTCACGTGCTAGCTTGACGAGTGTCTCACCCATCACGTCTTGATACTTAGGAGGAGTCCCAAAGGCGGAGGGGGCTCCTTTGCCCGTCTTTACATCGAAGGGGCTGGCGCCGTGAAAGCGCTCAGGATTTTCGATGGCGACATCGTATCCGCGACCTTTCTCAGTTAAAATGTGAAGGATTACTGGCTGTTCGGCATTTTTGGCAAACTCTAGGTAGTACTCGACCTGCTTTTGATCGTGCCCATCAATGGGGCCAATGTAGCGAATGCCGAATTTTTCAAAGAGTGATGAGGAGACGAAGAAGTCTTTCGTCTCTTGTTTCCACTTACTGCCAAATTTGATGATCGACTCGCCACCTGGCATTTTTTGGAGAAGACTCTCGATGTCGTCGTTGAGGCGGTTGTAGATCGGGTTTGTGATCAGCTCGTTAAAGTAGCGAGATAGTGCGCCTACATTTTTTGCGATCGACCATTTGTTGTCATTGAGAATTATGATGAGACGTTTGGTCGAACCGGCAACGTTGTTGAGCGCTTCCATCGTGATGCCACATGTAAAGGCGGCGTCGCCACAGAGCGCGACGACATTCTCGTCAGTGCCACGCTTATCGCGGGCTACGGCCATGCCTAGCGCGGCGGAAAGTGCGGTGCCAGCGTGGCCTGCGCCGAAGGCGTCGTGCTCGCTCTCGGCACGCGTGAGGAAGCCGCTGTAGCCATCGCTTGTACGGATGTGGTCAAAGCGTTCGTCATTGCGTCCGGTCAATAGCTTGTGAACGTAGCCTTGGTGGGAGACGTCGAAGCAGAAGCGGTCTTTTGGTGTATTAAATACGCGATGCAGGCCAATGGTGAGCTCGACCACTCCTAGGTTGGGACCGACGTGGCCACCATTTTTCGAGGTCGTCGCTATGACGCGTTCGCGAATCTCTTGCGCGAGTTGTGGTAGTTCTTCGAGCGTGAGTTTTTTTACGTCATCAGGCGATTGGATCTGGGCGAGTAGGGACATTTTGTAAATTAGTCTTCGCTAGAATCGTCAAAGTTTTCGAGCTCACCAGTTTTAAGATTGAGTTGTTCGATTTTGAGCTCGGCTTCTTTTAGTTGCGCTTGGCAATGATTCAGTAGTTTAGAGCCCTCTTCAAACTTAGCTACTAAGTCAGCGAGCGGCGTATCGCCGTTTTCCATTGATTGAATGAGGCCTTCAAGGCGCTCGACGGATTTTTCAAAGGTGGGGGATTCTTTTTTTGCAGGCATTGTGTTTAGTCCTGTGAGTCGAAGGCGTTTTGGATGACTTCGAGATCTATGTTTTTAGTAATGAGATCCTTGATGATCGGTATTTTATCCTCATCGCTGGGCTGTGTCTTGACTGTCATGTTGTTGATTTTGGAGGCGACTTTGTAGCTGTCCTCCTCGCATATGATAATGGGGATCGAGGTTTTCTCGATCATTTTCATTAGCTCCTGTTGGGGAAGAATATCACGCGTGAGGATGATACCTGCAATGAGGTCATCTCTACCCAGCCCTTCGGTTGCGATGGCCGATAGAATGATGTCTTCTCGGTCTCCTGGCGCTATAATGAGTGTGCCCTTGACGAGGTATTCTGAGAGGCCTTTGGCTGCCATCGCTCCGATAATGACTTTGTCGATCCGGTTTTTGCTGCCGGAGGTTTTGCCATTGATCCATCGCCCCTTAGTCTCGGCGACTACTTGCTCTAGATTAGGTTGTGTCAGCTTACACTCGTGGGGAATACAGCCGAGTAGCGGGATGTTCATACGTTCAAGGGCAATACGGCAATATTTATCGACCATCTGTAGCTTGTCGGGTTCGACTTTATTGATGATCGCACCGATTATCTGCACGCCGGCAGCTTCGAAGACGGCCTTGTTGAGCGCGATTTCATCAATTGGTCGGCCGATGCCGCCACGTGCGACGATGATAACTTTTGCATTGAGGCGCTTGGCGACATCCGCGTTGGAGAGATTGAAGACTGATCCCACACCCGCGTGACCGCTGCCTTCAATGATTATGTAGTCACGCTCAAAGGCTGCACGGTCGAAGGCGCGGCACATTTTATCGATCAGATAGGTGTGACTTGCGGAGGGGTTATCTAGATACTCCCTTGAAAAGGTTGCATGCACGGCGATGGGGCTCATCGCGTGAATCGGGGTCTTCACATTGAAAATTTGGTTGAGCAAGATGGAATCTTCATCGATCTGGCGGCCTTCGACTTCGACGAAGCGCTGGCCTACTGGCTTGATGAATCCAACGCGCTCGGTGATGCTACGTATTGCCGAAAAGAGGGCGAGACTTGTGGTGGTCTTACCGTCATTCATCCGAGTCGCTGCGATGAAGATACGTTTGGTCGTCTTGTTACGCGGCGCAGTTAAGATCTCTGTATCTTCGGGCTCGGTGAAGTCTTTTTGTTTTAGTGGCATATACTCAGAGTGAGTTTTGTAAGCTTGCGGAGCTGTTATCCTAGAGGAGAGTCACGTCTTCGTTCAAATCGTCGCTATTGTCGGTCGGGTAGAGTAGCTTATGATCGATAGCTTGCGAGGCGACCATCACGGCAGTACTAAATATATCGGTAGCGGAAGCACCACGACTGATCTCTGCAGCGGGCTTGGCGAGACCAGTAAGGATGGGGCCATAGTTGCGCGCACGGGTCAAGGTGTCGACTAGTTTAGAGGCGATGTTGGCTGAGTGTAGATCAGGGAAGATGAGAACGTTAGCACGACCGGCGACGGGACCGTCGATCTTCTTGGCTTTCGCAGTAATAGGGTCAAGGGCGGCGTCGACTTGAAGCTCCCCGTCGATCTCCATAGGGATGCCGAGTTCGTGAGCTTTGTTGCGCGCCATTTTAGTGGCTGCTTTCATCTTGGCCACGGTTGGGTCCTTACTCGTCACGCTTTTACTAGAGTAGCTAAGCAAAGACACATAGGGCTTTGTATTAGTTAAGTGGTAGCGAAGCGCGGCAGTGGTCACTGCGATGTCAGCAAGTTGTTCGCTCGTTGGATTAGGTATCACGGCGCAGTCAGCTAGAAAGAGCTCTCGGTCTTTACCCGTCTCCAGGTCTTCAAGATCAAAGATGTTGAGCGAAGATACGGTGTTAACATCGGGCAGGCGAGGGACGATCTGCAGGAGCGGGCGCAGCGCACTAGAGGCGGAACTGGTGGCACCCGATACGATCGCATCAGCCTGCGAAGTTGCGAGCATCATGGTAGCGAAGTAGTTGGTGTCCTCAAGGTATTGCTCGACGTCTTTGTCTTTGAGGTTTTTGAAACGGCGCAGGCCTTGAAATTTTTTGACGAAGCCTTCCCACTCATCACTACGGCGCGGCTCGATAATTCGGATGTGCTCGAGGTTGATGTCGAGCTTTTCGGCATTGGCCTTAATTTTTGCACGGTCGCCTAGCAGGATTGGAATGCCTAGTGAATTGGATGCAAATTTGCGTGCTGCTTGCAAGATGCGAGGGTCACTGCCTTCAGGGAAGACGACGCGTTTTGGATGGCGTTTGAGGCGGACGGTGAGTTTTGAAATGAGTGGCATTGATCAAATAATAAGTTTAAAGTGGTCTTACTGCTGAAAGTAAGCAAAAGACCAAGAACTAAGAGTAATAAATATACAATTGCCAAAGCTTTTTACGCCGTAGTTTCTAGTCTTTTATAAGGTAATGAATTTACCTGTCCCTTGCAAACAGATGTTCCAAAATCTCAAAAACATTGCCGTGGTCAGTCTTTCGACTGTGGGCTCCCGTTTATTGGGGCTTTTGCGAGATATTCTAATTTTTGCGGCGCTCGGAGCAAGCCTGTGGAATTCCGCCTTCATTTTGGCTTTTACCCTACCAAATCTTTTCCGCCGACTCCTAGGGGAAGGGGCGCTTAGTTCGGCTATTGTCCCTATTTTTTCAGATGTGCTGGAGCGGGAGGGGCGAAGTGGTGCCTTCCGCTTTTTCAATCAAGTACTTGCACGATTATTGTTGGCGCTGATTGTAATCATCAGCCTAGGCATGCTTTTGCTGGCTTGGGCGGCTGGTGGTAGCTTTTTACCCGAGCGCTGGGCGACGGGCGCGGAACTGGCCGTCTGGCTGCTACCCTACATGCTATTCATCTGCCTAGCTGCGATTATCTCGGCGGGTCTGAACCTAGTTGGCCGTTTTGCTGTGGCGGCATCGACTCCCATCTTGCTTAACCTTTCTATGATTGGGGCGCTCGCCGCAGGCCTATGGCTGGATGCCGATGTGGCGCGGGTTGTCTACTGGTTGTGCGGCGGCGTGCTTTTGGGTGGACTCCTGCAGCTCCTCTTCCCAGCGATCGATCTGATACGTCAAGGATGGCGCCCGCGACTGGAGCTACAGGGTGGGTCGGCGCTGACCGAACTCTGGCAACTCTTTTTGCCGGGACTAATGGGGGCGGCAATTTTGCAGGTTAATATCCTCATCTCGCGGCTTTTGGCCTACTCGCTTGACGAATCAGCAGTGTCCGTGCTTTACCTGGCAAGTAGATTAATGGAGCTACCTCTCGGCGTATTTACTATCGCGGTGGCGACTGTATTCTTTCCGCTCTTAGCTAAGGCGCTCTCGAACCATGATGAGACCGCCTTCTCGGCGGCTTTTCTACAAGGTTTGCGCCTCGTGGTCGGTATTTCTGTCCCTGCGGGCATCGGGTTGTTTGTTTTGGGGGAGCCGATTATCGAGCTGCTCTTTCTTTGGGGGGCTTTTGAAAAGGCCGATGTGCTGGCTACCGTGCCACTCCTTGCAATCTACGGGATTGGTTTGCCGCTCTACTCGGCAGCTACTTTTATCACCCGTGGGCTCCACGCTAGTAAGGACATGCGCACACCGGTTAGAGTCGCGGGTTACTGTCTGTTGATTAATTTGTTTTTGGGAATACTCCTCATGCAATTCTGGGGTGCCGCTGGGCTGGCCGCGGCCAACGTGCTGGCCGCGCTCGCCCAGAGCTGGCTACTTTGGAGAGCGCTCTCGGCGAGGCGTCCTGGCATTAGTTGTCACGCTTTGCGTCCAGCTTTGTCTAAAGTGCTCATTGCGGGTGCCACCATGGGGCTATTTTGTGCCCTCGCATGGTCTTTTTTGGCTGGTTTCGACTTAAACGAAAAGCTCAGTGCCGCACTCACCGTCGCCGTCTGCGTGCCGGGGGGTGCTATGGTCTATTTAATTCTGCTCTACCTGTTCCGCTTTGAGGAGTTAGCTAGGCTCAAAGAGATGTTTCTTAGCTACTTAAATAAGCGCTAGCAGTGAGCTGGATTCCAGATTTCAACTGGCTGTCGAAGGAATGCTGATCAAGCATGGCCGGAGGGGGGACTAGACTTTTTCCTAAAACCAAGGAATACGACTTCCTTGCTCTATAGTCACTCCGTTTTCGATGCGAGTCGAACCACAACCAGAGCTGCAGACTAGGCTCGCTGCCAGCGCGAGACCGAGGATGATTTTTGAGATATTCTTTTTCATGGGGTTCCTCCTAAGTGAATTAACTGGATTTCTTTTGGGCAGTGTTGGCCTGCTTATCATAGAGGCTCTTGTAGAGAGGCTGGCTCGCGTAAAGTTCTTGGTGTGTCCCGCTCGCAGCAATCTCGCCTGCGTCGAATACCAAAATACGATCCGCGTGCTGGATCGTACTGAAGCGGTGAGCGATGATCAGCACGGTGCGGCCTTTGGAGAGAGTCTCGAGTGCGGCTTGGATCGCGTGCTCACTCTCCGCATCGAGTGCCGAGGTTGGCTCATCGAGGATGATGATTGGCGCGTCTTTGAGAAAAGCGCGTGCGATGGAAATTCGTTGGCGTTGGCCACCTGATAGGCGGTTACCCCGCTCGCCCACAATGTATTCGTAGCCACCGTCGAGTTGTTCGATGAAATCGCCTGCATTAGCCATATTAGCGGCGATACGGATCGCCTCTTCGCTGGCACCCTCGCGTCCTATGCCGATGTTGTGCGCGACCGATTCGTTAAATAGAATCGCGTCTTGTGAGACCAAGGCAATTTGGCTGCGAAGGTCACACTTTTTAAAGTCTTTCACGTTTATGCCATCTATTCGCACGCTCCCCTTTAGCGCGTCGTAGAATCGAGGCACTAAATTGGCAAAGGTCGATTTACCCGCCCCACTGGGGCCGACTAGGGCGATCACTTCGCCAGGTGCAATATCAATCTGGATGTCCTTGAGTGCGACTTCCTTTTTGTAGCTAAAGGTTACGTGGTCGAATTCAATTCTGCCTTTTAGATCACGAGTTTGGATTGGGTTAGAATTTTCAGGGACCGTATCTTCGGTCTGGAGCACATACTCGAGTCGATCGAGCGAAGCTTCCGCCTTTCGTATCGTGTTTGATACGCCGCCCAACTTTTTGATAGGCTCGTAGCACATATAAAGGGCCGTCAGAATTGCGGCCATCCCTTCAGGCGAAAGATTTTTGACCACGGCGGCGTGGAGGGCAAAGACGATGGCAAAGGCGGAGACCAATTCGATCATTGGTGAGAGAGCCTTGTCGTATTTGACCGTTTTAAGCGAGAGCTTGAAAAACTTATGGCAAGCTGCTCCGAAACGACTGATCTCGCGATCTTCGAGATTGTATGCCCTTATCTCGCGCACGGAGCCTAGATTTTCGTTCAGCACATCGTTGACCTCACCTGCCTGACGCTGAGCTAGCCTAGCTTTGTTGAGGATACGGGTCCCGATTGCTTTGATCGGGAGTACGCATGCAGGTACCGAGGCAAGTGCGATGAGCATAAAAGCAGCCTCCTTTTCGGTAATTGTTAAATAAATGAGGGCAGAGAAAGCGGCGATCAGCGTAGCTGGTTCCTTGACCAGGCTGTTGACCACCTTGACGATGGCTCCTTGCAATTGCAAAGTGTCGCCCGTTACGCGGCTCATCAAATCACCTACATTATTTCGGTGGAAGAAAGATAGTGGTAGCTCCTGGATCTTGGTAAAGACCATCAATCGCAGCTTTTCCAGCACGTGCATACCTGCATAGGCCATGTAATAGGCATTTAAGAAGCTACCCACTGCACGAAAAGTAAATACGACTGGGACCGAGGACAGGATCAAGATTAGTTGCCAGCCCGCTGGGGGATTGTTGGAGGTGACCAGAGGAACCAGAAATTTAATCACAAAGGGCAAGCCCGCGCCCGAGGCCGCAGCCGCGACGATGCCAAAAAACAAACCGAGCCCGAATTGGACGCGCACAGGTTTTAAATATTTAAAATAGGGGCCGAAGCGTTTGAGAAACATGACTCGAAGCGTGTATTAATGAGCGAATGTAATAAAATAAGCGCTTAGGCTAGTCAAAGTCCAGCTTTGCTGTGCCTGATACTTTTTTGCTCCAGTATTGCGCGATAGCTCTTTTCTACTATAACCGACTTATATGTCCGATCTCTCCACAGTCGAACCCTTGCTTTCTGTTCGCGATCTCAAAGTTCACTTTCCCGTTAAAGGAGGTGTCCTCCAGCACACCGTCGACGTGGTGAAAGCTGTGGATGGCATCAGTTTTGACATACCCCGCGGAAAGACTGCCGGCCTCGTCGGTGAAAGCGGCAGCGGTAAGACTACTACCGGACGCGCTATCGCACGTCTTGTGCCAATAACCGCTGGCTCCGTCCACTACGAGGGGCGCGATCTGGCCACACTGTCTCGCCGTGATTTCTTTGCCTATCGCAAGAAAATCCAGGTTATCTTCCAAGACCCCTTTGGGTCGCTTAACCCCAGGATGACGATCTACAGCATCATCGCCGAGCCTCTCGACATTCATTTCAAAGGGTGGTCAAAGTCGCAAAAGCAAGCTCGCGTGGCTGACCTACTCGAAAAGGTGGGCCTCTCAGCCGAATTCATGCAGCGCTACCCGCACCAGTTCAGCGGAGGCCAGCGCCAGCGCATTGGCATCGCCCGGGCCCTCGCGGTCGAGCCCGACTTTATCGTCTGCGACGAGCCCGTCAGCGCGCTCGACGTTTCCGTACAAGCGCAGATTATTAATCTTCTGCAAGACCTACAAGACGAGCTCGGATTGACCTACCTGTTCATCGCACACGACCTCGCCGTGGTCGAGCACATCAGCGACCAGGTGCTCGTCATGACAGAAGGCAAAATCGTGGAGCAGGCTAGCGCGGCAGAGATCTACAGCAATCCGCAACACCCCTACACCGTCAAGTTACTCGAGGCCGTCCCACAGTTGTAGATTTTATTTATACGCCTGTGAGAATTTTCGCTCACTTCGACTGCGAAGCAAGTAACTCTTTGAGCTGGTCTTTTTTCAAGGGTTCCATCTGGGGACGGTATTGAGCGAAAGTTTCTTCGCTGGTGATTTCGTGTTCTCTGTAGCAGCGGCACATGTCCTGCGAGTCCATGACTTGGCGGTTGTATTTGCCGCAGAAAACACAAAGTTTTACATGCAAACGTAGAAAAAAGCGCCTTAAAGGGGGCATTTTTTCGTAGTCTTCTTTAGACAGTGCGTTGGATACTTGTTTACAGGTAAACATATGTGAGTGAATTATTTAACGTTTTCTCCGGTCCAGCTAGCTTCGAGTAGTAACTTAAGCTGTTCCCGGGCGCGATGTAAGAGCACCCATAGATAATTCGGAGTGATGTCCATTGCCTTACAAACTTCTTCAGTTGTTTGATCTTCTAGCACGCGCAGGACGAATGCTTCACGGGCGGGGTCTTTGACTTGGGCGATACATTTTTCGAACACGATCCAGAACTCGCCGTTATCATACGATTTACGGGGGTTAAATTGCCAAGGGTCTGGATTGGTCGTGGCGATGCCGCTATATTTGAACCAAAAACTCTCTAAGAGAGCTTCGTCTTCCGCCTCAATATCGACCTTGTTTTCTTTGATGGATTTACGAATCTGATCTACGATCTTGTTACGCATAATGCCGCGCAGCCAAAATTTGATATCACGACTGCCATCGAATCGCTCGAGCGCCTTAATGCCGGCTAGAAAGGTGTCTTGTACGCAGTCGTTGGCGGCGTCGGGATTGCGCAAGCGCGACATGGCGAAGCCGTAGAGATAATCTCCATACTTATCGACCCACTGCTCAGGTGGGGTGACAGGTACTTTCGGTTCAGGTTTCTCAGTCACGGTGTGAAATTGCTACCGGGCATTAGGGGCGTCAACTAAAGTCTTCGCGTAAAGGCTCGATAGGGATACCGAACACTACCCGCAGGTCTTAACCTTAAACTCAATCGTTCGATCTGCTTCGTCTAGAATTAATAGTGCTTTTTGTTCGGCCTCGCGCATTTTGGCGCGGTCGCACTCTTTGCGGTCGTCGTAGCCAGCTAGATGCAGCCAGCCGTGGACGAGGTAGAGGCTGAGCTCGCGACTGAAAGGCTCGCCTAATTCTGTGGCCCGGCTGCGAGCGTGGTCGACGGATACGATGATCTCCCCGGCCGATTCCATCTCGGGCTGAGCAGGGAAGGTGATTACATCAGTGGGGCTTGGATCTTCCATGAAGTCGGCGTGCACTTGTGCGATCTCGGCATCGTTGACGAAGGCGATGCTTAGCTCGCCTTCGCTGATTGGGAATCTACCTGATGCGTGGATCGCCTCAAAAAGAGCGATGGCGGCGTCCTTAGGGTCGACGAGGGCGCTAGATTGGTTGTTGATCTCCAGGCTTAGCTTTGGCATCGGGCGTTTTGTCGGTGTTTCCCTTTTCGAGGTCGCTTGCCTTTTCGGCATCGCTCTTTGGGTATTCTACACGGGCGTGTAGCATGTTGAGAACAGTGTAGATGAAGCTCTTACGTATCTGGTCGAGTTCTTGAAAGGTGAGTGGGCAGTTGTCGAGCTGGCCGTCTTCGATCCGGTCTTTGAAGATGCGGTCGATCAACTCTTCTACGTTGGGCTGAGTGACTTTTTTCAGAGTACGGCTGGCCGCCTCGACGCTGTCAGCGAAGAAGATGATGGCACTCTCTTTAAACGCGGGTTTTGGGCCGTCGTAGCGGTAGGTGCTCTCATCGACCACAATTTCCTCTTTAGCCTTCTTTTTGATCCTAGCGTTCGCCTTTTCGGAGAAGGGCTGGTGGGTGTCTTCTTGTTTTTCCTTAGCGCGTTCTTTGGCTTGGTAGTAAAAATATTTAATCAGGGTGGTGCCGTGGTGCTGACGAATGACATCGATGATCACGCGGGGCAACTTTTCCTTGCGCGCCATTTCGACCCCTTCTTTGACGTGCGCTTTGATCACGAGTGCGCTCATCGAGGGGTTCTTCTCATCGTGCGGGTTCACGCCGTCGCGCTGGTTTTCGGCGAAATATACGGGTTTAACTAATTTGCCGATATCATGAAAGAGGCAGCATACACGACAGAGTAGGGGGCTCGCGCCGATAGCGGCAGCGGCATTTTCAGAGAGGTTCGCCACCATGAGACTGTGGTGATAGGTGCCAGGGGCTTCCATCTGCATACGCCGCAGGAGGGGATGGTTGAAGTCGGTTAGTTCGAGCAGAGTAATTTCGGTGGTGATCTTAAACAGCTGCTCGAAGACGGGCAGCAAGCCGACGGCCAGAATGCCTGTGAGCAAACCGACGACAAGGGCGACAAGTGTCTGCTGACCGACAATGCCAAAGGAGAAGCCATTGAGGAAGCCGATGGCCGCAGCAGCGATAGCGGCTGTCGCGCCAGCCAGTAGTCCCGCGCGAACGAGTTTTGAACGTTTGCGGACGTTAGTCGATACATAGGCACCTACGACGCCCGAAAGAAAAGCTATGAGAATGAACTCGACTGAATTGTTCTGAATGATGCCAAAGACGACTGCAATAATCAGCGCCGAGAGCACGGCGGGGGCACCTCCCACTAGCACGGCCACGATAATCGGTGCGAGCGCGTAAGGTGCCACATAGGGTAGCATGCTCAGCGAAGGTCGGCTATTAATAAGCGCGCTTTCGCCGATCTCCATGATTATCCGGATAATTAATAAATTGAGTAGGATACTGAGAGCGGTGATGGCGATGGCTCGATTGCGCTTATGTAACTCGCGCAGGCCTTGCTTTACGTAAATGTAAACGGCGATCAGGAGGATCGAGGTCAGCATGAGTCGCTCAATAAAGAGTTGATTGAAGATGAGCGAGTTGCCGCGGCGGTCTAGTTCGACTTGACGGTAGGCTGTGAGGCGCTCTATGTCGGTTTCCTTAATCATGGTTCCTGGCTCGATCAACGTGTCCCCTTGTTTGAAATTGATTACGCTAGGTTCTAGTTGGTCGATGGCTCGCTGGATCGCACGATTAGTGCCGATGGCACTGTAGAGAAGGTTGGGCTCAAGGCCTTCACGAAAGATGTCGAAGAGAACGCGCGCCGTGGTAGAGTTACCTGAGAGTGAGTTGATCCTTACGCGCAGCGCGACGAGCGCATCGGCCAAAGAGCGAGCATCTGGCAGGTTGTAGCGGCCATCCTCATCGACGAGTTGAATTACGATTACCTGTGGTCCCACAGTCTCGGAGCTCTTGTCCGAGTAGATGCCGTCCTCGTATATTTCTTTGAGCACAGAGAGTGCGTCGTTGAAAAGCGTGGACCGTTCCTTGGGTTTTGTCTGCTTTGTGAGTTTAGAAATGGACTCGGCCTCGACTGCTAGTTGGTTCGACTCAATCAGTGTCGTCGCAGTTTTTAGAAGTTCAGCTTGCAGGACTTCGTTGCCCTCTTCTTCAAAGTCGATTTGGTTTTTCGCGATACTAGAGTTGAGCTCGTTGATAAATTGGCGAAATTTTTCAAACGGCTCGAAGGTGCGCTGGAAAACCGGTGGCACTTGCGCGCGGGCTGCGGACGCATTGGCCTCGGCCATCACTTCGCTTTCGTATTGAAATTGGAACTCGGAAACGACTCGTGTCTGCGCCGCCTGGTTGAAGATGATGCGTGGCCCCTTCGGTTTTTGTCCGAGGTAGCAGATAGTGATGACGAGGGCCGAAAAAAGTAGAAAGAGGCTGACCTCAATTAACCGGCTAGTCTCGAAAAAGTGCGAGGTGGCCGACTCTTTTCCGCGGCCGACATCCTTGCGCACGCCATTGGAGCCGTCTTTGGATTTACGCTTCTTGTTGTATTTTTTAGTGAAAAAAGCCATAGGAAAGTGGTTTATTGGCCCGGTACAGCCGCAGTAGGTTAGATTAAGCTATTGCGTAAGCGTTGATAATATCTTGCACGAGCGGGTGGCGGACGACGTCTTGGCCATCAAAGTAAAAGAGGTGGATGCGCTCGATGTCTTTGAGCACGCGGGTGGCCTCCTTGAGACCCGATTGCTTATTGCGTGGTAGGTCGGTTTGGGTGATGTCGCCCGTCACCACCATGCGGCTACCGTCGCCGAGGCGGGTAAGGAACATCATCATTTGCTCGTGAGTGGTATTTTGTGCCTCATCGAGCACGACGAATGCATTGGCGAGGGTGCGGCCACGCATGTAGGCGAGCGGCGCGATCTCAACGATACCGCGCTCGACGAGTTGCATGGTTTGCTCCTTGCCGATCATGTCGTTCATGGCGTCGTAGAGAGGGGTAAGGTAAGGCAGGATCTTTTCCTGTAGCTCGCCAGGAAGAAAACCGAGCGCCTCGCCCGCTTCGACTGCGGGGCGGGTCAAAATGATACGTTCGACGCGACCCTCGAGTAGCTCACGCAGCGCCATGGCCATGGCTAAGTAGGTCTTACCGGTGCCAGCGGGACCGATACCGAAGGTAATCGGGTGCGCGTCGATCGCTTGCAGGTAGCGTTTTTGATTGAGCGTCTTGGGCACGACGCTCTGGCGTTTGAGTTTGATGACGAAGGGATTGCGGTAGATCTCACGCAGCTCTTCTCCCTTGCCGTCCGCCACGCAGCGTAGTGTGTAGTGAAAGTCAGAACTACGGATGCGTAGGCCTTGCGCGCGGGCGGCTTCGAGTAGTCCGAAGACTGCCTTTAAGTTAGCGATGCCCTCGATCTTACCATCAACGGTGACCCATTCGTCGCGACTTACTATGCTGACGCCTAGGCAGTGCTCGGCTTCTTCAAGGTTACGTCCGTCGTCTGCATAGAGCAGGCTCAACTGACGGGCGCTGGAAAAGTGGATCGTCTCGGACGGCATACCTTTATATATTGGCTTCGACGCAGGCGTGCAGGCGCTGCCACATGGCATCCATCGAGTCAGGAAGGACGCGAGTGTTGCTGATGACTGGCATAAAGTTTGTGTCGCCGTTCCAGCGCGGCACGACGTGACAATGTAAATGGCAAGGGATACCTGCGCCCGCGGCGTCGCCAAAGTTGAAGCCGGTGTTGAAGCCGTCAGGGCTGAGGGCCCGGCTGAGGATGTTTTGAGCTTCCACGACTAAGTCGATTAGTTCGTGGCGCTCCTCATTACTGAGTTCCTCAAGTCGAGCTACTTCGCGGAAGGGCAACACGAGTAGATGGCCCGCGTTATAAGGATAGCGGTTCATTACAATGTAATTGTGTATGCCGCGATGCAAAATATACTCCTTAGCATCATCGCCTGTTTCTGTAATGTGGGTAAATGGATTACCGCATTCTTTCGGGTTTTTAGGCGCAAGGATGTAGGGCATACGCCAGTAAGCGTGGAGCCGCTCCATCGAGGAAGGGAGCTTTGTAGATGTCTGTGTAGGTATGGATTCGTCCATAAAAAGAGCGGTGGACAATAGAGTCCTTAGAAGCTCGCGTCGATGGTTAATTCAGGGCCTTAAAAACGCCTTTTCGGGGTTGCTTTGGTGCTTAAGCGTGGCAAATCTTTGCATTTCATTTTGTGCCATCATCCAAGTATCTCGCTTGTTTAATTCCGTGACGAAGCCAATCAAATCCCAAAACTTCAAGGACATCCTGCCTGAACAAATTGCGGCCTTTAGCCTGATTGTCGGTTTCGCTCTCTACACTGCCTGGGATCAGATGTATTGGTGGGGGAATCGCGAGGATTATAGCTTCGGTTACCTTGTGCCGCTATTTGCTGGCTACGTAATTTTCGATCGCTGGCCTGTCATTCGCAGCTATCTCTTCGCAGGTCATGCTCCTGGTCAGCCTGCTCCTGTTCAAGTCGAGCGTAGTGCGCTCACTTCTCTTTTGGAATGGGTCGCGGTAGCCGTCTTCGCCGCTTCGGTCTGCCTTTTCACGATCGGCGCGCTCTTGCGCGCGGCGACAGGACCGCAAAATCCAGCCTCGCTCGCCATCGCAGCCAGTCTTGCAGGGCTTGCGCTTAGTGCGGTCTTTATCTTTTCCAAACAGCGCGCCGACGGCCAGGCTATGCCGCTCAAGCATCGCCTTGCGCTGACCGCGCTCTTTCTTTTTCCCGCTTTGATTTGGATGATTTCGGCGCCGATGGTTTCTGTGGCCGAGACACAGATCCGCGTCTTTTTGCTGACCAAGGTGACCATTGCGGTATTTAGCTCTTTCGATTTCCTTGGTTACGAGCTGGAACGAGAAGGCAACGTCCTCATCTTGCCCGAAGGTCAAGTAGGCGTCGAGGAGGCCTGCTCTGGTATCCGTTCGCTCACCGCTTGTCTCTTTGCTGGATCGTTCCTTGCTTCGGTCTATCTGGATCGTTTTTGGAAAAAAATTCTTTTGGTCGGAGCAGCTATGTTTTTCGCAGTGCTGACTAATTTGATTCGAAGTATTTTCCTGACACTCTGGGCTTATTACCATGGCTCGCAAGCCATCGACGAACACTGGGTGCTTCCATTAATCGGCGATATTGGCACCGTCCACGATGTCACTGGTATGGCGATTCTTGTCGTCACATGTATCGGCCTGATCGGTTTGTTACCTATTTTTAACTATAAGCTAAAAGACTTTGAAGAAGATGAAGACTGGAATCAGTCGGAGCCTTCGGATTCAGCATAGTTCAGCGGCCTTAATTACTGCGAGCATGAAGAATCAGAGCTTCCCCATGCTTCCACCCGAAGTGGTACCTTTCAAGGAAGTCAGTGGGCGCGCTTCCTAAGTCGCTCGTCGAGCGGTTACGCGAGACGGCGTTTGACTAAGTTTGTGGTGAAGTATTTGGCGTTTCGCGAAGTTACCTTCAACTGTGTTCTTGAATATCTACACCTCAACCAGTGCTTCTTTTTTTTGCGCAGCTTGCTCCGCGAGCATTGCTCGGCGACGGGCGCGGACGTCGAACATGTCAGACTGTTCCTCGGCGTGGTAGGAGGAACGGATCATCGGGCCGGACTCGCAGGCACCAAAGCCGATCCCTAGTGCGTATTCTTTCCAACGTGCAAATTCCTCAGGGGTGACCCAGCGGTCGATCTCGGCATGTTGCTTAGAGGGTTGCAAATACTGGCCGATAGTGAGCACGTCGACGCCGACTTTAACCATGTCGCTGAGCACTTCCTCTATCTCCTTCTCCTTTTCTCCTATGCCGAGCATGATGCCGGACTTGGTAATGAAACCGCGCGATTTAGCGTGCTCCAGTACCCATAGCGAGCGGTCGTAGCGAGCAGTCTTACGGATTGGACGTTGGAGGCGTTTGACCGTTTCGAGGTTGTGGTTAAAAATGTCGGGGCAGGCATCGAGTACTAGGTCGAGGTATTCCTGTTGACCACGGAAGTCCGCCGTGAGCACTTCGACGGCGCATTCGGGCATGCGATGGTGAATGGCGCGGATGGTAGCCGCCCAGACGGAGGCCCCTCCGTCTTTCAAATCGTCGCGGGCGACGGAAGTAATCACGGCGTGCTTGAGGTTCATTCGGGCTATGGACTCGGCTACGCGGGCGGGCTCACCAATATCGAGTTCAGTCGGTCGACCTGTCTGGATAGCACAAAAGGTGCAGGAACGGGTGCAGATGTTGCCCAGAATCATGACGGTGGCCGTACCGCGCGACCAGCATTCGCCCATGTTCGGGCATTGGGCACTCTTGCAGACGGTGTGTAGATCGTTGTTGTCGACGATCTCGCGCACAGCTTTGTATTCAGGGCTGGTGGGTAGTTTGGCTCGGAGCCAATCTGGTTTTCGCATATCCATCTTATTAATTACTGTTCCTAAAAACTTGCTTAAATTCAACTGCTAATCGCGCTTTTACCTCTGCTATGTCGACGGCCTCATCTAGCTCATTAGCAAGTGAGGTCACGCTACCGTCACTAATCCCACAGGGCACTATCCCATCAAAGTGCGCCATGTCGGGGCAGACGTTGAGTGCGAAACCGTGGTAGGTGATCCATGAACGCACGGCTACGCCGATGGCGCAGATCTTACGCGCATTGCTCAGCCAGATGCCGGTGTTACCTTCGCGGCGGCCAGCGGCCAGGCCGTAAGTAGCGAGGGTGCGGATGACGACCTCTTCGAGATCGCGCAGGTAGGCATGGAGATCTTTGCGGTGCGCGAGCGAGAGGATGGGGTAGCCTACGATTTGACCGGGTCCGTGATAAGTTATGTCGCCCCCTCGGTTCGATTTGAAGACGGCGACGCCCTGCCGGGAACACTCGGTTTCTGTCCAAAGTAGGTGCTGTTCTGAGTCTTTGCGCATACCCATGGTGTAGACAGGTGTGTGCTCGGTAAAAATAAGAGCGTCGCCGCACTCGCCCGTTCGACGTTGTTCGACGCGTAACTTTTGCTGCTCGAAAGCGTCGGCGTAGTCCGTCAGCTCCCAGTCGATCACTTCGATTTCTGTGATCGAATTTGTCATGTGATCGAGTAGACCAAAGAGCGCTTGCTGCATCCGCCCGTAAGTCGAGACTGGCTCGGCAGTGCGCCTTCCTCGTAGAGTCGGTGGCTACGGAGAGCGTGCCCACGGGTTTGTGCCCAGTCTGCCAGTGCGGCAGGCCCCTCAAACGATACATGTTGTAGGCATAAGATTCGCATCCTTTGTAATGTATAATGACGGTTGTCTTTCTCGGCTTGGAGTCTAGTTAAAAGATACTATGAAATTCCACCGGTTGTCTTGGATACTCTTTGCTCTAGCTCTTTTTGGGGCGCTGGTCGGCTTTTTTATTTCGATTGTAAGCCCTTCCTCTTCCTTCTTCGGGGTAATTGTTAAAGATGAGGTTAAGGCGAGCGACCTTGCGGCACAAGTGGATTTCGATTTTCCTCTTAGGTCGAGTGATCAAGTTGGGATCCGAGACCTTGCCTATCCAAGCAAGGCCATCCCTGGGGAGCTAGTTGTCCACTTCGACAATCGCAAAGACTACCTCGCTTATCTTGAGGCGCTCACTAATGCGGACATCGCGCCACTCGGCCAGATCGACGAGCTCCTCGCCGTGCGTATTCCCGAGAGCGCTTTGCTGCAGACAAACTTCGGTCAATTCGGCGCCCGTGCCAGCTACTCTTACCCAATCGAGTGTCCGCTGCCGCCTGTCGAAATTGACCCTGAAGCGCTCGCGAGTCTTCGCGCTTACGGTCTCTCTGCCCGTACTATCACAGGTGGCTTCATAGCCGGGGAGGGCGAGGGAGTCATCGTAGCCACTCTCGATTCGGGTATCCAAGCGCATTCGCAGTTTGATGAAGTTTACATCGTGCCTATCGATTTAGCTGGTGGCGGCGTGGCGGGGCCCGGCGCGGCGCATGGCACTTCGGTTGCCTCGATCATCACCGGTAGTGAAGGCATTGCGCCCGCTGCCGAGCTATTTGTTGTTCGGGTGCTGGATAATGAAGGCTTGGGCAATAGCTACGATGTGGCTCAGGGTATCGTGCAAGCGGTCGATCACGGTGTGCAGATTATCAATATGAGCCTCGGTGTCTATCAAGACTCACCATTACTTCGCCAAGCCGTCAAATATGCCGATGATCGCGGTGTAATCATGGTTGCTGCTGCGGGTAATGATGGCTACAACCGCATACCATATCCAGCAGCTTATTCAGAAGTGCTTGCCGTGACAGCAGTGGATGCGAACAGACAGCATGCCCTCTTTCCGAATCAATCCGAGAAAATTGATTTTGCTGCACCCGGCGTCGGCATACTCACAGCTAAAGAAGATAAAGGCACTACGCTATTTTCTGGTACTTCCGCTGCTGCGCCCTTTGTTAGCGGTACACTTGCTTCGCTAATGTCTGGCTCTGCCGCATTGCCACCTAAGCAAGCGGTTGAGATCCTTAAGCGCTACCTTAACGACCAAGGTGCGCCTAGCGCTGACCCAATCTACGGTGCTGGCCTTGTCGATTGGGATCGCCTCCGCGAACGTGCCACGCCAAATCTACTCGATGTCGCACTAGCCGACATTTACCTTCAGCCCGATGCCCAACCTGGTACTACTATGCCGATTGAAGTCACCGTCCAGAATCGTGGTACCAACTGGTTCAGCGATGCTCAGCTCGAAGTTTTCATCGGTGAGGCCGAGCCTGTTAGTTTTGTCCTTGGCTCTCTCGGGCCTGGTCAGACGACTACGCGTAAAGTATTTACTCAGATCCCTACGCTGGATAGTGATGAAATGCTCATTTTCGCCGCTCGCGTCATGCCCAAGGAGCTCGAAGATGATGTCCGTCTGAATAACAATATGAAGGCGGTCACCTTTCGTCCAGTCAAGTAGTGGCTAGTGCATTCGCCATCGAGTCGTGCTCCACGAGCTATTTATGGCAGCAGAAGCAGTCATTAGGCCTTTTTTTAACTGGATTTGCTTGCCCAGTCACTATACCGCTATCTAGCAAATAAAATACTTTCATGAATGATTCCGAACAAGCGCCGATCATCCCTGAAGAGGGAGAGGTCGGATTCGTCGAGTACCAGGATTTTGTTTCCAAAGAGCCGTTTAAATTCGTCTCGGGGGGCAATCTACCTGAGCTGACGCTCCGTTATGAGACATACGGACATCTTAATGCGGCCAAGGACAACGCCATCCTGATCTGCCATGCTCTCAGCGGCGATCACCACTGCGCTGGCGTCCATGGTATCGAAGAGCGCAAGCAAGGTTGGTGGAATTTTATGGTTGGTCCTGGTAAGCCGATCGACACTACCCGCTACTTTGTGATTTGTTCCAATGTGCTCGGCGGTTGCCAAGGTTCGACTGGCCCCGGTTCGATCAACCCGGAAACGGGCAAAGCCTACCAGCTCGATTTCCCTAAACTCACTGTGCAAGATATGGTCAAAGCGCAGTCGCTCCTCGTTGATCATTTCGGGATCGACCGTCTCCACGCCGTCATCGGTGGTAGCATGGGCGGCATGCAGACCGTACAATGGGCGATTGATTTTCCCGACCGAGTCGGCCGCTATATCGCGCTCGCTTGCGGCGCTCGACATACCGCACAAGCCATCGCCTTTAACGATACGGGTCGCCAAGCCATCATCTCAGATCCCGCATGGCAGCAAGGCAGCTACGATCCAGAGTACGGCCCAGACCAAGGCCTAGCCGTGGCGCGCATGATGGCACACATCACCTATCTTTCCGATGTCGGCATGGAGAGTAAGTTCGGCCGTAAACGCCGTAACGCCGACGAGTCTAAGGAGCACTTCGAGGTAGAGTTCGAGGTCGAAAGTTATCTGCGCTATCAGGGCGCGAGTTTCGTTTCCCGATTCGACGCCAATAGCTACTTGTATCTAACTAAAGCCCTCGACCGGTTCGATCTCCACGGCTCCGAATCGCTCGACGCCACCCTCAATACAGTCACCGCGCCTGGACTCGTCGTCGGTTTTACCTCCGATTGGCTCTATCCGCCGCAGGGCAATCGCGAGATTGTCGAATCGCTGCTACGTCTAGGCAAGCATGCCACCTATGCCGAACTCGCGATGGATTTTGGACACGACTCCTTCCTCGTGCGTGCCCCTCGACTCTACGAGCTTATCCAGCGATTCCTAATTCGCTAATTTTCTATGAGCCCAAACGATAAAAAACGTCAGGCCGACTCACAGATCATCGCCCGCTGGGTGCATGAGGGCGATCGCGTGCTCGACCTCGGCTGTGGGCGCGGCATTCTGTTAGAATATTTGCAGCAAAAAAAATCGATCTACGGCGTCGGAGTAGACATCGACCTGGGTAAAATCATCAGCTGCGTCAAGCGTGGTGTGCCGGCCTACCAAGGCGACATCGGTGCGATCCTCGCTAGTTTTCCTGACGATTCTTTTGACCACGTGATTCTCAGTCGCACCGTCGAACACCTCGAAGATGCCGATGCGATTTTAGCTGAGGGTCTCCGGGTAGGCCGCCACGTCACAGTCGGTTTCGTCAATAAAGGCTTCTGGATCAATCGTCTTAATGCTTTGTTACACGGCAAGCGAACGGTCAATGAAGTGTATCCAAAACCTTGGTATGAGTCCATGCCCAGCAATCCATTTTCAGTAGCCGAGTTTGAAGCATTTTGCGATGCGCGTAAGATTGTGATCGAGAATAGAGTCTATCTTTCAGGGGATTGGCTCAACGAATGCCGCAAATTGCCCAATTTGTTGGCAGGTTATGCGATCTACGATTTATCATCAATTGATTGATTTATTTATTTATATAATAGCAAAGGCGTCGAATTTTAAGACGCGATCGATCCTTTTGCGGAGACGACTTCTAGCCACAATTGACTTCGGCCAGATTTAGCATCGATTTACCCAGCCTAGGGCCGCCACGTGCGCTACTAAGGTCGCTCGCCTTGCTTCGCTTGGTCTCGCTTACGGTCGACGTAGATCGACACATCGGGCAGCGTGTCCCCAAGATGGTCTTTAGCCCGTTTCAGTGCCTTGGCGGTCGACATCGTAGGATTGCTCGGTTCATCGGTAAAGATATTGCGTTCCTCGATCTGTTCATAAATGCCTGAGTTTTTAAGCACGCGGATCATGTCAGCCTTTACCTCGCTCAAGATTAAATAGCGGCCTTTCTCATCCATGTAGAGGAGCAGCTCCTCGAGCGCCATCACACCCGTGGCGTCGAGATTATGCGCGTTGCGCATTTTAAGAACGACGATTTTGAGATTGGGCTCTTCGCAGATGCGGCGCATCTGATCGCGGAATAAATCCGCTGCGCCGAAGAAGAGTTCGCCCTCCACGTGGACAATAGAAACTTGAGGAACGGAGCGTTGCTCTGACTTATCCATCTCCGCGAGTTGGCCTTCTTCGTTGAAAGTGTATTCCACCATCTCGGGTCTGGCCACTTTTTTGAGAAAGAGGATAACCGATGTGCCCACACCGACATAGATAGCAGTGTCGAGTGGCATAAAGAGGCCACTTACAAAGGTCGCCCCAAAGACGCTTGCATCGGACTTTGTCGTAAAAGTCACAATGCGAATAGCGTGTTTGTTAATAAGCGAAATACCGATTGCGATGACAAGGACAGCAAGTGCACATTGTGGGATGTATTGTGTGAGCGGCCCTAAAGCAAAGGCACCGATGAAGACAATGAAGCCACTGATGCAGCTCGCCAGAACGGTACGCCCACCGCTCGTGGTGCTGAGGGTCGAACGAGTCAACGAGCCGGAAGCGGGCATCCCTGAGAAAAAAGCGCAAGCAATGTTGGCCATACCGATAGAGAACATCGCTTGGTTGGCATCGAGACGGCCACCTGTTTTGGCTGCCAGCGATTTGCCTATGGAGATTCCTTCGAGGATACAAAGCAGAGCGATCGCGAGCGCGGGGCTGGCGAGCAATTGTATGCTATTAAGTGAAAAGTCCGGCGCTTGGAATGACCAATCTGCTGCGTTGATTCCGCTTAGGAATTTGATTCCGCTCTCGTGCCCAAAAATCAACCCCGTGGCCGCAGATATCGCGACCAAGCAGATCGCGACATTTGGGAGTGCTTTAAACTTTTTATTTAAGAAAATGAATAGGCAGGCGGTCGATAGACTGACACCAAGCGTCACCCAATGCGCAGTATGGATGGATTGGAACATCAGAACCACTGATTCGTAAAAAGTGGCTCCCTTTGCCAGCATCTCTAGCCCTAAGGACTTTGGGATCTGATTTGTGATTATCAGTAAGGCGGCCGCAGTGATGTAGCCAGTGATAACCGAGCGGGAAATGTACTGCACCAAATTAGCAACTTTGAAGTAGGCGCCGATCACCACAAAGAGACCTACCATCAGGATGAGTAATGGCGCCATGCCGAGTTTTTCCGCCCCTACGATACCGAGGCTAGCGAAAGCGCTCAGCAGCATGACCGATGTGGCATTGGTTGGCCCCACTGTGATGAAGTGACTCTTTGCAAAAATTGGGGCGACCATCGCTGCGATGGCAGAGCCATAGATACCGTATTGGATGGGTAACCCAGCGATCAACGCGTAGGCCATGCCTTGTGGGAAGGCGAGTAGGGCGACGTTGAGCCCAGCGCGCAGGTCGCCACTTAAGTAGCCAACTTGGTAGCCCGCCAGTGTATGGCGTAGGGGAATGAGTTTGAGTGTGTTATATTCTCTCGCAGCGTAAAACCCGTTTTTTAAGTGTTGAAAAAATGCGGCCATGGCGTGCGAAGCTACAAAGGTATTTAAAGGCCGGTTTACTTGGCGGGGTATAGGGTTGCCATGACTTCGCCGTGGAGCGGTGCCTTGGCTGCGATGATGGAACGTTCTTCAAAAGCGTCGCCTCCATTCCAGCCGGTCACTGTAAAGCCCGCACCTTCAAGGCAGGGCAGGATGGCCGCGCAGTCCCAGATCTCCATCATAGGATCGCACATGATATCGATAAAGCCCGAGCAAAGAAGAATGTAGCCACCCGCATCGCCCCAAGAACGGTAGAGAGCGGTCTTCGGTGGGAGCGCCGTCCAATCAGCCTCGTTTTGCCACAATGTTTTACGGATCGGATCCGTCGTGCTGAGTGTAGCTTCGCTGAGCGGGCAAGCATCGCGCCCGAACACAGGTTTACCGTTTAGGGTCGTCGTCTCGCAATCACCGATTACCATCTGCTTAAGTATTGGTTGGTTGATCGCTCCGATCACTGGGCGACCTTTATACATCAGTGCAATCAAGGTAGCAAAGAGTGGTACTCCAGAAATGAAAGACTTAGTGCCATCGACCGGATCGAGCACCCAGACGAAGTCGGCATCGTCGCGCTCGCGGCCGTATTCTTCACCGATGATACCATGCTCAGGGTAGCGCTCGGCGAGGATCTCACGGATACGTTTCTCAGCATTTTGATCCGCCAGTGTAACGGGAGTGGCGTCAGATTTCCGCTCGATCTCAATACCAGGGCCGTAATGAGGCAGTATCTCTTTGGACGCTTCATCGCAGAGATAAGCGATAAATTTGATAAATTCGTCTTTTTGTGCGCGAGTGAGTTCCGACATTTTATTTTGCTGATATATCTTGTTAAAAACTAGAAAACTGGGGAGTCCTTTGACGAGAGGCAACAGCAGAGTCATCAATGGCGATATTTGATCTGGGCGATGTAAATAATAATGACTAAAGTTGTGAATCCATTCGCTTGCATAACTGATTGTCTTTTTCTTTAAATATCATTACTGGATAGGTTAATATGAGCATCTACCACACCACCCGTCGCGACCTTACGCTTGGGAAACGCACTCACCTCGCAGGTATTCTCAACCTCACGCCCGACTCTTTCTCCGACGGTGGCGATTTCATTGATCTCGATGCGGCCAGCTCGCATTTTCACTCTATGGTTGAGGCGGGCGCTGAGATTATCGACATCGGTGGCGAATCGACCCGCCCCGGGCATGTCCCCATTTCACCCGCCGAGGAAATCGCTCGTGTGGTGCCTTTTATTCAACAAATTCGGACGCACACTGGTGCACTCATTTCTATCGACACATCAAAGGCTGAGGTGGCCGAGGCCGCACTCGCCGCTGGTGCCGATATAGTTAACGATGTCTGGGGCGCGCAGCGCGACCCACGCATGGCCGAAGTAATGGCTAGCGGCGGTGCCTGTATTTTAATGCACAACCGCCCTGTCAAAGAAGCGGGCATTGGTGATGTGATGGAGGCGATTCAAACTTTCCTACAGCGTTCAGTCGAACTCGTTAAAGCTGCTGGCGTGCGCGATGATGCCATTATTTTAGACCCCGGCCTAGGCTTTGGAAAAACCTACGAGGAGAACTGGTCAATCATGCGCCGCCTGCCCGAACTGATCGCCTTAGGTTACCCGATACTCTTGGGTGCCTCACGTAAGTCTATGATTGCCAAATTGTTAGATTTGAAAGATCCAAAATTACGTCTCAATGGCACACTCGCCACGACTGCTCTTGGCATTCAATCTGGGGTTGATTTTATTCGTGTTCACGATGTCCGCGAAAACCGCGAATGCGCGGATGTTGTGGATTGCTGTGTCAGATCTTAGCGAGTCGGTCATCCATTTATCTATGGCGGCAATCAAAACACCCAAAGAACTCGGCTACCGCTTCCCCGCCGAGTGGGAACCGCAAGAGGCAATCTGGTTCGCTTGGCCTGTTCGTCGGACTCTTTGGCCAGACTGCTTTGATCGGGTTTGCGAGCAAGTCGCCGCGCTCTATGTGCTCGCCGCCCGCTACCAATGCGTACGAGTGCTCTGCGCCGCTGAAGAGCAACCTATTCTTCGCAAGCTCATGGCCAGTTATGGTGAAGACTCAGCAGTCGAACTCTACGATTACCAGACCGATGATGTCTGGATACGCGATTTTGGCCCACTCTTCCTTACTCACGATCATAAACAAGAACTCTGCATTGCCGACTGGCGCTACAATGCATGGGGTAACAAATTCCCCGAGCAACAGAAAGACGACCGCGCCACCACATGGATGGCTGAGCAGCTCGGTATTCGCCATTTCGACTTTGATCAAGTTCTCGAAGGCGGCGCTGTTGAGAGCAATGGCGCTGGTTATATTCTGACTACCGAGGTCGTCTTGCTTAATCCCACGCGTAACGGCGACACCACGCTAGCCAAGCTTGAACAACAGCTCACCTCCGGTCTTGGGGCAGATACGATACTTTGGCTTCGCGATGGCCTCGTCGGTGACGATACTGACGGTCATATCGATAACCTTGCCCGCTTCTTCAAAGCCGATGGCATTCTCATCGCTGAAGCCAGCGATACAGAAGATGGCAATTACTCCGCGCTCGCCGAGAACACTCGTCGCCTGCAAGATTTCCGTACACCGCAGGGCGATCCCTTCGACTTAGTGGAACTCCCGCTACCCGATCCTATAACCCACGAAGGTGAACCCCTAGCCGCTAGCTATCTAAACTTCGTCGTGCTGAACGGAGCGGTCCTCGTTCCTGCCTATGGTCAGCCAAAAAACGATGCGACCGCACTGGAAATAATTGGTGGCTGTTTCCCTGACCGCAAGATTGTTGCAGTTGATTGCACTGACATTATCAAAGAAGGTGGGGCCCTTCATTGTATGAGCCAACACCAACCGGCGGCTTCGTAGATTTTTAAAGTTTTCGAAACGCGTCTATTTGAATCCAGCCAGTGATCTCAGCTTCTGTTTCGACCTTTAGGAAATCGTTGTGTTGATCGATTATATAAGCGCGCTCCCCTGGGCGAGCGATACCGGCTTCGGGTGCCGCACTAGCGGGAGCGTGGTGGAGGTTGACAGCTTCGTTGGAAATGACGATCCCTGACGGCTGTTGCGTAATTTGAATCGTCAGCGCAGCGACTGCTAAGAGAAGGCATGCGGCTGCGATACCTGAAGAGAGCTTTAAAAAAATAGGGCGCTGGAAGCCACCGATGCGTGGTAGCGCAAGCACGGCGATCACTATCCAAAAGCCAATACTGGCAATCCAGATCCAGGTGCTATTCGTAAGAATGTTTGCGGCACTTTTCCACCAAGTAGTTGGGGTGTCGTAGAGACCGAGTATTTGGCGGATTGCCCCGAGTTTGAAAATGTAGGTTTTGTTGAGAGGTGCTAGGCGTAAGGCGCGTTCAAGCTGCCAGACGGCAGCAGTAGCTTGGCCTTGCTGGTAGAGACTGAGGGCGAGGTTATGGTGTGTCGCTGCGCTCTCGGAAGATTTGAGGCTGCTGTCGAAGGCTGCGGTGGCTTCGGCGTATTTAGATTCGTGATACGCTTCTAGCCCTGATTGGAAATCGTCTGCATGGATGGAAGGGAGTAGTGCACTAAAGAACAACAGTTGTAGGTGGATGCATCGCAGAGGTAAGGATCTGAGCCCTGCCCTTAAGAAGCTGATGCGTGACCCTAGGTCACCTAAAGATGGGGCTCCAGTGATGTAAACTCTTTGTGTTAAGAAATTCATAGTGCTTTCAAAATCCCTTCAAATTCTGACTTCGCTTTGGCGAGATCGTCGTTCGATTTTTTGCCTGCGAAGCGTAGGGCGTCTGCTGTGGCAAAGAGCCTGCGGGTTTGCGAGATCGCTTGCTCGGAGAGACCTATTTTTATCATGGTTTCGCTGAGCGTGTCGATATTTGCTGTTCGGTGGTTTTCGCCCGATCGATAGGTCACTGCTAGGCGGATGGCGCTTTGGGCTTGGGCGTAAAAGTCGTCTGCCACTTTGGCTTGCTGGGCGGCTGTTTTGCTCGTGCGGAGTTCCTGCTTAGCCCTCTGTCGAGCTGCATAAGCAGGATCTTCTTTCAGTCGACGCTTGCGCCTGAGCGCGAGGCCATAGGTGACTAAACTAACGGCGATGACCGTATTAATCGACCAGAATCGGGGGCTGTTCCAATGGCTCGTCTGCTGATTGGAGCTGGGGCGGTAGTCGAGCGTGAGGAGAGCTTCCTCCATAGTAAGTTCTTGCTGCAGGCGAAGTATTTCGGTGCCCTGGGGCGGTGCAGTCTGAGTGCTCGGTCCGGATGGTGCGGCGGGACGATCTGAAGGACTGACCTCAATCTCAATGGTCGGTGAACTAACTTGAGTGTAGCGCTCCGCTAAAGGTTCGAAGTAAGCGAAGCGTATCTCAGGAATTTCTAGGGTGCCCGCTTGCTTAGGGATCATTACATAGTCGAAGCGTTTAGTGCCAAGCAAGGTGTTTCCAGCAGTCCGTGGTTGAAAGTTCGACACGGGCTCGTAACTGCGCCAGTCGGTTGTTTCTGAAATAGTGGGGCCATTGATACGGTCAAAGTTGCCGCTCCCAGAGATTTCGACCGAGAGCATTATAGGCTCGCCCGCTTGGGTCTGATTACGGTCGGTGTAGACTTGCATGGCAAAATCACCAATCGCACCAGTGAAACTGGCGGGCTTGTCGGCTGTTGGGAGCGCGAGGACTTCGACCGTTCTTGGGTTGGTTTTGAGGGTTAAGGGTTCGTAGCGAGTAAAAATGTCGTCGATGAGGCTACTACCAAAACCTCGCCCACTGAGTGGATCGCGGGAGCGATTGTTCTGCCTTGGTAGGCTTGCAGATACGGTATATTGAAAATTTAAATTTTGTGTGCCTGTTTGAATTGGCGTGATGGTCAGCGTCCAGTTGAGCACGCTGTAGCTTCGACCATTTACGATCTCGGAAGTCTCCTTACGATCGGTTAATTCAAAATCACTAACGGTGAAGCCATCGGCATTTCGATATAAGAAGCTATTGAGGCCCGAGAGGCGGACATTTTGTGATATGTAGAGTTTGAGCTGAATAGCTGTCGTCTGACCGATATAGAGCTGATTGGGCGCATCGGCTTTCAGAAAGATCAACTCGTCGGAGGTCGGCCCCGCGTCGGCCCCGCGTTCGACGACTTGGAGTGTAGCGGTGGGTGCGCGAAGCGTTTGCCCCTTGTATTGAAAATCATATGTGGGGAGGGTAAAGGTGCCGACGCGCGGGGCATTGGCATCAATGATGAGCTCTTGCGTAACGCTGTATTCACTAGTGCCGTTGATGATACTGGCCTGCCGACTGGTTCCTCCATAGCGAAGGTTACTATTTAACTCTAAGCCGCCTAATTGCGGGATGTGTAGGCTGGTGACACGCTCTATCTCCGGCTGTCGGCTAGTATCAGTCTCCTTGATCTCAATGACATACTGGGCCTTGTCGCCCAGCGCGACGCGGGGTGGATTGAAGATTGCAGTCACGCTAATCTCAGCGCCTGTACTGAGCGCGAAGAGATAGGAGAAAAGTGCCAATGTGAATTTGAATCGGTGCATAGATAAAATTTGTTTACCAGTCTCGGGTGTCGCTTGGGCGGCCACCGCGCGCTTGGTTGTTAAAAGGGAGGAGGGTTTCTTTGCCACGAAGTGAATCGAGTAGGGCGGCGGCTTCAGCTTCGGTCATACCCTCGATCGCTTCGCCGTCCATGCTGCCAGCCTGGCCATCTTCGTCACTTTCGCCCTCGGTGGCTTCTGTGGCCCCAACTTGTTGACCCCCTTCATCGTCCGCTTCTTCACCCTCTTCGCCTGGTTGGGGTTGCGGAATGTCGTCGACGGGGTCTTGGGTAGATTCCTGATCATTACTTTGGGCGGACTCGCTCTCGTCGCCTTGGTCTGTCGACTCTTGATTTTGTGGGTCGCCAGACTCTTCGGACTGATCACCTTCTGAGCCTTCTTGGTTTTGCTCGGGTTGCTCGCTACTTTCTTCGCCTGATTGATTTTCTTGGTTCTGTGGATCTTTGGAAGAGTCCTCGCCTTGCTCGCCGCTTTCAGATTGCTCGCTATCTTGCGAATCTTCGGAGCCCTCACCTCCGTTGGATGAATCCTGATTTTCTTCCGATTCTCCAGACTGCTCTTCGCTATCTTGTGGCTGTTGTTGTTCGATTAATTTTTCAATGGCTTCACGAACTCGCGAGATTTGCTCAATATCTGTTTTAATCGATGTGTCGCTGGTATCGATCTCTTGGGCGGATTGAAATAGCGCCTCGGCTTTTTCAACCTGATTGAGTGCGGTTTGAGGGTCGCCGGTCTCGTATGTTTTGCGGCCTTGTTGGTAGGTCGCATGGGCTAGGTTGTAGAGAGCCTTGCCTTGCAGTGCGAGGTCGTCGGTTTGTGCGAGCGTGGTTTCGTAGCCTTGCATGGCGTCAGTAAAATTGCCCTCGACTAGTTCTAGGTAGGCTTCGTTGTAGCTGATTCGAGCATCTGTCATCCGTGGCGCATCGGCTTGCGTAGGCCCTGGGTCTTCCATAGGTAAGGCCATTTGAGCTTGCGACTCATTTGGATGAAAGACGGACACAAGCAAGGCGATCAATATGGCGTGGATCGCAGCGCTTCGACGTCGGCGTATCAGTATATCAAACACAAGAAAGACTAGAGCGGAAGCGAGCGCCCATTGGAAACGCTCAATGCCTATTTCTTGCAATTCTGATTCGCGCTCTTCGCGTGGAAGCCTAGCGATGACAGAATTATAAAGCTGGTCGAGGGAATCGCTGCTAAGGCGGCTGTAGCTACCCCCAGTTCCTTGAGCGATGGCTTGGAGGGTGCCCTCATCGAGTTTACTGAGCACGGGCTGCCCGCTCGAATCTCGGACGAATTCTTCGATGCCTTGTTCATTGCGGATACGTAAGTATTTGCCCTCGGGCGTGCCGATGCCGATGGCGAAGACTTGAATGCCATCCTCGCGAGCGGTGACTGCTGCGGTGGCCGCATTGCCGCTTAGGTCTTCGCCGTCGGTTAGCAAGATAACGATTTTGACGTTGTTTTCCGAAGGGAAAGCTTCAGTCGCTTCATTGATCGCGTTGCCGAGATCGCTGCCGCCGCTCGTCATGATGTTGGGGTCGATGGCGTTGAGACTCTCGTGAAAGGCGGAGTAATCGAGAGTGGGCGGAGTTTGTAGAAAGGCTTGCCCAGCAAAGGCGATGAGCCCGATACGGTCACCCTCTAGGCGCTCGACAAGATCAATGATGGCGAGCTTTGCACGATCTAGGCGGGTGGGGCGCAGATCGGTTGCGAGCATGCTCTTGGAGCTATCAATGATGAAGACAATATCGAGGCCGCGTGCTTTGCGCTCTGACCACTCGACGCCAAGTTGTGGACGCGCAAGTGCAATTCCGATGGCGAGGACGGCAAGCAGGATACAGCCTGCTTTGATCCATGTGCGAGTGACGCTGGCTTGTTCGGTCAACTGTTCGAGTAGTCGACTGGCCGCAAAGCGACCAAGTAAGACATCGCGCTGTCGAAAACCATACGCGAGCACGCCGCCGAAGAGCAGGAGTAGTATCGGCGTCATTGTAAGCCAGACTGGATCTCCAAAACTCATGGTAGGCGGCGGTAGCGGGTGTTGCGGAGGATTTGCTCAAGAGCGAGTAAGAGCAGACCTAGGCTTGCTAGCCAGACGAACAACTCGGTGAATGTGGCGTAAGAGCGTAGCTCGATCTTGGTTGTTTCGAGTTCGTCGATCTCATCGTAGATGCGTTCTAGGTCACCGTTCTTGGTTGCACTGAAAAAACGACCGCCTGTGAGTTCGGCGATTTCGGTCAGTTCAGCTTCGTCGTACATTGTTAGTTGAGTTGCGTAGTGCCCAAATAGTCCTCTTTGTCGGATGGCTTTCCCGTCTGGGGTTCGACGAACCCTACCGTTTCTACCCATTTCAGCCGCTTTAGTTTCTCCGATTTTACCAGTAGCTATAGTATAGACTTTCACGCCGAGTGCCTTGGCGACTTCGGCGGCAGCAATGGGGGAGATTGTGCCTGTGTTGTTTTCGCCGTCTGTGAGTAAGATGACGACACGGCTGCGGGCGTCATGATCACGTAAGCGATTTATACTCGCCCCTAGGGCTGTGCCGATAGCAGTGCCGCCACCATCGATCTCGCCGAGTTCGAGCCGCTCTAGGTTGCGCTTGAGCCAGTCGTGATTGAGTGTGAGCGGGCTGACAACGTAAGCATTGGCTGCGAAGGCAACGAGGCCGATACGATCGAATTCGCGCTTACCGATAAAGTTGTCGACTACGCGCTTAGCCGCATCAAGGCGCGTGACTATATCGTCTGGGGTCGAAAGATCGAGTGCGCGCATGGATCCTGAGAGGTCGAGTGTGACGACGATATCGATACCCTCGGCCTCAATGGTGTCGTTTATTCGGCCAATCTGCGGACGAGCGAGGGCGGTGATGATCGCGACTAGTGCGAGCAAGCGCAGGCCGAAGAGTATCTTGCCGGGTCGGCTATGGCGATTGCGGCTGATTTTCTTGACGAGAGCTATACTGGAAAAACGGACAGCCGCTTCAGGGCCCATACGGCCTGCCCACCACGCCAGGATTGGCATGAGTAGAAGCAAAAAGAAAAATGCGGGATCGTCGAACTGAAAGAAACTCATGGGCCTGTTCCTTCCTTTTGGCTGGGGACGTGTGCTTGATTGATGAGTTCTCTCACTGTATCGGTAATATAGATACGTTCTGTAACACTGATCGGTTGCTGCGCAAACTTGATTTGGTCAAAGTTGGCGAGCACTTCACGTAGTTTTGTTTGAAAAAATTCGTCGAGCTGGGTATTGTCTTTTAGGCTTAAGAGAAACTCTTCGCTCGTGCGAGCTGTCGAACGTAGGCCAAGCCCGTCTTCGAGGTAGCGACGTAGGGCTTGCGAGCTAAGTATTGCGAAATGCTCGTCGTCTTGGGCGGTCAAGTCTGTGGCGGCTTGTAGTTCTGCTAGGGCGAGCTCGTAAGGCGGAGTCGTTGTCGCAGATTTTAGGCGACTGCGGGCGTATAACCAAATTAATAGGCCAATAAAAAGAACAATAAATCCGAGTAATATTGCTATTTGCCACGGCTCGTAAGCGGGAATCTCGACGGGGCCACGCACGCGATCGAGAGACGGCCCCTCCGGTAGGGGCGGCATCTGTGGTGCGGCGGGTATCTGGGCGAGAAATATCATTCTAAATTCCTATTTCTCGCTTAGTGCCTACTAGCACGTAAAGCGAAGAGTTTACGCAGCGCGGGTAGATAGGGTTGATCCGTGCGAGCTTCGATCCAGTCGAGGCCCTTTTTACGCATGCCGGTTTGGAAGGCTTCATGTCGTTCCTCAGCGAGTTTGGCATAGCGCTTTCTTACGTGATGACTGCTGGTGTCGATCTCGACCATTTCGCCGGTCTCGGCATCTTCGAGTGTGATTAGCCCGACTTTGGGTAGTCCGTATTCACGAGGATCGCTCAGGGCGATGCTCACGAGGTCGTGTCGTTGGTGGGTGAGGGCGAGCGTCGCGAAGAGTGGTGCATCAGGGGTAGGGAGCGGTGAGTCGTTATCGATGAAATCAGAGATCAAGAAGACGACGCACTTACGACGCTGTACTCGATTGAGGTAGTCGAGTGCGGACTTATGACTGGTCGTTTTGCCAGAGGGTTCGAAGAAAAGGATGTCGCGAATCACGCGTAGAATATGTCGGCGACCTTTTTTAGGCGGGATGTAGTGCTCAACCTCCTCTGTGTAGAGGAGAAGCCCTACCTTATCGTTATTTTGCGAAGCGGAAAAGGCGATCACGCTGGCAATCTCGGCGGCACGCTCGCGCTTACTTTGTTCGACGGAACCGAAAATGCCTGAGGCGCTGAGGTCGATCAGTAGCATAAGTGTCAACTCACGCTCCTCCCGGAAGACTTTCACAAAGGGGCGATCCATCTTAGCCGAGACGTTCCAATCGATGGTGCGCACGTCGTCACCAATGGCATATTCGCGGACTTCTTCAAAGTCCATGCCACGCCCTTTGAAAGAGCTGTGGTAAGCCCCTGTCACGGAATCGGTAACGAGCCGGCGCGTACGAATTTCGAGGCGACGGACTTTTTTAATGATGTCAGTTGGGGTCATCAGAAATGACTTATAAATAATGAGCGATGACTGATTATTCCCTTATGGCACAGGCACGGCGTCGAAAATCGAGGTGACGAGGTCTTCGCTGCTGATCTCTTCGGCTTCGGCTTCGTAGGAAGGTATCACGCGGTGGCGAAGCACATCCATGCCGATTTCTTTTATGTCCTGAGGGACGACGTAGGCGCGTCCTTGCATCAGAGCCCAAGCTTTTGCGGCGAGCGTTAGGCTGATAGTCGCACGCGGACTGGCACCGAACTGAATGTATTGGCCGAGCTTAAGTTTGTATTGCTCGGGATCACGGGTCGCGAGGATGAGATCGACGATGTAGTCTCGGATCTTAGGATCAACGAAGACGTCGTTGACCAGTTTCCTCGCTTCGCTGATCGCATCAAGCGTCGTGACGGCGTCAACGTTCAGATTTGGCGAGGTCGAGGACATACGGTCGAGGATGGCTCGCTCATCGTCTTTGCTTGGGTAGCCAACTTTGAGTTTGAGCATAAAGCGGTCTACCTGCGCCTCGGGTAAGGGATAAGTACCCTCTTGGTCGATCGGATTTTCTGTGGCTAGCACAAGGAAGGGTTCGGGTAATGGATATGTCGTGTCACCGATGGTCACTTGGTGCTCCTGCATGGCTTCGAGTAGAGCGCTCTGCACCTTAGCGGGTGCCCGATTGATTTCGTCCGCCAGAATGAGGTTAGCAAATATTGGTCCCTTGCGAGTATGGAAGGTGCTTTCCTTTGGGCTGTAAATCAAGGTGCCGATAATGTCAGCCGGTAGCAGATCTGGTGTGAACTGAATTCTCTTGAAGTCCGCTGCCGTGGCCGAGGCGAGGGTGCGTATGCTGAGTGTTTTGGCTAGACCTGGCACACCTTCGAGTAGGACGTGGCCATTGGCCAGTAGACCGACTAGAAGGCGATCAACTAGATAATGCTGCCCGACGATGACGCGGGCGATCTCCTCCCGGAGAGTCGGGATCCATTGAATAGCTGACTTTAGTTTTTCTTCGATTTCAGGTGCGATTGAATCTTGGCTCATATTATTATGGTAGGTTCGCAAATATTTTTGCGGAACACTAACTGACAAAGGAGAAAGCGATAGGTTTCATTGCAATGAGAATATTGCATTTAGTTTCGAGATGTGTCTTAATGTCTCACATGCCAGCAACAATTTTAATCGTCGATGATGAAAAAAACACTCGCGAGGGGCTCAGCATAGCCCTTGAAGAGGAATATGAGGTGTATATGGCCTCGGGCGCAGACGAAGCCTTTAACCTAATGGAGGCTGAGACCTTTGACATCGTGTTGACAGATCTGCGTATGGCGGGCAAATCAGGGCTTAAGGTTATAGACCGTGCTATTACCCTACCAAACCGGCCGATCTGCATCATGATGACTGCCTATGGCAATGTAGAAACGGCGGTCGAAGCCATGCGACGCGGCGCCTTCGACTTCCTGACTAAGCCTGTCAGTCTAGAAAAATTGGAAATCCTGATTAAACGGGCGCTGCAAAGTCGCCAGATCGAGGCGGAAAACGTTGTCCTGCACGAGCGGCTCGACAAGAAGTATAGCTTCGACGGTATAGTCGGTGACTCACCTGGCCTCATCGACGTGCTGGACAAGGTCAAACTCGTGGCGCCTTCCAAGGCCACCGTTCTTCTCGAAGGAGAGACTGGTACGGGTAAAGAGCTCATCGCTCAAGCCATCCACCAAAATAGTAACCGTGCTCGTCAAGCCTTCGTTCCTGTGCACTGTGCAGCTTTGGCAGCTAACCTGCTTGAAAGCGAGCTCTTCGGGCACGAGAAAGGCGCTTATACGGGTGCGACGGAGCGCAGGATTGGTCGTTTTGAGGCGGCGGGTGGCGGCACACTATTTCTCGATGAAATCGGCGAAATCGATTCCGCGACGCAGGTCAAACTTCTGCGCTTCCTTGAGACCCGCAGTTTTGAGCGCTTAGGCAGCTCGAAACCCATCCAAGTAGACGTGCGCCTCGTCTGCGCAACGAATCGTAATTTGACTGAGATGGCCAAGCGCGGCGAGTTCCGCGAGGATCTGTTGTATCGGCTCAACGTCATTACAATCTACCTCCCGCCACTGCGTGAGCGCCGAGAGGACCTACCCGTACTTCTCAACCACTATATTGATTCCTTCGCCGAGGAAAACGAGCTACCTCCCATCGACCTGACCGAAGGCGCGATCAATGTGCTAAGAGACTATCGCTGGCCAGGGAACATTCGCGAGTTGCGTAATTTCTGCGAAAACACCGTCGTGCTCAAGCGGGGTAACGAGCTTACCGAATACGATCTTGACCCCAAATACCACAACCAGAGCGAGACATCGATGGATGACGAACCGCAGCCGCTTTCCAGTAGCCCGACATTGTGCAAAGAGGAAAATGAAAAACGCCTCCTCCGTAACGCGCTAATTAAAGCCAACGGTAATCGCACCCGTGCTGCTGAGCTCATGGGCATCAGCCGCCGTACCCTCCACCGTAAACTTATTCAGTGGCCGGAGCTCGACATCCAAAAGTAGCGCTGATAAACTCAAATAGATTTTGGCTTCCACGAGCCAGCATTGAACCCTTGCAATTAAATGCACCTTTCATGTAACCTAATAAAGAATTGATTATGAACTTAGGTAAAACGCTTTTACTCCTACCGCTTACACTGATTGTAACCGCGCAAGCCGAAGAAATTCGCATTGCCGCATCCGATCTACTGGCCGACTATATCAAAGCGCCACTTGAGGCCTACGCCGCTGAAAATGACTCTACTTTTGTCGTGGATAGTATCGGTAGCTTGCCCGCGCTTGACCGCTTACGTTCTGATGAGATCGATCTCGCCATTATTGCAGTGCCAGACGGAGATGAAGTGCCGCGTGATGAATTTAGTGTCTACCCTTTTGCCTACGACGTCGCCGTAATTGTAGTTAATGCTAGTAACCCCATAGACGAAATCAGTGTTGCTCGCCTCGGGGGCATTTTTGGTTCCAAAGAAGAGTTGAATCTCAATACTTGGGGCGAACTCGGGCTATCCGGTATGGGCAGTCGCAATATTAAAGCGCTCGCCGGCACGAGCGATGAGAGCATCGCCTTGGAGCTTTTTAAATACAGTATTTTAAAGGGTAGCGTTATGAAACCCAGCGTGTCCATGGTCAAAGATACCGAGGTCGAGGATTTACTCCGCTCTGACGCTGCTTCCATCGCTATTCTCTCTCGCATGCCGGAGAATAGAAATATCAAAGTGCTCATGGTCTCATCTGATAGCGACACCTATGCGCCTGCCTTCGGTCCCACCGACGATAACGTGCATTATGGAGATTACCCCATTCGACTAGCTTTCTATATCGTGTATAATCTGCGCGACGATGCCAAACTTCGACCCATCGTCCGCGAATTACTTAATGATGAGGTCGCTACCAGTCTCCGCTCGAACGACCTTGTCTCCCTTCCCGAAACCGTTCGCAGTAAGTTTCTGATCGACCTTGATCTAAAGTAAAACCTGAGGGTGGACTAGTCTTTAAATTTTTCCAAAAACACGTTGACATGAGGGGTTGGTCATAGATTCTTCCGACCTTTCCCAAGAAAAGTGAGTGTAGCTCAGTTGGTAGAGCACTACCTTGCCAAGGTAGATGTCGAGAGTTCGAACCTCTTCACTCACTCCATTTCCTTAAAGGCCTTCGATCTTGTCGAAGGCCTTTTTTATGCAATAGAGGGGCCTACTTACCCGCGAACGTTACGCGCTAAGTTGCAATTGGGTTTGCCAACATCCAACGGTCAGGGAGGAGTCTGTGCTTCTATTTCCGTAAAAAACGAAAGCTGTAATCGTTACTGTTCGAGCGGTAGGTCAATCACTTGCCACGGCAGGCCTCGCAGATTAAGCTCTTCCATGAAGGGGTCTGGATCACACTGCTCCATATTCCATACACCAGGCTCCTTCCAGGGGCCTTTAAGTATCATCTGCGCGCCAATCATTGCAGGCACACCTGTGGTGTAGCTGATCGCTTGGCTGGAGACTTCTTTGAAACACTCTTGGTGGTCGCAGCTGTTGTAGATGAAGATCCGCTTCTTTTTACCGTCTTTGATACCCAGAATATCACAACCAATACAGGTCTTACCTTTTGTCCGTGGCCCCAGACTGGCAGGGTTGGGGAGTACGGCTTTGAGGAATTCAATCGGCTGTACTTTCTGCCCCTTGAAATCGATCGGCTCAATCGAAGTCATCCCGACGTTTTCCAGCACCTTGAGGTGAGTTAGATACTTCTGCGAAAATGTCATCCAGAAGCGGATGCGCTTGAGGCCTTTGATATTTTGGCAGAGCGATTCCATTTCCTCGTGGTAGAGCAGGTAGGCATCTTGCTCGCCAATCACAGGAAAGTCGTAGATTTGGTGCATGCTCATCGGTTCGACTTCCTTCCACTCACCCTCTTCCCAATAGCGGCCATTCGCAGTGATCTCGCGGATGTTGATTTCTGGATTAAAGTTCGTCGCGAAGTGGTAGCCGTGCTCGCCCGCGTTAGCGTCTAGGATGTCGATTGTCTCAATCTCGTCGAAAAGATGTTTCTGTGCGTAGGCGCAAAACACATTCGTCACGCCTGGATCGAAACCCGAGCCTAGTAGTGCAGTCAGTCCCGCCTTTTTGAAGCGGTCTTGGTAAGCCCATTGCCATTTGTACTCAAACTTGGCCTCTTCGGGTGGTTCGTAGTTAGCGGTATCCATGTAGTGAACTCCCGCGCCTAGGCATGCATCCATCAATGCAAGGTCTTGGTAGGGCAGGGCAACGTTGATTAATAGCTCGGGCTTTTCCGAATTTAGAAACTTTATTGTTTCGGCCACATTATCGGCATCCAGCGCGACGGTAAGGATCGTGACACCTGTCTTGGCCATTACGTCGACCGCGATCGCTTCACACTTAGCAACTGTGCGCGATGCGAGCACGATTTCAGTAAAAATATCCGGAAGCTGTGCGCACTTTTGTGCGACCACATTGCCTACTCCTCCGGCACCGATAATGACTACTTTTGACATATTCTTAGCATAAGCCTCAGCGCAGCAGGTTCTTCAAGAATATTCATCATGGCGGTGTAGGCTCCTGCGTGACGAGGAAACGGCTTTCTCCCATCGAATCACGAATAGGCATAGTTGACGAATTGCATTCGCGGGAATAGCTCCTATAGTTTAGACTATCGTTTACTATGAAAACACAATCAAACTTCCATAGTTATGGTCCTGTGGTGCTCATTGCCCTATTGGCCTTTGCCCTTTTTACTTTTGCTATGCCTGAAAAACCTATACCTCCGAGTCCAGATTTTGCGACTGATGTCGATGTGAACGCATGTGCCTCCGCTTGCGGTCTGCCCTCGCATGTCGACCTAAGCAGCGGCGATTTCCCTGTCCAACGGACAGAAGCTGAGTGGAAAGAGCGCCTCACCGATGTCCAATATCGAGTCGCCCGCGACCATGGAACAGAGCGACCGTTCACCAATCCCTTCAATGACAATAAAGCGACTGGGCTCTATCGTTGTATTGGCTGCGAAACACCCATGTTCAGCAGCACTGATAAGTTCGATTCAGGCACGGGTTGGCCAAGCTTTGTCCAACCGATCGACGAGCGTACTCTCGGTGAGACGCGCGATACTAGCTATGAGATGGTGCGCGTGGAGGTGCATTGCAATGTCTGCGGATCGCATCAAGGCCATGTCTTTCCCGATGGGCCCAAACCTACAGGCCTACGATACTGCATCAACTCTGCATCGCTCAGCTTTGAGGGGGTCGAATCACCCGAAGCGGTCAAAGCACTCGTCAAAGAGTGGTATGAAGCGGAGTAGTTTGCTCGTCTTTAGCCATGCCATTGGCAACTATTCACATTGTCGTGCGACTACTCGGGCATCTTAAGGTCGTAAATATAGCCGACGCCATGCACGGTGCGGAAGGCATCAAGCGTCAAGCTGTGACGTTTGTAAAGTTCACGGATTTTCACGATATATTGATCAAGCGAGCGGCTACGTACATCGGCGTGGATTCCCCAGACTGAGTGGATCAAATTCTTGCGCGTGAGCACCTTGTTTGGGTGGCTGGCGAGGTAGGCAAAGATGCCTAACTCCTTACGGCCGATGCTTTCGATTTCGCCGTCGGTAAAGGTCACTTCGAGTCGATGTGGATTCACCTCAGCCCCGCAAAATTCAAATGGTTCGTCGGAGGTGGAAGCATTTTGCGTGATATCACTATCGTGCACTGTTTCTGCGCGGCGGAGCACGGCGTTTATCCGTGCAATTAGCTCGGGAAATCTAAAAGGCTTTGTGATGTAGTCGTCGCCGCCCATTTCGAGGGCGTTCACTTTTTTGACTTCGTTGTTTTCACCGGTGAGAAATATGATTGGCGTCTTGTCGCCCACTTTACGTAGATCGGACATCAGGTTAAAGCCAGTGTCGTCAGGAAGGTGGACATCGAGCAGGATGAGATTGGCGAAGTTGTTCTTCAAGAAGCGCGCTACGTGGCTCGCTTCATGGCAGACTTGGCTCTGCATCCCTGCGACTTCAAGTTGCGTCGCGATCATCGTAGAGAGGTCTTTATCATCCTCTGCGACGATGATGAGTGGCTTTGGTGTTTGATTCATCTTGTTCGGAATTAATTAGAAAGTGCTGCGAGGTCAGCTAGGACTTCGCTGGCGTGGGCATCTGGTTTTACTTTACAGTAGGTTCTGAGGATCAATCCGTCCGCCCCAATTAGAAAGGACATGCGGTGAATCCCGTCGTAAATTTTACCCATAAATTTCTTTTCACCATAGACGCCGTAGGCATTGGCTAGCTCCAGTTCGGTATCGGTGATCAGTGGAAAGGGGAGTCCGTATTTTTTTTGAAATTTGCCGTGTGAGCGTTCGTCGTCCTTACTCACTCCGACGACTTTGAGTCCAGCACTGGCAAATTCGCTCCACTTATCACGGATTGCACAGGCTTCCGTTGTGCAGCCTGGCGTGTCGTCCTTTGGGTAGAAATACAATAGGCAGGGCTGCTCTAGACTCTCCAGCGAGTAAGTTCCTCCAGCTTCCGTGAATTGGAAGCTAGGGGCTTTTTTTCCTGCAGCGAGTGGTGTTGGTTTGTCCATTAATTTACTAAAAAGATATATCCACACTAACAGACTATCTGCTGATGATCGATTTATTAATGCTTATTTTATTAGATAAAGCCTATGCAAAGGCTGTATTTCTCAAATTTAGCCTTGTGCCGAAAGCGTCCTACGACAGCTTTTGCGCTCATGGACAACAAGCCATTACTCATGCTCGGTCTGCCCAAGGGCAGCCTTCAAGACTCCACGATCAAACTTTTTGGTAAAGCGGGCTTCAACATTTCAGTGAGCTCCCGCTCTTACCGTCCGTCGATTGATGACGAAGAGTTAGACGGTCGCTTCGTGCGTGCCCAAGAGGTCAGTCGTTACGTCGAGCATGGCTACTTTGACTGTGGCCTCACTGGCCAAGACTGGGTCAAGGAAAACGATTCTGACGTGGTCGAAGTGTGCAGCCTCGTTTACAGTCGTGCATCCAACAAGCGCTCTAAGTGGATCATTGCTGTCCCCGAGGCCTCTACTGTGCAGACCGTCAAAGATCTTGAAGGCAAGCGTATCGCCACCGAGGTGGTCAACATCACTCGTCAGTATCTCAAGGATAATGGTGTCAACGCTGAGGTCGAGTTCTCTTGGGGCGCGACCGAGGTCAAAGTGCCCGATCTTGTCGATGCTATCGTCGATCTCACCGAGACCGGTAACTCGCTTCGTGCAAACAAGCTACGCATCGTCGACACGATTCTCTACACTAACACTGTGTTGATCGCCAACAAAGTCTCCTGGGGAAACCCTGCAAAGCGCAAGAAAATCGAAAATATTGCACTGCTTCTTACTTCCGCGCTCGAAGCCAATAGTAAAGTTGGCCTCAAGCTCAACATTGAGAAGTCCAAGCTCGAGGCGATCCTCTCCGATCTACCCGCGCTGCGTAACCCGACGATTAATCGCCTCGCTGATGAGTCCTGGGTCGCTATCGACACTATCCTAGACGAGAAAGTTGTGCGTGAAATAATTCCCGAACTCAAGGAGCGTGGTGCCGAAGGGATTATCGAGTACCCGCTTAACAAGGTAGTTTTTTAGTTTAATCACGTCAGTCTGTTGCTTTGCTGCGTCAAGCTAGCCACCAAGGCTCGAACAGGTCGACCGCTACATTTCTTAGGATTATTAAGCTAATGCCGCACGACAATACTGCACGCCAAGTCCGCATCGCCCTTATCCAAGGTCGCGAGCTAGGTAACCCTACCGCTGATCTGGACTTTACCGTTGCGCGCATCCGCGAGGCTGCTGCCTCTGGCGCGCAGATCGTCTGCACGCAGGAGTTGTTTAATACACCTTACTTCTGCCGAACGCAGGAGACGGAGCACTTTGATCTAGCAGAGCCAATTCCCGGCGCGACTACGGAGCTGCTTGAAGCCGTCGCAGGCGAGCTTGGCATCGTCATTATCGCCGCACTCTTCGAGCGCCGCGCCTCTGGCGTCTACCATAACACCGCCGCCGTGATTGATGCGGATGGTCGCTACCTAGGCAAATACCGAAAGATGCACATTCCACAAGATCCGGGTTTTGAGGAAAAATTTTATTTCACTCCTGGCGACCTCGGCTATAAAGTCTGGGATACGAAGTTTGGTAAGATCTCCGTCCTCATTTGTTGGGATCAATGGTATCCTGAGGCTGCTCGACTCTCTGCCCTCGCTGGAGCCGAGATCATTTTTTATCCGACCGCCATCGGTTGGCTCCCTGCGGAAAAAGCTGAACTCGGCGCCGCTCAGCACACAGCTTGGGAGGCTGTTCAGCGCGGGCATGCTGTGGCCAATGGCTGTTACGTCGCGGCTGTTAACCGCACTGGCGTCGAAGGGGAAACCGAATTCTGGGGACAAAGTTTCGTCTCTGATTTCTACGGGCAGATCATCGGACGTGCCCCTGTGAGTGAAGAGCACATACTAATCGCCGACTGCGACCTCAAAGCCCTCGAAGACATGCGTCGCACATGGCCATTCTTCCGCGACCGCCGCATCGATACCTACGATGGCATGACGAGTCGCATGATTGACGAGTAGTGTGCGCTAGCGATTTCCCTTATTACGCTGATTTTTCTTCGGGCGCTTAGTGATTACTTTACCTTCAGTAGAAGGCTTCTTTTCTTGTGCGGACTTCTTCTTAGGTTTTCTTCGGGTCAAGGTCTTCGCGGCTTTCTCGCCAGGGCTACGCTCTGAACTTTTTGATGAGCGCGCCTGGGCTTTCTTGTGGCGGCCTTTGAATGGTTTACCAGGTTTTTTGCCTTTGTCGCGATCGTCCGTTAGGACGACGCGGAAGTCGATCTGCCTCTTGAAGCGATCCACGCGTTCGACTTGAACCATGATGTATTGGCCGAGTGCGTATGTGCGCTTTTTACGGCGTCCGATCAGTGCGGTGCCCTCCGAGTTTGGATGGTAGAAGTCGTCATCAAGTGTAGAAATATGCACCATACCAAAGGCTAAGGTATCAGCCAGCTCTACGAAGAGACCGTGGTTTTTCACATCCGTGATGATAGCTTTGAAATGTTGTTTCTGCTCTTTTTGTAATTCGCGGTCGTAGAATTCAAGGAGCTTCGTCTTGACGGATTCGCGTTCGGCATCGACTGAGTTACGTTCGCTCACACTGATGTGATCGCCGAGGCTTTCGAGCTTACCTTGCTTGTAGCGAATGTCGGGCGCCTCTAGAGCAGAGTCGGCGCGAGTCTTACAAAGATAGCCGTCGAGTATGCGATGGACGATCAGGTCCGAGTAGCGGCGGATGGGTGATGTGAAATGTGTATAGTCGGGCTTTGAGAGGCCGTAGTGACCGTCTGCGGAGGCACGGTATTGTGCCTGCTTCAGGCTACGGAGAACATGAATCTTAAGGGTGTAGCCTTGCGGGTGTTCTTTCAGCTTTTTGAGTAGTGACGTCATCTCGCGCGGCTTTTGCAGATTGCCGCACTGCACCCCGAAACTCTGCATGGTCTCGCGTAGCTCTTTAAGCTTTTCTTCCTCTGGCTCATCATGCACGCGATAGATACAGGGAAAGTTCTGCTTCTTCATGGTGCGGGCGACTTGCTCGTTGGCTGAGAGCATAAACTCTTCGATCAGTTGATGGCTCTCGTCGTTGAACTCTTTTTCTATACGATCTGCATAGCCTTCCTCGTCGACATAGATTTTGACCGATGTCATGTCGAGGTCGAGCGAGCCCTTGCCGAAGCGGCGGTTACGTAGCTGTTTGGCGATGTGCCAGAGCTTTCCGATGTATTTCTTCAGCGTGGACATCTCTTCGTCGGTCACATCGTCCAGTGAGCGCCCGGTGGAACCGGTCTGGTGTTTTGGTGGGAGGGGCGTCTTGCGTATCTCAGCTAAGTCGTCCTGCTGCATGAAGGCGTAGGCTTGTTTGTAAGTAAGGCGCTTGTTGCTATTTATGACGGTATTGGCAAACTTGACATCGGTGATGTCGGCGCTGTCGTTGAAGGTGATGAAACAAGTCTTGGTCAGACGATCTTCGGCCTCGACGAGTGAGCAGAGACCGTTGGAGAGTGCGTGTGGCAGCATGGGGATAACAGTACCGACGAGATAGGTGCTGTTCCCACGTTCTTGAGCTTCGCGGTCAAGTGGTGAGCCAGGTTTCACGTAGGCACTCACGTCGGCGATGTGGACGCCGACGCGAATTTTGTCATCTTCGAGAAGCTCGAGCGAGAGGGCGTCATCAAAGTCTTTTGCATCATCGGGATCAATGGTGAAGGTAAAAAGGTCGCGGCAGTCTTGGCGATTACCGTCATCTTCCGGGCGCACAACATCGGGTATGTCCTTTGTCTGTTGCTCCACCGCTGAGGGGAATTTTGGATTGAGATCGTATTTATAGAGAATGGCTTTGAACTCTGCATCAGGCTCGTGCGTGCGGCCGAGTACTTCGATGATCTCACCTTCCGGGTTGAGGTGGCGCTGTTTCCATTCAAGCATTTTGACCACGACCTTATCGCCCACTTTAGGGATGGGTTTGAGCCCAGAATTTTTTGGATCGGGCACGAGGATGTTATGAATGATGCGCGGATCGTCGGGGATCACGTAGGTGGAGTGTTTCGCTTGTTCGAGGGTGCCGGGGATGGTGATATGGGCGCGCTTTAGTATACGGATGACACGGACGTTGTGTTTATCTTCGGGCTTATATTCGGCGCGCTGCTGACGGCCTTTGCCCTGGGAGGGACGGCGCTTATCTTCGACTTTGCGGGCCAGCACGATATCTCCGTGCATTGAGACGCCTGTGTCCTCCGATTTGATCGGGTAACCGTCACCACTAGGGTTGGAGTCTGGAATGAGGATGGCGGAGCCGCTCTGGCGAAAAATCAGGCGACCACTGACGAGGTCGGCATCTTCGGGGATACAGAGGCGATCCTTTTTGAGCCGAGCGATCTCGCCCTGTTCGAGCATT
>Ga0302125_10000099_pt1 | contig 47965 bp, 42 predicted proteins | sample CB4_surface_MG_FD_203111 | JGI IMG/M metagenome (GOLD analysis project Ga0302125, IMG submission 203111) | Marine microbial communities from Western Arctic Ocean, Canada - CB4_surface | ecosystem: Environmental > Aquatic > Marine > Oceanic | place: Canada: Western Arctic Ocean | collected... | reverse complement strand
TCTAGCTCGTGCCATCGGCCTGATGCCAAGCAAGCGCTAGACCTCCAGCTAATTTCATACCATGGATAACATTGATAACGCAATGCCACACGCACTCTTGAATCAGATCGACTCAGCTAGTTCAAAAGTCGCACCACTTTGGCCGCTCACTCACTTTGTCGCGGTCAATCCTTTCGTCGGTTTTGCCGACCAGAACTTTGCCCGCACCGCCGAGGTGCACAAGCGTGTACAAGGATCAGATTTGCTCATGCCGATTGCTTGGTTCAAGGGTAAGTTTGAATCAGGTAAGATCGAGCTCGAGAATCTTCGCGCCGTCGTCGCAGTCGCCTCTCCTGAACTCGTTGAGAGCTTCGAATTAGCTGATCAAGCACTTACCGCTGAGAATTTAGTGGCACTGCTTACTAAATCCCCAAAAGATGCTGATCCGATTTACCAAACTTGCTCCTTTAGTGCGTATCTCGATTCGCGTGAAGATACACAGTGGCAGCATGTGATCCGTGAGGAAGTGGCTAAGTGGGTCGCTGCTTACGAAGACGAGGGCCAATCGTCCTGGAAATTTCCATGGAAGGAACTCAGTCTCTTTGGAGGATGGAAAGCCGCTGCCCAGATCGACCGCAATCTAGAGCTACATGGGCTGACTGGTTTTCGAAAGTTTGTAGCGAGATTGCCAGACGATCCGTATGCCGTGATTGATCAAGCCATCGAGGCACTCCAAATACCAGATGACCGCATCGAGTCGCTGCTCTACCGCATCATGCTGACACTACCTGGATGGGCGGGGCACCTCCGCTATAAGGATCGCGAGCTTGAGATTCGTGGTGAGTCTGGAGACTCCTTGCTTCAACTTCTAGCTATTTTACTCAGTTACGATATGGCGCTCTATGCGAACCATTCGGAAAATAAAGACCGCGTCCTCGGTTGGCAGCAAAACTTAATGGAAGGCCCTACAGAAGATGGCTCGCTTTTGTTAACAATTGATCTAGCACAACGCCTCGTCTGGCAGTCGGCAATGGAGCACGCCTTTGAACAAAAACTCTGCGCCGATATTACGCCAAAAGCCAAAAGTGAGACTAGCTCCCGGAGGCCTGACGTGCAGGCGATCTTCTGTATTGATGTGCGCTCCGAAGTTTTCCGCCGCTCGCTCGAGTCGACTGGTATGAAAATTCAAACTTTTGGTTTCGCTGGTTTCTTCGGCTTGCCAATCGAACACAGAATACCCGGTCTCGGTGGCACGCAAGCGCGCTGCCCAGTGCTCTTGGCCCCACCTTTACGTAGCTCCGATAGCAAGTCAGGTATTGATGTTACCGAGTTCGATCAACTTGTTCTTCAGCGCGTCGAGTTACGCGATAGCAAACGCACTTGGAAGCACTTTAAGGAAGCCGCTTCTTCCTGCTTCACTTTCGTCGAGACAATTGGCCTCAGTTACGGAGTAGAGCTAGTTAAAGACGCTTTTGCACTCTCTTCGAAATCTAGCCACGATAAAGGCGCACCTGGACTTCTTGATAAACTGTCGACTGCGGATCGTGCGAGCTTGGCCGAAGATATCTTAAAAGGCCTCGGTTTGTTGGCAAACTTCGCTCGCATCGTCCTCTTCTGTGGGCATGGCAGCACGACTAAGAATAATCCCTACGCCTCTGGTCTCGATTGCGGCGCTTGCGGCGGTCACGCTGGTGATGCGAATGCGCGTCTTGCCGCTGCCTTGCTCAATCAAGCCGACGTCCGCACCGAACTGTCCGAGCGCGGCATTATGATTCCTTCTGATACCGTATTTATTGGTGGTCTCCACAATACTACAACCGACGAGGTCTCTCTCTTTGACTACGAAGCCGCCGACGCGAGACTGATTGAACTACTGACTGTATCGCTCGACCAAGCTGGCTTACTTTGTGCCACCGAGCGCTCCGCTCGACTCGGTGAAGCCGCCGAACAAAGTGACATTGTATCTGCTGTCCGCTCGCGTAGCCGCGACTGGTCACAAGTCCGTCCTGAGTGGGCGCTCGCAGGTAACGCTGCCTTTATCGTCGCGCCTCGCACATGGACAGCTGAGGCCAATCTCCAGAGCCGCGCTTTCCTCCACGAATATTCCGCCAAGAGCGACCCAAAAGGAACCGTCCTCGAAAGGATTATCGCTGGTCCTATGGTCGTCGGTAGCTGGATCAACTTGCAATACTTCGGATCCTCGACCGACAACGCTCATTTTGGTAGCGGCCACAAATCGATCCATAACGTAGTAGGCGGCGTCGGAGTAGCGCTCGGTAATGAATACGATCTACGACCTGGTTTGCCCTTTCAGTCCGTGCACGATGGCGAAAAGCTTATCCACGAACCACTTCGCCTCCACGCCTGTATCGCAGCCGACACAAAGATCCTTGACGATATCCTAGAGCGGCAGGACCACGTGCGGCATCTTGTCGAAAACGGCTGGGTGCACCTTATCGCACTCGGCGAGGATGGTAAGCAGTGGGCGCGCCGCCAATCTGATGGCACCTGGAAGCAGTGCGCAGAAAACTCGGCGGATTTAGCTGATTAAAACTCTCAGGGGAGGACATCTAGTCTTCTACCATCGTATTGATACTGAGACCTTCTGCGATTACGTCACATTCGTGCGCGCAGGCTTGCAAGCTGCGCCCACATATTCTTTTTTATAGGTATGCGTTTTTTCCTCAGTCTCACTGCATTCTATTTTCTGGCCTTACATGCTATTCACGCAGTTGAGATCGAAGGTCGTGTCCTTAAAGTCTTGTCGGATGCACGTTCGTTCGAACTTGAGTTAACGCAGTCGGGGGATGCAAAGCTCGAAGTAGGTAGTATGCATATCTTTCGCGTTGGTGCGGGCGATCTTAAGATTGGGTATGCAGGCCGTATGATCAAAGCCAACGCCGCTTATTACGGCAAGCAATGGCACTTGGAGCAGATATTTCCTATTGATGGCCTCGGGGCGAAGGCCGCGCGTGATGTTAATCATCAGCTCCATCAGGCTACTGCTGCGATGAGCCGTCGTAAATATGTGAAGCAGGGTGAATACATTCCCAACTTCGCTATGATCGATCAGAATGGTGAGTTTCTCCAGATACGACAGCTTCAGGGTAAGCCCTTTGTTCTTAACTTCATCTTCACTCGCTGCACAATACCTAATATGTGTCCTGCCTCTAGTATACGTATGGCGGATATGCAAGACGCCGCCCGCGAAGCGGGGCTCAACGGTCTCCAGTTTGTCAGTATCACTTTTGATCCTGACTTCGATTCGGCCGGCATACTGAATCAGTATGCCGACGGCTACGGCATGGAGTCAGAAAATTTTCACCTGCTGACGATGAACCAAAGTGTGGTCGATGATCTCCTTCGTCAGTTTGGCATCCTGACAATGGAAGAGGATGGGACTATTAACCACACGATGGCGACCCTCTTGGTCGACGCCAACGGTCGCGTGGCCTACCGCAAAGAAGGCGCTACCTGGTCGACCCAAGATTTCATGGAAGCAGCGACTAAGCTATAGTGTAAATGTTGGAATCTCGCCATTAGGCGATACATAGGCTCAATTCTCGGAAATCTCTAGGTCCATTAGTGAAGGACTATAAGAAAATCATTTGGTTTTTTGGTCTTATATTGAGCATGCTCAAGTAAATCGTCTTCAAGCATTTTACGCCAAAGTAGGGACTCTCATCCCATTACTGCTGAGTGGGCATTAAAAAACCTTCGGGATGTTCTGTGCCGAAGGTTTTAAAAATGGCCTCCCGTAGGGGATTCGAACCCCTGTTGCCTGGATGAAAACCAGGTGTCCTAGACCGGGCTAGACGAACGGGAGGGAGGAGGAATCACGGAAGCTACGTTTCGACTTAGCCTCTGCAAGCCCTTTTTTCGGAAAACGCCACTTTTTAGCCTTGGGCCTCCAAAATCCGTTTGCGCAGAGCACCCATGTCATTCATCAAGATTGCATGGCTGTTTTTGATTTACCATTTCCCATGCCCAAGCAAGCGCTCCAGAAGGTGGAGAGCTTACCCTATCCCCTCGTTGCGACGGGGAAAGTACGCGAGGTCTTCGATATGGGCGATGCGCTCTTGATGGTGGCGACTGACCGCGTGTCGGCATTCGACGTTGTGATGCAAGAGGGCTTGGCGGGGAAGGGCATCCTACTTACGCAGATCAGCCTCTATTGGTTCGCACGAGCGGGTGCTATCACACAACACCATCTGGTGGACGACCACGCGGCGAGAATTGTGGCGCTGGGCAAAGACTACCCCGAACTCCAGTATCGCAGCATGATCGTGAAAAAGTTAACCCCACTGCCGATTGAAGCTGTGGTGCGTGGGTACCTTTCTGGTTCTGGTTGGAAGGCCTATCAGCAATCAGGTAAACTCTTTGAATATGACCTAACAGAAGATTTCCTGGAGAGTAGTCAGTTGCCAAAGCCTTTGTTTACGCCAACGACGAAAGCGCCCAGTGGCCATGATATGCCGATAGATTGTATCGATGCGGCAGAGCTGATTGGCGAAGATCTCTTTCAGCGGGTGCACGACCTGAGTATCGAGCTTTACCAGATGGGTGTGGAGCGTGCGGACGCTTCTGGCATTATCCTAGCCGATACGAAGTTTGAGTTCGGCACAGATGCGGAGGGGCAGCTTTATTTAATCGACGAAATTCTGACGCCTGACTCGTCCCGCTACTGGCCGAAGGACAACTATTTGCCAGGCGGAGCACAGCCCTCCTATGATAAGCAATTCGTGCGCGACTATCTGGAGTCTCTGGACTGGGATAAAGCACCGCCTGCACCTGCACTGCCCACAGAGGTGCTCGCAGGGACTTTGGATCGCTATGTTGAGGCCTATGTGAAGATCGTCGATGGCATCGAGTAGCGAGTGACCATGGTAATTTTTGTATTGTGAAGAGCGATCGACTCAAAACTCACTGCTCATAACCTGCGAATCGTTATGCCTATTTGGTTCATCGAACTGTTCGGAGCGGGTGATTTGGATGTCACGTTCATGGTCATCACGCTGATGACGGCTCCATTTTGGATCGCTATGATTGGTTTTCCGAGTGCGCCTTATTTACGGAAGGTTGCACAGCCTTGGCTGGTGGTGCCGCTATTTACGGTGATACTTCTAGTATTAATCTGGAAGTCATACCATGCGGCGTATTTGCCTGAGACCATATCAATGGCAAACTATGAATCCGTGCGAAATTTAGCCAATCACCCGATTGCCTTTTTGATTCTGTTTTGTAATCTGCAGATTATTAATTTGTTTATGGGAGTCATGATTTATCAAAAAGCGATTCATAGCGGATTTCGTGCGCCAATTGAGTTAACGCTCTGCTGGTTTTTGGGTGCGCTTGCCTTGATCCCGTTCGGCATACGCTTGATCGTTAGGAGGCAAGCTACGCTATGACAAGGGGATTGACGGAACTAGGGATGACAGATGTGGCCTCACGTTCACGTAGCGGCTTTATCTTTAAGGCAGCACTGTGGCTTGGTCTGGCGATTGTGTTTTATGTGATCACTCGTAATTATTTCTACGTGCAGGACGGTATGCTCGATCCTAATTTTACGATCATTCACCGAGCCTATAATTTTAATTTGATGGAGCTGCCGCTGATTTTACTTGGCGTGGCGCTACTCTGCTTAGGCTTGGCCGTGACTTGGACGAGCTCGCGCAGGTCGCTGATATGTGTAGCGGGCATCTATGCCTTTCTTGGGCTAGATCTCTTCGCTTTACGTTATTATGTGACCTACGTCGAACCCGAGCGCCTTGTCATACGCCAAGTACGTTTGGAAACACCTAAATTGGATCAACCTATTCGTATTTTACACATTGCCGATATTCAGGCTGGGGCAATTGAGGCTTACCAAAATGAGATCTTTGAGCGGATCGAGTCATTGCAGCCAGATATCATCATTAACACAGGCGATTTTCTTCAAGTCGTTCCCCCCGCAACTTTTGAGAGTGAGTGGGCTAAGCTACATGCACTCATCAAACGAGTGAATCCGCGCCTTGGCACTTACGCTGTTTTTGGGGATACGGAGCGAGAGCTCTACCGTTATAAGGCGGATGCGCTGGAGCCCTTAGTCATGCTTTCGTCGCGCGATCAAAGAATCGAGCTCGGTGCAGGTGCGCTCAATCTTTATGGTTTGAGCCTCTACCAATCGAAGTCAGAGGAATGGGCAATGCGCTCGATCGAGCAGTGGTTAGAACATTCTGACCCGAATGATTTCCGTATTTTGTTAGGGCATTCGCCAAACTATGCCTTGGCGGTGGCGGAATCGCCCATCGACCTCTGCCTCGCAGGGCATACGCATGGAGGCCAAGTCAATCTGCCCTTTTACGGTCCCTTAGTGATCGACAGTGATGTGCCAGCTGAATGGGCGAAAGGCTTCCGCCGTGTAGGAATTCCTTACCTAAATGTGTCCGCTGGTGCCGGTTCGAATCGACGACATGGACTGCCGCCACTACGGTTTAATTGTCCAAGCGAAATGACGATAATTGAGCTAGTGCCAATGCGTCCAATTTTGTGAAATTTGGCAATAATCGGGCAATAATTTGGAAATAGTCCCAGAATCCCCATAAACACTAAGCGAAATGATGGAGGTGGCGGGAGTCGAACTAGCTCACTGCCTTATGCCTCGATGATACCTTCGGCGAAGTTGTGGTAGGCCTTTTCAAAGTCCTTGGCCATGCGGTCAGGAAAGAGGTGGAAATCGCCTTCTTTGAGTGCCTCGACAATACCTTCGCTCACGACATGGGGTGGGTCGGTGTCTTCGAGTCCAGATGCGGCAGCCATGTCGGTTGCTATGGGGCCGGGATGGACGCTGAGTACGGCTGTGCCTTGTTCCTCGAAGACGTGACGAATTGCTTGGGTGAATGAATAAGAAGCCGCTTTACTGGCTGGATAAGTAGCAAAGCCAGGAAAGCTACGTAGCGAGGCGATGGAGTTGATTTGAACGAAGGCACCACCACCGTTGCGCTTAAGCACGGGAGCAAAAGCCTGTGCCATACGAATTAAGCCGTAGACGTTGATGTTCAGTTCCGTTTGAAATTTCTCGATGACATCCTCGTCCATGATGCCCGCACCGATGAGGACGCCTGCGTTCGAAACGACGACTTGGACGTCGCCCGCAGTTTCTGCGGCGGCCTTGATGGAGGCGGGATTATCATAGTCGATCTCAATGGGAACGACTTTTTCACCAAATTCCGCTACGAGTGCCTCGCCTTTATCTAGCGAGCGTACGCCTGCGTAGACTTTAGATGCGCCGTGCTTAATGAAGCTTTCGACGATGGCTTTACCGATGCCGCGATTGGCACCGGTCACGAGGGTGATTTTGTTAGAAATGTCGTAACTCATATTTTAGCGATAAACCGCTCTGTGCAGAGCTTCAATCCCAGAGACTATTAATCGGAGAGGGCATCATTGGAGCCATCGCGCCGTGCAATACGTCGACGTATGCGCTCGCTGAGGAAGTCGAGCACAGTGACGACTATCAAAATACAGCAAAGTACGGTGGCGAAGCGATCCCATTGGTGGAATTCTTGGTAGGCGTGCAGTTGTAGACCGAGTCCACCTGCACCCACATACCCTATGATGCTAGCTGAGCGTATGTTGTATTCTAGCATCCAGATGCAGTGACTCCAAATGAGCGGCTTGGCGTGAGGCCAGATGCCGTATTGGAAAGACTGAAGCGGATCTGCACCGATTCCGCGTAGTGATCGTGCCACTTTCATGTCGACTGACTCGAAGGCCTCGCTGAAAAATTTACCTAGGTATCCAGTGCTGTAGAGCGTCAAGGCGGCGACACCTGCCAATGCATTGGCTCCCATTGCAGCGACTGCTATAACCGCCCAGATTAGGCTTGGGATAGTCCGAATGATGTTGAGCAGCATACGCATGCTAAAGACTAGCCATGTCGGTCCAATTGTCTGGGCGGCACCCAGGGCGATAATCAGAGAAATGATAATCGCGAAGAATGTAGCTAGAATAGCAATCTCTACAGTTTCAATCAGGGCAGAACCAGTCGACTTCAGCACCGAAAGGTCGGGTGGGAAGAAGTCGGAGAGGAAGCGTCCCAAATTCTTTAGAATATCGAGATCGCGTTCGTTACCTTCGATTTGGCTACCGCTAAAAATGACAGCCAGTACAAATATGAGTAGTGTGGTGTTGAGAAGGTTGAGCCTCCGATACCAGGGTAATTCAGCGAGTGGGGGAACCTTCTCGTGCTCAGGCGTAGGTGTTGGACTCATACTTGGGCCTCCACATTTAACGGCCTGACACGGCGCATCTTGTGTGCCTTCGGGTCGTTTTGGTTTAAGCTAAGTGCAATGTCTGCGAAGCGCTGAATGTGCTCAGCATTATGGAGTACACAAAGCACAGGTTTCGCTTTTTCGTCGGCTTCTTGTCTGAGTAAGCCGAGCACGCGGCCTGCATAATAAGCATCGAGACTGGATACGGGTTCGTCGGCAAAATAGATCTTAGGCTTCTGGAAGAGCACACGTGCTGCGGCGACACGTTGTTTCTCTCCGCCTGACATGTGCTTGGCCCATTTGTGTGGATTTTCACCAACTCCCAGTTCATAGAGTAAGCGGTAAGCCTCTTGCCGTAATTTTTTCGGGAAACCGAGTAGGGTACTAAGGGAGTTATAGCGGCCTAATCGCCCGCAGAGCACATTAGTGAGCAGATCCGCATTAGGAATTAGCTGGAGATCTTGGTAGACGATGCCGAAATGACGCCTTAATTCCACTGGTTTACTATCACTCGTGCCGCTGAGTTTGAAGCTCACGCTACCCTCGCTTGGCTCTAGCATGCCACAAAGGCAGGATAGAAGTGTCGTCTTCCCAACCCCAGAGGGCCCTACGATGGCGAGGAATTCGCCTGCATACAGGTCAAGGTCAAGGTCTCGGAAAAGCCAACGACCACCTCTTTGTAGACCGATTCCTCGCGCGCTTAATACGGGCTCTTGTTTTTTATCCTGCATCAAAATTTTAGCTTAAGCCCTACTAGATGAAATCAAAATACAAGTAGGTAAGCGCACATGTCATTGTCATTCTTAGCGAATATTGGATGCTTCTATCTCAGCCTAGCAAGTCAAGGTTACTGAAATCGATTAAAACTGCATCGTGCGGCTGATTTCGAGTGCTTCAAGCGTGGTCTTCAAGTGGGTCTCGGCTTTGGCGGGAGCCAATTCAGCGCCGAAAATACGATCCCGCAAATCACTGGCCTCGGTATTCATTTCAAGAAGTGCTGACTGGAGGGCAGTTTGGTCTAGGCCACTCAGCCCCTTGCGTGCGACGATTACGTGGCTGGGCACGGGGCCTTGACTATCGAGCATGCGAAGTCGCTCGCGTTGTTCTTTGCTCAGGTGCTTATTCTTATCGAGAACGTAGTAACTGACAGCAGCTGCGAGCGCTTCACCCCTGAGGACGCGTTCTGCTGCTGAAACATAACCGACTCCATAGAAAACATTATCCTCACCGAAGAAGCCTTCAGGGCCGTTCTCTAGATTGATTAGACCTTGGGTATAGAGATCCCATACGGGTATAAGAAAACCTGAGGTGCTCGTGCGACTCGAGAAAGCAATGGGCTGGCCCTTGAGCTCAGCGATATTTTGGTAGGGAGCATCTTTGAGTGTGATCCAGTAACTTTGGTAGTAGGGCTTTCCGTCGATGAGTTCGGCTAAAAGAATATCAATGATGTCTTGCTCGATCAATTTTGCTGCAGCTGTCGCGCTGAGGTAGGCTAGGTCGATTGTGCCATTACGAAGGCCCTCGTAGATGACGGCAGAACTCATGGGTACAATCGCTTCTGCAGGCTTTCCCGTAGTCTTGGAAAGATAGCTCTCTAGGGCAGCGCGATCTTCGAGCATGGCGTCCGGGTCTTTATCCGGCTCTAGGGCGATGATAATTTTTTTGACAGTGCCTGTAACAGCTTCGTCGCTCTGCTCCGCACAGCCAAGGAGTAGGCTGACTGTGACTAAAAGGGAAAGTCTAAGATAGGTGACTAGTGTATTCATAAAGTGTGGATAGTGGATTGAAGAGTGGTCTAAACGCAAGAAGGGATCGGCCAATAAATGGCCGATCCCAGAATTTGCATCTATCTATGAAGTGATGACTTCTAGAAAGTACCTTTGATCGATACGGTCGCGTTTAGAGGAGCACCGACAGTAAATTGGTGGCTGCTATAAGCGTGAGGATAATACTCCTCGTCTAGGAGATTCTCTACATTAAGCTGTAAGCGTAGGTTCTCGCTGAGCTGGTAGTAAGCAGCTGCGTCGATACGAGTGAAGCTGGGCACTGTTCCTTTTGAAGCACCACCTTTGGGAGTGCTCTCACCCTGTTTGATTGCACCTAGACCAAGACCCAGTTTCTCAGTGAGCTGGTAGCTGTTCCAGATCGAGAAGGAGGACTTGGGTAGTTCGCCTGGTCTTTCACCATCATCATCTTCACCGGTTAGGTAAGTATAACCAGCGCTTACTGTCCAACGGTCGGAAATTCGACCGAGGTATTGAGCCTCGAAGCCTTCAACTTCAGACTCTTCGACTCTTGAATCACCAGCAACACCTTCGACATAATCTTGTTCGATTTTGAAAATAGCGAAAGTGACACTTTGATCGTCTGCAATATCCCATTTGATACCAGCCTCGAGATTGGTGAATTCATCTGGGTCGAGGCCTCTAGTGCCTAAATTTTTATATTGATCGCCACTTTGCGGAACGAAGGTTTGGCTATAACTTGCATAAAGAGAAATATTCTCATTTTGCTTGTAGATAATACCAGCACGAGGCGTGAATTCCTCATCCTTTTGGCTGCCACTATTAGTCGCAGTCTTATTGTCAGTAACTTCGATATCGAAACTATCGAAACGAGCGCCTAGAACGAGCGTCAGTTGATCGAATAGCTCGATTTCGTCTTGGGCATATAAAGAGTAAACCGTCAGGTCGACATCAGTGTCGTTATTTAAGTGAGTAAAGGGACCATCACCAAGTCCACCGGCATTGAATCCAACACCTGCTACATTACGCTCGCTAATGAGGAATGTTTCATTGTCTTCGGTGCCTACACCCGGATCGTAATCTGGATTGTAGCGGTAATTTCTAGACCCAGTGTTGATGAGTTCAGCGCCAAATAGCACGGTGTGTTTGATGTCACTGGTTTCGAATTCTGCAACAAGGTTACCAGAAAGAATTAAGTTTTGGCGTTCAGTAGTATCGCGATAACCGTCAGTTTCTATACGATTAGGGTCTACAGTTCCGATTCCTTTAACATTAGGGACTACGCTCGGGACCCAAGTGCCAGCGATTACGTTGTTTTCATTTCTATTATCCAAATAGTCTGACACATAGAAGTTCTGATACATTTTCTCGTAATCAGTGTATGAAACATTGAAGATGCCCTTAAGCGTATCCGAAAAAGTGTGCTGCAAGAGCGCACGAAAGGAGATCGACTCAAACTCAGACTTATTCAAATCTGGATCACCGAACACGATATCATTGAGTGCATCCACAGGTTTATCATCAAGACCTTTTGGGATGCCGCGGTCGATGGAACGATCATAATCGATCATCTCTAAAGAAAGATCGAGTGTTGTTTGATCACTGAGCTCAAACTTGAAACTAGGGTTCACTCCGTAGCCGCTACCATTTGAGAAGTCGCGATGATTTTCGAATGTGTTAGAGTAGGCGTTGAGGCGGAAGGCGCTAGTCTCGTTAATGGCATAATTAGTGTCGATTTGCAGATTGTTAGCACCCAAGCTACTGAGCAACAAAGAGTAAGCATTGAAATCTTGACCGATTTCAGCCTTTTTAGTCACACGATTGATGACACCACCGGCACCACCACGTCCGAAGAGTAGGGCGTTGGGTCCGCGAAGAATTTCGACTTGTTCTACGTTGTAAAGAGAACGGTAGTATTGCACATCGTCGCGCACGCCATCGACAAAAAAGTCGGAGGTTGAGACGATGCCTCGGAAGACGACTGCATCGCGGTGGCCTTCTCCTTGATTCATATTTACTCCAGGTGTGTAATCGACAATGTCACCTACGCTGTCAAAGCCGCGTAGTGAGATGTCGGCCGCACTTGTGATTGAGAGGCTCTGTGGCACATCAATGACAGGTGTTGGAGTTTTAAGAGCATTAACTTGATCGGAGAAAAGAAACTGATCTTTGACTACGAATTCATCTAATTCGTAGACCTCATTTTCAGCAGCAGCTTCCATATCTTGTGCCAGTGAAGACACAGGATTGATTGTTAGGCAAAGAATGCCACATCCCATAAGTCTGATGGACAGCATCTCCAGTTGTTTTGTGTATTTTGTGTATGTTTTCATTAGTTTGTTGTTAGTGAAAAATAATAACAGTAATGAGTCTCAATAGCTTTTTGAATAAGTCAACAATTTATTGATACTGAGTGTCATTAGCATAGCTAATTTTATGTATTACATTACAAAAGGTGGTAGTTCTCTAAGAACTAGTTCCCGTTTGATGACTGAATAGGGCACAGTTCCGCTTAATTAATCTCACGGACTGGTTCGAAGGTCGCTCAATTGAAGGCTCACCTCGCTAGCTCCCCATAAAAAACGCTGACAAGTGTCAGCGTTTTACAGAAATAGACTATTATAAGCTTTTACCTTGGTTCCCATGGGTTAAGCGCTTCGTCGGCAATTCGACGCGCTAAGTCGCGGGTGAGGTGTGGCATGGCTTGGTATTCCGATTGTAGGAAATCTTCTGTCTGGCTGGCTCCGGGAGTGGCGTATGGGTCTTCCGCGTAAGCGTTGGCAGATTTTTGGATTGTGCGTTCTTGGAAGTAATATTCGCCCTTGTTTTGATTGAAGAGGGAGACTTCGACGGCGAGTGAGAGGCTGAAACTCGCGGCAACTGTTGTGTCGACACTCTGGCGCGCGGCAGCGCGGCGATTATATTCAGTCAAATTTACAATAAGAACTGCATCGGCAGCTTCCCTACTGGTAACGAGCTTTGTGCGACCATCTCGGATAAATGCGTCGCGAATCTGTGTGCTGAGTATAGCTTGCGCTTGGGGCGCAAAGCTATCATTTGTGACAGGTTGGACGTAGATCGACTCGAAGGGTAGCTCGGCTGGGTTACCAAATTGGTAAGAATTGCATCCGCTAAAGAAGGCGGCCATAAATATCGCGAGCATTGCGAGCATGCTGGTGTGCAGCGAGTGTGTGAGCATCTTCATTTTAAGAGAGTTAATTTCACTGCTTAGAGAAAAAATTAGTCTGCAAGGAGGAGCTTGCGAAGAATGCTGGCGCCAGTGGTGGGTTGGATTCCTGCTTTAATATCGGCGATACGGGCACGGGCTTCTTTGGCTGCCTCCGATTCTGGTGCGATCGTAATGGTCTCGTTATAGAAAGCTAACGCGCCCGAATTATTTGAGCGATAATTATAGAAAAAATCACCTAGGTTGAGGCGACTGCGCGCAAGCACATCCTCCATTTGTATGAGGTTACTCTCAACTTGGCCTAAGTGGCTACTCTGAGGGAAGAGGATGAGGAAGTCTTCGTAGTAGCTGATAGCTTGGCGAGTCGAGCCTTGATCGTATTCCGCCCCACTGACTAGGTTGGAATAGGTCTGCGCCATGTTATAATAGGCGTCGGGGGCAAGTATGCTTTGAGGGTAATAGTTGATCAAACGGTCAAGCGCATCGATGGCATCTTCGGGTCTCCGTCTCTGCCCCGAGGCGATTGCGATGTTCATAAGTGCAAGGGGTGCAAAGTCGCTGTAGGGTGCGTTGCGAACGATCTGCTCAAACTGCCTAGTGGCTTGGTCGGGTTGTTTGAAGCCTGGTATGATCCAAAGGATACGACCTCGGGCACCCTCCATAAGGGCGGTGCCACAATCAAACTGAGCGCTAAGTACTAGATTGAAATTTTCGTAGTTCGGATGTTTGAAGATGATCTCTTGTAAATTGTCGAAGGCTTTGGTCCATTGCCCCTTGCCCATGAGGATTTGACCGTGGAGGAACCGCGCATCACCACTGGCCGCAGTCAATGGGTACTTCTTAAGGATTTTCTTAAAGCTGCGGTCAGCCGACCCTGTGTTACCAGCTGCAAGTTTTGCCTTCGCAGTTTCGAGTAGGGCAGTTGCTTCGGATTCTTGGGCGGCGCTCGCTATATTGAGTTCCATGAGATTTTCGTCTTCGCGGTCGAACCATTCGAGCGGGTTGAGTTGGGCATGAAGCGAGGTGGCTAATAGTAGCCAGAATACGAGGATTTTAGAAGTTGTATTTTGCATAGTAATTTTTAGGGGGTTAGTGCCATTTAATTAGTGAAGCACCCCAGGTCAAGCCTGCCCCGAAAGCGACGAGAAGGATCAGGTCGCCAGATTGGATGCGACCCTTGCGATAGGCCTCGTCGAGGGCGAGTCCGATGGAAGCGGCAGAGGTGTTACCAAAGCGATCGAGATTGTTGTGGAATTTTTCCATCGGCAGCTTCATTCGCTTCGCGAGGCTTTCAATGATGCGCATGTTGGCTTGATGCGGGATGAGAAGGTCGATTTGGTCTGCCTTCAAGCTATATTGCCCTAGAATATCGTTGCTGACTTGTCCCATGACGCGAACGGCCTGCTTAAAGATCTCCCTACCGTTCATCTTAATGAAATGTTGACGCGCGTCGATCGATTCGTGGGAGGAGGGAATCTTTGAACCGCCGGCAGGTTGATGAAGTAGGCTGGGGTCGGAACCGTCGGAGCCAGTGATGCTACCTAACACGCCGACTTCGGCTCTGTCGGAGGCTTCAATGATGATCGCGCTTGCCGCATCGCCGAAGAGCACGCAAGTGGCTCGGTCTTGGAAGTCTAAGATCGAACTCATCTTCTCCGCGCCGATAATGAGTGCTTTCTTGTAGGCACCCGAGCGTAGCATATTACAGCCCGTATTGAGCGCGTAGATGAAGCCTGAGCAGGCAGCTTGAATGTCAAATGCGGCAATGTTACCCAAGCCGAGCTTGCTCTGGAGGATGCATGCGGTGGAGGGGAAGGGCATGTCGGGTGTCATCGTGGCCACGATGATGAGATCAATGTCCCTGCGGTCGATACCTGCTGCTGAGATAGCCTTCTCGGCGGCGGCTACAGCCATGTCGCTGGTTGTCTCGCCTTCAGCTGCGAAACAGCGTTCGCTGATGCCAGAGCGTGTGCGGATCCACTCGTCTGAAGTGTCTACGATTTTGGCCATGTCATCATTTGTTACCACGTTGTCAGGCGTGTAGGCACCAGTGCCGGTTATGATGACGGATTGAGTAGGCTGAGACATTGAGAAAAGTTGGTTCTACGTGGATGATCGATCTAACACTGCGCCCTAATCGATGGGCAGTTTAGACTAAGTCATTAGCTTGATTGATATCGGAGCTGATTGAGTCAATCATATCATGCCTAACAATTTGGCGAGCAATGCGTAAAGCATTGGCAATCGCTATGTAATTTGAAGAGCCGTGTGATTTCAAAACATTACCTTTTAGACCGAGTAGCGGGGCGCCAGCGTGCTGGTCGGGGCTGAGTCGCACTTTCATGTCGTGGAAGGCTGATTTGGAAAGCGCTGCGCCGATGATCCGTTTTGGATTACGCACGAGTTCTTCTTTCATGGTACTACCGACAAAGCCGAAGACTGCTTCGCTTGATTTTAGAACAACGTTGCCTACAAAACCATCGCAAACAATTACATCGACGTCTCCATCGAAAATCTGGAAGCCTTCAATTGGACCCACATAGTTGATCACCTTCTTGTCGATCGCTTGCAGATAAACTCCCGATGCGTTAATTAGGCTATTACCTTTGCCTTCCTCGGTGCCGATGGTGAGCAGAGAAACACGAGGGTTCTCAATGCCAAGGGCCGCTTTGGCGTAGTTTGAACCAAGCACCGCATTATGCATTAGATTGAGCGAACTAGATTCTGGATTTGCTCCGACATCTATAAGGACAAAAGGCTTTTTTTTGCTGGGCACGATGATGCCTAGAGCAGGGCGATCGACGCCGTCTAGTGGGCGCATGCGCAGTGTGCCACCAGCCATCAGGGCGCCTGTATTACCGCAGCTGACGACTGCATCGGCTTTGCCGGCTCGGAGTAACTCGATGGCTTGAGCCATTGATGAGTCTTTTTTCTTGCGCAGCGCTTGGATCGGCTTGTCCGTCATGCTGACCACCTCGCTTGCGTGGTGGACTTGGATCTTGGCCGGATCTATGCTGAACTTGCGGACCTTCAATAGGCGCTCCAATAAGCGCCCCTTACCCACGAGAGTGAAGTCGCAGTCGAGACCAAGCTCCTCAGTCGCATACAAAAGCCCACGCACAAATTCCGTGGGCCCAAGGTCGCTTCCCATTGCGTCGACCGCGATGGTGCATTTACCGTCGGGTGCGACCATTGTAGTAAGTCAAATTGAAGTAGCAGGAGGCAGGAGCAGATGGCTTAACTAGAGTCTTCTAGACTTCAACGTCGAGCACTTGGCGGCCACGATACATGCCGTTTGCAGGATTTACGCGGTGAGGGCGGAAAAGAGTGCCGTCCTGTGAGTCTTTCGAGAGTTGTGGCAGTGCGAAAGTAGTCGCGCCGCGGCGTTTACGGCTGCGTTGCTTAGATTGTTTGCGTTTTGGCTGTCCCATGGAATGTGTTTTATTGAATTAAAGTGTCGAAAGCGTGACTGGATTTGAATTGGCGGATTAAAGGCTACAGTTTGGCTCCGTCAAGCTCGCAATCATCATAAATTTCACCTCACAGGCGCATGTTCAGCACGGCCTCGACGAGTTGATTTATCCCCAGCTCTGCCTCGGTAATCGATTGGGCAAGCATATAGGCTGGGGTTGTTACCACACGATTGGTTTGGTCGACCACAATTGAGTCGACTGAGCAGTCGACGTGATGAGCCCCTTTGGTCTCTATTGCGGTGACTGTGGTAGCATCGTTACCAATGGTCAATTTGACGCGCTGCTCTCCGAGTGCACGCGCCGCGAGGATAGGCGCGATGCACATAAAACCCTGCGGTTTACCTGCTAGGTGAGTCGCCTGGATAAGATCGATTACGGCGGGATCAACATCGTAATTGGCGCCGTCGAAGGCGTAACTGGACAAGTTTTTGGCCACGCCGAAGCCACCCACGTAGATAAATGCGTCAAAATCGTCCGCCTTTACGTTGTCTAGCGGCAGAATTTTCCCTCGCGAGATGCGTGCCGCCTCGACCATTACGTTACGATCTTCCTCTTCTAGTTCATCACCACTCGAATGATCAATCACTTGCCTTTGGGTAATATCAGGCGCTAGGCAACTCACCTCTGCGCCAGCTTTTTCCAGGGCGAGTAGTGTTAATACAGACTCCTGGATCTCGGCGCCATCGTAGACGCCGCAGCCAGACAAAATAACAGCAACCTTTGTTTTCATGATCCAGACTGATAAATACTCTATACTCTTCTGCAATTCCAATAGAACGAAATATTTCTGAGGGGTTGCATCCAATACGATATTTTGTCCGTTTCTAACAGGACATGCCACTTCCCCTTAAACCCGCACCTAGCTTTGACCGCAGCTTCCTTATTGAGTTGGGCGGGGGTATCGTCTTTCAGGAGGCTGAAAAGCTCTTTGAGTCCCACTTTGTTGAGTCAGCCGAGTGGAAGAGTCCCGTATTGACGGGGCTCGTCGACGGGGGTGACGGTATTTACACGCCAAAACTAAATCTTCGCTCCACTGTGTTCGCTGAAAATACCTGCACCTGTGCTGACGGTCGTAAGCGTAAAGTGTGCGTACATGCCCTCGCCGCCGCGCTCCATTATGAAGCTCTTAAAAACGAAGCGGCACATATTCGGACAGCAGGAGAGGTTTTATCCCAAAAATCAGAATCTGCTTCCAAGCCCGAAAAGCCAAAATTCCCCCGTGTAAGTTCCATAAAAATCGGTGAAGGTGGTCTCCCGCTACGCTTGCTTATTTTTCTCCCGCCTAACTTGCCAGAAGCCGCTGATCGTGGAGGGATTGTCCTCAAATTTGATGCCGCCGTAGGCCGCGAGATCTTACCGCTAAACAAACTCAACCCTCGCCAGAAATACAAAGTCGCTTCTAAACAAGTTGCTGTGCTCAAACTCATCGAGTCGTGGTGTGGCGGTAAACTTGCCAGCCTGGTCCAGCTTACAAGCGCACAAGTCCGAAAGCTCCTTGATGCCGTCGTAGGTGAGCCTATTGTGTATTGGGTCAAAAAGCCCAACGCGCCCATTAATTGGCAAAATAGCCAACTAATAGGCGTCTACGAATACCTGAGCGAGCTGGAAGCCGAACACGCAACTCCCGAACCAGAGCCAGTCGCCCTTGACCTGAGTCCGGCGAAGCGTCTCGACACCAATCCGAGTAAACACCAGATCCGTGCTGACATCAACTTACGCGCAAAAGCTAAGCCAAATCTACGTGCGATCGCTGAGGCCAAACGCCCCAAACTCTGGGAAACAAAAAAAGGAGATTACCCTATTGCGAGCGAGGCTGCCGCTTCTATGGAGGGTCACTCGACTAGTCGCGTCGTCGTCGACGGGTCCACTCACTATATTGCCATACGTTTGCCGTCGGGTGAGAATGCTGATGTCCAAGCCTTACGTAGTATTCTCAAGTCTGAGGGCTTTCTACTCGAGCCTAGTAACCGCAAGTGGTGGTTGCGCGATCGCCACAAGGCGCTCAATTTCCTCGCAGCTCACTGGAAGGCACTCAAGGACGAATGGGAGGCCGAGTTCACGGATAACTTCAAAGCTAAACTCAAAGAAGTCGAAATCTCTGCTCTCCAAATCGAAGCCAAAGAAGACGCGGGTAAATTCGCCCTCGCCATCACCCTAAGTGAACAAACTGACGAGACGGATCTACGTCGCGCCCTAGCCAGTAGTAAAAATTATGTCGAGACCAAGAGAGGTGGGATTACCTTGCTCGACCGCAACTCAATCGAGCAACTGCACGAGATCGAGCGCGCCGTTAGCGGCCAAGCCGACCGTCCCTTTACTCCCACTTTTACAAAACGTCTCGACACGCGTGAGCTCTCTGATGTCGAAGACCTACTCGACGAACTCTGCGAGGGTTGGCAACCTCCTCAAGCTTGGCAGTCCCGCAGTCGAGCACTTAAAGAAGTTGGCGCCCTTGAACCCGCCCCGGTGCGCCCAGGCTTTGACTCGATCTTGCGGACTTATCAACGCATCGGCACCGCATGGCTCTGGCACCTCTATCGCCACAAGCTCGGTGGCATCCTTGCTGACGAAATGGGGCTGGGCAAAACTCTTCAAGCGCTCGCTTTGATCGAGTGTATCCGAAACCAGGATAGCCATTTGAAGGTGGCAGGGCAGGAGCGGTATCCCGCGCTCGTCGTCTGTCCAGCCAGTCTTGTAGAGAACTGGCAACGTGAGTCTGCTCGTTTTACCCCTAAGTTAAAAACTCTTAAGCACCACGGAAGTAAGCGCGCTAAAGAGCTCAGTGTGCTTGAGGAGTATGACACCGTGATCACCTCCTACGGCACACTCCGCCAAGACGCTGAAATGCTTGGCTTGATGGACTGGTGTGTCGTGATCGGGGATGAAGCGCAGCACATTAAAAACCGTCGCAGCCAAAATGCTAAAACATTGATGAGTCTCCACGCTGGAGGCCGATTTCTTCTTACTGGCACGCCCGTCGAAAACTCTCTCGAAGACCTTTTCTCACTCTTCAGTTTCCTTATGCCTGGTTATATAGATAAGCCCACTGGAAAGCTCAGCTTAGACGATAAAACATGGCACAATAAACGCCAGACTGAGCGCGCTGCTGCTTACATCCTCCGCCGCACTAAGACTGAAGTGGCGCCCGAATTACCTGATAAGATTGAAAAAACTTTTTTCTGTGAACTTGGCAGTCAGCAGCAACGCTTCTACCAAGAAACTCTTGAGAAAACCCGTCGTGATATTTTCAATTTGGAAATGTCTGGTGCGAACCGAGGTCGTGTTCAATTCGCCGCTTTTACCGAACTACTTCGCTTACGCCAAGTCTGCGTCGATCCACGCATTCTAGACGAAGAATTTCCTTTAAAGGAAAGCGCTAAACTCGCCGCCTTCGACGAAGTCCTCGACGAGTGTCTCGATGCTGGAAGCCGTATTCTCGTCTTCTCCAGTTTCGTTACTGCGCTCAAGCTACTCGCCCAACACTTAGAGAATAAAGACCACAAGTTTTGCTACCTCGACGGAAGTACTAAAAACCGTTTGGCGATCTGTGATCAGTTTAATGAAGACGAAAGCATCCCCGTTTTTTTGATTTCACTCAAAGCTGGCGGCACTGGTCTCAACCTAACCGGAGCCGACACCGTGATCCACTACGATCCATGGTGGAATCCCGCTGCTGAAGCCCAAGCGACGGATCGTGCTCACCGTATCGGGCAAACAAAAGTTGTGACTAGCATCAAGCTAATCGCCGCCAATACCGTCGAAGAAAAAGTCTTAGAGCTTCAAGCCCGTAAAGCCGAAATCTTGAAAGAGCTTTTCGAAGAGTCTGAAGCTGCGAATGCCAAAGTCAGTCTCGACGATATCAAGCAATTGATTAGTTGAAGATAAGGCCTCATATAACCTAACTGCAATAGATCGTAATTCGATCTTTTGCGCTCTCTAGCTCATTCTCTGTCATGAGTAGACAAGCCGTCGACCAGGCGTCTGCACAAGCGGCTTCTTCGTGGATGACCCTTACCCGTGCGTGGCCGTAGTGTCTAATTTCTGTCTGACGTGGGGAGACGATGTGGCTACCTTGTATTTCAATTCCGGATACACTTAATGCTTGGTCCTTAAGTTCTACAATGGGCATATCGCTTGAGCCCGTGAGCTCGATCTTCCATGCACTTTCTCCGAAGGCGAGCTGTGTGCTGGCGCCAGCGGAGGCGAGGCCACTTTTGATGCCTAAGCCCCGAAGGAGTGGTGCGATACGGTCGAGCGCATAACCCTTTCCAATGCCCCCGAGATCAATCTCGCGGCCAGCTTCGACACAGTGGATGGCAGGTCGGTCTGGATCGACCATGAGTTGCCCCTCGAGGGCAGGCACGATGCCTTTTGATTTGTTTTTTTGATGCTCAATTTGCCGTCCTAGTGTGATGTCGAAGAGGCCGTCGGTATCGATGTAAATTTTTAGGGCGATACGCATGCATTCGTAGCAAGTCTCGCTAATAAAGAGGGACTGCCCGCTCTGCATGCAGTTAATTTGAGAGACGTCGCTCCCGGGTATGTAGCGACTCAGGGCATTTTCAATCTCATCGATTAATGCAAAGGCTTGATTCGCGGCATCGCGCGCGTGATCTGCCTGCGCATGCATAAGACGCAGGGTAAAGGTCGTCTTCATTGCCTCGTGTGTGTAAGTATGCGGGTCGATCATGCCTGAGTTTCGATCCATTTTTTCCAGAGATCGTTACGTAGATAGAGAGTCATGGAGACATTAGTCCGTAGCCCTCGTGGAAAGGCGACATGGCTATCGCGAAGGAGGGCATTGGTAGCTTGAGCGGAATCTTGTATGGCAAAGACGAGTGGAGCGTCTATCATATTCACTTCGGGTTGGTCCCAATATCCGACGCTATTAAACATTCGTAGATACCACGGCAGTGGCCAATAACTGTTGCCGACTACTGCGACAGTCTGGTCTTTGATTTCGGGAGCCATCTCGCCAAGTTGCATGAGCCAAGCTTCCAAAGATACGAGATCTCGGCTTGTTGATACGTATGCGTAGGGAGATCGAGCGTCATTCTCAAATGCTTGGCTTGAGGCGATACTTTGCTGAGTTTGAAAAACAAGTGTCATCAGTATGAAACATCCGAGGCAGATTTGAGTGATACGATGGTAGGACCCAATCATACTGAGGCAGAAGCCTGAGAGTAGGCAGACATGCACCCACGGTAAGAGCATCAACCAAGGAGTTTTATAATCGATGCTGCTATAGATCCCGAGTTGTATGATGGAGGCTAAGGCAATTAGTAAGTTGGCGCCGCGTAGTTTAGGCCAGCGCGCAGAGTAGATGCACGCCACGACGGCTAAAACTAAGACTAAACCCTCTGACCACCATTGGCCTAGCAGGTGCTTAGGCCATAAGAGTAAGCTTAAATAGTAAGTGAGTGGTTTATCGTGTCCGAGTGCTGTTTCGTAGACTAGGTAGGTACGAAAAGCGTCGGTGATGCCCTCTGGGTAACGAAAGCCGTTGCTATAGAAAAAAGCAGACACCAGCAAGGCGCTCAAGCTGGCGAGGCCGGCGGGGATGAGATAGTTCGTGAATTTTGATTTTCCTGAATCTCGACTGAGATGAATGAAGGAAATACAAGTGACTAGGCCGATGATCCATGCGAATAGCGTAATGACGGATGTCTCTTTGGTGGCGAACATACAGCCTACGAAAATGCCAGCGAATAGTGCATTTTTTATGTTCGGATCTTTGTATAGGCGGTAGGTAAAGGTCAGCCCGAGTAGTCCGAAAAGAGCTAGCCAGCTTTCGTGTATATACATGCGGCTGTAGTAGACAAGTAAGGGTGAGGTGGCGAGTAGGGCAGCACTCAATGCGGCTCCATAATCACCCATTACCCGCCTCCAGAGTAGAGGAGTGAGGCATAGTAGTATGCCTGCTATTACTGGGCTGAGGCGTAGTGTTTCGATTGAGAGACTCTGCCAAGTGTTTTCATCATGCAGTCGCGCGAGTGGCTCGGTCAGCAAGCTGAGTAATGGGCCATGGAAATGGTTTGGATTGAACTGATAGTCGCCTGCGAGTCGTTGCGATAGGATACGCGCGCCGGTCGCCTCATCTGCATGGAGGGGGCGTGTCTCTAAGTTACTCAAGCGGAGCACGCCCGCAAAGGCGATGATGATGAGCCAAGTGAGGCATACGAGAGTTCGGTGGTGCATTGATGATGATTGAGGCGGACTTGTTCGCAGTCTGCAAACCTGCTTTGCTGTTGAGCTATTCCGTATAGTTGTTTTTTGTGATACAATATGTCTGCGACGCTGCCAAAGTTTTTACTCGTGACTCCCGTCTGGAATGATTCGGCTCGTCTAGAGCGCTTTGGGGCAAGATTAGCAAAAGCTTTGGGCGTATCAGGTTTGAATTTAACTTGGGTGATCGCGGATGATGGTTCGGATACTGAAGAAGTTGAGCAATTGCAGCGGCTCAAGGAAAAATTCAGTCAAATTTATTTAGACGTGGTTTTACACCTCCACCCAGAGCGTAGCTTTAAGGGGGGTGCTATTTATCAAAGTTGGCAACAGTTCCCCGATGTAGATTTTTACGCCTTCGTCGACGCCGATGGAGCTGTCAGCGCGGATGAGCTCATACGTATGTTAAATTGCGCAGGTGATAGCGAAAATCCAGATATGAGCTTTGTCGCTGTGCGTCAGTTTTCTGGCCCACTGGCTGTGGAGCGCCCATTGCTTCGTAAAGCAACTTTTCACCTTTTTCGAACACTGGTACGTGGCATTGTCGGCTTGAAATGGATGGATACACAGTGTGGTGCTAAAGTGATCTCAGGTAGGTCTTACCGTGCAGTCAGCGGGCGTCTCTTGGAGGGTGGTTTTGTCTTCGATGTGGAATTACTGGCGACTTTGCAACAAGATGCATGGCCTATCACCGAGCTACCGATTATGTGGCAAGAGATATCTGGTAGTAAGCTGAACCTTTGGAGAGATCTTTGGACTATGACTAGGGGCTTGATACGTATCCGAAGACGCTTGAATGCTTCTGCTCTCTAATTTATCTTTGTAATTACCAATGTGAAATTGGCTTAATCATCCCTTACTCTACATATGATGTATTCCTTTAATTCCCTATTCAGTCTTTTGCTTACGGTTCAGTTCGCTTTTTCTGGCGTAACGACCTACGACTGGAAGCCGTCCTTTAATGATGAGCCTGTCCCTCAAGAAAGACTCGAAGCTATTGATGCTGCATTGCCGGACATTGCCTTGGCCGTGCCTGATTCGCCACGCAAGATTTTGATCTTTAGTGCCACTGCGGGTTTTAGGCATGCCTCCATTCCCACAGGCAAGGTAGCTCTAGATCAGATGGGAATTAAGACGGGTGCCTATCAAGCATTAATTAGCGACGACCCTGAAAACTTCGAGATCGATGTATTGAAAACGTTTGATGCGATTGTATTGCTTAGTCCCACGCTAGATTTTTTCATGCCGTCGGATAAGTTGCGGGAGGACTTCAGTGATCTGCAATGGAATTGGCTCCATGCGAGGCATAAGCGTTTGATCGCTAATCTGGTCCAGTTTGTCCATGCTGGTGGTGGCTTAGTCGGTATCCACGCCGCGACGGATTCTTGTTACGAAGACGAAGACTACGGGGATATGATCGGTGGTTATTTCTGGGGGCATCCCTGGAGCTGGCGTCATAATGTGACCGTCTTGATTGAAGACTCAGAACACGCGCTCATAAAACCTGTCTTCGGTGATATGTCTGATTTTCGGATTCAGGACGAAATCTACCAGTTTAAGGAAGAGCCTTATTCGCGTGAAAAACTGCGTGTACTTTTGAGCCTGGATGTTGAACGTAGCGATGAGCCGATGGCAAAGTCGCCATTACGCAGAACCTGCGGCGATTATGCAATTAGTTGGGTGCAGAGTGTCGGTGAAGGACGTGTTTTCTATACCAGCCTTGGGCACAATCACCATATTTATACCGATCCACTGATGCTTAAACACTTTCTTGCTGGCATTCAATTTGCCACTGGCGACATCGAGGCAGATACCAGCCCGAGTGCATCTCTCGGAAAATAAAATTTACTTTAATATAAGAAACATGAAAACGACCATTAACCGCCGCACTTTTCTCAAAACGACTGCAGTGACGACCGCGGGGGCTTTTATTCTACCCCGGTTCTCGATTGGGCAGGCGGGTCCATCGGCCAATAGTAAGATTAATATTGCGATGATTGGTGCTGGTGGAATTGCACGTCTGGCCTACGACGGGTGTGAGGGGGAGAACATTGTCGCACTTTGCGATATTGATCGCCGCCATTTTCCAGAATGGGCGGCAGGGAAAGGCACGCCCACCTATTCTGATTTTCGTGTCATGCTCGATAAAATGGGAAACGAGATTGATGCTGTCTGTATTAATACACCCGACCACACACATTTTGCAGCTACGATTGATTCGATGCAGAGAGGCAAGCACGTTTGCACGCAAAAGCCTCTCACTCATAATATTTGGCAAGCCCGCACCTTACGTAAAGCGAAGGATAAATATGGCGTTGTCACGAACATGGCTAATCAAGGTCATACTAGCGATGGCATACGCACAATGCGTGAGTGGTATGAAGCCGACGTCTTCGGTCAGATCACTGAAGTGCATTTAGGCTTCAATGGGCCAAATTGGGAGAGTAAGTATTTTAAGAAACCAGAGCAAATGCCTCTTGAGAGTCAGCCCATTCCTGAAGAAATCGACTGGGATCTTTGGTTAGGTCCAGCCCGAGAGACGGCTTACAATGATATCTACCATCCTCTCACATGGCGCGGTTTTACTGATTTTGGCACGGGACAATTTGGTGATTGGTTTTGCCACATAGGTGACGGCCCAGTCTGGATATTAGATCTTTACGACCCGATCGTGGTCGAATGTGTGGAGCGAGGGCCCGCGCTCGAAGGTATGATTCCCGATTACAGCGTCGTGCGCTATGACTTTCCCGCTCGCGGCGATAAGGCCGCATGTTCAATGTATTGGTATGATGGGGCTTGCAATGGGGGCAGCCCCATTAAATCACCGCCAGAGTGGGATTTGGGTAAGATACCCGAGAGGGGTTCTTTCTGGTATGGTGAGAAACAGAATGGTTTTTTAGATAATCGATCCAACAACCCTCGCCTAACGAGCAGAGAGGTTTTTAAAGAATTTAAAGAAAATGCCACTATCGAGGAAAGATACCCTCGTATAAAGCAAGAGGGACCTTTTGCCGAGTGGGTGGCTACGATCAAAGGCGATCTCTCCGAATGTGGATCAAACTTTGACTATGCCGCGCCCTTGACTGAGGTCGCGCTTCTCGGGGTTTTAGCACAGCGCTTCGGCGGGCGCATCGAATGGGATCCAGCCAAGGGTTGTTTGAACCGTCCAGAGTTGAATGCATTCATAAAAGAACCTGCCCGCGAAGGGTGGCAATACGGGGAAGATCTTTGGACATAATCTTGGCCAATTAAAAGATACGTTTCATTTCCAGTGATCTCGCAATCCAGCAAGGCTGGAAAGCGGATAAGTAGTCGTAAGCTGTATTAAACTTTTCGGTAGGCTAACGAGACGAGTTCCTTGAGTCGGTCGACCTCGGCGGAAGAGGTCTTCGCGATGAAGCCACGGGCGTGAGCAAAGTGGACGTCAGTTTCTTCTTCTAATTGTGTGAATTCCATGCGTAGGTCGTCATTGAATCGGCGCATGCCGTAGCCAGTGCCACGACTGTCGGGATATACGAGAGCGAGGATTTCGTTTTCTAGCCCGAGCTTTCCTACGTGATAGCCGAGGCCGGAAGAGGCCTCGTCAGGCATGGGATCTGTACGCGGCATGAAGAGGGCTTTGAAGCCATCGAATGTCCAGACTTCCGCGTGCTGGGCGACAAAGTCGAGGCGGGTGCGTAGATTGGTCACGTAATCGACCAAGTCTTGGCCAATCATGCGCATAATCTCCCAGATCGGTTCGCCTGGTTTGTGCAATGTCTGACTGCCGAAGCGGCGAAGGATGGTGATGTCGAGCGGTGAGTTCAGCTTGCCTAGCGTTTCGCGATCCATCTCCAGCCACTTTGCGGTATCCACCGGACCTCTGCAGTCGAACCATTCAGCAACTTCAAGCCAGCTACAAAATTCGCGGCTGTCTTCATAGATACCGAGGTGCTGAAGGACGAGAGAGAGTGCGCAAGTGGGCACATGGTCGCGAGGAAGCTGATGATGATCGAAGTTATGGAGTGAGGCATCATGTTGATGACCGATGTCGATCACGGCGACGGAGGTGTCAGTTAACTCCGCTTCGGTAGGATCACGCCTTTGGATGGCGACAGGCGCTTCTGTGAGTAGCACTGCGCAGGCGAGAAAGTCGTCTTTATGGGCACCGCCCGGGTGCGTAACAATCGATGTAATCATCGATTGAGTGGGGAGTGGAGAGTGGGGTGTGGCAAGTGAATTTGTGCCGATACGAAAAAGCCCCGTCCAGATGGACGGGGCTTTGAGAAAAACAACTTGATGGTTTACCAAGCGTATTTGGCAGTCACCCCAAAGGTGCGCGGCGCGGCGGGGCTTTCGTAGCGTTCGTCGTTGCCATCAAAGGTATTATCGAAGAAGAAAATGCGATCTTCGTATTCTTCGTCCAGAAGGTTCTTCGCCCAGACTGTGAATGTCCAGTTGAGGTAACGATAGCCAACCGATGCGTTGACGACGGCAAATGAGCTGCGCTTTTCCTGATGACTATTCGACTCGTAGTATTCGTCGCTACCGACTACTTCAATACTACCAAAGAGTGCATCTGCCGGATTGTAGTCGAGGCGTGCACTGTAGGTGAAATTAGGCGCGTTAGCTACGTCGCGTGACTTTACGTCGACACCGTTATTTGTGTAGGAACTGCGCTCTGCTCCGAGTAGACCCAGTGTAGCGCTAAAGCTCCAATTGTCTGCGAAATACCATGTCGCATCGCCTTCCAATCCCCAGTGCTCGGCACTGTCGCCGTTGGTAGTTATGTAATCGAAGAAGCTGCCGGTTCCCTCAGAGTCACGAAACTGTGGGTCTTCGCGATAGATGTAGAAGAGTGTGACACTGGTATCGACTGTATCCTCAAAGAAGCTTGCGCGCAGTCCGGTCTCGACTGTCCAGAGAGTCTCGTCGTCGTAGCTGATGTCAGTCGAGCCAGTGAAATTGGGCGTGCTGGCGCCGCCAGCCTTGTAACCGCGACCAAGGGCGACGTGGGCTTGCATCGTATCGGAAAGGTCATGCTCCAGGGTGATGTTACCTCCCCAGAGAGTTTCCGAATGATCTAGGTCGTAGTCAAATGGAACCGTTGGCGCGAATAAGTCGTCGGGGCCTATACCATCGGCGGCTACATCGACTGAATAATATTCTACGCGTAGTTGCACGGTTAGGCGTGTGACATCGCTAAACTCGTGAGTGGCTTGTCCGAACAGAGCGAGCGTTTCCGACTCGAAGTCTGTATTCCAAAGGTAACCGCCAGTCGTCCATTCCGCGTTGGAGTCTTCATCCAAAGATTGCCCATAGATGCCCATTGTCCAACGGTCGATAAAACCAAGTGCATCCGTTTGTGCCTTGGAGTTAAAACTGACTTCTTGACTGATTACGGCGCGGTCGCGTTCTAAGGTTAAGAAATCGGTATATCCGAACAGCGGGTCTGTTGGGTTCGACCAATCACCATCGTAGCTGTAAGTCGAGTCGGTGGTAGTAAAGCTGGTCACGCCAACGATGTCGATCTCGTCGAGTCCGCTCCATTTACTGCGAAGGCTTGTGCCAAAGCTTTCTTGGCTATCTTCTCCGGGTTCATCGGAGTAGGTGCGAGTACGACTATTGGTGAGTGTGAACTCGTCATAACCGTTGTCGATATCTGCGTAGAAGAGGCTGCCATCGAATTGCCAATCTTCGTTTGCAAGCCAGCGTACCTTGAGGCGGCTGTTTAATTCATCGCGTCGGTTGGTATCGTCCTTGTCGAGGAATGTGTTTTTGCGGTAGCCGTCTTCTTCGAGTTGATAGAGCGAGAAACGGAAGGTGAGCTGTTCGGGATCGTTTGCGAGCAAGGGACCGCCTACTGCGACACCGCCTGAGCGGAGATTGTTGCTGCCGATGGTGGCTTCAGCCTGTCCAGTCCAAAAGGGGGTCGGGTCGCTACTGACCACGCGGATGACCCCACCAGCAGCATTGGCACCGAATGCACCTGCTTGAGGGCCACGGAGAACTTCGACTTGTCGTACATCAAAGAGATTGCCTATACTACCCACTCCAGTGAAATCAAGATCGTCTACCAAAAAGCGGACTGTAGAGTCCGGCGTCTCGCCCTCGAACTGTGAATTTTCGCCGATACCGCGGATCTGGATGTAGCGGGGGCGCGATGTGCCACCCGTCCACGTAAGGTTGGGGATTGCGTTGATCACATCCTCGAAGTGTTGAACGCCTTTGTCTTCAAGCGCGGCTTTATTGAGCACAGTGACGCTGGCGGTCGTCTTTTGGAGCTCGGATTCCCAGAGTTCGCCAGTGACTATGGTCACGGGAAGTTCGGGAATGGCGGAGACGACACCTTCTTCAGCGAAGAGTGGTGTCGTGGCGATACTAAGAAGCGCTAGTGCGCTGATTGTGTGTTTCATGTTGGATCTCAATTTTTGTATGTTTGAGATCCGGTTTTGGGCGATTGAAGGCGAATCGCTCAAAGAACGATCCGTTCCTTTTCCTACGCCGGTGTCAACCGGATCAGGTTCGAAGGGATCGCTTCTGTTGAAAGAAGGAAGCGTCTCAGACCCATGCCAGGTCACCCCTAAGGAAGACCGCTAAAGAAGGTGGGTGACATCGGCTTGTCAAGAGCGGGCACAAAAAAACTCCACCAGAGTGATGGAGTTTTTGAATAAACTGTTTCTGCGATTACCTGCCGCCCATGCCGCCCATGCCGGGTGCGCCTCGTTCCCATTCAGCTGGGCGACTCCACGGGACGGATTGATCGTCTGGGTCGCTGTCGAAGCAGCCAGTCGTGGAGAGTGCCACAAAGGCAAGGACGAGGAGCAGTAGAATACGACGATACATAGTAAATTTTATTGTGATTGATTAGCGGAGTAGACTCACTGTCATACCTGCGATCATTTCATGCGTTTTAGCACCAGGGAGAAGATTAGCCAAGACTAGGTCATCCGAGACTTGAGAGACTTGTATTTTGCCCAATGCTTTGAGCTTTTTGATAATGGTCACTGTGGTGCCGGGACTCAGGCCTAGCTCTGGACTGTTGGCAAGCGCGATGAGCCCATTGGCAGCACTAAGTGACTCAATGGTAGTCTCGGCCCCGATTGATGAGGTGGGTAGAGCTTGCGACTTGGTTGCAGTGAAGCCACTGCTGAAGGTAGAGGTAGCAATGGAAGCTATTTTACTGCTGCTTTCTGGATATTCAGGCGCGCGCGATGTGGATGAGGTGACTTTGGCGTCTTCCAATGACTCCTTAAGGTCTGCATTGCTTTCTTCTAGCTCAGCGACGCGCTCGATCAGTTGCTCGACTTCGTCTTCTTTACTAGAACTAGCGAGACTCTGCTCTGACTGAAGAAGGTCTGTGCGTAGGCGTCTAGCAGTGCTTTCGAGTTCTGCGATACTTTTTTTGGCTTCGCTAACTTGGCGTTGTGTGCGACTTACTTCTTGACGAGCAGTATACATTTCGGAGCGCATACTTTCGAGCTTTCGCTTTTCATTAGCAAGGGCATCGCGCTCGTTATTTAGGCTACCTTCTAGTGCGCTAATTTGTTCATTCGCACCCGTTAGCTCGGCTTGAACAGCCACCGTTGCTTTTTCGGCTTTTTGGGCGACTGCTTGCTGCTCAGCTAGTTTACCTTTGCTGACGAAGAAAAGTGCAGTCGCAGAGATGGCTGCGACAACTGCTAGTATGCGGAGTATCATGGATAGACTATTCATTCTGAATTATGGGGAGGGATGATAAAATTATTTAAAATAAAAGCGAGAGTTGCAAGCGGGGTCCTTTGCTTCGCAGGAGAGTCCGCGCGGATTAATTGCTAGGCGATTTAAAAGTTTAAATATCAATTCAGTCTGAGACTCAAGGTTCAAGTTTTGAGCAATTGTCACAGCATCTAGCTTGGTGCCTGCTTGTCCTCTTAGGTGAGCGATCACCTTTTGCTCAATATCGAGGACGGTGGCCGCGGCTTCCTTACCTGCTTCCACGCCTGGTTGATGGTAAGCGTTGATATTAACGAGAGTGGCGTAAAGACCAACGGCGCGTTCAAAGAGCGCGATGAGTTGGCCCACAGCTTCGGGTGTGACCTCTCGGATCGTGATGGTGATCGACTGGCGGCCATTATCATAGAGCGCGTCACGGGTTCCGAGGAAGAAGCCTTGCAGGAAGTCACCTGAAGTGGTGCCATCTTCTACTTCGATTGAGTCGCCGTCGCGATCTTTCAGTACTTCGATGAAGGTAACGAAAAAGTTGTGCACGCCTTCGCGTAGCTGCTGCACGTAGGCGTGCTGGTCGGTGGAACCTTTGTTGCCATATACGGCGATGCCCTGATGGACGACCTTGCCGTCGAGATCGAGCTCCTTGCCCAAAGACTCCATGACTAGCTGTTGCAGGTATTTTGAAAAGAGCATTAGGCGATCCTTATAGGGCAGGACGACCATGTCTTTTGCGCCCTTAGCGTCGGTAGCAAAATACCACATCAGTGCGAGCAGGGCGGCGGGGTTTTCCGCAGTCACATTACTGCGTGTAGTGGTATCCATCGCTGCGGCACCCGCGAGGATTCGGTCGATGTCGAGTCCTTGAAGTGCGGCGGGCAGGAGACCGACAGCCGCGAGTTCGGAAGTGCGGCCACCGACCCAGTCCCACATGGGAAGGCGGTCGAGCCAACCTTCGGATACTGCGACTTTGTCCAGCTTGGAATCTTTGCCGGTTATGGCGATGGCGTGCTTAGCAAAGTCTAGGCAAGCGGCAGAGTAAGCTGATTTGGCTTCGAGCATTCCATTCCGTGTCTCGGGTGTGCCGCCAGATTTTGAGATGACGATGGATAGTGTTTCACCGAGTTGACCGTCAATTGAGGCGAGGGTGCGGTCGAGGCCGTTGGGGTCTGTATTGTCAAAAAAGTAGAGCGCCAACTTGTCGGCTTGCGGATCCCCGAGTGCATCGGCAACAAATTGAGGACCGAGCGCGGACCCGCCTATACCGATAATTAGGCAGTTCTTGAATGCTCCCCCTGCTCCGGCGATCTTACCGCTGTGGACATCGGCTGCGATCTGCTTGATTTGCGCGAGGCAGTTTTCGATTTCGGTGGTCAGCTCGGGCTGAGGAGCGAGGGCGGGGTTGCGTAGCCAGTAATGACCAACCATACGGCCTTCGTCTGGGTTGGCGATCGCACCTGCCTCTAACTCGGCCATGGCCAAAAAAGCAGATTGTATTTTGGGCTCCATTTCGGAGAAAAAATCGTCGCTAAAATCGATGCGGCTGATGTCGAGCGCAAAGTCGAGTTCGTCGATGGAGAGATAGTGCTTAGTGAATTTTTCCCAGGACATGGTAGTGTGAATTAAGAATTAGATTTTGAACAACGAAAGCAGATTGCAGAATAGCAAATATATGAGGCTCGACCAGCGCGCGCGATTACAAGTTTTTATCGGTTACAGCTCCTTCGGATGCAGTTGCGACTGTGGCGGCATATTTACCGAGTACACCACGTTTTTCGCCTGCGCCCGTCGGCTTAAAGGCTGCCATACGGGCATCGTATTCGGCATCGTCGATTAAAACGTCAATCGTATTTTTGACGGCGTCAATTTCTATAATGTCGCCATTCTTGACGATGCCGATAGGGCCGCCTTTGGCTGCTTCTGGCGTGATGTGGCCCACGTCGAAACCATGGCTGCCTCCTGAGAAGCGCCCATCGGTGATGAGGGCGACCTCTTTGATTAATCCGCGTCCAGCGACCGCACTGGTAGGGGAGAGCATTTCGCGCATACCGGGGCCACCGACAGGTCCTTCGTTACGTATCACGACGACATCGCCTGCGACGACATCCCCACGGAGGATCCCGACGAGTGCCGATTCTTCGCCTTCGTAGACTTTTGCGGTGCCTTTGAAATATTCGCCTTCTTTACCAGTAATCTTACCCACTGCAGCACCTGGAGCTAGATTACCCCGCAAGATGCGTAAGTGGGTGCTACTTTTGATCGGGCTATCCCAAGGGTAGATGATGTCTTGTTCGTCAGGAAAACGACCGTAGGCTTGCACGCCTTTGAGAGATTCGGCCACAGTTTCACCTGTCACGGTGAGGCAATCACCGTGCAGGAGTCCGCGGTCGAGTAGCATCTTCATCATGGGGCGAATGCCACCGATGCGGATCAAATGGTTCATGCTATATTTACCAAAGGGTTTGACATCGGCCAGCAACGGGATGCGTGCACCAATCTCGGCGAAGTCGTCGATGCTAAGGTCGACCTCGGCTGAGTAAGCGATGGCCAGTAGGTGCAGAATCATGTTCGTTGAGCCACCGAGTGCTAGACAGGTCGTGATTGCATTTTCGAAGGCCTTGCGCGTCATGATGTCGCGCGGTTTAATGTTTTTTTCGAGTAACTTAAGCACGGCGGCACCCGCCATTTCGCAATCTTTACGCTTTGCCTCACCCACGGCGGTCTGTGCAGAGCTACCAGGTAGGCTCATCCCGAGTGCTTCAATCGCGCTGGCCATGGTGTTCGCGGTATACATGCCCCCGCAAGAGCCGGCACCTGGGATGGCATATTTTTCGACTTCTTTGAGTTCCTCGTCGGTCAATTCGCCCTTGGCGTGTTTTCCTACTGCCTCGAAGACGGAGACAATATCCATTGGGTCGCTCTCTTTTTTATCGTGCGGTAAGAGGCCCGGTAGAATGGTGCCGCCGTAAACAAAGACAGCGGGTCTATTAAGACGTGCGATTGCGAGCATGCAGCCGGGCATGTTTTTATCGCAACCACCGATAGCGACGAGGCCGTCGAAGCCCTCGGCGGCTACTGTGGTCTCGATCGAATCAGCGATGACGTCACGCGAGACAAGGCTGTAGCGCATGCCTTTTGTGCCCATACTGATGCCGTCGGATACGGTAATAGTACTAAAATTAACAGCTTTGCCTCCTGCATCGTTGATTCCTTTGGTCGCATGCTCGGCGAGTTCGCTGAGGTGCATATTACAAGGAGTCAAATCACTGGGTGAACCGGCTACCGCGATTTGCGGCTTTTTAAAATCTGCGTCTGTAAAGCCTACGGCCCGCAGCATGGAACGGGCGGGCGCACGGTCGTTTCCGTCGACGACTACGGAGGAGTGGGGGCGTTTGGATGTATCAGCCATAATGTTTTACAAATAAAATTTAGTTGAAAGGTGTTTCTCGTTGCAGAAAAGCGCAGAAGTCAATGAATAGTAGAACAAACGACAACACCCTTTTTGCTTTCACACACGATATTATCCGACCTTGCTACATCTATTCTATGGATTTTGACCTTAAAAAGACCCTCGAAGCCTTGCTGCTTTCGACTGCCGAGCCAATCACACTCAAGGATGTAGTTAAGATTTTTGCCCGCTACCACCTGGAGTTGAGTCAAGCGCTGGAGGATGCCAAAGATGAGAAAGACGGGGAGGCTGAGCTCATGGAAGTGCCGAGCCTTGTCACCCAGGCGCAGATTCGCGATATGCTGATAGTGCTGACCGACGAGGCTGAAGTGCAGGATAAGGCCTACAGAGTGGTCGAAGGACCGAACGGCTACCAGATCGTAACGGCACCGCAATTTGCTGAGTTTGTACGACTCTTGCGCGGAGAGCCGCGCCCGATGAAGCTAAGCCCTGCAGCGCTAGAAACTATGTCGATTATTGCCTACCGACAGCCAGTGACGCGTGCCGAGATGGAAGCGATTCGCGGCGTATCCGTAGATAGTGCTCTTAATAAATTGATCGAACTCGAACTCGCTTTAGTGACTGGCCGAGCTGAACTGCCTGGCCGACCCATCCAATACGGCACCACGGAAAAGTTTCTTGAATTTACAGGAATCAAAGAGCTCGACGAGCTACCTGCTTCCGACGTACTTACGAACCATCAGATCGACGATTGGATGCGCCGTAGCGACGAAGAGCCTGAAGAAATCTCGGACGAAGATGTCGGCCTATCCAAAGAGCCTAGGCCAGATGAGTTACCGCTTGACGAGAAGTTTGTGGAAGTTGATTGGCAAAGGGAAAACGCGGAGAGCGATGCTGCGCCTGATTAGGGAGCCGCCATTGAAATCGAGCCTGATTTGATTTAGACACTAACATGCCTACAACCTAATGTCCGAAGATATAAGCACCAAGCTACAACGAAATCGAGATGCGATTGACGCGATCGATCATCAGGTCGTCGACTTACTCAACAAGCGTGTCGTGAGTGACGGTGGTGCCGATGAAGCGACCGTGCTTGCAAAGGTCGCCAAATTCAATCAAGGGCCTCTCTCCGATGCCACTTTACAGGCGATTTATTGGGCGCTTATGATCGCGGGGCTCGATCCCGCAGCACAAGCGATTGAACCTCGCATCGTCGATGAGCTCGATCTTGAGATTGTTAATCTTTTGAATCAACGCGTGAAGCACGCTGGTGAGATTGGGAAAATTAAGCATGCCAATGGTGCCGATTATTACGATCCCACACGCGAGGCACAAGTGATGGCAAAGGTCTGCTCTCTCAACCCAGGTCCGATTAAAAACCCGACAATTCGATCCGTTTACCGAGAAGTGATCTCTGGGTCGATTGCCCTGGAGAAGAAATTAGTTATTGCTTATCTCGGGCCCGAAGCGACCTACACGCATCAGGCAGCCATTTCTAACTTTGGTGTGAGCCTCGATTACCGGGCGATCAAGACGATTCACGATGTCTTCGGCGAGGTTGAGTCGGGCGCAGCCGATTACGGAGTTGTCCCAATCGAGAATTCGACCGAAGGCGCCGTTTTCCATTCTATGGACATGCTGGTCGAGTCGGATTTGCATATCTGCTCTCAGGTTTACATGCCAATTGAGCATTGTTTGATTTCGCAATCACCATTGGAGGAGATTAAAAAAGTTTGCTCCAAAGACCAGGCGCTCGGGCAATGCCGAGAATGGCTGCGTGCGAACCTTCCCGATGCGGAAGTCGTCGATGTTGTGAGCACCGCAGAGGCCGTGCGTATTGCGAAAGAAACGGAGGGCGTTGCTGCTGTGGCAAGTGCACTTTCGGCACAGCGTTACTGTGTTAAGATTCAAGCACGCGGCATTCAAGACCGTGACGATAACGTAACTCGCTTTTTAATTATAGGCAAAACGCACGCGAAACCGCTCGGCGATGGGCGGGATAAAACGAGCCTAGTTATTTCACTTCACGACGAAGTCGGTGCATTAGAAAAGACCCTGCAAGCCTTTGCCAAGCGTGGCATTAACTTGAGCAAAATCGAGTCTCGCCCTAGTCGTAAGAAGGCTTGGGATTATTACTTCTTTATCGATCTAGTCGGGCACTACGAGGACGAAGCAGTTCAATCGGCACTCCAAGACCTGAAAGGACATTGTCCGTTGGTCAAGTGGTTGGGAAGTTACCCGAATCTGGGTATCTTGGATCTTTAGACATCTCCGCTAAGAGAATAAAAGCAACAATATCGACACTCGCCTCCTAGGATACGTTCTGATTCTACTAAAAATTGAAATTGTCAAATGCGTGGGAAAGTCCCAACCTGCGCGGCTTTTGACAAACTGAACATTCGCCTACATATTATTAAAATGCAAGTTACGCTTCTAAAGTCTAAATTACTTCGCGCAGAAGTCACTGACCGTGCCCTTCATTACGAGGGGAGTCTCGCGATTGATTCTGCGCTGATGAAGCAGATCGGTTTGATACCTTATGAAAAGATACTCGTGGCCAACATCGCCAACGGCGAGCGTCTAGAAACCTACGCAATCGAAGCGCCCAAAGGTTCGCATACTATTTCCCTCAACGGGGCAGCGGCGCATAAGGGGCAAGTCGGTGACTTGCTCGTCATCATGTCTTTCGCTCAGTTCGAAGAGGCCGAGGCCAGGTCTTGGAAACCTAAAGTGCTCGTGCTCGGCGATGGTAATAAGACAGTCACCCGGGCGGATAATGTCCAGGTGGCTGAAGGCGTGTTTGTTTAAGCGGATCACGTTTCTTTGATCGTGTGCGAGTTCACTCGTGGCTCCAATGTTTCGATTGCCGATGTGCTTACTTATAATTAACAACAGTAATAGCGCAGGCTTTATATGAGAATGATTCTCTTTTATCAAAATAGCTTGCGCTTTTACCTACACCATTTTTAAAAGTTGCATGAATCGAAAATCAACACCAACCACACTTTTAATCGTGTCACTTTGCGCACAGATAGGCTTGTCTTCACAGATGGTCAATTCAGCCGAAGAGCCTCTCGCTTTTGTGGATACTTTGCCGACGACGGTGGTCTCTGCACAGCGTTATTCGGAATTGGACATGCAGATCGCTTCCCGCATTCAATTGATCGACGTCGATGACATCGCAAATTCCGGCGCGACCGATCTAGTGCAATTGCTTCAAGATGAGTCGAACTTACATTTTACATCGACCTCTGGCAAGACAGCACAGTCGCAGGTGTCAATGGGCGGCTTTGGGGAAAACAGCGGCCAACGCGTTCTTGTACTTTTGGATGGTCAGCGGCTAAATACTGCTGACTTAGGTCAAATTAATTGGCTTTCCATCCCCCTCGGGCTTGTGGAATCCGTCGAAGTGATCCGTGGCGGACAGTCTGCGCTATACGGAAACAATGCAGTAGGTGGCGTTATCAAGATCAATACTCGACGTCCATCCGAAGAACTTTCTGGCCAGGTCCAGACGAGTCTGGGAAGCTTCGATAGCTACAACGGTCGCTTCGCCCTTACAGGTGCCAAGGGGGTGTTTGGATACTCTGTGCATGCGGAACACGATGAGACCGATGGCTACCGTGAAAATAGCCAATATAAGGCGGACGGTGCCGGACTTAAATTGGACTGGACGCCATCCGACTGGTTCACCGCATACGGCTCTTTGACTAGAGTCCTTAGCGAATATGGTCTTCCGGGGCCGCTTACACGTGCGGAGCTCAAGGCCGATCGGGAACAGTCCACTGAAATGGATAACGAGGGGGACGAGGATGTCCTCTATCTGCGGGGCGGAGTTGGACTCTGCATCAGCGACGAACTCACGCTCTCTTTAGACGGCGGCTACACGGATCGTGAACTGAATTCTGAATACTATTACGATAACATTTTCTATCCCTACTACTATCTCAAGCAAAGCTATGAAATCTTTTCTTTCTCACCCTCACTCACTTTCGAGAGTGAACAGGTCACATCAGTGCTCGGTATCGATTATTACGACGACGTTGTGACGGCGACAACGAACGATCTATATTCGACTTCTGAATATGGCTACACGCGCGAGACCTTGGCAGCGTTCAGTTCGTTCGCATGGCGTATTTCCGAAGACTGGTCGCTCGCAGGATCCTTGCGTGTCGAAGATACAGAAACTCGAGGGAATAATGCAGGCGTGGAGTCTTTGGTGCTAGATGACGATGAATATGCCTGGTCGCTTGGCTTGATTCGTTTTGTGGGGAATTCCAGCCGCATTTACGGGTCGGTGCGACGCTTCTACCGCTATCCTGCAACGGATGAAGTCATTGATGTCTTTTCAGGTTTACTGCCCGTTATCAATTTTGAACTAGATCTTGAGACGGGGCACGAAGTCGAGTTGGGCGGTGATACAGTTCACGGCGCGCTCACTTTGGGCGGGCGCGTGTTTTACCAATCGATGAATGATGAGATCATTTATGATTCTTCCGTAGGAAGTTTTGGAGCCAACGTAAACCTCGACGAAACGGAGCGCCTTGGTGCCGATTTGACTGCAAGTTACCAAATCAGTGAAACTATCGATGCCTCATTCACTTACACATGGGTGCATGCCGAGATTGCGACCGGTGCTTACGAAGGCTCCGAAGTGCCACTTGTGCCGAAGCATAAACTTCGCCTTCAATTCGAATACGGTCTGCGGGATACGATACTTTTGACCGCGGGTGCGAGCTATACGGATGATGTCCATGTCGGTGGCGACTTTGCCAACGCTAGTGACGAATTGGAGGGTTATCTTCTCTTTGACTTTGGGGTTCGCTATGCCTTGACAGATGATATAGATATTTTCTCTGCAGTTGATAATCTATTTGACAAAGAGTATGTCTCGACGGCGTTCGGACCGGACGGACTGTATCCTGGAGTCGGGCGTAGCGGTCGTATCGGTTTGCTCTGGAAATTTTAGATATCTATGATTCAAACCCGTCAACGCGAAGTCATCTTAGACGTCCTGTATGAAGCTGGACGACCTCTGACGCGTGTGGAGATCTTGCAGTATGGCCGTCAACAAATTGATCGTCTTGGTTCCGCTACTGTGGATCGGGCTATCCGCGAAATGACGGACGATTTTTGCATCATAGGTGTCGAGTTTCCTGGTCAACCAAAACGCTACGAGCTACCTGCTGAGTCGGAGCATCCGCACTTTGTTTGCCGAGTATGCGAGAGAGTCTTCGACTTACCGATTACGATGGAGTTGCCTGAAATTAAAGCGCCGAAAGGTTTCAAGGTTTCAGGTGGAGAGGTGATCTATTCGGGAACATGCCCGAACTGTAGCTAATTCCTTTGTAGCATGCTGCCAGCCAAATGACTGTGTTTTATACACGGCAAGTTGAAAGCGCTTGGTAAGCAAACACGCATTTTACTCCCGCCAATCCACTGAGCGTATCCACTCGATCAAAGATTCAATATCTTTAAAATTTTGAATGAGGCCGAATCGTTCGACCTCCCACGCATCCTTATTAACTTTAAGAGAAAAGGCTGCCTCTCCATCATCCTCTGAAATCCCAAAGCCTAGTCGCTCTAACGCGCGCTGTGTCCATGCTCGCTCTATACCTTCGCCTTCTAATCTAACCTTTAAGCACGCCACCGGGTGAGTACGAAAGCTGCCTGAGCTTGCATCCCAGTCTAAATTCTCACTGGCAAAAACTTCGGCAAATTGTCCGTTCAGTGCCAGTGCTTCGGGGGCACCTTGCAACAAGTCACCTCCCGGTGTCATCAACCAGAGCCGGTCCGCAAAGCGTAGCGCCAGATCTAGATCGTGAGTTGAAAGTAGTAATGCCAGATTCTCGCGATGCGCCAGATCACGCAGGATAGACATCAATTCAACGCGCCGCGGCAGGTCAAGGAAGGCGGTTGGTTCGTCCAGCAGCATCAGTTTTGCTTCCTGCGCCAGCGCCCGAGCGATCGATATTTTCTGCCGTTCGCCGTCACTCAGTTCGGACACTTGGCGATTGGCTAGTGGTTTGGCACCAACGGCGTCGATAGACCATTCGATGCGCTCACAATCTTGCGCGGTCAGCCCTCCAAACCAGCCAGAGTAAGGATGTCGTCCGAGAGAGACTAGAGAGTAAGCGTCCATCATGCCTGAGGACATTGTTTCCGTCAGCACCACACTGACCGCCCGTGCGCGCTCTCGCGGTGCGATGTCGCTCATTGCTTTGCCTGAGAGTCGTAGCTCTCCCGCCAATGGTTTCTGCATTCCCGCCAGCGTGCGGATTAAGGTCGATTTACCGGTTCCATTGGGGCCCAGCAAGCAGACGAACTCACCACCACGTAGCGAGCAGTCGAGCCCGCTAGCCACTATCGTCTCTCCCGCACTATGTTGATAGCCGATACTTAGCTGCTTTGCTTTGATTTTTACTTGTGCCCCCATCTTAGAAAAGTCGCTTCATTTTACCTTGTTTGACCAGCGCCACTATGATCACGGGTGCACCGATGAGCGCCGTGATTGCATTTAGAGGCAAGACCACGTCGAGGCCTGGACCACGTGCTACAAAGTCGGCGGAGACTGAGAGAAAGGCGCCGACTAGAATGGAAGCAGGGATCAGCACTTTGTGATTATTGGTCTGGAATAGATAGCGGCTGAGGTGCGGTGCAGCGATACCGAGAAAACCGATCGGCCCACAAAAGCCCGTTACTGTACCTGCCAGTAGGGATGCGCCGAGTAATACAAAGAAGCGCACTTGTTTCGTCCGCGTACCCACGCTCTCTGCGTAGCGATCGCCCAATAGTAGTGCGTCGAGCGGCTTCATAAATAAAGAGCTGAGGGCAATCCCACCTAGAATCGCGGGTGCGAAGTAGCGCATCTGCGACCAGCTTACATTACCATAGTCGCCAAAAGACCAATTAATGAAGGACTGCAAGCGCTCCGCCATGCTGAAAAACATGAGTATGCTGACTAGAGCCCCGATCGTGTAGCTAATCATTAGGCCAATGATCAGTACAGACATGATGTCCACCCTGCGTGAAAGTAGTAGCACGATAAAGAGCGTTACCGCCGCGCCGCCACTTGAGGCGAGGATCAAGAGCATCTGCCCCGAGCCAGCGAGGCCGTCGGTTAAGCTCAAGCCAATTGGACCTAGTGCGAGTAGTACGACTGCTACCCCTAAGCTTGCGCCTGAGTTGACTCCTAGGACAAAGGGGTCAGCCAAAGGATTTCGAAAGACCGTCTGCATCAGCAGTCCGGCCGTGCCGAGAGCCGCCCCAGAGAGCAACGCGGTGAGCACCTGTGGCAGACGAAAATCGAGGATGATTTGACGGTGCACTGCATCGGCATCGCCATGGCCGAGCAGAGTCTGTAGCACTTCGCTCAGCGAGAAGTTCACACTACCCAAGCAGATGCTAAGTAGGAACATGGCAAAGGTCGCCACCGCAATAAGGGCAAAGCCCCCAAGCCTCTGGGAAGTCGCTGTTTTTATCTGTGTCACGGTAGTTGGCGGAAAGCTTACAATCTGATGCCGAGGTGCTAGTTGGCCAATGAAAAGTCACATTTATTGCAAATTCTCGTAGTAGATGAGCTCGTGTTCAGGCAGCAGGTCGGGGTGGAGAATTTTAATGAGGTCAGCTAAGACTTCTTCGGGGTGGAGGATGCCGCGCTCCCAGATGTTATTGCCGCCGTTTTTGCTAACTTGGCGGGTGTTGTTAAATACTTGGCTGATCTGCGTGGCACGAAATTTGGCGAAGCGCGGGTCGGCATTGAAGAGCTCACTGAGACTGCGGTAGTGGCTGGGGTGAATCCAGTAGTCGGCCTCTGCGGCTTTGAGGAAGACGCGCTCGGTATCAAGCGGGAGGCTGCCTCGGCTGCGATCATCTGCCCAGAGGTAGTGAGCACCCGCATCGTGGATCGCTCGAGCAATAAAGCTATCGCCCCCCGGCACGTGCCATGAACCAGAGTAGGGAGCCCCGCAGAATACACTGGGTCGCTCGTCGATGCCTTTGGTTTTGTCTACTAGGCTAGTATACTGAGCTTTGATCGTATTGAAGATCTCGTTACTGCGATCCTCGCTTTCGAAGAACGCTGCAATGAATTTTAGCCACTCAGCACGAGCGAGTGGATGGTGCTCCATGTATTCCGCAGTCAAGACGACGGGCAGGCCAGCACGTTGCAGCTGTGGGGAGACATCCATCTGCCCCTCGCCGAGGCTGGTGGTGAGTATTAAATCTGGTTGAAGCAGAAGGAGTCGCTCGATGTTTAGCTTTTGCCCCGATTGGATGCGTTGTATGTCGCCCGATTCGACGCCCTGGATGACTTTTGGGTGGTTAATGTAACTTGCGCTTGCTGCACCACAGATCTGATCGAGCTGGCCGAGGGCATCGAGGTAGCCGGCATAGACGGTTTCCATTATGACTACTCGCTGCACCGGCGTGCGAATGACGATCACATCTCGGGGTAACTCATCAGGTAATGTAGCGCTATGCGGTATTAGAGCGTAGCGATATGCACTTGTTGCATTCCGGTAGGCGTTACTGACGGTTAATAGCTTATAGTTCGCATATTCTTCGATCGTAAAGTTTTTGGCATAGTCGAGTTCGCGCGCTTGCGCCACCTCAGCATTAGCCGCTGCTAGCGTATGAATGCATAGCATAACCAAGAAGGTGGCAAAGGTGCGTATTTTTTTACTTACAAGCATATCGGAGGGGGTTTTTATCTTTTGATATGACGTCCGAGGAAAAAGACTTAATCAACCAAATCCGTTCAGAAGATACTGAATTGAGGAGCCGCGAAAATGCGCTTAGTCGCCTTGGTGAGATTCTGGAGGAAAGCTTCATCCTCGACCTTTTGCCATCTAAGGATATCATCCAAGCTCTAGATAAGATCGCCGCGAGTAGGGTCGCGCCTGCAAGCGTGAGGCGTAAAGCCAAGGCATTAGTCCTGACATATAAGATTTAAGACGATGCTACCTTGGTTTCAAAACGGGAAATTTCCCCTCTATCTAGCACCGATGGCGCGCTTCACGGATATCGTTTTTCGCGAGTTTTGCAAAGAACAGGGTGCGGATGTCATGGTGACTGAGTTTGTTCAAGCAGATGCACTAACGCGTGATGATCCTAAACTCTGGGAGACGGTCGACTTCACCGAGGCGCAGCGCCCGATGGGGGTGCAAATCTTCGGATCCAATCCAGAGTCGATGGCGAATGCCGCGCGGATGTTAACGGATCGCTTACAACCAGACTTCATTGACATCAACTTCGGTTGCCCCGCTGACCGCGTAATTTGTATGGACGCTGGATCATCAATGCTACGAAACCCAGAGAGACTCGGCCAAGTTACATCTGCCGTGGTCAAGGCCGTGCCCCAAACACCTGTCACGGTAAAGATTCGCACTGGTTGGGATGATGACAGCATTGTGGCGAAAGAAGTTGGTCACATTGCAGAAAGTGAAGGGGCGCAAGCATTGGCTATCCATGGTCGCACGAAAGAACAGGGTTACCGTGGCGACGCTAACTGGTCTATTATAGCTGAGGTGGCCAATGAGTTAACGATCCCCGTGATCGGTAACGGCAATATCGCTTGCGCAGCAGATGTGATCCGTATACAAGAGCAGACTAATTGCGCAGGTTTGATGATCGGTCGTGCCGCTTTAGGTTACCCGTGGATTTTTCGTGATATTAAGCACTATCTCAAATACGGCGAAGTGCCTGAACCACCAAACATCGCTGAGCGCTGGGAGACTATTATCGAATATACGCGCAGAATTATGGCACGTCCTTTTCGTGAGAAAAAACATGGCGACCTCCGCTGGATGCGTCCAAAATTTATTGCTCTAACTAAGGGGATGGAGGGTTCGCGTAAAATTCGCGGTTCGCTCGGTCAGGTCAACCAAATCGAAGACCTTGAACGTGTCGCGCATGCACACATCGCACAATATGGGCTTGTCAGTTAATAGTTGTTTGCTGGAAGCTGAGCGTCGAACACTTATCCTATTTCTTAAGCGCTATTTTTTCACTTAAAAACTATAAATATCTAAGCAATAACTCCTACAATGCACCGTATCCTCTTCCTCTGTATGGGCAATATTTGTCGTTCTCCTGCGGGCCATTGTGTCTTACAACATTTGGTCGATGAGGCGGGACTAAGCGACCAATTTGAAATTGAGTCAGCTGGAACAATTGGTTTCCACCATGGCGCCCCACCGGATAGACGTATGCAAGAGGTAATGCGTGAGCGAGGTATCCCTGTAATCGGCAGTTCGCAACAATTAGAGAGCTCGGATCTAGATCACTACGATCTGATCCTCGCGATGGACCAAGATAATCTCTCTGGTGCGCGCAGTCTCGATCACAAGGGGCAATATTCAGACAAGATTAAACTCTTCTGCGATTATTGCACTGAGCACGACGAGACTGAAGTGCCCGATCCGTATTACGGTGGTGAGCGCGGCTTCGACCACGTCATGGATCTGATTGAAGACGGTTGTCGCCATTTACTCAAGGAACTCAGAGCAGGGTAGTCATTACGTATTCAGAGCATCGACGGCTTGTATTCTAAACAAGCTTCGTATGAGAGCTACAGCCTGACGGGTAAACCTTTGGATTTCAGATGTTCTTTGGCTTGTTTTATTGTAAAGGTGCCGAAGTGGAAAATCGAGGCGGCTAGCACGGCGCTAGTTTTACCATCGCTTATGGCCTTGGCTAGGTGATCAAGTGTGCCAGCACCGCCGGAAGCGATGACAGGGACTTCGACGGCTTCACTGACAGCTCGGTTGAGTGCATTGTCGAAACCAGCTTTAGTGCCGTCGCAATCCATGCTGGTAAGGAGAATTTCTCCTGCCCCGAGGGAGACGACTTTTTTTGCCCATTCGACGGCGTCGAGTTCGGTTTCTTTTCGGCCGCCGTGTGTGTAAACTTTCCACTTGCCATCCTGTTCGGGCACGCGTTTGGCGTCGATCGCTACAACTATACACTGGTTTCCAAAGCGGGAAGCAGCCTCCTTGATTAGGTCGGGCTTGAGAATTGCGGCAGTGTTGAGGCTAACTTTGTCGGCTCCGGCGTTGAGCATGTCACGGATGTTTTCCACGCTTCGCAATCCGCCTCCGACTGTGAGTGGCATAAAACACTCCGAGGCGGTGCGTTCGACAACATCTATCATGGTATTGCGTTCGTCGCTGGAGGCGGTGATGTCTAGGAAGACGAGTTCATCAGCACCCTGTTGCTCGTAGGCCTTGGCTTGTTCGACGGGATCTCCCGCATCAATCAGGTTTACGAAGTTCACGCCCTTGACCACACGCCCTTCATGGACGTCGAGGCAAGGGATGATGCGGACGGATAACACTTTACTAGGAATTAAAAAATTAGAGATTGAGAAGAAGGAATATGGTTTTGATTCCTAAATTTAATTCTTTCTCGATGGAATCCTATTCATCCGCAAAGGTAATGTCGGGCTCGAAGGAGAGCGCTAGGCGATATTGTGTGCCTGGGCGCATGACGAGGGGTCGGTCGCGTTGGAGGATTTGCAGATAGTGCATGTTGCCGTAGTAAGTGCGGAACTTCGGATCCTCAGTGACGACGTCGAGTTCTTTCCACTCGGCCTGAAAGTCATCTTTGGTCACTTCAGTGCGGTGGCCGCCTTCGCCGAGCGTGAATGAGGTGGCTACGCGATAGCGACTGTGAGGCGATGCAATGCCGAGGACGTAGCGCATCTTATCGAGTGTGACTTGTTGTTTTACACTAAAGCAGAACTCACAGCTAATCTTTCCTTTTAGGAATGACCAGACGACTTTGCAAGAACCGAGACCGTTCACAATTTCCTCGTCCTTGGTAATGAGCTCTGGCTGATCGTATTTGAAGTTAAGAGCGTTTCGCATGCCCATGCTAGTGGTGCAATTTTTGCCGTAGAAGGAGGGCACGATAACCTTGTCACCAAAGGTGAGCTCAGGCTGCATGATGGGTAGATACTGATCGACTGGCCAGTCGAATACTCCAGGTGAGTGAGGGAAGGCGAGGTAGTCGGAAGTGCCTTTGCCTAACTTACTAGAGCCGACGAGTGGCAATTGAATGGCTAGCCCGGAATCAGGGTCTTGGTAAACGAAAAGGCCTTGTTCCTTGCGGTGTGACTTGTCGAAACTGACGTAGCGCGCAATTTTGCGTGGAGCGACTGGAGCCGAGGGCGCGGCATTGCCACCGATTGACCGAGCGAGACGCGACCATTGGCAAAGGTAGCGCGCGGCATCAAAGTTGGCCATTCGCGTGGTATGGTAAGGGACAGTATTACGCTCCTCGTCTCGGATCACGAGATAGCCGTGCTCCTGGTCGAGGTAAGTAACGAAGAAATTCATGAAGAGGCGACGAACTGTATCAGTGTAGAGGTCACGTTGATCAGAGGGCACCCAGCCATCGCGCAGCGCTTGTAATACTAGACTGATGCAATGCATCTGGCCATAGGCGCCGAGCGAACGACCGTAAGCCCAGCCGACACCATCCTGACGAGCCAGATCGGGGATTAATTTGAGGTATTTCTCTGAGTAAGAACGTAGACTGGGGAGCTTACGCTCGCGCAGGTGTAAATTAGCATGGAGCTGGAGCGACTGACGGATGAATACGAAACTGTGCACGCCGTAGATGTCGAATGCACCACCCAGACGTGCTTCCTCGCCAGCGGCATCATCGATGTAGCCAGTAGAAGACTTAGTGTCGATACGTTCAAGGAAGCGGTCGATGAGGCGGCCGGTTTCGTCTTTCTTGGATAGTCCAAGACTGAAACGCGTCACAGCCTTAGCGATGTTGAAGGCTTGGTAATGATTTTCGTAATCGCTGCGCTCTAAGAGGAGCTTATCGAGCTGCTCGCGGGTAGGATCCATTAGGCGCTCCCAGACAGGGTTGCGATCTTTGGCCGGGCTGAAGGAAAGGAGACCAAGCGCCGCGTAAGCGAGACCGTTTTCCATCTCTTCGGGTGCGAAGGCCTGCGCGGTTACAGTGCGCGCGGCGAGGTCAATTAGATCGTATCCGCCTAGTGTCGACTCGTTGGTGGCGCGGTAGTATTCGCCGATGGCGAGGGCGGCGTGGCCGGGCTCGTCTAAGCGACTGTCTTCGCCGGAGACAGGAGCAATAGCACCCTGTTCGGTGATGGATTCTAAATTGTGACCCAATATAGATTGGGCCATGTCGAGGCATTGATCAGCAAAGTTTTCCATTGTCTAAATACGCACCCTTTGGCGCGCAGTAAGCAGTGCATGAAGTTGCCGCCCACTAGCCTTGTCAATAGCTTTCAAGAAAGTTGGAGAATATCTGAAAATCGGCTGATCGAGTCAGGGGAATCTTGGCTTTAGCCGCCTTTTGTAGCTCTTTAATGCTGACCTCATCGGCCCTAATCTCCCTCATTATCTACAATATCCCGATCATGAATCTTCTGCTACGTTTCTACAGTTGATTTTGATTATTATCTTATCGGATGCAATTTAGAGTTTTAAAGGCTTCTTCACTTAATTCTCGCTGGCGCGCGGCCATTTCTGGCTGTGTCAGGTCTTCATCATAGGAGGGCACCATTGCCTTCATACGTGCGTGCCCTTCCGGCGTCACGAGGGAGTCGGCGAAGCAGCGTTTGATGACTTCCAGTATAATATTAGTTGATACCGATGCGCCAGGTGAGGCGCCGAGCAAAGAGGAAAGGGAGAGGTCTTCAGTTGTGAGAACTTCGGTTCCAAAGTGGACGATACCAGCGTCACCGTCCTCCTTTTTGATGGCTTGCACCCGGATACCTGCGTCGATGAGGCGCCAATCTTCTCCTCTTGCGTCAGGGAAGAAGGCTTTCAGCTCCTTCATGCGTGTCTTCATACTTTGAGTGCCTTGCTGGATCAGATAGCGAACGAGTGGTATATTATGGAGGCCCACTTTAATCAACGAGGCGATATTGTCGGTGCGGATGGAGCCGAGAAGGTCGGTGAGCTTGCCCTCGACATGGAGGAACTTAGTGGTCCAAGCGGCGTAGGGGCCAAATAGAATTGATTTTT
>Ga0302125_10000078_pt1 | contig 51781 bp, 38 predicted proteins | sample CB4_surface_MG_FD_203111 | JGI IMG/M metagenome (GOLD analysis project Ga0302125, IMG submission 203111) | Marine microbial communities from Western Arctic Ocean, Canada - CB4_surface | ecosystem: Environmental > Aquatic > Marine > Oceanic | place: Canada: Western Arctic Ocean | collected... | reverse complement strand
CTGCGGTCTTAAACAGTCGATATAAGAACTCTATGCGGGCATCACTGGTGTAATCATTGCTGTGATTATAATAAAACTGAACAAGTTGATCGTCGGTAGGATCAATATCTGCGGTGGATGCTCTTATAAACGCTGATAGTTTTATTTCCATAGATGCCTGATTACCGGAAACCTCAGGATCATTATCGTTAATCTGAGCCTCACTATTAATTTTTTGATTGAGGGTGTCGATGACTTGTTGCTGAAGGACTGAAGTACTGGGACTTAAGTCTGTACCGTAGTTTTGGTCAATGTCATTAGTCTCTTTCTGACCAAACACCGACCAAACGATTGCACCAATAAGTACCCCGAAAATTACAATCTTAATAATAGTCTGAGCAGAGGATGTTTGTTTGCGAGCCATGGTCTACCCATTCGTTAATATGAATTTCACGTCTAAATTTATTGCTTAAATATTTTAATCCAGTCGCCTTCTTGGGGCTCCCCAGACGGATAGTGACCATTGATAACACGGAGAGTATCAATATCAACTGAGTTTAGACGTAATGATTTACCCAATGTCTCATAGGTCGTCGTCGCTGACGCTTTAATATAATTAACGACTCTAGGTTTTTGACCAGCGATTTCTGCCCGAGAGATGGGTCGAAAAGTGTTAATAGCGTCTAAAAACAAAACGTCATAGTCCTCAAATTCAGCATCATCCACTACCTCCCCCTGAAAAATATACGCGTTCAATTTATAGTAAATTACCGCTATCCGTGAATGTTGCTTTGTATTAGGGTCGGTTTGAATACCGGTGAACCCTTGGAGTCTTGATGGCGAAATAACTACTCCCTGATCCAGCGCGGGTACTTTTAAATAGTTGTATAGGTATTCTTCTGGGCTTTGTATCGTTCGTGGGAGAGCCTTCATGGATAGCACAGCCAATTTTTCAGCGGCGGAGGCGCTGACACCGTTGTTCGCAGGATCTGCCACTAACTGCCAGCCTTTAGCGAAGTCGACTCTAACTTTTAATTGTAAGTTAGAGTAACGCTCAGGCGGCGGAGTTTTGGCCAAAAAGTTAACACCCCAAATAAGACCATCGGTTAATTGACGATACGTTTCAGCACCATTGTCGCGAACACCATCGGACTTTAAATTATTAGCTTTAACAACGACAGTGCGTAGACGAGAATCGTTTCTTGGGTGCGATGAGAAAATCCCATGATAGGTTTGGATGCCGCCACCTTTTGCCGACGCACGCTTCTTTTTGGCTGATTCCTGATCTTTCATTATGGACAACATTGATAGCATCTCTTTTGGATCGTAACCTAACTTGGCCATGTACTCTGCGCCCGTCTCATCTGCTTCGAGTTCATTGCGTCTGCCATGCCCACGAATGAGCGAGTTAGCATATGCCATGCTTGCCTCATAGACCTCATTGCTGGCCGACAATACCGCCGCTATGGTCGATATTATTTGTGCACCGGTCATCTTTTCTTCTTGACCCACCACGTGCCCTCGGGTGATGTGCGCCACTTCATGTGCCAACACTGAAACCAATTGAGCTTCATTGCTGACATAATTTAAAAGGCCGCGATTAACATAGATATAGTTATCACGAGTGGCAAAAGCATTTAAGTCCTCTGCATCAAGCAGTGTGAAGGTAAACTTTTCACCTTTCATTGATGACACAGAAACAATTTCCTCACCAAGGTCCGTAATGTACTTCTCGAGAATGGGGTCTTCATATTTTGAGGTAGTTTCCAGGGTTTGTTCATAAATATCGGCACCAGTAATCTTGGATATGCCGATAGAAGGAACCAACAACGTACTAATAAAAAATAATGAGAGCGTTAGTATTTTCGAAGGATTGCGATGGTCGGTTATTGAGATCATTATTTCACTGCAAAAAATGTTTTTAATTGATTGCCTAGACTTGCGCAGGCATCACTCTTAACGGGTGTTAAAAGAGGTATTGGTGCTACGGCGCCAATCAAATAGGATGTTCCTTCTGAATCTACGCGTAATCGTCCTTTTTCGATGAGATCTTTTAGGTCCCAAACCGTTGCTTCATAGGTCGATAATTTATCCCATTGAGCAAAACCAAAGCATCCGCCGCCACCAGGCCCAATGGCACAACTCATCGAGCCGCCTTGGCTCAGTGTTTGGGTGGAACCGTCTAACCACACAAGATAGCGTATGCTTAGTCCATCGACTTTTTCTCTTACTGTGGGATCCTGCATTAATCGCTTTAGTCTCGGCAATGCTTTGGGGGCGGTGCGAGGTTCAAACCACGGATAGATGGCATCTATGAATGTTTGTTCAGGTACGACGGTAATATTTGCCGAGCTGATTTTATTGGTCACACAATTAATAAATTCACGATCTGTTTCATAATGCCCTGAATCTCTTCGACCTAAGACCACTATTTTTTCGCTCGCATCGATAAAGATAAGTTGATCTGTAGGTCTGAATTCATCAATTGTCGTAGTCGCGGCACATCCGATTAGAAGAGGTACTAGGCAAAGCCATTGAGATAATAATTTATAGGCCCTCATTATGATTCAGCCCTTTGCTGTTGTTCCGTTATCCATTGGTTTAACGCTGGAATACGATAAAAATCTAGTAACAATTTTGCACCTGCGTCCCGTAGAGCAATAATCGTCGCCTCTTCTATGGCTTTTTCTTTTGATGACATGAACACGTCAGGGGTTTTTCCATAGGCGGGCATAAACCAATTCGTGTCTAGTAGGCCATCTGCAGTTTCTATTTTAAGGTTATATTTTATCCAAACTTCGAATACGTTAAGATAGTTTTCAGAGGGTGTTGAAACCTGTATTTGCTGCACCGAAGGAGTTATAAAAATCTCAGCATCCGCATTAACGTTATCCATTGAAGATGTAAATTGGGTCGTTGTAAATAAACCAGAGAAAGCATTTTTTAGGAGCTTGACTTGAGATTTCCCTATGCTAACTGATGTCTTTTCATTGGGCGTACCAACATAGTTGACAAAGTCTTCGTCAAAAATAATGGCAGCACTTACTACCTTTGGTTTGGCCAGGACTGTCGGGAAGTCAGCATCAATTTGCACTGTTGCAGTAGAGCTACAACCACCAAGAAATATTAAGCCTACCAATATGATGTAGATAATAGATGTTTTATAAATTTGCATTATTGTCACCTTTGGTTTCGACAAACGTCATTCCAAACTATTTAAACCAATAAAAGTACCGCCATTGTTGTAGCTTAATTCTCGCATGAGCGCGGCAAAGCGCATTGCCGATCTATTTGGAGTAACTCCAGGTCTTAGATGAACGGGAAAACCAATGGCATGTATGCGCACTAGTCTAGCCTTATTTTGATTGGCTTTGTTGAGGCGATCAATAACTTTAATGACTCGCTGAATAGAGTTGCCTTGAAAGTCATCTCCGAGAGTATAAATACTAATTTTTCGACCGGCTTGATAAAACACCTTTATGGCATTCTCAATACCCTCTACTGGACTTGAGTTGCTAAATGGCGCCCAGTTCACAAGTTTAGTGGTTATTTTTTTACGCATATCAGGACTATCAGGAATCCAGGTATTTTGGAATTCTGCAAACATAAATTGACCCATATCATTTAGTACCTGAATACCGTTCACCTGAGGGTAAACATCAAGAATATTAAGCATTTCTGTTTGAACTTTCGGCCAGGCAGCCGACTGCATACTGCCCGAAGTATCGATAACAAATATTATGTAGTCGCTGTCCGCGGGTATGCCACCTACTAACTGATTTTTTTGTTCAAATTCAGGGCCTAAAAGACGTTGCATTTCTTCAGTTAAGACCTGTAATACTAATTGTAATTTTTGTTTTTCGGTCGCCTGTGATTGTGATAACTGACTCGATTGCTTTGCAACGCTGGCGAGTTTTTCTTGAAGTCGTGCGATGCGTTCAGTCAGATCCGAGAGCTGCTGTTTTCGTGACTTCAAGCGTTCGTCGAGAATGATGGTTTCTCCGCGTATATCAAATAAACGCTCTTGATAATCTCTAACAGAACCTTGTAATTGGCGCTCCGCATCTTCCAAAATTGCAGGCTCGCCGACCTTGGCAATAATCAGCAGTAGCACAATAGCGCCAAATCCACAGCTAATAACATCTAAAAATGAGATGCTCGCTTCTTGCTGTTGCCGTCGTTGTTTTTTCATTGGCAGTCAACTTTTAGTGGATGAGCTGTCATGGCCAGTCTCTCGAGGGTGCGATAAATGCACCCTTAGTATCTAGAGCGAGCTGCCAGAATAGAGCCGCGGCTTCGGGGTCTCCCTCCATGGGAAACAGAATAGTATTAACTGGGATACCTCTAGGGAGTTTAGCGATTGCCGTCTCAAAGTGCTGTCGTCGCTGACTGCCAGTGACCATGTATTTTTTAGGCGGAGTGTTACCCATCGTCGGCAAACCATCGGTAAGAATAAAAAGATTATCAGGCTTTGAGTCAAATTCAGCTATGACATCTATGGCCTTAGACAGGCTTGTTCCCTCAGAGGGAACAAAGGCGTCAGTGCTCTCCATAACTCTCTCAAGAGCAAGTGAGTCCGATGCATCTAGCCATTCGCCTTCGGTACCGGCTAACATGGCTTGCGCCTGATTGTTAAAGACATAGACTTGAAATCGACTACTGGGTGGTAGCTGCGCAAGCAACCATTCCAAGGTACGCAGTGACCATTGCCATTTAGCCGATTTTTGCTTTTGGACATCATCCATATTTCGGCGTCTAAGCGCGTTGACCACTGTGTCTGCGAGCATGCTTGCTGAGCCGTCAATTAAAATGAGTACTCTTTCACCACCCAGGGTTAGACCGGTTAGATATTGTCGATTTCCGTCACCGACAAATTCGCGGACTTTATCACCGAATTCTATATCCTCAATTTGAGCAGTTTCTTCCTCGAGTTGTTTGACCTTCCGCCTCAGGATGTCGATATTATTGGGATCTTCTTGAATGCTTTTTTCTTTCTCCGCGATTTCAGTAATGACACGTTTGGATAGTCCTTGAGTTTTAACAAGCCTTAGCTCTATATCTTCAAGACTATTTAGAGCCTTGACCTGGTCTTGCTCCGCTTGTTGAATGTCTTGCTGGAGTAGGCTAATTTCCGATGAAAGACGTTCATCAGGAATCGGTATTTCATTAGCATTGTGCCGCAGAATCAAGAACAGTAAGGTTACCGCGCCAAAGCCACAGGCCATGATGTCCAAGAATGACAAACTAAACGCTATATTTCGTCGTTTCTTAGCCATTAATAACCTCTATGAGCTTTAGCGTATATCCACCCACAATAAGCGTTTCATCAGAGCTACATTTTTCTGGCAATATGACCTTACAGTTATCTTGCTGATGCAGTATCTGTAGAGAGTTGTTGCTAAAGGTAAGGCAGACTGAGGCTTTTTTATTGATGCCCATCCCTAGCTGTAGCTGACCTTCACTAACAGTTATGCTCAATGATTTGGCTAAACTCCAGGCTTGCCCGTCATGCAAAATATGCGTAGCAATAGAGCGTCTAGAATCAGAGCTTGATACTTTTTGAGGTGCCGTTGCAGCGCCAATTTGTAATGATGAGACTCTAATAGGTTCTGCATTGTCGGGAAAAATACGCGCGACAATATCCAAACAGCTCACAGCTACATCAATCCGATTAATAGTATCACTGTGTCCATAATCAGGGGTTAGCAGCGAGTTTAATTTGGCGCTGTCGGTGAACGCTGCGCGGACCTCTGGCTGTGCGCTAAGTACTCTGTTTAGATGACTCAGACGATATTGCAGTAAGTTCGTAATGTCTTCCTTATGCAGGGTCAGCGAGAGATCACCACTAGGAGTGTTAAGGGTCACAACAACTTCACCGTGACTCACTAGGTCCGATAACCAATCTGTCATTTGATCATAAATAGCCTGCTCACCGGACGAACTGTGCAGTGGGTCATAGCGGTAGTCTTTTATAAACCGCTCACTGATGTGATTGGCGACGGTATTATGAATTTGCAAGATACCTAAGTCTGGAATAATTTCTTGTTGGTCAATGTTAAGGTTAGTTTGATCATCGCGATGCTCATAGCGGACCAAGCTCAGTACCGTTTGATGCAATTGTAACTCTACTATCCAGCTATCTTGCCTTAGGGCCAGAGCTGCCAGTAATCCACTATCTATAACACCCAGCAAGGTACTTGAAGTCGCATTTAACATGCCGGCTAAAAGCGCAAGTTGAGGATCACTAACACTCCCTGGAATACTAAAAATAACCCGGTCAGGCGAATCTGCGGCTAGCAGCATTTTTTGGAGTTGGGCAAAGGCTATATCTGCATTATGCCGAGCCCAAGGCTGTTTGTTGGGCAAAGATAACTGGTTCAAGCGTTTCCAGTAATCATTAAAGCTGGACTGGGGTGCCTGCCAATGCATGGCATGGGCGTCGGTACCGCAGATAATGCCATTATTTGTTAATTGTGCAAAACCACTTTCTCTATAAGAAAAATCAAGCCCTGTGGTGATTAACAGTGATTGATCATTAATGTCTAAAATGGCGGTTGTCATGGTCACAGTGACTATGACTTAGCTTTTAGAAAGCGAAGTAACTTATTTTCGCAGTACGCATGTGAATCAAGGACTAATCGCTCCTGAGTGAGTTGTAACTGATGCATAAAGAACATCACCACCATACTAATTAGCAGAGCGACAAAGGTCGAGTTAAAGGCCACTCCAAGACTACTGGTAACACCAGCAATATTGCCCTGCATTGCTTCATGAGCTTGGCCCAAGGCAGCGCCAATACCTCGCACGGTGCCAATAAATCCGATAGAGGGAATTGCCCAGGTAATATACCGAACCATCGATAATTCAGAGTCGAGGCGATCATTTTCAGTATTACAGACACCATCGATGGCCTCAGCTGCGAATTGGACATTGTTGGTCACCTCAAAACGCGATAAAGCGGTCTGCAGAGCCCGTGGTAAAAGTAAGCTGCGTTGCGTGTCTGGCAGTGACTGCAGGGGCCTTGAAATTTGACCGGCATCCTCAGGCAAAACTTTCGATCCCTCGGCAATGTTTATCAATGGTAATTCGAGCATTGAAGTTTCTCGAATAGCGGTTCGTGTTTTGTACCCCATAATTGACAGCGCCCAAAACATAAGGATGAAACACGACTCCTGCTCTAAATCTTTAACGACGATAAAAAATGACCGCGGGACTTCGTACTGTTCTCCAGCAGCGGCCATTTCAGCATGTCGTTTAATGGTATTTTCGGCATTGGGACGCACCACAGTGACAAATATAGTGTGGATAATAATAATAGACAGCAGTAAGGCGACCAACTGAAAGAACATCTCATTAGTCGTACGGTGCGTTGGATTACTCATTACCTGCTCCCTAAAATCATTGAAGTTATTACGAGTTATTAGATATCGTATGGAATCGATACGGGGAAATCCTCTGAAATTTCCTCGTTGGGTGTAAAGTCGTTATTTTGATTTGGCGGTGTTTGCTGTTCGCCGTCATCTGTTAAGGATATATCACTAGTAGATGATTCCTGCTCCACAGATTGCTCTGAGGGATTCTGCGCAACATCGGTTGCCTCAGGTATTGCTTGTGCAATAGCCACTAGAGGGAACAGTAACAAAATAAAAAATAGTCTCACGGTACCGCCCCCGAATTGTCGACATAACGAGCTATTCTAAAGCCTACATCGAGTCGAGCTTCAAAGCCAGCTTCACGAAAGCTCGAGCGCAGTTCGGAGCGTGAGCCCAAAGCCCAGCTAGCACCGCGAATCACGTGACGATTACCTGCCTGAGGTCCTGTAGGGTCGATGGCGGCAGCGCCACGTGAAATTTGGATATCATAGTAATCATTAGTCCATTCGGAAACATTGCCGGCCATATTGTAAAGCCCTTTACTGTTTGGCTCGAAGCTACCGACTGGGGCTGCCACTGCATAACCGTCGTTGTACTGCGCAATAGTAAAGGGCAGCAGATACTTGGCTGAGACATCAGCATAGTTGTCTACAGGTTCCATTGGAGGGTAGAGATTATTGTTCCACGGAAATTGATTGGCTAAACCTTGCTTATCAACTTTCGCCGTCCATGCCCACTCAGCCTCAGTGGGTAACCGATACCCATTAGATTGCCAGTTGATCCTTGTAATAGAACCATTTTCGGACTCATAAAAAGCAGTTAGACCGCTTTTGCGACTCAACCAGTTACAAAATAAAGCAGCCTGTTCCCAACTAATGTTGGTGACTGGTTGATTAGCCATATCTAGGCTCATGCCCTTGACCGACGATGAGCTATGCTGAGTTTTCCATTGCCTAAATTGCTCGTTATTAATCTCTTTGGTGGCTAAATAGAAAGGCCGATCAAGTACAACTGGACGCTCAATCTCATTAGCTCTTCGTCCGGGCTGTCTGCGCGGTGCACCCAGAGAAAACGCAGCATTGTTGGGTCGAAATAGCTTTAAGGTAGATTCAACAGGACTTTTAATAAAATTTGGCCGGGATGCCCAGTAGGCTTGTTGCACTGTTAGTAACTTTACACTGAGCGACTGCGCCTGATCGGGTCTTGGCGTAATTTCAATAGCTTGTGACTGATAACCGGGTTTAGATATTTTCAGCAAGTGTGGCTTCGCGGGTAACGTTAGTACTTGGCTGCCGACCCCCATTAAACGGTTATCGACCATTAACGAGGCATCATCTGGATTCAGAGTGATTGCGATAGAGCCTATGTTGGCTTTTAGGTTTATATTGACCTCGAATACCTGCTCGGGATCAACACTGAATTTTTGAGTACTTTTTAAGTACCCTTCACGGTACAACTCAACAGTGTGCTCTTTAAAGGGCGACACATTAGTGGTCATTGGGGAGAGTCCTAAAAATGCCCCATCCAATGTAATATTAGCTTCGCTAGGCATACTGAGAATGGTTAAACTGCCATCAGATACGACTAACTCGACAGGATTATACTCAGATAGAGTACCCGCTTTGACGCTGACCGTTCCGTTTAAAGGTTTGTAGCCCAAAGACTTAAACGTGAATTCAGAGCCGGTTTCCAATACCTCAGTGGTCAGTGGTGTTGGCCCTCGAAGATTGCCATCAATGTAAAGGTTAGCGCCACTGGGTATCGACGTGAAACGCACCTGTCCCCATGCAGGTTTTAGATCGATATTAAGTTGTTGAGTTTTACCAAGCCCTTCTACGATTATTTCTTGATCAAGGGGGAAGTATCGGTACTTACGAATAGACAGTTGATGAACACCTTGACTGATATCCCTGAGCATTGCTGGCGCTAAGATTTCTTGCTGGTTATCAATGCTAACGGTTATGTCGCTGAGCGTCGAAGTGAGTTCTATATTCCCTGGGAGTGGTAACAACTCCAGCGAGATCTCTTGGTTATCTGTATCGTTCACTGAAAACTGATATGAAAGTGGGAAATACCCAGTTTTGGTTGCCTCTAATTGATAGTCACCTTTGAGGAATAGGTAGTTCTCTCCAATATTAAAGGACAGGCCGCTAACCCTTATTTCTGAATCTGTTGGATCAATAGTAAAAACAACGGGTTTGGACAAATACAGCAAGAGCATGACCACCGCGCCGATAGTCCCTAGCGCTAACAGACCCATCAAACCAAAAGATATAGGCGACGAGCGTTCTATTTCCGGCGTCACTATTGGCGTGAATTCAACCGCAGAGATTGGTTTATTAGTATTTTTCTCAGACGACATAGTTTTTTACTGTTGAGTTATGACAAAAATGTATCACGGTGTTATGTATCACTCCCTATAAAGTATACGCAAAAGATTCTTTAGTTGGTCGATGTGTTGGTTGTTTCTTTTTACCATCACGTACTCGACTAGATAACATCGATGCATATGACTATAACGGGGTCGATGACTGACTGGTTGCCGACGATAAATCTTGATCGCACATCTCGATAGCCTTTACGTTTACCGACAGCGACATAGTTGCCGGGTTTTAGTAAAACACTGGTTTCTTTAAAGCGATTAAGATTACCAATACGATAGATAATAACCTCGGTTAGACCATCTGACTGGACAGTAACTTTAACCGGTATCTGAGATGCTGCTAAAACTGTCTCGAGCTGTTTTATCTGCCTAAGTAAGACTTGCCCTGCATCGGGTATATTTTGAGCATCGGCAAGCACTTGTTGGCCCGTTTGAAATACATTAGTGGCGGACAGGGAAAGTGGCGCCTTTAGGATTTCTTCAATTTGATTGTTAAGGCTTGCGCGCACTGAGACAGAAATTCTGCGTACTTTGGCAGTGATGAGGGTAGCATCAGTGGCGAGAAGCTCATCATAAATAGCAAGGGCTTTCTGCCACTCCTCATTAGATTCAAATTGATTGGCAAAAAACATCTTATCATCGACCAATTTCTGAGATTCTTGTCCATCGACCTGATTCAGCGCTCGTTCTGCGCTCAATTCGTTAGGAAAAAGAGCCTGAGCCTCGCTAAACTTTAGTCTTGCCTCAAAAAATTGCTGTCTGTCTAAGGCAAAAAACCCAGCACTCATTAGGTTTGAAAATTTATTATTAATGATCAACTGTGTTGTTGAGGTAAGCGCGCTCTGCGTTTTTATATGCACAGGGTCTATCGTTAGGGCTTGCTCATATAGACTTTTCGCCTTCTCTAAATCACCTTCCTGAGCGAATTGATTAGCGTCTTCCAACAAGGCTATTAGCTCAGGTAATCTCTTAGCACGCTGAGCTAGCAATTGGACTTTAGGATCCTGTGGGTCGATCGCCATGGCGAGACTGGCATTATCACTGGCAGTAATAATGTCTGATTCGTTGGAGGCACTCTCGATAGCGACAAAACTCGCCTGCTTTGTAGCATCTAAGGTTGTGACCGCTTGAAGACTGAGGGCGCTAAGTTCGTCTAGAGCTCGCTGATAGCTCGTAATGGATTGCAGATAGTTACCGTTGCCATACTGTTGATCCCCTTTTTCAATCGTCAACAATGACTGTTCGAATCGTAGTGCTGCCCAAAGGTTTATTGCCTTAGTACTTAAGTCATCCCTAAGACTAATAATGTCGGCCAAAAGTCGTTGTGCATCTTGTCGATACTTAGTTTTTTCAGCTGCCGTTGAGGGCGCCACGGTAGTGGCTAAAGATTCAGGGCTACTAGTCTGATTGGGCTCTGCTATCCAGGGTTCTGACACCATTTTGGGTAATAGCAAAAAAACGATAATAACTAAAAAAAGTAATAGTAAGAGCGTTAATTTTTGTCGACCGTTATGGTTATTTTTTTTCAATGTATTAATTACTCAGCCGTCTGCTTATAGTCCATAGAACCGCGTTCTTGCTGATAAATTTTGGCCATTAGCGCCTGCCACTGCGTATATTGAGCTTGAACAGTGCCGGTAAGAGTAACGGTTCGATCCTCCAGTGCTATTACTTGAGGGGCTATCTCGGCCTCTAACGATGAGCCCATTTCAGCAACCGACTCGTCATATTCGGTAGATTTCTGTTTTTTCTCTAGACCTGACTTTAAAATAAACCCGCCTACTGCTGCGGTGGCTGTACTTGCATCAGACGCTAGACGCGTGTCAGCTTGCGTACGTCCATAAATACCTGCCAAAATAGAGCCTATTCCGGCAATAATCCGTTGGTTACCTTGACGATTTAATTGCCGAGCTTTAACCACGGAATCATAAGACGACTGCCTGAATTCTTGATAAGCAAAATGCATTTGCTGCGAAAACCCATCATAGTAGTCTTGCATAGTATCGATGTAGAGATAATCGCGTTGGCGTATTTTTTGTATTCTGGTTAACAACTCATCATCTTCAGCAGGTAAGCGCTCTAGGATTAATATACCTTTCTTATTCTCACTTATATACTCCGAAAAAGCATCAGGAGAGAACTGTTTAGCAAAGCGAAGTTCAGAGATGTTGCGCAAGTCTATCACCGTCTCTGATTCGAGTTTTCCACGATAAATGAGCAAATCATTTGCGATGCTAATAAAAAGGTTTTGAAAGGGATCTCCCAAATTATTTCTAGTTTTTCTATCATAGGCTAGTTTACCGGCGACTTTCTTATAGGTTTTAGCAAACCATTCTCTACCCCTACTGTCTTTAACAACAACTCTAAGCTCTAAGGTTTCTCCATCTGAATGCAAAATAGTTCCAGTAATGTAAACGTCAGTGATGACTTGATCATTGGGTGTCACGCGGATTGCGCCCCAAGCGCCACTTTTTTCCATGACTTTGGCGAGTTGATTTGCGAAATAGATAGCCTCGGCGAAGCGGACTTCAGGAAAAACAGTATCATTTTCATCCGTGAGATATAGGCCATCGTTAAGGGTTGGAATACCGACGTCTAAAAGAAGTTCTTCTGGGATTGGACTAGTCGGGGTTTTCAGTAAAAGTGGTGTCGATGAGGTGATTTTATCCACAGCAGCAAAACCGTTATGTGACACCAATATTAGCGCTATGCCCAAAATATAAAACGGCTTAAATAGATTTTGTAGATTACGTGCTTGCATTGTTAATAATTCCTGCATTCTGTGACTTGATAAGCCTAGCGCTTACCGCTCTTTATTCGTCTGTATTCGTCCCAAAGTTTCTCTTTAAGGGTAGGGTCGGACTCTTGCATTGCCGCATCACGTATTTGTCGTAACACGATATTGTCGCCCTGACCATCACCGATATCTTTAGGTACTTCATCAGTAACTTGTTTAGGTTGCCCAGCACTACTCGATATTGTTGAGTCACTATTGGACGATCCCTCAGCCGTGGCTTCACTTTCACTAGGCCCCTCTGACGCTCGATTTTCCAGAGCCTCATCACCCTCCGCAATACTGCCCGCGTCGTCATACGTAGGTTGCTCCGCATCTGATTCGAGTGTAGAACCGCCACTGGGCCTTAATATGTCAATTTCCGAGGTACGATCATTACCTGATTGGCCAGACACCTCGGCATCAAATTCACCCAATGAATCATCCAATGATTGATCTAGCTGATCGACAGATTCCATACCGTCAGGAGAACCAGGAGAACCAGGAGAACCAGGAGAACCAGGAGAACCAGGAGAACCAGGAGAACTAGGAGAACTAGGAGAACTAGGAGAACTAGGAGAACTAGGAGAACTAGGAGAACTAGGAGAACTAGGAGAGCTAGGAGAGCTAGGAGAGCTAGGAGAGCTCGACGACTGATACGGCGATGGCATCTGACATCCAGTGAGCGCTATTACACATGAGATACTTAAAGATAGCGCGATAATGCGAATTGGAGATTTGGCTAAATACCGGTAGTTGGGGACGATTGGTTGCAACATTAGACTCCTGTACTAACTAAGTCATAGCTTTTATTGAAGCGCACTGTTTGTGTTTTACCATCCGAGAAAAAAGGCCTAAAGCGCTTTTTACGGAAGTGTTGCTGAAGTACTTTAAGCTCCTCTTTGGTTAAAGTAGCCTTATCATTGATAATCTGAAAGTCCGATGCAAATCCCGATTTTGAGATCTGCATTGAGATTTGAAGAGGCTCTGCAGCCCCTGCTCCAGCAGTTGCTTCCTGACGAGTGGATTGTTCTAATCCGTCGGAGAAGTCTATGACAGCCGCCTCTTGAAACAATAAAGTGCGAAGCTGGTCCGGATTGTCTGTTGTGTCAACTATCTCCTCGGCTAACTGGTAGGTTTTAGTTGCTGATGTAATTTGTCCAAAGACGAGATACCAGTCACCTAAGTTGGCAATGGCATCAGCCTGTTCGACAATAATCGACGGTTGCTGCTGCATTAATGATTCGATGACTCTTTGCAGTGCGGCCTTTCCTCGTTTGAAGTGTTTGTAGGATGTTCTAGGTTCGGTCCTGGCACCTGAAGAGCCCTCAACTGCAACTGAAAAACTGCTATCCCGCGGTTCACCATAATGCTTAATATGGTTAGCGATCAAGAATTGCACTTTGCCTATACGCTTGTATCTGTCGGGTGTCGCTGGATCTTTTAGACTTACTTCTGCATCTAAAATTTTATACATGTCATTAGCAAGATCTTCTAAAGCAATAAGAGTATGAAACCCTCCTTTAGGTTTTCTAAGGGGGTAAACCTTTGAATGCCAATCCATTAATGATTCGATGACTGGCAGCATCCGGACGTCTGATTGGCCATAACTTTTGGCATTCAGGCTATACAGCTGGTCGAGTACTGTTTGTGCTTGATCCAAATCACCCATCAATTTTTCTGTTTCCGCGATTGACATCAAATAGGCTGATTGAGATAGGCTATCGAGGCCAAAATTGATACGCTCAATCTGCATGCCTCTCTGAAATGCTAAGTTGGCGTCATCGTATTCTTGTTGGATGACGTAGCTATTGCCCAATCCCATAAACAGGTCAGATAACTCCGCAGAGTAGGCCCCTTGATGCGCTTCAAGTGAGTCAATGGCAATCAAATAGTCAGAAATTGTAACAGTAGTTTGTTCTTGAGGTGTCTGAGAATAGCCATTACCAGTAAACACCATCACAAGGATCAATAGTGTTCTCTTTAAGTTGACTATGCTTAGTCTTTTGATAAAGTCTCTGCGGTCTGAACTAGCGTGCATGGAGTTATCTCTTTTTGATTTATCTCAGATAATATAAAACCTTTGTTCACCAATTATAAATATACTGCTAAATCCATGACTTTGGCTCACTTTTTTAAGAAAATTCCAAAAGTCTGCTATGTGAGCGTAACACAGCAGACTTTATGTACCGAGGAATTTAACCCTGTTCTGAAGCCTCAATAAGCGAGGTTATTTTTTCCGAATCACCTGCCTTAATAATTGAAATACCCTCCATGGACAGATGCCGTTTGACTGCAGTATTTACATCTTCTACCGACAGATCCATCACTGCTTTTTCGTAGTTTTTATCCCATTGCATGGTACGATTCAGGTCAATATTTCCAGATAGCGTTCTGACCAATCGGCCATCTTTAGCGCGATCTATACGACTATTTTGCAAAATACCTGTTCGAGCATCATTAAGTTCTTGTTGTGTAAATCCTTTATCCAGCACCTTGGCTAGCTCTTCTTTAAAACCGACTTCAACTCGAGCCAGATTTTCAGGCGCACAAATAGCATAAGCACCGAATGTCGCATTTTCATCGTACGAACTGGCATTAAACCACGAACCTGCACCATAACTAAGACCATCTTGTTGGCGGAGTCTGTTGGCTAGTCTGCTGCTAATGAAACCACCACCAAACATTTGGTTTGCCATCTCTAATGCGGGGTAGTCAGGATGATCATCGCGCAACTTAAATTTGATCATCGCACCAAATGCGGCACCGGATTTATCAGGCGTATCGATAAAGCGATTAATGCTATTGGTATCTGCAACCCGAGATTCAATACGTTGGTAGACAGTATTGCTGCTCCAGCCGGCCATCATTTTGTTTAATTGGGTATTGATTTCATCAATGTCGAAATCGCCCACTACTGAGGCTTCAGCATCCTGGCCGCCAATAAAACGGGTATGGAAGGCATGCAGATCCTTAGAGGTGACGGACCTAATTTGAGCAATTTCATCATCAATACTAATTTGATAATAAGGATGGCCGGGACTATAAGGATTTAGGTGGTTGCCCAACTCGCGAAATACGCGAGAAGTAGGCTGCTGTTTCTCTTGCTCAAGCCCCACAATCATTTCCTCTTTTAAAACCTTGAGTTCTTCGCTATCAAAAGTAGGGTGCTTAAAGATTTCTTCCGTTAGCTCCATTACCGCGGCCAGATTCTTCTTGGTGGTCAATATACCGGCACCGGCGCCTGTTGATCCACCACTGACTGACACACTGGCTTTAAGCTCATCAAATGCCGCCTGTAGCTCTTCCCTCGAGTATTTCTGTGTGCCACGATCGAGCATGCTGACGGTCATGTTTCCAATAACCGATTGCTCAAAAAGATCTGCCTCATTACCGAAATCTAAATTGATGCTCGCGACCACTGATTCTCCGCGTGTCTTCTTTGGCAGATAGACAACGGTAGAGCCATTATCAAGTTGCCTAGTTATCGTACGCGCATCAATGTTGTCATGGGAGGGGTCAAAGTCCTCACCTTGGGCAACGGACTCTCGCCCCTGATAACCAGCGACTAATTGATCAACATCGGACTGTTGCAAGCGCACAATACTATCGGCGCGGTCAGGGTTCTGTTCGGGTAAAAATAGTCCTAATGTTCGGTTATCATTGACCAGATATTCAGCAGCAGCAGAACGTACCTTATCGGCCGTAACTTGCTCCATGCGATCACGATCGATAAACATTAGTCGCCAGTCACCCATGCCGATCCATTCAGAGAGTTCCAGTGCGATGCTTTGCGATGAGTTAAAGCGCAATTCAAATTGTTTGATCATTTTGGCTTTAGCTCGCGCTACCTCTTCATCGCTGATAGGCTCATTCGCCAAATTTTCTAAAGTCTCTAGCATCGCAACTCTAGCCGGTTCAATATCTTTATCGACGCCCAATTGCGCCATAAAAATAGCGACTCCAGGTTCACCCCATTGAAAACTAAACCCATATGAGTTTGCCGCAAGATTATTTTTGACCAAGGTCTTATGTAGTCGGCCCGAAGTGGGGTCAGCCAAAATATTGGTTAGCAATGCGACCGCAGGATACATCTCGTCAAAGCCTGCAGGGATGTGGTACATGCTGGCAACAACTTTTACATCGCCGGCTCGACGAATGGTCACTTGCCGCTCGCCGTCCTGAATGGGCTCTTCCGTATAAAGTTCTTGAAGCTGACGTTTAGGGCGTTTTATTTTTGAAAAATACTTATGTACTAGTTTGATAGTTTTATCTTGGTCGATCTTACCCGAAACAATCAAAGTGGCATTGTCAGGCTGATAATACTTTTTATAAAATGCCTTTAAGTTTTCAATTTTTACATTCTCTAAATCGGTACGTGCACCAATAGTGCTCTTGCCGTAGTTATGCCAGTCAAAACTGGTCGCTAGCATACGATCAATCAATACGCCGACAGGACTATTTTCGCCGTTCTCAAGTTCGTTTCTAACTACTGTCATCTCACTATCAAGATCTTTTTTAGCGATAAAAGAATTAACCATCCGATCCGCTTCTAAGTCGAGAGCCCATTTAAGATTTTCATCAGTGGCTGAGAACGTCTCATAGTAATTGGTGCGGTCAGTCCAAGTTGTACCATTAGGTTCTGCTCCGTGATCGGTTAGTTCCTTAGCAATATTTTTATGTCTTGGTGTTCCCTTAAAAACCAGGTGCTCAAGTAAGTGTGCCATACCTGTTTCACCATAATTTTCGTGTTTTGATCCGACTTTATAGGTGATGTTGACGGTAATAGTTTCCTGGCTTGGATCAGGAAAAAGTAACACCTGAAGACCGTTTTTAAGACGATATTCAGTAATACCTTCAATACTGTTAAGTTGCTCAACACCTCTGGGTAGTTTGGCGGCGGCGCTTGCAGTTGGTGTAAGAATCATTATCAACACAAGGGCTGAGAAAAACGTTCTAAACATTTATTAATTCCTTTTATTCAAATTATAGTGACTGTGACAAGGGGACTGAGGATAAATTCAATATGCTCCCATTAAATTCTATGAATCTGCGTAGTAATCAAGATAGCCAACACCACTGACAATGTCGAGAATATCTTCTTCTAAAGAGTTCCTAGCCTGCTCAACATAACGACCAATTTCATAACCACTACGATAGAAGACAAAAGTAGGTGTACGGCTAATACTTGATTTTGCCTCTATTTTTGATGGAGTATCTTTATTCACCGACAACGCAATAATACTAATGTTGCCCGGGTCAAAAGATGCTGTATCAAGAATTTTAAACAGCGCAGGTACCTCGCGCTGACTGTCATGACACCAGGTCCCTAAAAAAACGGTGATGGATACGTCCGATAAAAAGGATGCACTCTGGTTAACTATTTTTGTATTGGGAGAATAATTCGAATAGTTATTATCAAACCACATTTTAGTCGTAGTATTTTTCTGCAGGTCAGTTCTGGTAATTTCTCCTACCACTGGCGCATTGGGTTTTGCATAAGTCGACGAACTAATCGACGTAATCAAGCTAAAAAAAACTAGTGTAATCAGCCCTCGATAGAAGATGTTGAGCATAACTGAAGCCGTGTTTTAAGAGTCGGTTAGCATGATAGAATAAAAGCGTATGGATATCACAGTATCCAGTAAATTTATCACTAAGACTTTAAAGGCGATCTGCACATGAGCAAGCCATTACAAGGGTTGAGGGTAATAGAGTTGGGCCAGTTACTAGCGGGTCCTTTTGCTGGGTGCATGCTCGGTTATTTCGGTGCGGAGGTTATCAAGATTGAACCACCGGGCGGTGACCCTATTCGTAATTGGCGTGAGGTCAAAGACGGTACGTCCCTTTGGTGGCGAAGTCTCGGACGTAATAAAAAATGTATCTCACTAGATTTAAAGACTACCGAGGGCAGAGATATTGTCAGGCAGCTGATGAAAACGGCTGATATTGTGGTTGAAAATTTTCGCCCTGGCGTTCTTGAAGCGTGGAATTTAGACCCTGTTAGCCTGCAGGAGGATAACCCTAATCTTATCTATGCCCGCATATCGGGTTATGGACAGACGGGTCCCTACGCGGAAAAACCTGGTTTTGCCTCTGCCTGTGAGGCAATAAGCGGATTCCGTTTCGTCAATGGTTACCCCGGGGAAGCCCCTGTACGGCCAAATTTAAGCATTGGTGACACAGTTTCAGGTTTGCATGCAGTGATTGGCATACTGATGGCGTTGCGCGCTAAAGATCAGGCAGTAGAGCAAGGTATCAGTGGTGGTCAGGTGGTCGACGTGGCGCTCTATGAGTCAATGTTTAACCTGCTTGAGGCGGTAATACCTGAGTATGATGGAGCAGGAGTTGTGCGCCAACCTTCGGGGACTACTGTGACCGGCATAGTCCCCACCAATACTTATAAATGTGCGGATGGCAAATTCTTGGTGATTGGTGGCAATGGTGATTCTATCTTTGTCCGGTTGATGCAGGCCGTGGGCAGAGCTGATATGGCCGGAGATGAAAAATACGGTACTAACGCCAATAGAGTGACACATGAGCAAGAGATAGACAAAGTACTTACCAGTTGGTGTTCGAGCCTCCCTCTAGCCAAAGCGATGAGTATTTTGGAGGCCTCCCGTGTTCCTTGTGGCCCTGTTTATAGCGCTGTAGAAATGATGGCTGATGAGCATTTTAATTATCGTGGACTGTTCGAGCAGGTAGAGATTAATGGGGAGCCACTAAAGCTTCCTGCTATGATGCCAAAGCTGGCTGGTACTCCAGGCGGTACCGAGTGGCCCGGCCCTGAAATAGCTTCACATACTGATGAAATTCTTGAAGGATTAGGGATGGACAGTGCGACAATTACTCATTTAAAATCTCTCGGCGTAGTGGCCGATTCAGTTTAAAATCCACCATAAACCGACGATTAAATTTTACTTAAGCTTGGGAAATACTATGACTATATGCTCTTTTCAGCCGCCTCTCCGAACTCTAATGGGGCCTGGACCATCCGATGTTAGTGATCGTGTTCTTCAAGCTATGGCACGACCGACGGTAGGCCATCTAGATCCAAGCTTCATCGGTATGATGGATGAGACCAAACAGCTTTTACAATATGTTTTCCAAACTAAAAATGAGCTGACATTTGCCGTGTCAGCACCTGGCTCTGCCGGTATGGAGTGCTGCTTTGCAAATTTGGTCGAGCCCGGCGAAAAAGTTATTGTTTGTCAAAACGGTGTGTTTGGTGGGCGCATGAAAGAAAACGTAGAACGCTGTGGTGGCATCGCAGTGATGGTTCAAGATGACTGGGGTCACGCGGTAGATCCCAGCAAGCTTGAAGATGCACTGAAAGCTAATTCAGATGCTTGTTTAGTAGCTTTTGTTCATGCTGAAACATCCACTGGCGCTCAGTCAGATGCTAAGACGTTAGTGGCATTGGCCCATAAGCATGGTTGCCTCACGATTGTGGATTCAGTCACTAGCCTTGCTGGGACTCCCCTTAAAGTAGATGAGTGGGGTATTGATGCCATTTACTCTGGATCACAAAAATGTCTTTCGGCGTCTCCCGGTCTATCCCCTGTCAGTTTTAACCAGCGTGCTGCGGATAAGATAAAAGGTCGTACCACTAAGGTTCAGAGCTGGTTTCTTGATCTCAATTTGGTGATGGGTTACTGGGGAGGTGAGGGCAAACGCGCTTATCACCATACAGCACCGGTCAATTGTCTTTACGGTCTCCACGAGTCGTTAGTTATTGTACAGGAAGAGGGTTTAGAAAATTCCTGGGATAGGCATCAGCGCAACCATGTTGCACTGCGTGATGGATTGGAGCAGATGGGCATCAACTTTATTGTTGCCAAACAAGATCGTCTACCTCAATTAAATGCAGTGACCATTCCTGCGGGTGTCGATGATGCGGCGGTGCGGACCCGATTGTTAAATGATTTTGACTTGGAAATTGGCGCAGGCCTGGGTTCCTTGGCCGGCAAGGTGTGGCGTATTGGTTTGATGGGTCATGCCAGCTCGCAGAAAAATGTAGACTTCTGTTTGAATTCTCTGCGAGCTGTATTGTAGGCTTTACTCAGATGGCATCAGTTCTAAAAGTGCCAAAACGGTAGCTTCTATCCCTGCAGTAACCGCTGGCTGGGGTTCAATATTAAATATTGGGCTGTGGTGTGAAGGTACTGCAGGTCCGGTACCATTTCTGGCTGCGGTAATATAATCAGCATCTGTCCCGCCCACTGAGAAGTAGACACTGGTAATTTCAGGGTCGGTGGTAAAGAACGGAAAGTCTTCTGCACCCATACCCTCTGCTTCGAAAGCCGTTACTCTGTCCTCACCCATGCCGCTTTGCCATGCCTGTTTTAAACGTCGAACCATTGCGGCATTGTTAACTGTTGGTGGTGTGGACTCCTCGGAATATACGACCTGAGGAAGTTTATCCTCTGGCAAGCCAGCGGCACGCCCTAAATTTTCAGCGATGCGCTTTATCCCTTTTAAAAGTATATCTCTTGTTTTTAGATTGGTATTTCGAACGGTTAGTTGCAGATGGGCAAGTTCAGAAATAATATTATGTTTAGTACCACTATGAAAAGCACCGACAGTGACAACACCAGGTTGCCTTGGGGACAACTCACGAGACACGAGAGTTTGTAAGGCCATGACAATTTGGCTGGCTAGGACAATAGGATCTTTACCTGCATGCGGAGAAGCGCCATGTGCGCCTATTCCGCGAACATAAATATCTACGGTGTCCGCTCCAGCAAAAGGGGCGCCCTCAACAACGTTAATCACACCGGACGGCAAAATAGATGAAACATGAAATGCCAAAGCATAGTCTGGTTTTCCAAAGCGTTGCCAGAGGTTGTCTGCCATCATTGCTCTAGCGCCAATTACTCGTTCCTCAGCCGGCTGCCCAATAAGCATTAGTGTGCCGGACCACTGGTCTTTTCTATCCACCATTTGCTTGGCGGTACCAATTAGACTGGTAATATGCACATCATGACCACAGGCATGCATCACCGGAAACGTTTTTTTGGTCACCGGGTCAAGCTGAGTTACGGTAGATGCATAAGAAAGTCCTGTTTTCTCTTCAACAGGAAGTCCGTCCATGTCAGCGCGCATCATTACCAAAGGTCCTGTGCCGTTTTTTAAGAGAGCAACCAGACCGTTACCGCCAACATTCTCAGTGACATTAAAGCCGTGGGCTCGTAACTCTTGAGCGATCTTTTTAGCTGTTTTGAATTCGCCGGTGCTGAGCTCTGGGTTAGCATGAAAATGCTTAAACATATCACCCAAACGATGTTGATAGTCTGCTTGAATAGATGCAGATAAATCATCATTGGAGTGACCTAGACTGGCCATTGCAAGACCTGCGATAGTAATAAGAGTAATGGGTATTTGGCGGATAGTCTTCCTATTCATAGTTTCAACGCTCCATTGATTAATCACTTATGACAGTTATTTTAGCCGTATTATAGACCAGAGACAAAATGACATTACCAACTTGGCTTAGGCTATCACTGCTGCATTTATCCGGAGTATCTTCTGCAGTATGCCAATAGTCGGGAAAGGGGTAATGGATGAGATCTACCACGGGTATACCGGCCTCAAGAAAAGGCAAGTGATCATCTTGAATATAGGTTCCCTGGTTTTCAGAGAATACTGTTGCCTCTTGTTGAGCAGCAATTTCCCATAGTCTATTAACTAGCTCGGTGGCTTGAGTTTTGGAATAACGCTCTTTAGGGATACTTAGATTTTTGTCACATACCATGTCGACAATAACCCCCTCGCTTGGACGATAAAAACGATTGCGCTTAACAAAGGCACGAGCGCCAATGGCGAATGGTAAGTTATCGATGTTGCCCATGTCTTCGAGATCAAAAAATACTAAATCTACACTAACGGGAGGAGGGTTAGCTGCAAAAATACGCGCTAACTCAAGCAGCACTGCAACACCTGAGCCACCATCATTTGCGCCAGGTGTCGGTAGGTGCTGTTTGCTTGAATCTGATTCTTGGTCAGATATCGGTCGAGTATCCCAGTGGGCGCCAAGCATAATGCGCTGATTACTATGCGGTTTGGGATTAATGAAACTAGCCCATAGATTATTACCAGACAGTCCGTTGGCCGAGAATGGCTGCACCGTTAGTTTGGTTGCCAAAGGCTCTAAATAGCTACCAATAAAGTCCAGTGTTGCTGCTTTGGCTTTTGGATTATCCAGGGTTCTGGGTCCAAACGAAACTTGTTTGTAAATATGAGCAAGCGCTCTATCGCCATCAAAAGAGGACTCGATCTTACTGTCAGCAAAGCTTATACAGGACGCCGATAAAACGCTTAGAAAAAAGATAGCTCGGATCATCACGCTCATCATGCCTTAGTCAACGATTACTGCGGAGCCTACAGTCTCATCCAAGGGTTCTTCTAACTTGGGTACAGCAATCAGCGCGAACCCATAAATAATCGCAATAATGGGGCATAAAAGATTAAAGAATGCGAAGGGCGCGTAATAAAAAGTATTTACGCCTAATGTAGCGGACATGTATGCACCACAGGTATTCCAAGGCACTAGAGCCGAGGTCAGAGTGCCTGAGTCCTCTAATGTTCTTGATAGATTAATGGACTTTAATTTGCGCTCTTTATACGGTTCAATAAACATCTGACCCGGAAGAACGATCGAGAGATATTGATCAGCAGCTAAAATATTGGTGCCTATGCAAGTGCCAACTGTGGCGGTAATGAGTCCACCTGCAGATTTAACCCTGCTCAGTGCAGCCTCAACCAGTCGCGCTAACAAGCCAGTTCGTGCCATGGCGCCGCCGAAAGCCATAGCATTAATCACCAAGCCGACGGTGGTTAGCATATTTTTCATTCCACCTTTGGTAAGCAGCTCGTCTAAAGACTCATTGCCACTCACTGAGTTATAGCCTAGGAACATAGCGGTTAACAATCCCTTAAAGCCGGCTGCTGCTGAAGGGAGACTAGCATTATCAGCTAGGGCAATAACTGCATGCCACTGAAATACGGCCGCAAACACACATCCAGCAACTGTGCCGCAGATGAGTGTTGATAGTGCAGGCTGTTTTTTAACCGCCATTACTAGCAGTAAAATCATTGGCCCAAGCATGAACGGATTGATCTTGAATGCGTTGTCCATGGCAGTTTGGAGCGCGACAATATCGCTGATTACTACGTTAGAGCTACTACCGACGCCCATGAAGAAGAAGATAGTCAGGGTAATTAATATCGCAGGGACAGTGGTCCAAAGCATGTGTTGGATGTGATCAAATAAATCATTGCTAGTAACGGCCGCGGCCAAGTTAGTTGTTTCTGATAAAGGCGACAATTTATCGCCAAAATAAGCACCGGATATAATGGCACCAGCACTTATCCCTGGTGAGAGGTCTAGTGCAACAGCGATGCCCATTAGTCCTACCCCAAGAGTACCCGCGACAGTCCACGAGCTGCCGATGCTAAAGCCAAGCAGGGCACATACCAAACAGGCGGTTAGGTAAAAGTAGTCGGGTGACATCAAGGCCACGCCGTAATAGATCATGGTGGGGACCGTGCCTGATAGAATCCAGCTGCCAATCAACGCGCCCACCATGAGAAGAATCAACAGAGCTTGCAAAGACATACTAATTGTCTCGATCATACCCTTTTCAATCTCACGCCATGTCAGTCCATTTTTAATGCCAATAGCCGCGGCAATGGCGGCAGCTAAAATTAGCGATACTTGGTTGGGGCCAAACGACTCTTTACCAAATACGTAAACGGTTCCGCCTAGCATACTTATTAGTGCAATAACAGGGATAAGCGCATCAACAAGACTAGGCTTCTTTAGTATTCGGCTGGATTCAGTCATTTTGAGATCTTCAGTGATTGTTGTTTAGAGTCGAAGGTGCTTTTAGCTCGCTCGGTCCTTTTTCCTTGATAATACAATATGACTGAGAGTTTTCTCAACACCATCTAAGGCCGCAATAGAATCTATCGCTATATCCAAAGCTTCCGTCGTAGATTCAGTGACCATGGCCATCAGATCATACTGACCGCTAATAGTACACAACATATCCAGTTGGGGGTGCTTATGAATTTGCTGCACAATTTTGGTGGTTTTTTGTGACACCACTGAAATCATAATATAAGCGCTGACTCTGCGTTGTTCGTAATCAGGATTGATTTTTACGGTATAACCTTGAATAACACCGGTACGTTCAAGGCGCTCCATAGCTTGCTGCACCGTAGCGCGACTCAGTCCCAATTGTTTGGCTAGATCAGAAACAGAGCGACGACTGTTTTCTTGTAATAGATTAATAAGGGCCTGTTGATTTTTCATAGCAATGTGTTCCATTTTTATACAAAATGATAAGTAATAATAAACATATTTGTAGGTTTGGCAATACAAATTGGCAGGTTAGCGTCGTAAAATACATTTGATTCAAGACTTTTAAAGAGGGAGAAATACGGTGGATCTGGCACTTAAAAAAACCGATGCTGCTACGGAAGCGAGTCAACGAGCACGGCTTGAGAATGACGTTAGAGAGCAAATAGCCTTTAGCACAGCCTGTGCTGAAAATTACATCGATCCACTCTTAGCGGTCTCTGAACATCGGTTGCGTGCTAATGCTCGAAGTTTCATTGCGGCGATGCCGAGAGTACGCCCTCATTTTGCCGTTAAGGCTAATCCGGATGTCAATATTCTCAAAATATTTAGAGAGGAAGGATGCTGTTTCGAAATTGCATCGTCAGCCGAACTTCAAGCCATGATTGATCTAGGTATGGATTTGAATACCGTGTTCTACTCGAACCCAATAAAATCACCGGCCTCTATACGTCACGCAGCGGCAGCAGGTATTCAGTGGTATGTGGTTGATACACCTGAAGAGGTGTTAAAAATTGGCGCCATCAAACCTGATGCCAAGTTATATGTGCGCACAGAAGTCAGCAACGAAGGGTCCGTATGGCCGTTGGCTGGCAAGTTTGGTGCCAGTGCCTCGGGTATTACTGCAACGATTGAAGCTGCAAAAAAGATTGGAATGCAGATCACTGGAGTGACCTTCCATGTCGGCTCACAATGTTCCAACATTAATAATTGGATTGAAGGCATTCATGCGGCAAAGAGCATTTTTAAACAACTTGAAGCGAATGGATGGACGCCAGAATTACTAAATATTGGAGGTGGTTACCCGGTCCAGTTTACGGGTGCTGAGCCTGCCATTGCCGAGGTTGGTGTGGCAATTAATAAGGCACTTGAGGCTATTCCAGAATCCATTCAGATAATGGCCGAGCCAGGCCGCTTTTTAGTCGGCTCAGCAGGCTGTTTGGTGACTCAAGTTGTCGGCATGGCAACCCGTGATGAAAAGCGCTGGTTATATCTAGATACCGGCACCTATGGCGGATTAATGGAGCTAGCCCAAGGCTTCCCATCAAATATTGTCAGTCAGCGCACTGGTGAGCCAAGGGTGTGGACTATAGCGGGACCCACCTGCGACTCTATTGATGTGGTAGGAGAACATAACCTTCCTTCAAACATGGAACAAGAGGATATTATATTTATTACTAACCAGGGTGCCTACTGCGCTACCTGTGCCTGCGATTTTAATGGATTTCCTGTTCCCAAAATGGTGATGGTTGCTTAAAAAATCGTTACTATAGTCGATCTCTATCAGCAAGGACGCGATTAAACGTGGTTGATAAACTAGTTGGAATTTATAATGCCAATGGTTCGCTAGCGGGCGAAATTGCCTTTCTCTTTGGTAAGTTCACAGGCCGAACAGAATGTGCACTCTGCGATATTACCCATGGTACTTTCAAAAAGAAATCTGCCTTTTCCAGCGCCAAGCAGACATTGGGTGTTCCCTTTGAGATTCTGCATCTTGATGAATTAGACACCACCGTTTGCTCATTTAAAGAGTCTGCGCCCTGCGTAGTTGCTATTCGTGGTTCGGAGTGTTCGATGCTGTTATCTAAGGCAGAATTAACGTTATGTGATAGCGATGTTGATCGTTTTTTTGACGCTATAAAGATTAAGCTAGATTCGCTAAGCCCTGAATCTAAATTAAAAGTATAAAGCGTCTCATACTCCTAACATCGACTTAATAATATCCATGGAGGATGATAATCGATGAATCTATTAAAAATAGTCCTTAAATACCTACTGTTGCTGATTTTGGTCACAGGTCTCGGTTTATATGTGTGGTTTTGGGTAGCTCCTGTTGGCGTAAATAATTATGTCAACAAAGTTTCGGCTCAGTTCTTGTTCCGTTCCCCAGAATTATTGACGTCTTTGGGGTTCATTGATAACACGCCCCTAGATTTCCATAGTGGTAAGTTAGGCCGGTATGATAAGCAGTCTGAGCTTGAGGATCTCGATGGTCTGCGTGAGGCTCGAGATGGTTTGAATGATTATGGCCCAGAGGGGCTGGAGGGTCAGGAACTCCTGACCTGGAAAATTGTGGCCTGGTTTTTTGATGACATGATTCGTGAAAGTGAATATGAATACGGAGGTTATCGGGTCAATCAACTCTCTGGCCCGATGGTGAATTTGCCGCAGTTTTTAACAGATAGACATATTGTTGGCGATGAAAAAAGCTTCGAACGTTATATTTCTCGTCTCAATGAGTTTGCTCGAGTCATTGCGGAAGTCAAAATTCGAGTTATAGATGATCGTGATAATGGCACTGTACCACCTGATTTTGTGATTGAGAAAACACTGATAGGTATGCGATCTTTTATTGAGGGCGGTGCTAACCAAAACCCTTTGTTCACCACCTTACCTAAAAAAGTTGAAAATATTGATGGGCTGAGTGATGTGCGTAAAGGAGAGCTTTCTCAGCAGGCGCTCAATGTTATAGAGACTAAGATCTTGCCTCAATATGGAGAGATGATTGCACTGTTTGAAGAGCTTTTGACGATAAGTAACCATGATGCGGGTATTTGGCGTTTGCCCAATGGTGAAGAGATTTATCGGTCTGCGCTGCGTTCGAATAACTCCACAACCTTGACGGCGGATGAGATTCATCAAATTGGTCTGTCAGAGGTAGCGCGTATTGAGCTGGAGATGGAAGACATTTTGGTCGGCCAAGGATTATCTGAGGGCTCGGTTGTGTCACGAATTCGATACCTAATGGAACTTCCGGAGCATAACTTTACCAACACTGATGAAGGGCGTATAGAACAGATCGCTTACTTGAATGAGGTGAATGCAAAGATCATGGCGAGTATAGAAAACTATTTCATCACAATCCCACCTCAGCCTTTAGAGATAGTCCGAGTACCAGAATATTCTCAAGATTCGGCTCCCGGAGGTTATTATCAGCCGCCAGCTATGGATGGCTCTTCGCCGGGCAAGTTTTACATCAACCAAAAAGATACCAGGGATAATCCGCGATGGACATTACCGACCCTTATGTATCATGAAGGGGCCCCTGGCCACCACTTTCAATTGTCGGCAGCTCAATTAATCGAAAATGTCCCGTTTTTACGCAAGGTCAGCCCATTTACCGCCTATGCAGAGGGTTGGGGGCTATATTCAGAAAGAATTGCCGCCGAGGATATGGGTATGTACCAGGACGATCCTCTGGGTGATTTGGGGCGACTACAGGCTGAGATGTTTCGTGCGGTGCGTTTAGTGGTAGATACCGGCATGCATGCTAAACGCTGGAGTCGTGACCGAGCCATTGAATATATGTTATCAAAGACAGGTATGACCGAAGCGGAAGTGACGCGTGAAATAGAACGCTACGTGGTTTGGCCAGGCCAGGCAACGGCATACAAGGTCGGGCAACTATTTATGTTAAGGCTGCGGGCTATGGCCGAAAATCAGCTGGGCGATACCTTTGATATCCGTGAGTTCCACGAAATGATATTGATGAATGGTGCTATGCCGTTGGAGATATTAGAAGAGTCTGTCGAATCTTGGGTTGAGGCTCAAAAAGTGCTCATGTAAATATCCCATATGGGTAAAGTTGCGTAAAAAAGCTCCCAGCAGGGGGCTTTTTTTTGTCTGGTAGATTAGTTAGAGCTAGCCTTTCAGTGATGTGTGCACTAGGTATAGATAAAGCACCTTGTATTCAGGCGCTACCGCAAATGATTTATGTCTACTTAAAGTGATTATTTTCCATGAATCTGAACATAATACTTGGAAATTGATTGCAGCATTATTGCGTATTAACGGCGAGAGTGTAGGGCTTACGTTGAGCACTTAGTAGGTTGAAGTAGACGTAAACTATTTAGAGAATCTTAGGATATTGTTTGGTGAGACTTGATCGCTGGGGCGAAGTTGTTAGGCGTTCTATCGGATCTAATTTCCTGGAGACAAAAAAAAGCCCTCCGAAAGGAGGGCTTTATAAACACATTAATATCTAATGAGTTTGTCTCGCTTAGTACTTAACACCAATAGACATATAGACATAACGACCTAAAGAGTCGAAGTAGCCAGGTAAAGTGTTGCCGTTACCTGGTGCAGTACCTGCATCTGAAGTGTAGCCAGTACCTTTGTCAGTCAAGTTACTAATACCAAAGGTAGCAGTAATATTTTCATCATGGCTATAAATAGCAGTCAGATCAAAGTAAGTTCTTGAACCAAAGTCAATACCGTTAGAGTTAAGGTCAGTAGTGTCACCTAAGTAACGCATACCTAAAGAAACGTCTGTATTATAAGCAGTAGTAACAGTTGCTTTGTAGTTACCGCTTAGCTCAGGCAGTGGGTTTTTACCACAGCTAGCACCCCAGTTACCAGCACACTCAACAGCTGCTTCACCAGGCAATTCAGTGCGTAGGAACGTATCGAGGTAAGTAGTAACACCTTCTAAACGCAACTCACCGATTGAAGTGTCCATAGAGTAATCGAAGATTACGTCCAGGCCGCGCGTCTGCTCTTCACCAATGTTAGTCAGCGCAGTACTAATGTAGCCGCCGGACAACCAAAGCGAGCCATTAGATGGCTTACGGTTGATAAGATCACAGTAGGAGGCAAGACCTGTTTCCACACACTTACTAAGGGCTGTGCTAGCTGAAACGCTATCGATACCATCTTCAACAGTAATGTCGAACAGATCAAGAGTCACTGTGAGGCCAGGAACCGCAGCTGGTGTAATGATTACGCCGGCAGTGAAAGAGGTAGACTCTTCTGGTTGAACTGCTGAATTACCACCACCTAAAGTGTTGTACTGGTCAGCAGGTGAGTTCAAGTCAGTGCCATAAAGGTTAGCGGCCAGACCTGTGTTAGCGCACTGTGCCTGAGTAGCACTCGCAGGCGTTCCATCTTGCTGTGGTGTTGCACAAGGATCATTGTCCAAGTCAACTAAACCAAAACCTGGAGTAGTGTATAGCTCAGATATATTCGCATGACGAGTAGAGCTTTGCGCTGCTGCTCTGAATGATACTGAGTCATTAATGCTCCAGAAAGCTCCTAATTTATAGGCATCAGTGTCAGCGCCAGTAGAGTAAGAAGCGCGACGGTAGCCGGCATCAATACTCAAACCTTCCGTCACTGGAATACCTAATTCTAGGAAGTATTCGTCGACATCATAGCCACCAGAGATGGGTAGCTGTGCGCCACCTGAACCTGCACGATCGCCAGTACGTGTTGGCAGGTCAGGGCGATCTTCAGCAGTAGTTTCAGTTGTTTCGAAACCAAGTACCACAGAAACGCCACTTGGAGCACCTGGGATAGCGAAGTTAGTCTCACCAGAAACATAACCAGAAAGAATAGTCTGCTTGCCATCACCATTTATGTAGGTAGCGTTAGCAATATAATTTTGCAGATCTTGGCCACCATCAATAACAGCTTGAATACCACCATCGCCGGCTAGTCCACCAGAGAAAAGGTTGTAAGGGATACATGAGGAGTCAGTTCCATTAAGGGCTGAAACACAAGTCGGAACACCCGCAACACTGACAACGTCCATTGCACGATTCATCGCTACAACAGATAGATCGTTACGATACTCACTTGCGTTAGTTACGTCACTCTGCTGGTAGTAGACATCATAAGACCACTGGTCGTTGATGTCGCCACGGATACCAAAGTTAGCAACCACAGTCTTACGCGTTAGGATATCTTGTCTTGGCGTACCTTCAACGTTACGCTTTAACGAGACTATCGGCGCTTCGTAGCCAAGAATAGTTCCATCGCCAACAGCAAGATTCAGGCCTGAGATATAGGCAAGCGCTTCAGCGCCCGTTGCAAAATCAGGCGCATGATCACCGCCCATGCCTACCCAGTCACCACAGGCAGCGTCGTACTGCTGCTCAGAAAGTAGAGCGTTGTAGCAAGGAATAGATTCGATGTTACCAAAAGTGCCAGAGAATGCGATCTGGGCATTAGACTCAGATTTCATTGAGCGAACACTTGCATAAGCTTCGGCATGCTCGTTAATTTCGAACTTACCAAAGAAACCTGTGTTCAAACGCTCATCAGGACGCTGAATGAAGTTAGTTGGGTTGTAGTTAAAAGTTTGGCCCGCGCGAGGAACAAACTCATCGCCAATCACCTTAAAATCAACCGATGTTACTGTCGGATCAACGTTTACAAACCCACCAGATTTATAACCGCCAAAGTCAGCCCACCGACCATTTGGAATAGTTGAAGAACCACCACATCGGCTGATGCCTCCTGAGAGTGCACAAGCAGAGTAATCATAGTCGCCCTGCAAAATGGAGTCAGTGGACGTTTTCTCAGCATAGGCTGTAACGTGTCCACGGCCGTCCATAATACTGCCACCAAACGCAACGGCAAACTTATTAGTTTTACCGGTATTTACGCTTGAAGGAGCCTTTTCATATCCGTAGCTCTCGACTAGGTCACGCAAGGCACCATTGTCATTCTTGTGGTTGTAGAAGCTATGTGAAAGTTGAGCTTCAAAGCCTTCGAATTCATCATCCAACACAAAGTTTACAACACCAGCAACGGCGTCAGAACCGTACTGAGATGATGCGCCACCAGTTAACACGTCAACATTCTTTAATAGCAATGTAGGGATTGTGTTTACATCAGCACAGTTACCGCCATTAGCAGTACCAGGTGCCATGCGCTTACCATTCAATAGCACTAAGGTTCGCGAACAACCAAAGTTACGCAAATTAACTGTTGCTGTACCATCAGAACCATTAGAGCTAGTTATTGATTGTCCCGGAGAAACCTGAGGCAGGTCATTTAAAAAATCTTCTACACGAGTGATACCCCTAGCAGTAATGTCAGCACCAGAAACACTTGTGATTTGAGATGAACTTACAACATTTGGATCCGTAATTCGCGATCCAGTGACAACCACTTCTTCTAAATTACTTACTTCATCGTCTTGAGCTTGTGCAAATCCTATTGAAAGTGATCCTGCCAAAACTCCAAGACCTATAGCGCTTCTTATCGCCGTAGATATTGCTTTGCTAATCATATTACTCTCCCGAGTATAAATATTTAATGTACTTGCTACCCTAAAAAGATCTGATATAGAGCAGCGGTACACCTCTTATGGTTTTCGGTATTTAATGATTTTTAGCGCACATGAAACCACCGAACCTGCATAATTTGTTATGCAATGGACAATAATACATAAGATTACTAATAAAATACAAGAAAAATTATCGAAAAGAGACTTGGTTGCCATTACAGCATTTGCAACGAATTTCCGGCTTAAAAAAAGAAAAATTCTAGTAATTTTTTGAATAGATAGATGGTTCTCAGGGTATTTATTTTCGAATTTCTTTGTATTGATGTTTAAAAACTAAAATTAGTAGCAGAGGGAAAAATTCTTAAATCAAAAATAAACTATGTCTTAGTAATATGTAGAGTAAATTATAGTCTTAGATAGACTGAGGATTTTGGAGATGCGCGGGTCAAATTTCCAGATAATACTTTAAGTAAACTGTCAACGGTAATCCCAAATAAAAAGCCCCCAGAAGGGGGCTTTTTATTTCTTCGGGTTTAGCGCACCGCTACTTTTGGGCTTAGCGGCTGATGGGCATCAAACTTACTTAAAAAGGCCTGCATTTTCTCATACTGGTCTTTACTGTTATCTAAAGGAGAATTAGCGTTATGTGATAGCGATGTTGATCGTTTTTTTGATAGTTTAAAAGTCTCGTTAGCTCAGATAAGACATGAATCTGAGTAATAATGTAGCTAAATCGGCCGGGTCATACTGTGCTACATAGCTCTTTACCGTTATATATACCCGAGTTACGAGTTGAATGCTCTGAAATATTGATCCATGCGACATGATACGGAAACTTATTTATTGATTAATTTCCCTTAATTTGCAGTGAAATTCACCACAGGTACACTACTTATATTATTATTAACATCCAATAAGTTTAGGAGGCTGATAATGAAATTGTTAACTATTTTTATTAGTGTATGTGTGCTTTTAACCGCTGGCGAAGAAGTCCACTCCAATGAACATGCGTTAGATTTAAAATCGGCAATGCCAGCGGAAGAATACCGGCGCATGGGTTTGAGTAAACTATCAGCTGACGAATTAGGTAGACTTTCTAGGTGGATTATAGATCGCGATTCCAATGAGGTAGTCTTGGATAATTTAATCGCTACACCTCTCAAAAAAGAAGTCGCAGCGGAGACGTCCAGATCGCTAGATGACAATGAAATTATCAAAGCAACAATCAAGGGTGAATTTAAAGGGTGGTCCGGAAAAACAGTATTTAAGCTTAGCAATGGTCAGGTTTGGCGTCAAAGACTCATTGGCTCTTGGCGATATAGTGCAGACTCACCATCAGTGGAAATTAAGAAGAATTTTTTAGGTTACTATGTGATTCGTGTCGCTGATAAAAAAGCAGTTGGAGTCACGCGCATCAAGTAATTTATTGACTTCAAAAGAACTAATGTAGGGGGATTATGGATGAGTGATTCATCAATATTAAATGAAGATACTAAAGTTGCCGTGACGGCCCAAGGGACTATGTTTCTCTATCAGAAGCCGGAGTATTTGAATCAAAAAACGCACAATGGACTTGGTTGGACATTGCCTCAAAACCCTTACGATTTCGCAAAAGATGTTATGTCTATACCTCTGGTTCTCTCAGAGATCCCATCAGCTCAGAAGTTTTATCCAATCATTTTCTCAGCTCTTGATGATGGCCAGCCACTTGCGGTATTTTCCGTGGGGAAGGGATCTAACCTTTTTGTAGATAGTAATGGTATGTGGGCAAGTGATTACTACATTCCGGCTTATTTGAGGCGCTATCCTTTTGCTACGGTTGCAGGAGAGGGTGATAAAGTTGCAGTCGTCATTGATCGCGCATCAAACGGAATTTTGGAGAATAGTGAGCTACCGTTTTTTGAAGGTGAAAATCTTTCACAATCTACGCAATCGATGGTTGATCTGTCGGTGCGGTATGAAGCTGACCGAAAAAAGACTCAAGAATTTATGCGGGCTATAACTTCGTTGGGTCTTCTGAAAGAGCAGCATTTGGCGCAACCGGCAGACGGAGAAAGTATTCCATTGACTAATTTTATCTCCATTGATGGAAGTAAAGTAGATGGTTTATCTCAAAATGATCTTGAACATTTGAATAAAAATGGCTTTCTTGCCTTCATATATGGACAACTTTTCTCCCAAGAAAACTGGGGTAGGCTTATTGTAAGGATGACGATTGCGGAAGGTGGTTCGTCGGCGTCCTCAGTCTCTTAAACTTAGTCAAATAAAATTATGTCTTTGATACCAGAGTTATTTAACAAAGCGCTAAGCTCTTTTCAAAATGGGCAGTTTGATGCTGCCACAACCGAAATTACTAAATTACTGGATTCAGCGCCTAAAAACGCCGATGTTTTACATCTGGCTGCTCTTAATGAGAAGGCTAAATTAAACTACAAAGACTCTGAGAAGTATTTCAGGGATAGTTTGAAGTGCTCGGCAAATCAACCGGTCGTTCTTTCAAATCTAGCGAATTTATTGAAGACAATGAGTAAATTCGCAGAAGCCGATAAATTTTATCTGGAAGCTATTGCTATTCTGCCGTCGTTAAGGGAGGCATGGTTAAACCGTGGATTGTTGGCTAAAGAAATGCTGGACTGGAAGCAGGCCAAGATTTGTTTATTGGAAGCATTAAGGCTTCAACCAGAACCTTCAGTCTCTGCGCTTATTCTTCAGCTTTATCTGGACACTAATGATCTGGAAACGCTTAACAGAGAGAGTAGTATTTTTCAAAAAAACTACCCGAATCTGATTGAAGGTTATGTTTATCAGTCCAGAGGATTGGCTAAGCAAGGTGATGCTACCGCTGCACGAATAGTGCTAATGGATGGATTATCAAAAGTAGAGCAAAAACAGCGGATAGAGCATGAACTGGGCTTATATTACTATGAGTTAGGGAAGCTAACTGAAGCTGCGCGTTATTTTAGTATGGCGCTAGAGACTGCGCCATACTTTATTGATGCGCATCGATCCCTAAATGAACTTTATTTTCAAACTGGTGATAACAAGTTCTTAGAATCATATTTTGATGCTGAGAAGAGGATTCCACCTTCAGAAATACTACTTCATAACTTAGCTGCGGCTCAGTCCAGTAGTGGTGCGATTGATGATGGCATTGACACGTTAAAAAATGCTATTTCAAAAATTGGAGAGACTGCTTTCCTGGCCCATGGATTGGGGGCTCTTCTCGCCCGAAAAGATGAATTAGAGCAGGCTTTGCCTCTCTTTGAAAGAGCGTTAGAGATGAATCCAAAGAATTTGCGGTTTATTTTAGATCGAGTGAGTTTGGCGATAAAGATGGGTGATGAGAATACATGTCAGGGGCTTATCGATCGCGCTTTAGCAATCCAACCCTATAATCAAGAAACGTGGGCTTACCAGGGCGTGATTTGGAGGCTGCAGCGGGATGAAAGATACTCATGGCTGTATGACTATGATGTATTCTTAAAGTCTTATGATCTCCCAGTTCCGCAAGGATTTAATAGTATTAGTGATTTTATGCGAGAGCTAAATGAATATCTTGAAACTCTGCATGTTTCAACAAAACAGCCCTTAGATCAAAGCGTCGTTCACGGTACCCAAACCATGGGCGTGCTATTAGATGATCCGCATCCCTTAGTAACCAGTTTTAAGTCCTCCCTAATGGAATGTGTTGATAAGTATCTCGCAACATTGCCTAAGGACTCGACCCATCCCTTTTTAGCTAGGGTAGCAGATAGTTATGCCTTTTCTGGGAGTTGGTCTGTGCAACTTAAAGAGTCAGGACATCACAGCAACCATGTACATCCTCTCGGTTGGCTATCCTGTTGTTCTTATGTTTCGGTCGCGGACTTGTCAAGCGGTAAGGATGGATGGATAAAATTTGGCGAAACCTCTCTAAATTTGGGCGAGAACGAGATGGTTTCAAGAGACATTCAGCCGATAATAGGTAGGTGCGTATTTTTCCCAAGTTACTTCTGGCATGGGACTTATCCTATTCCATGTGACCAACTCAGAGTGACAATACCCTGCGACATAGACCCCGTCAGATTTCTTAAGCCTACCTGACGAGGATTTTTTGTTCTCACTAACTTAAGTGTTAGATTCTTTTACTTTGCCTTTCTCTCTTAATTTCTTCAGCAGATTCTTTAATAATTTCGCGGTCTCTCTTGGAGTAACAAACTTTTTCTTTGATTAATTTGCCAAGTTTTTTCTCATAAGTACATACTACGCCACTTCCATCGGTGACTGGCTTGTCCTTAGCAGAGGACTGTTTATCAGTAGAGGCGCAACCCGTAACTAATATTGCCGTGCAGGCGAGTAACAACAAACGCTTTGGGATATACATTGGAAATACCTTATAGATAATTAATGGAAATGTTACGATTCTCAGGAAATTTAACTATTGTTAGACCTCCAGAATGCCGAGCGTCGAAAATATTAAATATGGCGATTTGCAGTGAAGATAATAGCATCTTTTATTAATTGAGAGCAGTCATTATCTGTGATCTATAGTTATGATGCCTTCCAGAGGAGTCCTTATAAAGCGGTTGACGCACTTGCCATACACTTGCAGTGCTCACCCTGTTTCGTGATCGATGAAAGTCTAGACATTTGCTATCCCAATCTAAATCTAAAAAATGTAGTGTATCAGTGAGAACTTTTTTTGGGTGGGCAACTAGTTCGTCGTAGCTAACGAGATGAATGGTGTCGGCAAACAAAGATATCCAGTACTCCGTTAGTCGATTTAACTCCGTCGCATAAAAATGGGTATCTTTAATGTCGCAAGCATAGGCCATGCCCTTGCCGAGTCGATGAGCAAAAATCGATAGGCAATTGTCCTCAATTTGGCGTCGGGTTACTATTAATCGAGCTTTTGGGAAAACGGTCTTAATAAGGCCTAAATGAAGTAAATTGTCAGGCCTCTTATCGGTAACAATAGATCCAGAAGGGCAAATGGCATTTAGTTTCTCAATATATTGATCCGCTATAGATTCGAGGTCTCTACTCGGATACCCAGTTTTAGGTGGGTATGCTGCGTTCATTTCTTGTGCAATTCTTGGAAAATAATCCAGTTCACCTGCGGCCATAATCTCTGGGTGGGAGGATAGCATTTGTTCTAAAAGAGTAGATCCTGAGCGAAACATCCCAGCAATAAAAACGGGTGAAAAGTCATTACAAAGAGCGACTTTATCAAACCAAGATGTTGAGTATGCCTCCATTAGCTTATTGATGCCGTCAGAAAAAACGTTCTGATTAAACTCGCCAGTCATTGTTTTATTTAGCTGATTTGCAGACTCCCAACTATTAAATGCTGCCTCATAACTCTTTTCTTGGTCATGCAATTTACCTAATGCATATAAACAGTCTATCCGAGCATTTATATCTACCGATGACTTTTGAGATAGCATCTCTAATTCTGAAATGAGGGTCGATGCGTGTTGAGTATCCATAGCTAGTGCTAGGCGAGCACTGGCTTTACCATGAAGCGGGTTAATAGTCCGAATCTTCTCAAACTGCTTTATTGCCGCTTGTCTATTACCTGAATCTTCCTCTAGATTGCCCAAATTATACAAAGCATCAATATATGTCGGATTTATTTTAATGGCAGAAATCAAATGCTGTCTAGCCATGTCAGGAGAAAAGAGCCAAGACGAATAAATGTTCGCGATATTAAGATGAGCTTCTTCAGCGCCCTGAAGACCCAGTTCTATGGATTTCTTGTAATTAATCAGTGCTTCTTTATAGTCCGCTGCTCTGGTTAAAAACCAGGCATAATTAAAATATAAGTCTGGATGTTGAAACTTATCAAAGAGAGATTCAAATACCACTGGTGCGAGCGTAGTATTTCCATTATCAACATGGAGTTGGGCCAGTGTGATTGAATATTGTAAGTTATGAGGCGCGATAAGTATTAGAGATTCTAGTGCAGCTGCTGTGATGTCCCTATTGTCTGTGATGTCACCAATTTTTGCTTTTAGATTTAGCAGTGACTCATTTCTTGGTTCTGAACTAACAACTTTTTCTATTAGCGCTAAAGCGGTCTTAAAGTCATTTTGGCGAATCGCCTCTTTGATTTTATACGATATATTAGAGTCAGGATTTTTCAAAATTCACCGTTTAACAGTTAAAACTCGTTAGTAGAATTATAGCGGTATTTCTTTAGATATAGTTAAAGGAGGCATATAAAAAAACAGCGAGCCGAAGCTCGCTGTTTTTATTTTACTACGTCACTTAAAGCTTAGAAGCTGATGGTTACATCTGCATAAATGTAACGTCCTAGAACATCATAGTTGCCATAGGAGTTAGCATTGTCTGGGTTCAAGCCGCCGCCTACCATTGGCGTCTCTTTATCCAGCAAGTTACGAGCTCCAGCACTGAATGAAACATTTTCATTCAGCGTATAGCTTCCATTGAGGTCGATGTAGTTGACTGCATCAAGTGCTCCAGCAGCTGCTAATGTGTCAGCAGTACCTTTATAGTCAACTTTCCCAAAGTAACGCCATGCTGCACCAACTGTCCAATCATCCTTCGAATAGTTAGCCGTTAAAGTGTGTCTCCAATCCATATTTGGACCGGTACACTGATCATCATTAGCAATACCATTACAGTCATAACGAGTAGTCTCAACACCTGGTAGTACGAGAACTTCTTTCTCTAGAGACTTAGAGCCCATAAGTTTCAAGCTCAAATCACCACCACCGAGTGCCATACCATAGGTCGCTGCGACATCAACACCAGCAAAATTAACCTCACCCAGGTTAGTACTTGTGCTTGTAACATACCCTGAAGTTCCTAGCCATAAAGTACCCGCGTTACCACGATTGATCAATGAGCATAGTGCAGTATTGCCATTTTCAGCACACTCTTTGATAGAAGTAGACGCAGCAACCGAACCGATTGCATCTTCTAGTGCAACGCTCCACCAGTCAACGGAGAGAGTAAGATCCTCAACAGGATTAGCAACAATACCAAAAGAGATAGTGTCAGCTGTTTCTGGATCAAGCTCAGTGTTACCGCCATAAAGAGCATTGTATTGACTAGCAGGACTTGCAACGATGTTGCCATACTGTGCAGCAGTAACGCCAGTAAGTGCACACTGTGCAGCGGTATAAGTTGGCGCATCGCCGGCACATGGATCAGATCCAGCCCATAATCCTTGGTTTTGCGGAGCAAACATCGTGGTTATGTTCGGTGAACGTATAGTTCGGTTATAACCAGTTCTGAGTGTTACCATCTCACTTGGAGAATACGTAGCCCCGACCTTGTAGGTATTGTGATTTCCAGAAGTACTGTAGTCAGAAGAACGGAAGCCGAGTTCCATATCTAAGTTCTCAATCACAGGTATCGCCGCTTCCAAGAATACGTCGGTTACTGAGAAGCTACCAGCAATACTCTTTGTTGCACCACCCTGACCTAGCAATTGACCTTCTTCAAATACAGTGTCCGAGTCACGGTCGTAGCTCATTTTACGATTCTCAACACCCATTGCAACACTGATGTTGCTATCGGTAGTAGGTAGGCTGAAACCAGTATCACGGCTCATTTGAGCATAGAAGATCTCTGTTGAAAGATCTGCACGTAACATAGCTGTGCCGGTTAGTCCTGAAGCTTGCTCAGATGTAACGCCTTGGTAGGTGAACACATCATACGTTGCAGCTTGCAAAGCAGCTGAGATGTTTGGCGCAAAGAAATCATTGATATAGGTTACACTAGAATCAACGCTGTTCTTTTGGTAGTTAACATCATAATCCCAACCTTGAACCTCACCGCGAGCACCCAGAACAATTCTGAATGAAGCATTAGTCATGACAGATGCACGTGGACCACCTTCAACATTTCGCTTGCCAATATAAACAGCAAAATCGTCGCCTGACGCTAGGCCCCAAGTATCAGTCAAAGCAGTACGTTGCGAGTCATTAAGCAGAGCAGAGTCATAGTCTATGTAGTACTCTTCAGCAAAGAAGGTGCCAGATTCAGCGATCTGTGCTTTGGTGTTGTAATCAGTTGCCATAATTTCAGCATAAAGCTCAGTTGAATCATTGAGCTGGAGATCCATCATTGTACCAAAGCTCCACTTCTCATCTGGGCGCATAAAGTGGTTGATCGGCGCATAGTTGTAGATATTGCCGTCAGAAGGAACAAAGTTTGAGCCTGAATCTAGAGTCCAGTACTCATATGTGTCCCAGTCAAGAGTACCTGCTGCATTACGCTGCGAGATATAGAAGTTAGGAACAATAGCGTTTCCTGAACCACCACAAGAAGTTCCTGTGGAGTTCAACGCACAAGAGGAATAATCTCGAGCACCTTGACGTAGCTCAGAACCTTTGCGCCAGGTTACATATGCAGTTGCCTGACCTTTGCCATCGGCAAAACTGCTGCCCATGACCAGATCAATAGTATCTGCTTGCCCATCGACACCGTCACCGCCTTTAGGATAATCGAACCCTTTCGCATCCATAAGACCTGCAACATAACTATTATCGTTGTCGTGCATAAAGCCGCTAGTACCAATATTTAGCTCAACGCCGTCAAAATCCTTACGCATAACAAAGTTAACAACACCTGCTACAGCATCAGCACCATAAACAGTGGACGCTCCACCAGTCAGTACTTCTACCCTTTCAAGCATTGCAGTAGGAATTTGGTTTGTATCGGCACTTTCACCGTACGCACCACCACCGCCCATACGACGGCCATTAATTAACACCAAAGTACGGCTACTTCCCATGCCACGCAAATCCAAGGTTGCTGTACCACTTGCACCATTTGACACATAAGAGTTTTGCCCGGCACTGAGCTGTGGAAGAGAATTCAAGAAATCTTCTACTTTGCTAATACCACTAGCTGAGATCTCTGCAGCAGTGGAAACCACAACTGGACTCGCACTTTCAAAACCATCCACTCTCTTGATAAGTGATCCGGTAACAATAACTTCTTCAAGCGCTTCCGAAGTTTCTTCTTGACCGAAGGCTAGGCCTGTCGACATTGCACTTGCAACTGCCGCAAGACCCAAGGCAGACCTAACTGCTATAGACATTTTTTTATTAAACATATTGTTCTCCCGAGACTAAAAATTAATGTAGTTATCGCTCTTAAAGCAGTGCTTCAGAGCTAAAACACATCATTTATATTTTTCAAAGGTGGCCTAAGATCAGTCAATCTTTGATTGAAAAAGGCCACCACCTAAACACGATCAAAAAAGCAACAATAACCGATACCCTTGATTAACTGGGCATATCAACGTCAATGTCTACTCTTGAGAATGCATATAATCGAAGTTACACCAATCATTGATATGTAAATGTATGGATTACGTTTATAAGTGAATAGAGAGATAAAAAATGTGAATAGATTTTTGCCAGTATTGAGGCTTTTTTAACTGAAGAATTTCGCTCATGGTTTTTAAAACACTACTATAAAAGCTTATCTTTATTTCCCGTTATTTAACAAAAAGTAGATTGGCTTATCCGCTTATCACACATTTCATAAATGCATTAATTACCCACATATGTGAATAAAACTCTTATATAAGTGTATAGGGTCGTGCCAAAATATAGACTTTTTTGCGTAACTGTTTCTATTTTTTATTTTAAGGCATTGATAATTATGAATTAATTTTATATTTTCGGTATTGTCGGGGAAGTTAAGGCGGATAGGTTCTCTATAGTAGTCAATATGATGATGATACCATTTTAGAGGGTTAATTAAGGGCTGCTTAAGGCTAGTTTTGGACTAAATGAATAGAACTAGATTATGCCTTTAGCTTGTAATTCGGTTAGTTGGCAGTCGGAGTATTCTAAATAGTCCTGCAGTACATCATTAGTCTGTTCACCTAGCTGCGGTGGGCTAGTTGGGTATTCAATTTGAGTGCGGCTGTATTTAATCGGGTTGCCAACCATCTTTAAACCACCACTGCGACTGTCGGTAACATTAATGAGCATTTCTCGAGCAATAATTTGAGGATCTTCAAAGACTTGATCGATACAGTTTATGGGTCCACAAGGAACGTCATTGGCTTCAAGAGCCGCTAGCCAGTGCAGGCTGTCTTTTTGACTGAGACTCACACTAATAGACTCACACAGAACCTGACGATTGTTTACACGATTGGCATTGCTAGCATAGAGAGGGTCTTCGGCCATCAGTGGTGATTCTATTACTTTGCAAAAGCGCGCGAACTGTTGGTCGTTGCCGATAGCAATAATGATATGGCTATCAGCCGTAGCGAAAGCTTGGTAGGGGACTATATTGGGATGAGCATTGCCAAGCCGTTCAGGGACTAAATTACCGATGAGGTAGTTGCTGGCCTGATTGGCTAGTACCGCGGCTTGCACATCTAATAAGGCCAGATCTATATATTGGCCTACCCCAGACTGATGACGCTCTAAAAGGGCACCTTGAATTGCATTTGCTGCGTACAGTCCAGTAAACAGGTCAGTAACGGCTACGCCTACTTTGACAGGTCCAGCCGTTTTATTGTCTGGGCTATCTGGCTCCCCCGTGATACTCATTAGGCCACCCATGCCTTGAATTAAAAAGTCATAACCAGGTCGGTTTGCGTAAGGACCAGTCTGGCCAAAGCCTGTGATTGAGCAATAAATTAGTTTAGGGTTAATTTTTTTAAGCGCGGAATAATCTAAGCCATACTTAGCCAATCCGCCGACTTTGTAGTTTTCAATGAGTACATCTGATTGCAAAGCCAGCTGGCAAATAATGTCTTGACCTTCACTCCGTGTAATGTCGATGGTGACGGATTTTTTGCCCCGGTTTGCGCAGAAGAAGTAAGCGGCATCCTCCGTTTCATTGCCATCCTGATCTTTTAGGTAGGGAGGCCCCCAATGGCGAGTATCATCGCCACAACCAGGGCGTTCAATCTTGACAACGTCTGCGCCAAGATCAGCCAATAGTTGACCGGCCCAAGGACCCGCTAAAATGCGGCTCATATCAAGTACGCGATAACCTTTCAATGGGCCTGCCATAAGGAGTCCTTGTAGGTTGTTTTAGCTAAAGGCTTGAATACCTGTTTGTGCTCTTCCAAGAATAAGCGCATGAACGTCCGCTGTGCCCTCGTAGGTATTAACCACTTCAAGATTGAGCATATGTCTCATCACCGGATATTCGTCTGAGATACCGTTACCGCCATGCATGTCACGGGCATGACGAGCAATTTCTAATGCCTTGGAACAGTTGTTGCGTTTGAGTAGAGAAATCAATTCTGGGGCAAGATTACCTTGCTCTTTTAATCGACCGGCGCGCAATGAGCCCTGAAGACCAAGGCTGATGTCTGTTTGCATGTTGGCTAGTTTTAGTTGAATTAACTGATTAGCGGCTAGCGGACGGTTGAACTGGATTCTGTCTAGAGTGTACTGTCGAGCGGCATGCCAGCAGCTCTCCGCTGCGCCTAAAGCTCCCCAGCTAATACCATAACGGGCTGAGTTAAGGCACCCAAAAGGCCCTTTAAGGCCCTGCACATTAGGCATTAGTTGCTCTTCGCTAACAAACACCTCATCCATTACGATTTCGCCGGTGATCGACGCACGCAACGCTAGTTTGCCTTCGATTTTTGGTGCTGACAGGCCTTTCATCCCTTTTTCGAGAATAAAACCACGAATAATGCCATCGTCAGTTTTCGCCCAAACCACAAATACATCGGCAATCGGAGAGTTGCTAATCCACATTTTACTGCCTGAGATAAGATAACCGCCGTCGACGCTTTTAGCGCGCGTATTCATCCCACCTGGATCAGAGCCAGCGTCAGGCTCAGTTAGGCCAAAGCAGCCCACCCATTCACCGGTGGCCAATTTAGGCAGATATTTTTCTCTCTGCTGCTCAGTACCATAGGTATAGATAGGGTACATAACTAGGCTAGATTGAACGCTCATCATTGAACGGTAGCCTGAGTCAACACGTTCCACTTCACGCGCAATAAGCCCGTAGCTGACATAACCGACACCAGAACAGCCATAGCCATCTATGGTTGCACCTAATAATCCGAGTTCACCCATTTCATTAAAGATTTCTCGATCGGTATTCTCGTTCCGGAAGGCTTCAGTGACACGTGGTGCTAATTTTTCTTCAGCAAAGCTCGCCGCCGATGCTCTTATTAGCCGCTCTTCTTCAGTTAGCTGGTCATCCATATTGAATGGGTCTTCCCAGTTAAATTTGCCCCAATCGCTAGCCATTACAATATCCTATTTTTTTAAATCAATTAATTAAAACATAATCCGCATTCGATCGTTGGTGTACGTCAGACTCCAGCGACTGTATCTTAAACTGAGTAGTGTTCTGCAGTTTGATCGAGAGATTTTTTCGCTCGAGCGATTAATAGGTCGATTTCTTCATGACTACTGACAAAGGGTGGAGAGATGATCATTGAGTCGCCAACCGCGCGCATGATAAGTCCGTTAGCCACGCAGAACTCACGACAAATACCCCCAGATTTTTGATCAGCTTCAAGACGCTCTCTACTTTCTTTGTTGCGCACCAACTCAATTGACCCAAGCATACCAACCCCGCGAACATGTCCTACGATAGGGTGGTCTGCAAGACCATTCCATTTTTGTTGCAAATAGGGCCCAATGTCATTGGCGACATGATCAACAAACTTGTCACGTTCCATAATGTTGAGTGTTGCCAGTGCTGCAGCGCAGGTGATTGGATGGCCGGAGTAGGTAAAACCATGTCCAAATTCACCACCATCACTAGTAATAACATCTGCCACCTTATCACTAACCATAACGCCACCTAGCGGTTGAAAACCATTAGTGACGGCTTTTGCAAAGGTTAGTAGATCAGGTTCCATGCCATAAGTTTCACAGCCGAACATGTTGCCTGTGCGCCCAAAGCCACAAATAACCTCATCGCTGACAAAAAGAATGTCGCGCTCATTCAAAATACGACGAACCTCGGGCCAATAGCTGTCTGGAGGAACAATAACTCCACCGGCTCCCTGAATCGGCTCGGCTATAAAGGCGGCAATATTTTCTTCGTCCAGTTGATCAATTTTCTTCTCTAACTCGCGCGCGGCATGTAGGCCAAATTCATCAGGACTTAAGTCAGCGCCATTGTGGTACCAGTTCGGATCAGTTATGTGCTGAACATAGGGAAGTGTTTCAAATTGATTGTGTACAAATTCGAAACCACCCAAACTCGCTGATGCAATGGTACTACCGTGATAGGCATTGGTGCGGGCTAAAATTATACGTTTTTTAGGCTGCTTTTTAGTATCCCAATAGCGGCGGATCAATCGAATATTAGTATCATTTGCCTCAGAACCAGAATTAGTAAAAAACACATGTGTGAATTGCTTTGGGGTCATCTGGACTAGTTTTTCAGCCAGTTCGACCGCAGGTGTATTACTGCATTGGAAGAAATTATTGTAGTAGGGCAGTTTTTGAAACTGAGCTTGCACCGCCTCAGCAATTTCAGGTTGACTGTAGCCTAGGCTGCAACACCAAAGACCAGACATCGCATCAAGCATCTGTTTGCCATCGGTATCGTAGATATAAATATGCTCAGCGCGCTCTATAATTCTCCCATGATTATTTTGATAATCATTAAAATCAGTAAACGGATGCAGGTGATGATTTGCATCTAACTGTTTCCATTCTGCGGTTGTTCTAGAAGTGCCCATAATTAATCTCATTATCGCTGGTTATTTAAAGTGCCTGGGTTGGTGGTTAGACTCAACCGGCAAGAGTGCGGTTTTGACAACACTATAAAAGCTGTATTTGACCACATTCTTGATCCGTGGTCATTCACCCAAAGGGGTGGGAAAATAGGCTTGCTTATGATCGCTCAGAACGAAATACTGGTATCATAAATTGATATAAAGTTGAGAGTCGGTATGTCTAAGATTTTACCCATTGTTGGCATCGCGTGTGATGTGATTAAAAATGGTCTTCATCAATTTCATGGTGCGGGAGAGAAATATATTAACGCCGTAGCTCATGGCGCTGGTGCTATGCCGGTATTGTTACCTGCGTTTGGTGAAGGTATAGACATGCGAGATCTGAGTGCGCTATATAACGTACGAGATATTGTCAGTGGGTTAGATGGTTTGTTCTTAACCGGCAGTCCTTCCAATATCCAACCTCACCATTTTAGTGGACCTGCACATGAGCAGGGTACGCTGGAAGATCCTCAACGAGATAGTCTTACACTAGAATTAATTAAAGAATGTGTTGCTAGGTCAGTGCCAATATTGGCGGTATGCCGAGGCTTTCAAGAGCTAAATGTTGCGTTGGGCGGAACGTTGCATGCAAACGTTCATCGAATCGATGGATACCAGGATCATCGCGAGGATAAAGGTAAAGATCGTGAGGGTCAGTATGGGCCGTCACATTCAGTAAATTTTAGCCATGCAGGTCGACTACACGGACTGACGGGTGAAAGTCGATGGCCAGTGAACTCACTGCATAGTCAGGGTATTGATGTTTTGTCCGAGCATCTAGTCGTCGAAGCTGTGGCCGATGATGGGTTAATTGAAGCGGTGTCTTGGCGATCTAGTGGTGATGAAAGTGATTGCTGGATTTTGGGTGTGCAATGGCATCCCGAATGGCAGTTTGAATTGAACAAGGTCTCTAAAGCTATCTTCCATGAATTTGGTCAGCAGATAAGAAACACCAAGCAACCTAAACCACAATAGTTGCAGAAGATTGTGGTTGGCGCATCTACTAATGGTTTAGATCACTAAAAAGAAGACATCATAATTTCTTCTAATGCTCAGATATGGAGTAGATTTCTCGTCCATCAAACCAGGTAGAGAGTATTTTTGTGTCAGAGATTTTATCAGTATTACCCTGCGCTTCTAAGGCCACAAGATCTTGACTGAGAATAACAAAATCCGCTTTTTTACCGACTTCCAATGAGCCGGTAATATCAGCTTGCCCTAGCATTTGTGCGCCTTTAATCGTATAGGCATCCAAAGTGTCGCGAACAGAAACACGCTCATTTGCATTTAATATGCGTCCCGTCGCCTCATTTTGCCGTGACACTGCCTTTTCGATATTCAGCATTGGGCGTGGATCGCGTTCTTCAACGGGTGCATCGCTCCCGGCCACAAGTATTCCGCCTGCTGCAAGCACTGAGGCTGCCGGATAGGTATTTTTATAAACATAGCCGCGAGGATCGTAAAGATCATCTTCGCTAAAGGTAGGTTCGATAAACGGAGTTACATACATTTGATACTCAGTTGAGGGCTCGATCCATGAATAGGTAAAGGCTATTGCTACATCCAGATCTGCAATGCGCGAAATATCATCGGGATGAATTATTTGCGCATGAGCAATAGAAAACTTCGCAACAGAAGCAGGACTAGCTGCTCTGGCCGCTTCAAAAGTATCGAGCGCAACGCGCACGGCACGATCGCCAATGGCATGGCTGTGAATATTTATGCCGGCATCATACAAGGCCAACGTATAGTCCATTATAAAGTCATATTCCTTTTCAAGAATGCCGTTACTCTCAAAGCACTGGGAGGCTAAAAATCCGTGTTCGGCAAGAAAACTTTGTTTAAAGGTACCTGCGACACTCTGTGCTCCCTTTTCCCTCACTGCCACACAGATATCAGAATTTGTGTCTACATAACCAGCAACCTTTAGGACTTCACTGTCGGCATCAATTGCGAATATGGGTTGAAGATAGTTGTTTAATGAGGCGGCATTTGGAAGCATCGGTGGAAATGAATAAGGATCACCTTCAATAACACCATCAACAAAAATCTTGGCGGTATCAATTTTTAGATTCAGTACACCCTCATGACGTTGCTGTGTAGCGGTTAGGTCAGCCATGAGCGCAGCAATATTGATGGGTTGATCTATGGCTGGACGATAATCTTCAAAGTCCGCATAAAAAGCTGCCGTTAGACGATAGGTTAACGGTGACTGGGCAGCCCATTTCGCAAAGCTGGCAATTTCATTGATTCTTAACGCTGCATCCATGGTTGAGGTAATACCCGCGGCTGCTAGTCTTTCTGCGATCTTGATGTAAACATTAAGGTCAATCTCTGGATAGCCCCAGAGGTTGGGGAGGTTGACGATTTTCCGTGCATCTTCATTGATAACACCGTTGGGTTCCCCGGAGTTATCAATTCCAATAAGCGCTTTGAGATGCGCGAATTCATTTTTTAATGTAGCTTTACTGAGACCAATATTGAGCCCATTTTTATCAATGGCAAGGCTCATTGCAACGCTATTAACGGCACCATGATGGCCGTCATCAGCGAGTAAAATAATAGGATGTGTGTTTGATACGCTGTCCAGTGCGGAGCGTATCGTTGGAAAGATCTCGGAAGGCTCGTTGCCCGAATAATAGGGCCATTGCTCAACGGTTAACCATTCACCGTCGGGAAGTTCTAAACGGCGAAGGCACTGCTTTAGGCGAGGGACCATGTCGGTCAAAGAAAAGGCCTGACCGGCAAGATCACAATTATCAGACTCTACAATGCCAGCTAAATGAATGTGCACATCATGCAGTCCTGGGATAATCATCTTACCGTTAAGGTCAATAATTTCAGTCTCAGTAGTGATGAGTGCCTCCGCGTCTTTTGCATTACCAACATAAACTAATCGATCATTAGTGATGCCGATAGAAGTCACGACTTGCTGAGTTTTATTGGCGGTGTAAACAACACCATTGGTAAACAGCTTTTCAACCGTCACAGGTGAGTCTTTTTGGCAAGCAGTTATCAATACACTGGATAAAAGCATAATTACAATGAGTTTTTTGGACACCATGAGTCACTCTTGGTTATAGTTTTGTAAGCTAATTTACACTAGATAAGGCACGAATACCCTCTAAGGGTAGCTATGGATCTGCTGAAGCACGCGCTGTTATAAGATACTATGCTTTGCTGATCTTAGTAATGATTATAGAGAATCCAACTTATGACACCAATTTCGATACTTGAGCTATTCCTTCAGGATAACCCAGACATAGAAATGTTCGAAGTTCTTCTTCATGACTTAAATGGCGTGCAGCGAGGAAAATGGTTACCCAGGGACAAAATACATAAAGTCTTTACTGGTGGCTATAAGATGCCATTGAGTAGTTGCTCTTTAGATTGCTGGGGTCGCGATCAAGAAGAATTGATTGCAGCAACCGGTGATGCAGACGGTATCTGTGTGCCACATCCTGAAACGTTGGCGCGCGTGCCTTGGGCTGACAAGACTACTGCACAAATAATTGTCTCAATGGCTAATGAAACGGATGATTTGCCCTATGCAGGAGATTGCCGCTCAGTATTGCAGAGTGTAGTCGATCGGTTTGCTAAGTTAGGGCTGACGCCAGTGGTTGCCAGCGAAATGGAGTTCCATCTTTTGAGCTTAGATCGAGATAAGTTTGGTGTTCCACAGCACACTCAAACGGCACTTGATGGGAGTCCGGCGATTGGAGGGCATACCTATGGTATAGATACTATGCGTGATACTGCACCTTTGATGGATGCCATTATAGATGCCACTAAACAGCAAAATTTGCCAGTGGACACGTTAATTACAGAGTTTGGTCCCTCTCAGTTTGAGATCAATTTATACCATCAAGATTCTGCTGTCAGAGCCTGTGATCAAGGCAGTATGCTAAAAAGAGCAATACGCAGTGTCGCTCGTCAGCATCAAAAGTTAGCTTCGTTTATGGCAAAACCCTTTGCCGAACAAGTGGGTAATGGCATGCATATCCACTTTAGTTTGTTGGATCAGCAAGGTAATAATGTGTTTGATAACGGCACACCAGAAGGCAGTGAGCTGTTGAATCATGCCGTTGCTGGATGCCTGATGACGATGGCCGATAGTATGGCAATCTTTGCGCCAAATATTAATTCCTTTCGCCGAATGGTGCCGGGCTGTTATGCGCCTTTGACCGCCAACTGGGGGTATGAAAATCGAAGTACCGCTGTCCGCATTCCTGGAGGTGATCATCGAGCTATGCGCATTGAGCACAGGGTTGCAGGTGCTGATACAAATCCTTATCTAACCGTCGCGGCTATTTTGGCGGGTGCTTTGTATGGCATAGAGAATAAATTGCAGGCGCCACCTGCAGTTGTGGGTGATGCTGGCGATATAAAACCAACGTTACCGCACTTTTGGAATGATGCGATTGGCGTATTTGAAAATTCGAGCTTTATTAAAGAGTATTTGAGCGAAGAGTTACAAACCAATTATGCGCGCTGTAAGCGTGAAGAGAAGCATGAATTTGATAGCCGCGTGACGCTCATGGAGTACGACGCCTATCTTTAAGTCTACAAACAGTTTTTAGCATATTTCTATTTGATCTAAAAACAATCTTTTATATTCCTAAAATTAATATACCATTCTCGAATCGTCATTTAGTCCTATTGCCGCGATTTAAAATAAAGAGCTAAAACGGAAGTCAAACTCCTAGGATTTAACAGTCATTAAATTTTAGGAGGAAGAATGAAATTTTACGTCAACGCACGGTATCTCATCGTGCCATTTATGTCTTTCATCGCAATAGCAGGTATCTTAATTGGAGGCTCTTTTGCATGGGTAGGTGTGGCCTTATTTGGTCTCAACACCATCATTGATACCCTTACCAAGAATATTCATTTACCAGCTGACTTCGATGAGACTGGCGAGTCTTATGGCATCAAAGGGTTTCAGTATGCAGTAATGTTCCTGATGTTACCTGTATTTATCGTCTTGCAGTTAGTACTTACCTATCGAATTTTTCAATACACCAGTTTTACTCCTATCGAAACAGCCGCCCTTTTAGGAGTGAGTTATGAGGTTGGCACCAGTGGATTTAATTTAATTGGCGCGACTCTTTCCAGTGGACTTTGGGCGGGTCTTGGCATTATTTATGGACATGAATTATCGCACAACAAAAAAGAGGGGTTTTTCGTCTCTCGGTTAATCATGGCGTTAAGTGGAGCGTCGCATTTCACTTATGCCCATGTATATAACCATCATTTGGATCTTGGGCATGAAGATGATGCAGCCACTGCACCTAGGGGTCGCAATATCTATGCTCATGCATGGCTGTCGCACATGGGGCAATCTCGATTTTCTTACAATCTCGAAAAAGACCGATTAAGTAAGCGAGGGTCATCAGCGCTCCATTTCGATAATCGCTGGATTCTAGGTTACCTGTATAGCTTACCTTCGATTGTTCTTTTTGTGTGGGCCGGCGGACTGATTGGCGTGGCTGCATTATTTTCAGTGTGGGTTATTGCAAACTTCTTGTTAGAGGCGCTTAACTTCATGGGCCATTATGGCTTGATCCGTACCGAGGGGGCTGTCGAACACCGTCACTCTTGGGATAACGATTCAGTTTTTACTAGCTGGTTTTTTATCGAAATTGGTAGGCAGTGTGATCATCATGTCAGAGGTGAAACCTATTTTTGGGAATTGGATGATGTAGAGGGGCCGAATTACGGTATTGGATATTTCTCATTGTTTGTGCTCACACTTATACCTCCGTTGTTCAAAGCTTACGTCCAAAAACATCTTGATAATTGGGATGAAAAATATGCTTCTAGCGAGGAAAAAGTGATTGCCGCCCAGTTTTCATAGCGGTGAATACCTAAGACATTACTAGACCCTGATCTTTGATTAATTAGAGAGTGGCATAACATGTTGAATTTATTTAAACCTCGACCCACTAGTTATGCGGTCAGTTTGTCGGATACTGAAACCACTTTTACCGTTAAGCGAGGCGAGTCTTTACTAAGTTCTGCATTGTCTGCTGGGATAAAGTGGCCCTTCAAATGCAAAGTGGGTAGCTGCGGTACCTGTAAGTGCCAATTGATTGATGGAAAAATAAAAGCGCAACTGGATTTTGGTTATGTTTTGGATATGTCTGAAATACAAGATGGGTACATCCTTGCCTGCCAGAGCATCCTTAAATCCGATATTCAAGTGAGCGTTAA
>Ga0302125_10000070_pt1 | contig 53977 bp, 38 predicted proteins | sample CB4_surface_MG_FD_203111 | JGI IMG/M metagenome (GOLD analysis project Ga0302125, IMG submission 203111) | Marine microbial communities from Western Arctic Ocean, Canada - CB4_surface | ecosystem: Environmental > Aquatic > Marine > Oceanic | place: Canada: Western Arctic Ocean | collected... | reverse complement strand
ACTAGATATTAGTTTCAGATACGTTAAACTGCGTTCCTCCTCTGCGCACCCGTAGCTCAGCTGGATAGAGTAGGTGGCTTCGAACCACTTGGTCGGGGGTTCGAATCCCTCCGGGTGCACCAGTTTCCCACGTAATCCATTGTTTTCCTTGTGTATTCTTCCAATTACACAGGTAGGGTAGACAATGCGGTATACACAAAAGCATCCTCAACATACATATACTAAACGTGATATATATTATTTTTCTAGGGTAATTCCTAATAAGTACTTACTACCAAGTCACCTCCTTTATTCAACAAACCTAATTACGCTAGTGTTCTTTTTTCGGAAGATTGTCTCGGCCAGATGAATGGGTATGTACGACTTTCCATTGATCACCAATTTTTCGAAATAAAAATGTTTGATGCCCTTTCTTATCAAGTTCTCGACCATTTTTTTTCAATTTGGCTTTAAAGTGCGTATCAGCAATCACCCAGGCAAAGTGTTTGTTTTCGCCTTCAAAATGAACTTCAATAGCGCTAAAATCTAACATCATATATTCCATGGCGCCTTTCTCGGGTTCAACATGATGAGTAACTAGAGAATCTAAACCTTTATTTTGGCCGCCGGACTCAATATACCGTGCACCTTTAAAATCTAAAAAGGTTTTTCTGAACGGTGTGCCGTCACCGTTTTCCCAACCATTTTTAATACCTGAAATTATATCAATAATTTCTTGTTTATCTTTATTTGTCTGACCTTGCCCCCCATCAGCTACAGTTGAAAAGCTTAAGATGAGTAACAATGAAGTTACTATAATTTTGATCATATCTTTTACCTTTTTTGAGATTTTATTTAGAATTTACCTATAGTTAAGAACGGCTTTCATTGAGTATTTTCTTTAAAATTCCCTTTATGGTTACCACTAATCTATTGCCGTTAATATTTGATACTGCTCAGGTGTCAATGCGGGTAGACGTTCGAGAAACGCGACCATTGCCCAAATACGTTGATCATCATGCGTTTTTCCCCATGCAGGCATGCCGGATGCTTTTATACCGTGCTTTATAATCCAAAAATTTCTAGCCTGTGCAAATTCATTACTTCCGCCGTGTTTTATATGCTCTTCATCTGTAATGCTCAAATTTGGTGGAGCAGGATATAAGCCTAAACTCATATCGCTTTCTTTTTGACCGGGTGCCAAATGACAGCTAGCACACATAAACCCATAGTCAGCACCACCGCTTAGTAATAGCTCAAAATCGCTTAAATCTGGCACTGTAATATTTGCTGAAGCTTTTGCAATTGAGTTTTCTCTAGTCTGCTCCAATAGCCAATAAACAAATTTGCCGTGTGGCTCATCAGCAGCGACATCAACAACCCCAGAATAAATTATTACTGAAATGGCAGTAATACCTAATGTAGCCAATAAAAAAAGTATTTTTATAACTTTCATAATTCAGTCTCATAAAACTCAAGGTTCTTTACATCTTTCGTTAGGCAAAAAGGAATTATTTAATCAGGGTCATCTGCTGCTTTTTTAGTTGATTCTTTTACTTTACCTTTCATGTTGCTATGGTCCATCTTCATGTTGCCATGATCCATACCCATCTTGCTGTGGTCCATCTTCATATTGCCATGATCCATACCCATCTTGCTGTGGTCCATCTCCATATTGCTGTGGTCCATCTCCATCTTGCTGTGGTCCATCTCCAGCTCTTCTTTGTTCGCTTGAGCTTGAGTCATACACTTTTTCGTCATTGCCATCATGATGGGGTCACTCGCATTCATTTTTGAATGATCCATGGTTTTCATCGTCTCACATTTAGGCGCCTCATTTTTCTTCATGTGTTCAGAAGGGTCGTGTGCTTGTGCGGATGACATAATAAAAAAGCTTGTTAGCAGAAGGTAGATAGTCGCTTGTATATTTTTCATTGATAAATCCCCATATTGGTTTGTTATTTAGTTGATTGTTGAAATGAGTTTGATTAAAACCATGCCCGGACGCCTATTACCCATTGAAGGTCATCGGTTTCTTTGCCTTCGTTACGCGCAAAGTCGGCGGTGTTACCGAAACTTTTATTCCAGTTAACACCGATATAGGGTGCGAATTCTCGACGAATTTCATAGCGTAGTCGAAGGCCGGCCTCTACATCAGACAAGCCCGAACCTATACCAAACTCCACGTCACTTTCTCCATAGAAGTTAACTCCGATTTCGGGTGTTAAAATTAGTCGCTGAGTAAAGAGCAGCTCATATTCGACGTTTAATCGTAATGCAGTGTGCCCGCTTTCACCGATAAACAATGCAGTGTCGATTTCAAAGAAATAGGGCGCGAGACCTTGTAAGCCAATGACTCCCCAAGTTCGATTCGCATTTGGCTGAAAGTCCTGCCGTAACCCAAACTGAAAATCCCAAAACGGAGCAATTGCTTGACTGTAGAGAGCCTGTACTTCCGCTTCTTCTATATCACTATCAGCGTTTTCCACTTCGGCTTTGAACCACAGTTTTTTTAAATCTTTACCAACCCAAGCCTGCCCATTTAAGACCCACGGTGTGGACTCATCTGCGTCACGTGCTTCTAACTGATCGATCATCACCATCGTTAATAAGGGATCATCGTTACCGCCAGCTAATGCCGAGGTGACAGAGCCTAATAGCACAGGTACGATAAGAGCGAATGAAAAAAATTCTCTTTTAAATCTAGATAATCGTTTTTCAAATAGTTTCATTAATTTATTCTCCTTAGCTTACTCGTACTTCGCGGAACATACCGGGCATGTGGTACACCAAATGGCAGTGATAAGCCCAACGCCCAAGAGCGTCGGCAGTGACTAAATAGCTGATTTTTGATCCGGGTTGGACGATAACCGTATGCTTACGAGGAATGTAATTCGGGTCACCGGTTTCCAGTTCGCTCCACATCCCATGCAAATGCATAGGATGGCTCATCATAGTGTCGTTCACTAGGGTGATACGGACACGTTCACCGTATTTCAGCTGTAACGGTTCTGCATCTGAAAATTTAATGCCGTTCATCGACCACATATAGCGACTCATATTGCCGGTTAGATGTAGCTCAATTTCTCGGGTGGGTTCTCGAGGGTCAGAGGTCGGATAAAGGTTTTTTATGTCTGAGTAGGTAAGCACCTTTCTTCCATAGCGCTGCATATGATTTCGCAAACCAATACCAGGATCATTTAATCCACTCTGAGGGCTTTCAGCACGCATATCAATGTGTGGACCAGCTTCACTAGGGCCATGTGTTATTTCACGCGTAGAGCCGAACCCTGCTCTACCTAATGTTTCTGATTGGTCGCGGTGATTTTTCTCATGTATTGTGTTTTTATCAATCGTCTGCATTCCGCCCATCTGGTGCTTACTATGATCCATCGCGGGCATTTCTTGCATACCGGACATATCGTGCATACTGTGGTCCATCGCGGGCATTTCTTGCATACCGGACATATCGTGCATACTGTGGTCCATCGCGGGCATTTCTTGCATACCGGACATATCGTGCATACTGTGGTCCATCGCGGGCATTTCTTGCATGCCGGACATATCATGCATACTGTGGTCCATCGTGGGCATTTCTTGCATGCCGGACATATCATGCATGCTGTGATCCATGCCCATATCTCGATGCCCTAAAGTTGGAGCAACATCCATTTCTGGAACTGATGAGCGCAGGCCGATATCCGGCGTTAATGTGCCACGCGTAAAGCCTGAGCGATCAATACTTTGAGCGAAAACGGTATAGGCGCTGTCATCACTGGGTTCTACAACAACATCGTAGGTTTCGGCGACACCGATACGAAATTCATCAATGGTCACAGGCTCAATGTTCTGGCCATCAGAGGCAACAACTGTCATTTTCAGACCAGGGATCCGCACGTCAAAAATGGTCATTGCCGAGCTGTTAATAAACCGCAAACGCACTTTTTCCCCGCGCTTAAATAGACCCACCCAACCCTCATCAGGTGTGGCACCATTCATTAGATAGGTGTAGGTATAGCCCGTTACATCGGATATGTCGGTCTCACTCATACGCATCTGATTCCACATAGAACGCTTATTCCATGTTTCTTCAACACCCTTAGCCTTAATGTCGTGCCAGATGTCACTCACAGTCCGCTCACGAAAATTGTAATAATGGCTGAGTTTTTTTAACTTGGCGTAAATAGCTTGTGGGTCTTCATCAGACCAGTCTGACAGCATCACAACATAATCTCGGTTATAGCTGACGGGATCAGGCTCTTTAGGGTCAATAATGATCGCACCATACATACCGGTTGGTTCTTGGAAGCTCGAATGACTGTGGTACCAGTAGGTGCCGCTTTGATTAAGATCAAACTGATACTCAAAGGTATTACCCGGTTTGATGCCTCCGAAGCTAAGGCCAGGCACGCCGTCCATACCTGTTGGCAAGATAATGCCGTGCCAGTGTATAGAGCTATCCTCAGCGAGGTTATTCGTCACGCGAATAGTTACTCGATCACCTTCACGCCAACGCAATATAGGGGCTGGCACCGAACCATTGATGGCCGTTGCCATGCGGGTTTTGCCTGTAAAATTAACTGGCTCATAAGCAATATTTAGATCAATGTGATCTCCTTTTATCGTCGTCGGCCCCAGACGGTTAGTTGATGATGCCATGGATAACCCCGAGCCAAGCCCTAACCCCAAAAAGGCGCTACCCGCAGCAATGCCTGTTACAAAACGACGGCGAGACATTGAGCGTGAATCCAATACGCTGATCTCTTGTGCTCTGTATTTCATTTCATACCTCTCAAAATTAGATCAAATGCTGATTAATTCTTTCCAGCGATGTGCTCAAAAACCGTGCTGCTACCATCCTTACTTAATAGCAATACATCGTATTTATCGTGACGGTTACCCATCTCCATTCCAGGGCTACCAACAGGCATACCAGGAACGGCCAAGCCAAGCGAATCGGCGGGAGGGTTTGCGAGAAAACGCTTAATAACATTAGCTGGAATATGGCCTTCAAAGACATAACCATCTTGGGTAACGGCAGTATGACAAGACTGATAACGCGGTAAAACGCCCTTGTCATCTTTTAGTTTGTTCAAGTCAGTTGGGTGATGCAAGGCTGCCTCAAAACCTGCGGCTTCAACATGTGACACCCAGTTTTCACAACAGCCACAGGTAGGGCTTTTATAAACGTCCAAAGATATAGTGCCGACTAAAGCGTCGTCGGACGTTGGTACATTAACGGGATCAGCCTTGCTCGAACAAGCAATAATACCCAAAGACAGTACGATAATGACTAGCCAAAGCATTCTTTTAACAACCAATTTCATGATAACTCCTGCAACGAACTTAGGCCTTTCCAGGCTTTGTAATTGGGAGTTTTTGGACTCCCGCTAACTTAATTTACGGACAGTAAACACCAAATTTTAGGCGTACTTATCCAATGTTAGCGGGAAACCGGGGGGCGAAAAAGAGAGAGAGTCAACTTGTCATCAACACGTTCGTTGTCACGATTAGTCGGCAAGACCATATCAAACGAGAATAGATGCTGAGTGGCAGGTAATACTGCAGAATTAGAACACCCACCTACGCTGCAATCACAATCAGGACAGCAATCAAGTGAGGTAACCCCATCGGCAGAAGAATCCAAAGTTAAGTGCTGAGAGTGATCCATCATATAAGAATCCATGGCCTGCTCAGCAGATTCAGGTGAAGAAGTCTCATTGTGGCAAGAGAAATTCGCAGACGCCAGAACCTGAGCACCGAAGACCAACATCAGCAGTACAAGGAAAATCTTTTGGCATTTCACTCTAATCACTAACCTATTCCTTAAGGTTTTCTTTCGACACAATTGAGTCAAAGTAGCAGGGTTACATTAATTGATTTGTTATAGGTGGGCAAGTAATCATTGTTAACGTACGCCAGTATTTAGGCACGGCAATTTCACCGCTAGCTAAACTTGTTATAAAACTCAATGACACAGTTAGCACTCCCTGTTATATAGGCCTTATAAATATGGCTCCTTAAAACAGTACACACGTCCTATCGATAAAGTAGCCAATTAACTGGCTTAATCTTTGTTAGTACCGGCTGAAAATGGCAATGTATATACTTGTCTATGGAAGTACGATACGGTGGCTGACGCTCAATCGCCAATCTGATTTTGCCACTTAAACATAAATCGGCGACGTTGATCTGCGACAGCTAGCGTGTCCTTAAGCTTTTTTAATGGGTAATCACCGACAGGCAACAAGGGAGCAAATGATGCGAACATTTATTCAGGGTTTGGCACTGGTAGCGCTGTCAGCAGTTTATACACTAGGAGCTAATGCAGAGGACTCGAGGGCCGAGCCGGTGATCTATGTTTTGGCTGGTGCTCTATTAGATGTCGAGTCTGGTAAGACATTGCGAGACCAGGCGATGATTATTATTGGGGATCGGATTTCTAAGATCGGCTCAATTCCGGAAGTAAAGCGCCCTAGTGGTTCGACGTTGATTGATTTAAGTGATTTCACAGTCCTTCCCGGCTTAATCGATGCACATACACACCTTAACGGTAACCCCAATCTGCACGGCTATCGCGCACTGGAGGTGTCTGCGGCACGAACAGCAATTTATGGGGTGATCGGTGCCAAGGCCACCTTGATGGCAGGATTCACTACAGTCCGAAATGTTGGGGCTGCACACTATGCTGATGTCGCATTGCGAGACGCGATTGAGGCAGGCGAAATTATTGGTCCACGAATGAAAGTCTCCGGTCCATCTTTGGGTATGACGGGTGGGCACTGCGACAGTAATCTACTGCCGCCAAGATTTGAACAGCGATCACAAGGTGTTGCTGACGGTCCGTGGGCAGTGCGGGCCAAGGTGCGAAAGAACGTGAAATATGGAGTCGATCTAATTAAATTTTGTGCGACTGGTGGTGTCCTGTCCAAAGGCACTGAGGTCGGAGCAGTGCAATACACGCTAGAAGAGATGATAGCGCTGGTTGATGAAGCGCACGCTCATGGACGCAAGGTTGCCGCGCATGCTCACGGCACGGAAGGCATTAAAAGGGCGATACGTGCCGGCGTGGACTCAGTAGAGCACGTAAGTTTGATTGATGAAGAAGGTCTACTCCTAGCCACAATGGCCGGAACAGCCTTGGTAATGGACATCTATGTTGATGATTACATTATCGCTCAAGGCGAACTGGCTGGGATATTGCCGGAGTCTCTCGAAAAATCTCGTCAGGTCGCTACAAACATGCGTGAAAATCTGCGCCGTGCGCATGAAGCAGGCGCAAATATCGTGTTCGGTACTGACAGTGGTGTCTACCCACATGGCGATAACGCAATTCAATTCAGCTATATGATCCGCTTTGGCATGTCTCCTCTGGACGCGATCCGCTCTTCAACACTGAAGGCAGCCGTTCTACTCGACATGGCGACCGATGTAGGATTGATTGCCCCAGGATACTTTGCCGACCTAATTGCGGTGGATGGCAATCCATTATTGGACATCACTTTATTGGAGGATGTACAGGTGGTTGTGAAAGGTGGCCGAGTGATAAAAGGATTGGAGCTAAGATGAGCCATATACGATACAAGATCCTCTTGTTTGCGATACTTTTTTATACATTTGGCGCGTCTGCAGCACAGGATAACCTGACGCCCGAACAACTAATTAATCGCTATGAGTTTGGCGAGTTGCGCTGGGCCCCGAGCGGACAGCGGCTTGCAGTAGTAGTCACAGAACCGGTCTCGGCAGACGGGCAGGCAACGAATATCTGGCTGTACGAGACGGACTCGGCGAAAATTTGTCAAATTACCTGGAATGGTACTTCTCATCGACAACCGCGATGGTCGCCAGATGGAAACTCGTTGGCGTTTCTTGCATCTAGAGACGAGGGCACGACTCAAGTACATGTTATGCCGATGTCGGGCGGAGAGGCGCAACCGCTCACGAAAGCGTCAACGGACGTCTTAGGGTTTGAGTGGTCACCAGACGGCAAGACGATCGCTTTTATCTCCGCTGATTCTGATGCAGATCAGACCGACGCGGACAAGAAGAGTAAGAGAGATGAAATAGTCGTCAGCGAAACTATTAAGCCGGTCCGTTTGTGGGAAATCGACATTGCCACCGGTGGCTCGCATGCACTGACCGACGAGAAATGGCGGGTATCCACATTTGCTTGGCGTCCTGACAGCATGGCTTTGATTGTTTCTGCGACCGATAATTTTTCGATAGAACTGCTGACTGATCGATTTTTCTCAATAAATCGTGATAGTCAAAAAATGAAAGAATTGGCTCGTCCGGACGGCCCGGTTAGTAAACTGTCCGTGTCCCCGGATAATCAATTTCTCGCCTATATTGGCTCGACCGAAGGAGGGCCGGTACCACACGGCTTATACCTGCAACCGCTTGACGGTGGTGATGCTCGCAACCTGACCGGAAAGACGCTGGACCGAATGATCGAAGATTTCAAATGGGCAGTTGACGGGGGTATTTGGGTGTTAGCGGTCGATGGCCGCAGCGACGAACTCGTACACCTTGCAATTGATGGGACGATACAAGGGCGAACGTTGTTCCCCGGACGATCCGTCACCGGCTTCGACGTGGCGGGACCTGTAACTGCTTTTATTAATGCCAGCGCCATCGATCCAGAGGAATTATGGTTGTCTACAGCATCAGGGGAGCGACGTGTCAGCGATTTCAATATTAATTTCCCTTCGTTGGTGGCGCCCGAACTCATTAGATTCCAAAGCGAGGGCGGGATGACGATTGAGGCGGCATTGTTCACGCCAACTCAAACATCCAGGCCACAGAAGGGTTGGAGTACAGTACTGTTAGTTCATGGAGGGCCCTCTGGCCGATGGAAAAATCGAATTAATGATTGGGCGCAGCTTTTGGTCGCTCAAGGTTATGCAGTTTTGGCGCCTAATATTCGGGGTTCCATTGGTTACGGTTTGGATTTCATCCGATCGAATCGAAACGACTGGGGCGGTGCCGATTATCGCGATGCCATGGCGGGCATTGACTATCTTATTGGAGTAGGAATCACCAACTCTGATCAGCTCGCTATAGCTGGTTGGTCCTACGGCGGCTATATGTCGGCATGGGCGATCACACAGACCGATCGTTTCAAGGCTGCTATCGTCGGCGCCGCGATGACGGATTTAGCTGTTGAGTATGGTACCGAGATTGCCGAGATCAATGCTTATGATACTTGGTATTTAGGTACTCCTTATGAAAACCAGGCAGCTTTTATTCGAATGTCTCCAATGACGTATGTCAAGAACGCACGAACGCCAGCGCTAATTCTAATTGGCGAGGAAGATGTTATTGATCCGATTGCGCAAAGTAGACAATTTTACCGGGGCCTGAAGCGTTACGACGTGCAAACAGAACTTGTCATCTATCCTAGAGAATCTCACGGTATACAAGAGCTAAGTCATCGCTTAGATGTGCTGCGCCGCATGGTCAATTGGATTGACACCTACATGCCCTAGTTAATTAGGGTGAGTAACGGTTACCTCGGCTTATGAGAATGCTATTCGCAACTATCGTTACTATTGGATACGCTGCGATTAATTGCAGACAGTGGCGTAATCTATTCTGAACTCAATTAAAAGCAACCATTTATCAAAGTCTATATGGCGCGCGGATGTTCCTCTATTTCTATTGTGAAATTCTTACAGTCTTAACGGCTTTAAGTCTGTTTGCATAAGCTAAAACATAACCATACTCAAGTATATTAAACGTATAAATACGGGTTGTTTATACAATTTTGGCTTTCTTGCGTATATTCAATTCTTGTACTAGCATGTATATACAGGTCTGAATTGTTGTCTAGATATGAGTATCCTAATTCAGAGTCAATAAGTTTAAGTTTAAGTTTAAGTTCAACTATGTTTCAACAATCTGAATGGGGAATTAATATCATGAAATTTAATAAAACAGTAATTCACCTTGCCTTACTAGGCCTTGGTGTTGGTACGTTTAGCATGGCTACGGCTCAAGACGCAGGCAGCGATCAAACAGCACAGTTAGAAGAGGTGATCGTGACTGGCTCACGAATTAAGCGCTCCGAAGCTAACAGTGCAAGTCCGATGACCATTATCGAAGCGGAAAGTATCTTTGATTCAGGCATAGCCAATGTAGAAGATATTCTGCAAGAAATGACCGCTTCGGCGGGTCCTGCAGGTAATTCTAGCAACGCCTATTGGACCAGTAACGGTTACGGTACCGCCCAGGTAAATCTAAGAGGGTTAGGCATTAATCGTACGCTAGTCTTGTTGAACGGCCGCAGAATCGTTAATGGCGGCACAGGTGCGAATTCGTCAGTCGATCTTAACATGATCCCTTCGGCACTGATCCAGCGAATCGAAGTACTTAAAGACGGCGCCTCCGCTATTTATGGGGCAGATGCTGTCGCGGGTGTGGTCAATATTATTACGAAAAAGGACTTCAGTGGTGCGAAGCTGGATGTGAAATATGGTGCCACCACGCAGTCTGATGGTGAAAATTCTGAACTAAATTTCACCTTTGGTGGTGATTACGACAAAGGTAATATTGCTGTCAATCTTAGCTACGTAGACACAGGTCTGGTATTGCAATCTGATCGTCAAGCATGCCCGTTTTACGAGGACAGCGGTGAACTGGTGTGTTTCGGTAGTTCGACCACCATTGGTGGGCGTGCTCACCTTCTTGATGGGACGGAGATTCAATTTAACCAAGTATTGGGTGGGGACGGTGATTTTTACGAACCGCGTGATGGCGCCAAGCACGGATTTAACTGGTTTCCGTACCTCAACGCTGTAAGCCCGACCCAAAGAATAAACGTATCTGCTTTCGGCAACTATGAAATCTCCGACTCGTTGAATGTCTTTACCGAAATTCTCTATGCCAATCGTCAGGGTGAACAGATCGTCACACCGAGGAGAATCCGAACCACGCGGGTCTCGGCGGAATTTCCGTACAATCCGACTGGGGAAGACTTATTCATAAAGAGTCGTCGAATGGTAGAAATGGGGGCTCCGTATTTCTTCCAAGAAACGGATACCGTGAGAGTTGTCGTTGGTCTCGAAGGATCATTCGATAATGGCCTAAGCTGGGATGCGAGTGCCAATTATGGTCGCAATACCGGCCGTGATGGCTGGACCTTTGATATCGACCATGACCGCGTATCGCAAACCTTGGACGAAAGTATTTGTAGCACAGCAGCGGGCGCCGCACTTCCTTGTGGCGATTACTTCGGAGTGGGTGAGTTGACACCGGAATTAATCGAATACATTAAGTATCGCCGCGAAGGTAATGGCGGCAATCAAATGGTCGCTCTCAACGCTAACCTCTATGGTAATCTCATGAGCCTGCCAGCAGGTGATGTCGGATTTGCTGTGGGGATAGAAAACCGTACTCAGAAAGGCTGGCGGAATCCAGACTCAACTGTTCTAAAGAACGGCGGAGAATCTGCTATAAGCGGCTCCTCTGATGTTACGGAAGTGTATGGTGAGCTTTCGGTACCGTTATTATCTGATATGCCGATGGTGCAGAGTTTGGATCTTACTCTTGCTGCCAGATGGTCTGACTACAGCGCATTTGGAGACAATACGACGTATAAGTTGGGTGCCGTTTGGCAAGTGAATGATCAGCTAACGTTAAGGTCAGTGGTCTCCACCGCCTTTCGCGTTCCGACGATTAGTGAGCAAGAAGGTAGCACTAATCAGGAAAATCTGTTGACCGTTGATCCATGCGCCGACGCAACTGGCGCTATTGCAACCAACTGCGCGGCTGACGGGATACCTGCTGGATTCGTGCAGAATGGCAATACAGTTCTAACTGGGGTTGGTGGAAATCCGAACGTCGGACCTGAGGACGCAGATACGGTGACGTTTGGAATCGTTTTTGAACCGGCGTTTATGGAAGGGCTTACGGCAACGATCGATTATTTTGATATAAAGATGAAAGATGCGATTAATGCCGTCGATGGTAGCGATCAACTTCGCCTGTGCTATACCGATCCTTCAGTCTATGCTGAGTTTTGTAATTCATTTGTACGTGACTCTATTACCAATCAGGTAACGTTCCTTAATAAGCGTCCCGTTAACGCGTCAAACGAACAGGTTAGTGGCGTCGATTACGCGCTTACCTATAATACGGAAATAGCAGGGTTAGACTCATTGTTCTCGATACGTGCGACAAATTTATTGACGCATGAGAACCAAGCAAACCCGGCCGCTGAAGTCGAAATTTTGCGGGGTAAGATCACTTCAGATCGAGGTAGTTTTGCAAAATGGCGCATGAACATGAGTGCTAAAGTCTATGCCGAAAAGTGGTCGGCGGGCTGGTCTGTACGAATGATTGGCGAGGCGGAGGATGAGAATGGCGAGGCATGGGGCGGTGGACCCATGGGTAATTCGGTCGACAATATTTTCTACCATGATTTGCACTATAACTACAATGTCAGTGATACGTTGAAGGTATCGCTCGGCATCGATAACGTGTTTGATGAAAAGGCACCATTCATAACGTCTTGGAATGACGCCAATACCGATGTGTTCACTTATGACCTGATGGGTCAGCGGTGGTTTATGCAGGCTAGCTACGAATTCTAGTGGTTTTTCTGTAGGTCAATAAATACGCTGGTCGATGGGGTGCCTCCCTGTCGACCAGGTTTTTATTACGCGATCCGCACCATTCATTTGTGATGATCGCTTGTCAAAGTGTCGGTGAATTATGAATGCAGTGAAGCTATCCCGAAAAATCCACAAATGGATTGCCCTGATTGTCGGCATTCAATTGTTCTTGTGGGCACTGAGCGGTTTTTATATGGTCGTGGTCAATATAGATATTATTCATGGCGACATGCTAGTAAAGAATGTAGAGCAAAATATCAATCATACAGACCAACTTCATCTACCTCTAGAGCAAATCGCTATACTTCACCCTGGCTCTCAGCACATCACACTGAAATCGATGATAGGCCAACCGGTCTACCAGATAACCGGTGAATCCATCCTCTTGTTAGATGCAGTGACCGGCCGACAGCTATCGCCGTTGGACGAGAAAACAGCCAAACAAATCGCCATCTATCACTACGCTGGTGACAGCGCAGTCCGCCGTATTGAATTGCTGGAAAGCAATCCTCCGACCGAACTTCAAGAACGCTCTTTACCGCTGTGGCGAGTGGATTTTGAGGATGTTTGGAACAGTAGTTTTTATATTGATCCTTATACCGGAGAGTTTACAACTCGGAGACATACGTTGTGGAGAGTCTTTGATTTCTTATGGATGCTCCACATTATGGACTATGACGAACGAGCGGACATGAACAACACAGTGTTACGTATATTTTCAGTGATGGGCGCTTTTCTTGGTTTGACCGGGGCTTGGTTACTATTTTATAGTTTTCAACGAAAGCGTGTTCGAGGCGCAGGCCAATGATTTTCTTTCGTAAACTACATAAATGGCTCACCCTTATTATCGGCATCCAGCTCATTATTTGGCTACTGACAGGTACAATAATTAGCTTCATTGATCAGGACAAGGTCAGTGGCAACGTGACTCGCGTCGCGTCAAGCGATGGTTCGTCTTTATCAACCTCAGAATCGTATTTTCCGGTATCCCGGCTCCCTCTTGGGGAGAGTATCATTCGCACAGTAACACTTGAGTTGTTCTTGGGACATCCGGTGTATCGGGTTGACCAAGGTGACATCGGAGCGTTATTTGACGCGCGGAGTGGCAAAAGACTAACTATTAATAGCGCTTTGGCAGAAGAGATTGCAACCAAGAGCTATCGCGGCAACGGTCATGTGTCGTCTAGCGAACGCTTTGATTCCGGATCAAATGAAGTTCGTGCGGTAAAGGCTCCCGTCTGGCGCGTTAACTTTAAGGACTCTCTAGCAACTCGAGTTTATGTGGCCGCTGAGGATGGGCAACTACTGGCACACCGCAACAATCGATGGAAAGTTGTTGATTTTCTATTAATGCTACATTTTATGGACTATGTGCGCGCCGATAGCTTTAATAATCTGCAGATCATCATCGTAGGTTTTGGAACATTCTGGATCGCATTGTCTGGATTACTTCTAGTTTTTTACAGTTTCTCTCGCAGCAATTTTTTGTGGTTGCCTGGAATGAAGTCACGCGGTCGGATGGTGAATAGCACCGTCGGTGCAGAGGGCCAACTTGGACAGGTGCTGAAGCTGGATAGCTTGTTATCGTACTACGCGAGCTTATCCCAATGTGATATTAAACTGTCCTCGAATTGCGATGGTTCCGGTAGCTGTGGTTTGTGTAAAGTTCGCTACGAAAGGGATGCACCCGCTCACACGGCCGCAGATCGCGAGTGGATTGGTGTCGAGGAACTGGCCAACGGGCTGCGGCTTGGTTGCCAGCACAAACCTCGATCTAACGACGCAGTTACGGTGCCGGACATAGCGTTCCAGCAATCGGTGCTATGGGCGGAGGTGGTATCGAGCCGCTGGCTTACGCCGCTGCTTAAGGAGATACGAATACGACCTGATGTATCCCTTCAATTTGTATCGGGCGATTACCTGGAATTTCAGATACCGCAATATCAAATGAGTTTGACGCGGCTCGCTGTCCCAGAATCATTTGCAGAGGTATGGGATAAACTGTCCATTCCCGATAGCTGGGGACAAACTAAGGGTAGTGAAACGTCGCGTACTTATTCGATTGCGGTAGCTCCTAATCAGAGTGAGCCCCAAGAACTTGCGTTCAACGTCCGATTTGCTCCACCCCCTGCAGGCACTCAATTCCTCCCCGGCGTCGGCTCCAGTTTTCTGTGTGGATCCCAGGAGGGCGAACGGCTGGCATTTCGGGGCCCTGCGGGCGATTTTCGACTCGTCGATAGCGACCGTGAAAAAATCCTGATTGGGGGCGGGGCCGGTATGGCGCCGCTGAAGTCGATGGTAGTTCATCTTTTAAAGAACCGCGGCTGGCAGGGAAAAGTTCGTTTCTGGTACGGTGCGCGTAATCAGCCGGAAATTCTCTATAGAGAGACTTTTGAGACCCTTGCGAAGGAGCACGAGAATTTTGAATGGCAGGTGGCGCTGTCCGAGGCAACCGATGATTTGCAGTGGCAGGGGCATAGAGGCCTTATCCATCGGGCGATCTTTGAGGAGGTACTAAAGGATCACTCAATGATTAAAGAGTGTGAATTTTATGTATGTGGACCACCATCAATGCTTGCCGCAACGCGCCGAATGCTTCGAGATCTCGGTGTATCGGATGCGTCTGTGAGGTTCGATGATTTTGGAAACTAGCTCGCATCATCGGGCGAAGGACGAGCATTCGCAGCTTAACTATTCATTTGTGATGTTCAGTAAAGCTAGCTCTGTATCTACAGACATATAAGTTCACTTTATAGAAACCAATTTAGAACAAGTTACAAGGTAACCCTATGATTGATCTCTTAAAACAAACTCTAAATAAAAAAAGCATATTGTTGTTTTTGGGTCTGATAACGGTCCTGGCAGGGCTGGCGCCAGAAGTTTTTGCACATGGCGTCACAGAAGGTGACAAAGGCTATATCCAAGAGAACTCAGGCATGATGCTTGTGCCATTTATATACCTTGGCGCTAAACACATGGTTACCGGATACGATCACCTTCTTTTCTTGTTTGGAGTGGTTTTCTTCCTGTTTCGTTTAAAAGACGTCGGTATTTACGTCACCCTGTTCGCCGTTGGACACTCCATCACTCTCATATCCGGTGTGCTCCTGAATTTCAGTGTGAGTGCCTACATCATCGACGCCATTATCGGTTTTTCAATCGTTTACAAGGCGCTTGATAATATGGGGGCGTACCAGCGCTGGTTTGGGTATCAGCCCAGCGCAAAAATCGCCACCCTGATATTTGGGCTATTTCATGGCTGGGGCTTGGCAACTAAAATCCAGGACTTTGAAGTGTCTCCGGATGGGCTAATCCCCAATCTGGTCGCTTTTAACGTTGGGGTTGAGCTAGGTCAGGTTTTGGCTCTGGCGATGATTCTGATTGGAATTAGTTACTGGCGTCGGTCCCCGGGTTTTATGCAGCATGCATATAGTGCGAACGCTGTATTAATGGTCTGTGGATTCATCTTTGTGGGCTATCAGATGACCGGTTATTACGTCACATAAAAAAGTAAAAGGAATAACATTTTGAAGAATAGCAATATACCATCGAATGTTGAGCTTCCATCTGTTGGGAAACTCATAAAGTCAACTTTTCTTGCCATGATTGTTGCAGTCATCATTTTGGTAACTGTGGCGCTTCCCGCCGAGTATGGTATCGATCCTACCGGCGTTGGACGATTAATCGGCCTGGTAGAAATGGGGGAAATAAAAACCTACCTTGCTGAAGAGGCTGCACTTGATGAAGCCAAGCTGCTGGCAGAAGCGTCGCAGGGTGCTGGATATAAGGGGGGGCTGCCAGACTGCACACCAAACGAAGGACCGCTCCTGGTCGAATCTACGTTTCAGGAAAAAGAAGTACAGATTCAATTGTTGGCCGGTGAAGGCAAAGAATTGAAATTGGTCATGAGTAAAGGGGATCAAGTAAAATACTCTTGGGCGTCTAATGGCGGTAAAGTTGTTTTTGACACTCATGCTGATTCAGACGACGTGAAATATTACAACTACTCCAAGGGTAAAGATGAGCGTCATGAAGGCGTACTTGAGGCTTCGTTCGACGGAAACCACGGTTGGTATTGGAAAAATCGATCATTCAAACCGGTCTTGATTAGGCTAAATATCTCCGGAGACTTTGCGGAACTGAAGCTGGATTGATGATGAAGATGCCGACTACGAATCCAACTGGTCGACCATCAATTTTGAAATAAAATAATCAAACAATAATAGAGTTAGACCATACAAACCTACAGGAGAGAGAAAGGATGGATTTTAGAAAATTAACTATGGCGGCAATTGCCTGTTCAGTTGTTACGGCGGCCTCACCAGTACTGGCGCATGAGATGTTTCTGGTTGCTCAGGAATACGAAACAACGTCAAACTCTGATCAAGTTATGCGTCTTATCAATGGAACGTTTGACAAGAGTGAAAACAGCATCGGCCGGGAGCGCATGGCCAATGTCAGCATAATCTCCGATGGAAGTGTTACAACACCTCTCGAAGATGCCTGGTTCGATGATGAAGTGTCTTCTTACCTCAATTATAAAGTTGAAGATGCGGGTACGTATGCCGTTGGGGTTTCCACTCGCCCTAGTGTGATCACAATGTCAGCAGAAGATTTTACCGGCTACCTTGTACATGAAGGTTTGACGGATACATTAGCGGCATTTGAAAGTGACAACACACTCACTGAAGTTAGCGAGCGTTACTCCAAGCATGTCCGCGCAATTGTGCAGGTAGGGGACAAGAGGACAGATGACTTTTCTCAGGAGTTTGATTATCCAGTAGAGATAATTCTTGATCAAAACCCCTACGAACTGAGGTTTGGTGACGAAATCGGGTTTCGCGTGTTGTATCAAGGTAAGCCAGCTGCCAACCAGATTGCACGTGCAAGTTATGAAGGTTTTCATGGTCACGATGATTCGGGTGGTCATATTAATGCCTTCAATTTACGCACGGACAGCGATGGCCGGGCCAGCTTTATGTTGAGCAATAAAGCGATTTGGTACATTTCATTAATCCACATGGAGAAAGTTGACGAAACTGATGCTGACTATGAGTCCAACTGGGCGACCGTAACTTTCGAAGTAGATTAAGTTCATACAGCGTTAAAATTTGCCCCACAGAAAAACTAATGCCGCGCTATATATAGCCTTCAAAGCCACTCATATATGTATTGCTTGGGGCAATTATTTCAGTAAGTAGTTGACTTATATAAGGTTAATCGACTACATGTAGGTGGCTTCGAACCACTTGGTCGGGGGTTCGAATCCCTCCGGGTGCACCATTTTTAAATATCTAAATCATTAAAAGTCGGTAATCAAGCGGCCATCGGGACCTTTCAATTCTGTCATTTCAGTTTTCCATTGTCCGTAAGGCAACTCTACTGATAATACTATCGGAACCCAGCCCTTTGGTTTGGCAGCAGGCGGACTAACTAGCTGACCATGGTCAATCTCTACTAAATTAACTTTGCCCCCATTAGCGGTCTCGGGTTTGCTTAAAAAATCAGTTTCTTTATCGATCCAATGATCATGCATATTTTCAACCCTAGCTTGTAGCTTATTCAGATATTCATCTGTATAAATTTCAGGATAATCCACTACAAGTTTTTTAAATGTCGGTTGATCTTTAAACCTGTACCATCGATATCGTACTTTACTTCCATCATCCAACCGAGCCACATAAACCGTTGGATCACAACCTTCATCCTCAGAACAATCCCAACAAGAAAAGTCATAAGGAGTACTTTCTAAACCAAAGATTTCGCGAATATTATCTTTTATCTCTTCCTCCTTTAATAAATCTTTATCGGTTTTCTTATGTGGCATATATGAAGATGGATTTACAATGTTTTCGTGAGTTAAACCTTTAAGTTTTTCTGGCACTTCTTCTGCTGTAACAGCAATAAACTGATAATCAATAGGATCTGGAGCCATTATTACTCTGTAGTACTCACTGTAACCTTGATGCTCTCGATCTCGCCAATCATAGTAAGCATTAATTCCTCTATTAACTGATTCAACTTTTATATCAACTCCGACATCAAATGTTAGTTTATCTTCATTATTAGGGACGTCCTGCCAAAATTCGTTGTCATTGGTCTCAAACTCAGAAAAATCGAACACAGGGCTCTCTAAAATTTCCATTTCTATCGGATGAGAGAGATGATTAAGGTTAGTACCAATATCTGTTATGGAATCTTCACCCTTAAAAAAATCGACAAAGTAGTTATATACTTCTACCCCATAACTCCTTGAACTCAACATGATCGGCTCAAGATCTTGGCTAGCTGGAATTTTTGGTATCAATACCTTTATGAAAACAACACCATCTTCATCCGTTTCTTTAAAAACTAATGACTTATCTCGCTCTGGTCCCACTGCAATTCTTCCAGAAGGTGTGTAAGCAAAAGTATCCTCAGCTCGAGACCAATAGTAAGCATCCTCTCGCCCATAAACATAATTATCTGTCCCATCTGCATACCAGTCTTCTGACGTAACCACCATCATTAAGTCATCACGACTAATTCGACCTGCATAAAAATCTTTTAGAGGTTTTGTCATTGAAAGACTCTCATCCCAATCAGAATCCAATAATACCTCTAGTGCGTTCCATCTATCTAATCGTCTTGTCCAAAATTCTGGAACATATGAAAAAACAGGCCCTGAAAAGTTTTTGGCTTCAGCGAAAAATGTCCAGCTGAGCTTTCCCTTGTCAACTGAGGTATCTCCGATTCCACCTTGATTAGTCCAGTCAACTCGGTCTTTACCTCCGATAAATGGCAGAGCAATCCAGGCATGCCCAAAAAATAAGCCTCCGGCACTACTATGTGGATCTTGATTTTCATCAAATGATATTAAATTAGGTGGCATCAATAACGTATTAGCTATCTGGACGCCCCCATTGTAGTCACAGCTAACTCTACGATTAAAAAAGCCCCAACCATTTGAAGAACTTTTAGGGTTGTAAAAATGTGTTGCAGCACTAGCCATATACTTGGGGTAGTATGATCGACCCATGGTGTCATCTGAAAAAAGGCCACCTTCAATTGTGCTTAAGGCCGAATATGGATGTGAATTATTTGGCTGCATCCATTGACCCCAAACACCGACCTGTCCTGGGGTTCTAATAGTGCTGTCACGAAATATTCTTGAAAAGAATGAAACACCGTAAATACCAAGATCTTTTCTCTCCTGACCTGCCCAAACCGAAGCATTGACTCCAAAATTAATCTCCCAATCACTTTTACATTCAATCTTATATTGCACATCATCGATGATTAAAGTTTGATTTTGATAATAAACAGCAGCTTTTTGGCTATCAGTGAGATCAGCTTCACTCAGTAACTTAAAACCTTCACCGTCATCATACTTACAACTACTCACTGAATATCGTCCAGTAAGATACTCCGGATCTATCTCAGGAATAGAATAATAATCAGGAGAGAAGTCTTCTTCCTCAACATCAACTACAGTCACTGTAATATCTTGCTCAACCTCTGTAATACCATCCGAAACCTTTAATTTTAGGCTATAAAACGCTTTGACTTCATAGTCCGCTGTCGAATTAAACGATAACAAACCAACATCAGAAATTGAAATATCACCCGAATCCGAGCCACTTAGCGAAAAATTAAGATTTTTATATCGCATTCCTGAGGCTTTAATAGTACCTATTGGCTTCTGATTTTCTGGAATTTTAAAATTGGGTGACGAAGTAATCAGGGGCGCCGTATACAAAGTTGCTAATCCCAGTAAATGAGACTCGAGATCTACGATATCTGCTCGCTGGCCAGTTGAAGAAACAACTCCAGCTACAAGAACATCTCCACGAAGACCAAATAAATATCGAAGAATTATTAGTCCATCCGTTAAAGCATCGACATCTCCATTATTATCAATATCAACTGAAAATCCTAAATTTGATATTCTCGTTTGAATCTCTTCTGCAGATGAATGCTCGGCATTAGCCCCAATAACACCAGATATTAGCGAGTTTCCAGTTAAACCAAACATATGTCTGAGCACTAACAACCCGTCCGTCAGAGCATCAATTTCACGATTACCATCAATATCTAAAGATTCAAAAAAATCGGGAGACTCAAGCGTTTTACTGGCGGAATAATTATCACTAGCGGTGGACACTGCAACGGGCAATAAAAGCAGCGTCAAAGTAACAGAAACTATCTTGATGTCTAGGAATCGACTCATAGGAGTAGGTCTCAATCGGTAATTTATTCGTGATGAGAACTATACTATTTTATTGAATGTAACTGGAAAAAAATGTGAATCTATCGCAGAAAGCCTGAGATTGTCATTCCATTTCAGTGTTTAAATTCACCCACCATTTAAAACGAAACGCCCATACTGCGGCCTAAAAAGGCTATTCATTGTCGTATGATAGTGGGTGATTATTTTATCAAGTCATTGATTTATATAGGGTTAATCGGCTATTAGCAGGTGGCTTCGAACCACTTGGTCGGGGGTTCGAATCCCTCCGGGTGCACCATTCTCACTGGGCTGTAGCGATTTAGCAAAACCAAGATTAGCTCATGAAATTAAGATTACCCCATGATTAGACAAGACTGTCTTTTTAGTTGCGAGTAATGTTGTTATTCGCTTACTACTCACTACTCGCCGACAATATTGCTCACGTACTCTGTATGCAGAATTGTACTCAACTGTGTCACTGCATCGGCATAATTAGCTTTATTCACAACGTTGATGTTTTCATCACCATCAGTTCGGTGATCATAAAGCATGCTAGCAAACGTCTCGTTATTGTTGCCAATAAATTCGGTATAGCTATATTCTTGAGTTTGTATGGTGTAACCCTTACCATTTTTTAAGAACACATGACTTTTACCATCCAGGCTAGGATCTTTAAGTATCGGCACTAAACTTTCACCCGCTAAGTGATGCTCAGGTAGTTCGAGATCTAAAAGCTCAACAACCGTTGGATAAACATCAATCAGGTCAACTAATGCATTGGTTTTGCTACCATTTACCATTGCTGGTAAATGAATCATCAATGGTACCCTGGTCGATGTTCTATACGATGTATATTTAGACCACTGAGTATGCTCTTGCAGGTTGTAGCCATGATCAGAAACTAAGATAACTATGGTGTTTTTATCCAACTCTAAATCGATTAATACTGCCATTATTTGGCCAATTAACGCATCAACATAACTCACTGTAGCGTAATAACCATGAATGAGTGATATGGCCGTTTCATCAGTAACACCGCCTTGTTTGGGAATACCAGTGTAGTCACGCATTTCTCGCCATTTACTTATCGACCTTTTAGGTGCATTTTTAGGTACGTAGTTATTGTATGGTTGCTTGATCTCGTTACGATCATACATATCCCAGTATTTAGTTGGCGCATTAAATGGTAAATGCGGAGCAATAAACCCTGCAGTTAACAGAAACGGTTTATCACTGGTTTTTAATCGTTTTAAATCTCTAATGACCTTATCGGTTAGCATGCCATCGATGTAAGTGTTATCACTGACATCTGCACTTTCATAGGCAGGACCTTTGTCTGTCGCCTTATATGATGCGATATTTTCAGCTAGTTGGTAATCTTTCCACAATGACTGCCAATAATCTAATGGTACTAAACTTTGGTCATTTTTATCAAAGGCATAAGGGCGCCATACTTCGTCCCAATCAGAAACTCGGTCGTCTAAGTGATGATATATTTTACCATTAGAGATTGTGGTGTAGCCGTTATCTTTTAATAATCTGGGCAAGGTAACTTGGTTCGGTGTATCAACATCAACTCGGGTACTGTAATCGATGAAACGAGTTTTGGTTGGTAACATACCGGTAAGCATACTTGCTCGAGAGGCTCCGCATACAGAAACATTACTGTACGCTTGGGTAAATTGTACAGAGCGATTTGCAAGAGCATCAATATTTGGAGAGATGATTTTCTCATGGCCATAAGAGTTTAATTGCGGTCTTAGGTCATCCATGTAAAGCAATAGGATATTTGGTTTTTTACTGGTTGGCTCGGTAATTGCACTGGCAACATCAGTTTGTACGGCCCCCCCTGAACATGCCAAAAGACTAAATGCTAGGGCAGATAAAATAAGTTTTTTCATTGGATAGACGATTATTATTGTTTGATAGCCTCAGTTTATATTAGCGTAAGTAGGTTTACCAATAGCTCAGAATTTTGCACCGGCATGGCCAAACAGATGCTCCTAGCCTCCAGCACTTTTGATTGGCAGATAAGCAATTATTGAAGGCTGTAAACTTATAGCTTAAGTTGTGTTTAAAATACTTACAAACTAACTGCAGTTACTATTGGTATTTGACACTTGAGATACTCAATACTCCAAATATAATTGCATGAAACATTCTTCCGGACATTAAAGTAAATGCGCCGGCGACCACAAGCGCTCCGAAATTCAATTAGTGTAAATGGCCCCTAAATTACGGGCACCCCAAAGGTTAAGTTGCACAACACATCGGCAACCATGTAGTCTATGCATGTTTGCAACTAATAGGAGTAACTTATGAAAAAATTAACACTTACTGCATTATTGATTAGCTTCAGTACATTTTCGTTTGCTGGTCATCATGAGAACTCGAGCGAATCAGAAGTTTTAAAAGCTTTATCGGCCTATATGGATGCTAGAAATAGTCGAGATTTTAAGACGGTTGTCGCTATGTCTAGTAAAAGTGGGACGTTGGATACCAATTCTGATGGAAGCTTTCATAAACCGCTCAACCAACAATCTGTCGACGATTGGAAAAAGAGTGGCGCAGCCTTAACTCAATACTATTATCCTGAGGCTACTATGATCGCAGACGGTGTAGTGCATGTCCGCTTCTATTCAGAGGGAATGGTAGGCTCTAAAGAAAAGATGAATGATTACAGAACACGAGTCTCTATGAACTGGGTAAAAGAAGATGGGAACTGGGTTCTAAAAAGTGGTCACTACTCTCCGGCAAGCTATGGCGGTGTTCATAAGACACAAGCCTCAGACTTTGAGGATTAAAGCCTTCATCACGCGATGATGTTTAAACCCTCGGACGTAACCGGGGGTTTTTTATGAATCTAAAATGGTCATAGATTGACGCTCACCACATGGCCTATTGCTTGCTGGCAATAGCCTTTAACAGAACGTACCAATGCGCAACGTTATCGTAGAAGCTTTCAACTAACACGCGCTCATTAAGCCCATGTGAAAAACTATCACTGTTTTTCCCATAGCTACCGTTAACACCATAACTTGGGATTCCAGCGGCTCTAAAGTGCATACCGTCAGTGCCACCTGATGACATGCTAGGAATAATCTCTAATCCCGGATGCTTAATATCAATCGCCTTCTGTAACGCAGATATCACATCTGCCCGCAGCGGCGATGCGTCAGTCTCAGTGGGCTGATCTAAGAGAATGAATTCAATACTATCGTTGCCAACCACACTTTTTAAACGATTCAATGTGTTGTCGACACCGGCACCTGGGAATATCCGGCAATTTACTGTGGCCGTAGCAGATTGGGGTAGCGCATTTTCCGCATGTCCCGCCCGCAACATTGTCACCACACAAGTCGTTCCGAGAGTGCCAACATAAGTGCTATTAGCTCGAAGTAGTTTTATTGATGCTATGTCCTTTGGGTTACTAGCAAAACGGCGCATTGCCTCACCTAGGTCTCCTTGCGTTCTAGCCCCAGTACCTTTGAAATAGGCTAAGGTCAGATCGTTATAACTGACTGGAAAGGTATAATCCTCAATGCGTGTCAATGCGTTTGCTAACTCATAAATAGCATTATCTTTCCTAGGACGACTACTATGGCCACCGGGATTACGAATGGTCATATCCCACGTCACATAGGTTTTTTCGGCTGCCTGCATACCGAAACTAGCCGGACGACCTCCAGCCTCAGGAATGGTCGCGCCGCCGGCATCAGCGTTAAGCACGAACTCACTGTCTGTTAAGTGGCGATACTCGTTCACCAAAGCTTTAGTGCTAGCCATCGTAGTTTCCTCATCTCCCGAAAATGCAATAATGAGATCTCTACCGGGCACCCAGTCTTCTGCTTTTAATCGTAAAAACCCCGCTGTAACAGCGGTCATGCCAAGCTTGTCATCAACAGTGCCACGTCCAAAATAGTAACCATTTTCTTCGATGAGGACATAGGGGTCTCGTTCCCAATCTTCACGCAACGCATCAACCACATCCATGTGGGCAGAAATACTTATTGGTTTTTTACCCGAAGAGCCATCTCCGCGGTATCTCACAACTAGCGCCGCGGTTCCGTCAATTTCTAGAACATGAATGTCATCTTTCGAGAACCCGCCCTTTTCGAACTCTGAGGCAAGATATCGAGCGAGCGTTGGCACCATGTGGTAGCCCTCCGCCGTCCGCATTTCAACTGAAGTCTTATAAATTTCAAAAGCCTTTTCCCCAAACGGCATGCTTTTGTCGGCGGCAAATAAACAACTTGGTAATAATGCGAGTAATGTGAAAACAAAAATAGCCTTACGGTTTTGATCAGACATGATTACTGCCTCAAAGAAGTACAAAAACTAGAGTTAAAATAATACTCATTTCCCTTTAAAAAGCTAGGCCAATATTTATAATTCACTTAGTGCCTTCGACTTAACTTACCATCAACGCACTCTATTTAAATCGAGACATGTTAGCCTTTACTGATTTTTATTGTACGTGACATTTAAATTAGCCCTATATGTAAACCTTTTGTGGGCACAAACGTTTCTGGTTAGCTATCATCCACTTAAAGAATTCTGGAACTTAAATGAATCTATTGCCAAAATTTCATCAATTAACAACCTTTATTTTATTGATATTGATTGCAGGGAATAGTCTTTTCGCAGTGGGTCAGTCGCATGGCCGTGCAGATGATACCTCACAACAAATGGCCGAACTCACTATTGACGTGGATGGCGACGGCACGGTTGATGCTCTTACAGACGGATTACTGTTGTTAAGGTATATGTTCGGTTTAAGTGGAGATAGCCTTATCGCAGGAGTAGTTTCAGAGAATGCCACATACAAAACTGAAGATGAGTTAATAGGTAGAATTTCAAATTTGGGCAATATGCTTGATGTTGATAATAATGGAGAAATTGATGCATTAACTGATGGCCTAATTATTCTTCGCTACTTATTTGGCTTGGATGGTGAAGCCCTGATAGCAAATGTCGTTAGTGACGACGGAGAAAGACAATCTGCAGCTGATATCCAAGCTCATTTGGAGGAGTTATTACCGCCTGAGCCCGGAGATATTGGACAACCTAATATCATATTAATTATTTCTGATGACCAAGGACTTGATTCATCAGCACAGTACAGCCTTAGTGCAGACCTCCCTGTGACTCCCCATTTAGATCAACTGGCAGCGAGTGGAATAACATTCGACAATGCTTGGGCTACGCCAGCCTGTACCACAACGCGTAGCACTATTATCACTGGAAAATACGGCGTAAATTCTGGCGTATTAAATGTTGGTGACATCATTCCATCTAATTCAGTAACTCTTCAAAAATATTTAAAAAATAATGCCAGTACGGCTAATTACGCATCTGCTGTCATTGGAAAATGGCATTTAGGTGGTAATTCACCGGCAGCAAATCATCCCTCTACCATGGGAGTTGACTACTATGCCGGCAGCTTGCGCGGTGCCGTTAATGACTATGAATCATGGACTTTGACAATCAACGGACAAACTAGTCAAACCACAACATACCACACGACTAAAGTGACAGATCTAGCCATCGACTGGATAGATTCTCAAGCGGAGCCATGGTTTTTATGGCTTGCCTATGTTGCACCGCATACTCCGTTTCATCTCCCTCCGCAGTCTCTCCATACCCAAAATTTATCCGGTACTGATACTGATATTAACGCCAATCCAAGAAATTATTATCTGGCGGCAATCGAAGCCATGGATACTGAAATTAGTCGTCTGATGGCATCGATGACTGAAGAAGAACGCAACAATACGATTATTTTTTATGTTGGCGATAACGGTACGCCCCGCCAGGTAGCCGACCGTTCCGTGTATGCCAATGGTAGTAAAGGTAATTTGACTCAAGGTGGACTCGCCGTGCCAATGATAGCTTCTGGGGCTGGTGTATCAAGAAAAAATGTTCGGGAGGATGCGCTCATTAGCAGTACCGACTTTTTTGCCACCATCGCAAGTATGGCTGGCGATACGACATCCTCTATTGAAGATAGTAAGAGCTTTAAAAATTTACTGACAAACAGTAATGCAGCCCATAGAGATTATCTCTATAGTGATTTTTCAAGCGACAATGTCTCTGGATGGGCTGTCAGAAACACAAACTATAAACTTATCAGTACCGCAACCGGTCAAGAATTATACGATCTAGAAAACGATCCATTTGAGAATAGTAACTTACTTGCTGGCAGTACTGACTATTCCGATATTGTTTCTGAGCTGTCTGAAATTGCGAACGGTATCAGACAAACTGATACTGGAGGCACTGAAGTGACTGATATAACCAACAAAATCTTCACTAATCAAAGTGGTAACTGTAAAGACTACATAGCCTCTTATAGTGCCTCAGCGACTGACATCTTCCGTTCCGTTGTGTTTACAGGGGACGTGACTATTTCAGCGGCAGGAAGTAAATGCCGACTGCAATCCAACGGCGTACCTAATCATGATTTCAATGATGGCAGTAGAAGCTTCCCCAACAATCTATCCGAACAATCACAAAGTTATGAGATAACCGCGGCACCGACCTTTGCAAATGCTAATACGCAACTAGCCATTGGCATGGATAATGGCTTAATGCTTAATGGTGTGAAAATTGATCTTCTTGCCGCAGCTTGCTTCAGAGTGGGCAACGAAAAAACAGGATGCGGTGATATGTCTAATCCCTGGCGATTTGATCCTATGTTTCCTGCAAATGGTTTTGCGGTAGACAGCCACAATGCGCATGTTCAACCGAGCGGGAGTTATCACTACCATGCTACGCCAAATGCGCTGTTTTCTGCGGAAACAGCTGTGGAATCACCCGTGGTTGGTTTTGCTGCTGATGGTTTTCCGATTTTTGGCTCTTGGTTCAATGATAATGGAATAGTTCGCAAAGCCGAGTCTAGTTACCACTTAAAATCTGGCACTAGAATAGCTGTCAGTGGTTATCCCACACCAGCTGGGAATTATGATGGAACCTACCGTCAGGATTATGAATACACAGATGGATTCGGTGATCTAGATGAATGCAATGGCATGCAGGTAAATGGAATCTATGGGTATTTTATCACTGATACTTTTCCTTTCATCATCGGTTGTTTGAAGGGTCAGATTGATCCTAGCTTTCGATAAATGAATACTGCTGGGCATGTCCTAATGGCTGAAACCGTAGGATAGAGTCATCGGCCAGCGCATGAAAAGCTCGATGACAACAGATCGCGAATAGGGGGTTATTCCTGAATATTAAAAGACTATATCTGAAAAAAACCTTTAGCCTCTACCAGAACGGGTATAAGATCATTGAAAGGTCTAGGCATGAAAGAGTAACTACAATGAAATCGTTCTTCTTAACATTCATTTTGCTTGTTTCAACCACAATAACAGTTGCTAATAGCAGGAGTTCGGCTTTGATTATAGATGTGAGAACACCCATTGAATGGGAAACCGGACATCTGCCCGGGGCCAAATTTATTGAGTGGCAAGAGATTGGCGAAAAGATAGCCAACATAACGACCAATAAAGATGAGACCATCTATGTCTACTGTCGCAGCGGCAATCGTTCAGGAAAAGCCAAAGAGATTTTAGTCCAGCTCGGCTATAGCAACGTCTTCAACGCTGGCGGCGTCACTGAGGCGCAGGCCTTTATTGATTCATCGGAAGCTGCTGAACACTAAAATCTCTTGATGTTCTAAAACTTTTAGCCTTTGCCCGTCAATGCTATTTCTATGTCGGCAATAAGGTCTTCGAGGGTTTCCATTCCCACAGATAGCCTTACTAGACCGTCAACAATGCCGATCTCATTTCTAATCGCCTCTGGAACAGATGCGTGAGTCATAATGGCTGGATGCTCGATCAAACTTTCGACACCCCCTAAACTTTCAGCCAGAGCAAACAACTGAGTACTCTCTAGAAATTGTGTGGCACTGGTTAAGCCACCTTTGAGAACGACGCTTATCATGCCCCCAAACCCATTCATTTGACGTTTTGCCAAGCTATGCTGTGGGTGACTTTCAAGACCAGGATAATAGACTTTTTCTATCGCATCATGCTGCTCCAGATACTTGGCAACGTAAAGGGCGCTATTGCAGTGCCGCTCCATTCTAACCGACAATGTTTTCAGGCTTCTTAAGACCAAAAAACTATCAAATGGACTCATGATTGAGCCAATTGCATTAGACAGATAAAACATCTGATCGACAAGATCTTGTCTTTCCTGTGCACAGACCACAACGCCACCAACAACATCAGAATGACCATTTAAATACTTAGTCGCGGAATGCACGACCAGGTCAAAGCCAAAATCAAGCGGTTTTTGAACATAGGGTGAACAGAAGGTATTGTCACAAACTGCAATGAGATTATGTTTTTTAGCAAAAGCAGCAACGGCCTGTAGATCCACTAATTTGAGTAACGGATTAGTCGGAGACTCTACCCAAATCATTTTTGTGTTTTCTTGAAGTGCTAATTCAAGATTATCCAAATCACTCAAGTTAGCGAAGGTAAAGTCGAGACCTGCCGAGCGTTTTCTAACATTTTCAAATAAGCGGTAAGTACCTCCATAAAGATCATCCATAGCAATCACATGATCACCTGAATCAAGTATCTCTAGGACCGTTGCTGTCGCAGCCATGCCAGATGCAAAAGCATATCCCGCCGAGCCATTCTCTAACGCCGCAATACAATCTTCTAATGCCTTTCTAGTCGGGTTGTGACTTCTAGAATATTCGTAACCTTTATGAACGCCAGGGCTTTGCTGAACATAGGTCGAGCTAGCATAGATTGGCGTCATAATCGCGCCCGTCGTTGGATCAGGTTGTTGTCCAGCGTGAATAGCTTTGGTTTCAAATCCCTGCGGATTATTACTGTCATTCATAGTGATACTTATTCCTGGTTAGTCTTGGCTAATCTTAGTTCTATAATGGTTGATCAGGTCTACCTTGGTAACGAATCCAATAAAACAATTACTCTTGTAGATAATGGCCACCTTCCCCTGAGTCAGAATTTTCATTAATGCTTCCTCTGATTCATCGGCGGGTAGAATATCCAGATCAGTGACCATAAAATCTTTGACCGTTCGCCCAAAGGCCTGTTTACTCTTACTCACATTGAAGAGCAGATCTTCTTCATCCAAAACACCAACAAGCTCGCCCTCATCGATGACTGGAATCTGTGAAATATCGGAGGAACGCATCCGTTTGTAGGCTGTCATCAGTGTGTCATTGGTCGTCACACTGATCATATCTCCGTTATCAGCACGGCAGTTAACCAAATCTGTTAAATCCCCCGCTGAAGCCTTGTCCACTAGCTGGTTGTCTAGCAACCATGATTTATTGAATGCTTTGGAGAGATACTTGTTACCTGTGTCACAAATAAAGGTAACCACTCGCTTGGGTGTGGTCTGCTTTTGGCACCACTTTACCGCTCCTGCGACTAAGGTACCCGTAGAAGAGCCTCCCAAAATCCCCTCCTCTTGAATAAGTACTTGGAGTGTTTGAAAGGCTTCCTTGTCACTTACCACTTCTGCATCATGCAGCAAGGCAACATTTAAATTGTCAGGTATGAAATCTTCACCCACCCCCTCAACTAACCAAGAACCACCCTCATAAGAGAACGACCCCTTGAGTACTGCATCAGCAACAATAGACCCCTCAGGATCGGCCACAACCATCTGAACCTTTGGATCTTTCTCTTTAAAGAATTCCGCCATACCCGTTATCGTGCCACCGGAACCAACACCTGCAACCACAGCATCTAATTTGCCCCCCATCTGCTCCCATATTTCAGGCCCGGTGGTGGTTCTGTGAATCATTGGATTGGCAGGGTTAGAGAACTGATTAGCAAGAAAACTCCCGGGCGTTTCGGCAACAATTTTTCGAGCCAAATCCTGATAATATTCTGGGTGTCCCTCTGGAACATCTGAGCGTGTTAAGACAATTTGCGCCCCTAAGCCTTCCAAGTGGAGGATTTTTTCTCGGCTCATTTTGTCAGGGATCACCAAAATAATCTTATACCCTTTAATGGCCGCAACTAATGCCAGACCAATACCGGTATTACCTGCAGTCGCTTCAATAATAGTTCCACCCGGCCTTAGTTCACCCGATGATTCAGCGGCCTCAATAATGGCTAATCCGACTCGATCTTTAATTGACCCCCCCGGATTATGTGATTCGAGCTTAACAAACAGTTCGCAAACACCTGTGTCAAACGCATTAATTTTGAGCATTGGCGTATTACCAATTAACGATAGAAGCGATGTATTGATTGTCATAGGTCTCCGTCATTTAGTTAGCGAAGCGCACTTTTTAGTGGCATTAAGATTAACCATATCTGGCGGCAAGAATATCATAAAACACCAATTTTGCATCCACACCGTTCAGACAAAATGTTATAACTTATGCCAAATAATAGCGGACACAGACTGCGCATTAAAACTCTTCAAATACATCATATTGAGTTAAACTACACACCCGTACAACATTTCCACGGACCCAATGAATTATGGATAAAAACGCCCAGACTGACATTGAAGCGGCAGTATTTCGTCGACTTTTAAAGCATCTTGATGACAACAAAGATGTACAAAATATAGATCTAATGAATTTGGCTAACTTTTGTCGTAATTGCCTGAGCAAATGGTATGTTACTGCAGCGGAGGCAAGAAGCACTGACATCGACTATGAACAAGCACGCGAGCTTGTCTATGGAATGCCTTTCCCTGAATGGAAAAGAAAGTATCAAAAACAGGCTACCGAACAACAGCTGGCTCTTTTCGCTGACCGACCTCAATAAACCGTTACTGGAAATGGTCGAGTATCTACAGAGCCAGTTTCTACTCATAAAAGCCAATTTCGCTTATTTGAATGTCTGCTTGATGATTGCGCCCGTACGCCACAATACCAATACTTCGAATAGACTTAGGCAGAGCCGACTTTCTTATCCAAGACCCGGAAGCTTTAAAAGCGTCTAACGGTAACCGTATGACTTGCCATTGGTCACTAACATCAAACGTGCCTTGATAATATTGCCAAGGCAACATGGTTCCCCTAGTTCGTAGATGAATATAGTACTTTTGCCCATTACCTCGTGCTTTGATATATACACCGGCTGCTTTTTTGTCTACACCGGCTGAAAGACTCGTCCGCAACTGGATAAACCCACCATTGTTAGCGGTACTTACTGAGCCAACCATGTGCGCATAACTATCACCAGTACCGCTGTCTGTGACCATTTTAGCGGAGCCCTCAGATACCCCACCCATCACCTGATCACTCACATAGCTCCAGCGGACCATCGAGTCGGCATCAAAATTGTCTATCATAATATCTCTCTCCATAGCACCGCCAAAAACGCTGCCTGCACAAAGAATCAAAAATATTCTTAGACCCGTTAATCCTGCTAACATTCTCATGAGGGACTCGCTTACCTTTGTTTGTACTGCGTCGGGCAATAGCCGCGGCTGACGTCAGCAGAACGCAACGCAATGTGTTTAGTTTTCCTACTGGTCACTCTCTTCCGCCACAACCGAAATGAGCGCGGCTTCATCTGAGATCTCATAATGTTAATCACAGTAGACTCATTGACCCCAAAGCTGAGTTCAATGGCGTCAAAAGGAGTTCTGTCTTCCCATGCCATCTCGACAATACGAGATAGCTCGTGAACATTAAAGGGTGGTTTCGATTGCACTCAATTTTGTATCTTTGTTATTGCGTTTTTATGATACGGCGTCCTTGACGTTTTGTATCATTAGCCAGACAATCAGAATATCGATCTTAGCGTTGAATACACTCGACATCTAACCACCAACACGATAAATCAATCATTTAGCTACTTAGACGGGAAATTATGAAATATTACTATTTGGTCTTATTCGCCCTACTCATATCCTCATGCGGTGGCGGAGGAGATTCGAGCCCTTCGACAGAGGTAGCTTCAAACACGGCGACCACTAGTAACGCTGATGAAAATACCTTTCCCGGCCTCACTTGGGAAACTCAATCTCCGGAAAGTGTCAACATGGCCGAATCTGGTATTAATCAAGCATTAGATTATGCTTTTAGTAGCGCACGTAATACACAAGGGGTGGTGATTGTTCGGCATGGGGTAATTGTGGGGGAGCGCTATGCCAGTGGAGAATCCAAAGAAAGTTTAGCGACGAGCTGGTCTACGGGAAAATCTTTTGCCAGTGCCCTGATAGGCATAGCCATAGATCAAGGCTATATCGATTCGATTGATGTTCCTGCTGAAAATTATCTTGCGCCCTGGGTGAATACAGACAAATCAGAGATTAGCGTCAGAGCCATTTTAGAGATGCGCACTGGCCTGGCTGAAGCTACCGATGGTGATGCTAACATTTATACTTCTGGCGGAGACAACGGGGATCAATTGGCATACGCCCTCAATAGAACACCAGACACAACGCCCAGAACGAATAATTGGGCCTATCAAAACACAGACTCCATGCTGCTTGCCGGCATTCTAGAGGCTGCAACTGGACAAAATGTGCTTGATTACGCTGATATACATCTGTTTTCAAAAATTGGTATGAATGGAGAGTGGTGGACAGACGAATTGAGCCATGCCATGACCTACTGTTGCATTGACGCAACCACCAGGGATTTCGCTCGTTTTGGTCTTCTTTATGCCCGCGGCGGTAAATGGCTCGACGATCAAGTTGTCAGTCAGACTTGGGTCACAGAATCAACAACTGTGCCTCAAGGAACAGACAATCCTTACTATGCCTTACAATGGTGGGTTGAGCCGTCTTATGGCTATTTTTACTCAGCTGGATTGCACCGAAATAATATTTATGTGTACCCTCAGTATGACCTGGTTATTGTTCGGAACAGTAGCTACGAAAAAGTAGGAACTGGCACTATCCGATCAGAGAGTAATTACCATGCCACGTTACCACCCTTAGACTGGAGCGATGCAGAATTTTTAACACCTATCATCAACTCTATATCTGACTAACATGATCGTCGGATTCCTGAACAATAAACCCCTGAGGTATCTGCCGGATATCAGCTGGTGTAACGCCGCTCCAACGTTTAAACGAGCGTCGGAAGTTCGCTGCACTGCTGTAACCCAGTAGCAAGGCTACCTCAGTGACCGGCAAATGAGTCCCTTGCAAGTACTCCATTGCAAGTCGATACCTCACTTGATCGAGAAGCTGCTGAAATTTACAGCCCTCTTTTGCGAGACGTCGCTGCAACGTACTTTCACTCATATGAAGTTTATTGGCGACTTCAGCTGTCGACGGAAAGTCTAAGTTTGCGCCAATAAGTATCTGTTTTACGCGTTCACTGACCAATCCAAGATGGTTGTCCGATGCTATTATCCGATCACATTCTCGCTGAAAAATATCTTGGGCGAATGGGTTAGAACTCGAGATCGGCGTTAATAGCGTCTGCTCATCAAAAGTCATGACACTGCGGTCAGCTTTAAATTCTACCGACGGGCCGAACACAGCGTAGTAATTACTTTTATCTACTACTGAACCGTAATCAAGTTTGAGCCTGAAGGGCACACGTTCAATGCCGGTTAAGATACGGAGATTAGTTGCTACCGCGGCAAAAAATGTGTCCAAATAAAAACGTTCAAGGTAGGTTGGCAAATGAGGACCTCTGGCCGTTAAATCAACACTACTCCCTTGAGATTCTAAATTAATAGTTATGCTTGGCCAAAATACCTGGTTGTATCGCAACAACAAATTAACTGCATCGGCTAGAGTCTCACTGGTCATTAGCGCATAGCCAAAGATACCGAGTGACACTAAGTCCAAATGCATACCCAGCTTCATACCCAGCTCTTTATCACCAGTCAGCCTGAGAGCATTGGCACAGATAACATTTAGTTGATCGGCACTCAAATTAATTGGCTGGGATAAGTCAGAGAGATCGATTCCCGATTTAACAAGTACTTCAGCCTCAGTAATGCCGTGCGGTGACAACAGACTAAAGAACGCTGGGAGAGCTAATGAATTCATAATTAAGTCCAAAATCTGCCTGAGAATGAGCGTCAAAGACCGGAAAAGAATCCCTTTTTGACTATTAAAGAGCCCTATCTTGACCGTAATAGAATCCTAGCATCTCCTCAAAAGTCCTACAATAGCCTTAGAGGTTATACTCGCAATGTAAAATAAGCAGCCGTTAAAGCGTAACGCTTCTATTTTCGGCTCCCATGATTTACTCGTTGCGAAGGACGTCTAATTTAATGTGGTATATAAATAACGACTAAGAAGAGATCTGACTATGGCAACTTACTCCTTAAATCATCCCTCAAAAGGGAAAATAACCTACACCGACAAAAAGAGATACCTATGGCTTATGTCTATGCTATGGCCACTAATGCCATTGGGCGCTATTTACCTTTTTACGCAAACAGGTATCCAAGCTGTCTTAGCGATTCCTCTTGGGATGAGCTATATCGTTGTTCCTTTGCTGGATTGGCTGGTCGGTACAGATACCAATAATCCCCCGGAGGAGCTAGTCCCTCAACTCGAGGAAGATCGATACTACAGAATACTCACTTATCTCACAGTACCCATGCACTTTATTGTGTTGTTTGCGTTTGCTTGGTTAGTAGGAACCCATGAATTGAGTGTTATGACTATATTGGTGGTTGCTCTCGTCGCGGGTAGCTACAGCGGCATTGGTATTAATACCGCACATGAGTTGGGACATAAAAATACGACATTAGAAAAATGGTTAGCCAAAATCGTACTAGCAGTACCCGCCTATGGCCACTTTTCAGTCGAACACAATCGGGGTCACCACAGTTTGGTTTCAACGCCAGAAGATCCTGCTAGTTCACGCTTAGGGGAATCGCTATATGCCTTTGCTGTGCGAGAAATATCTGGAACGTTTGTGCGCGGGTGGCAACTAGAACGCGACAGACTGGCTAAAGATGGGAAGTCTTTTATAAGTCTCCATAACGAAATATTACATTCCTATGCCTTGAGCGCTCTTTTTCAGGGTTCTCTAATCGCATACTTCGGGTGGATATTAGTGCCCTTTTTAATCATGCATAACTTTTGGGCCTGGTCACAGTTAACCTTAGCCAACTACATCGAGCACTATGGTTTGCTGCGCGACAAGAAGCCCAATGGTAACTATGAGCGCTGTAAACCGCATCACTCATGGAATGCCAACTATATTGTTAGCAATGTAGTCCTGTTTCATCTAGAAAGACATTCAGACCATCACGCCTACCCTGCTAGGCGCTTCCAAAGTCTACGTAACTTCGACAATATTCCAGAATTACCCAACGGCTATTTTGGAATGTACATGTTGTCCTATGTTCCTTGGCTATGGTTCAAGGTTATGGATAAGCGGGTATTGGCGTTACCCCATATCCAAGGTGATTTGTCTAAGGTAAATATATGCCCACGAAAAAGAGATAAATTACTCATCAAATACCAACAGTAATATTTTATAAATTGATCAAATAACGCACAGCGCTAACCCTATTCTTTATCATATAAAAAAATAGGTTATTGCGCTGTCATATTTAACTTAATTCAACCAGGCAAAACACTATTGCTCTTCAAACCCGATTATCAGAACCTCTTAAGAAATAACTAGTTAATCAGTACTAATTTTCCCAATACTTGTAAGTCATTAATTCATACGAAATTACTATACATTTTTGTATTTTGTAGGATAGTCCTCGCGAAAAAATTGAATCATCAATTCCTCAACAAATTTTGACGGGGAGCTTCTTAATCAATATCCTCGAGGGGAATCAATGAACACATTTAATTTTCGGCGGAGAACAATTCTGGTTGCGTCAGGCGCACTGCTTTTAAGCGGCGTGGCCCAGGCACAGATCGATGAAATTATCGTAACAGCCAACAAACGCGAACAAACTCTGCAAGATATTCCAGTTTCAGTCACAGTGACTACTGGCGATACTATTTCAAAAGCCGCAATCCAAGACATTATTGATTTGCAAAGTGTCGTGCCTACCTTACGGGTATCTCAATTGCAGTCATCCACCAACACCTCGTTCGCAATTCGTGGTTTTGGTAACGGGTCAAATAACGAAGGTATAGAGCCTTCTGTTGGTGTGTTTATTGATGGTGTCTATCGCTCACGCGCCGGCTCATCAATTTCTGATCTGCCACGTTTAGAGCAGGTCGAAGTACTTAGTGGCCCACAGAGCATTCTGTTTGGCAAGAACGCCTCCGCCGGAGTGATCAGTATCATTACACCTAAGCCTTCTGGTGAGACTGGTGGCTATATTGAAGCGAGTCTCGGCAACATGGGGTATAAAAATACCAAGGCGTTATTTGAAAGCGCAATTTCTGAAGATCTGAGCTTCGACGTTTCGGGCAACATGACGCAGCGCGACGGTTACTTTACCAACGTAGCTGGCGGCGCGGCCATGAATGAAAGAGAGCGCTGGGGTGTTCGCGGTCAGGTGTCATGGGTAGGAACTCACAACACTGAAGTGCGTATAATTGCCGATTACGACGAGATCGATGAAGTTTGCTGTGGTGTATCAAACTTGATTAATGGCCCTACTGGTGGAGCAATCGGCGCGCTTGGCGGTGCATTGGTCCCCGAGCAACTCTTCGCCTATCGCATAGCGACAGACATTGACCCCTTTAATGAGGTTGAAAACGGTGGTATCTCGGCTCAAATCGATGTCGATTATGAGAGTTTTGTCCTAACCTCGATTACCTCACAGCGCTTCAGTGACACATTTGAGGCTCTTGATATTGACTTTACCAGCGCTCCATTAACTCAAACTAGTCCCAACGACTTAAATGTCGACACCTTCAGTCAGGAAATCCGTCTTACCTCAACCGGTGATGGCGATTTAAGCTGGATGCTCGGAGCCTTTTACTTCGATGAGGAAGTGAAATATGACTCTGAGGTTTTATGGGGACCACAGGCACGAAACTATTTTGATCTTTTAGTCGCTGGTTTGGGCGCTCCAGGTGCTCTTGCTGCCACTGAAGTTGGATTTGGATTGCCTGCAGGGACGTTCTTTGCTAATGGTACTGGTGCGCAAGATAGCTTTAGTCAAGACGATCAATCAACTTCATTATTTGGTCAGTTTGATCTGCAGTTAAATGAGCAACTAACTTTAACTACGGGCTTTAACTACACCGAGGCTAAAAAAGAAGTTACGGTCAGTCAAGTTAACACCAACGTCTTCGCCAGTTTACCAGCGGGTCTCATAGGAGGTTTGGCCGCCCTGCAAGCTTCATTGCCGCCTGTGGTCAACCTTCCAAACGCAATTGAAGGTAATACCAGTGATGATAGTGATACAACCTACACTCTTCGTTTAGCTTATGACCTAAACGATAGCATCAACATCTACGGAAGCTACGCTACTGGTTTCAAGGCGAGTTCTTGGAATTTGTCACGTGACTCAGGCCCTAACGCCGCTGACTTAGCAGCATTAGTAGCCGCAGGACTGACGGCCAACGCACCTAATTTGTCAGCAGGTTCACGCTTTGCTAACCCTGAAGAATCAGAAGTGTATGAGTTGGGTCTAAAGGCGATGTTTGAGAGCGGCTCTTTTAATATGGCGATATTTGATCAAACGATTAAGGGTTTCCAATCATCTATCTTTAACGGCACCGGCTTTGAACTTCGAAATGCAGGAATGCAATCTACTAAGGGAGTTGAATTCGATCTAGTCTACTATCCAGTAGAATCACTTAGATTAGGTTTTGCAGGCACATTGTTGGATCCACTCTATAATGAGTTCGTAGGTGGCGGCTTTGACGGCGCAGATTTATCAGGTACTAAGCCTGCTGGAATTCATGAGGTGAGCTTGTCCTTGTCGGCTCTATATGATTTCCGCTTAGGCAACAACGATGCCTATGCTCGTGCTGATTACCAGTATGCAGATGAAGTTATCATCGTCGACAATATCCCGCCAGCTGTTGCCGCTATAGCTACGCGTGAAATCGGCTCTCTTAACATGAGTGCGGGTATGAACACGCAAAGTGGCTTAAACCTGTCTATCTGGGCGCGCAATGTCACTAATGATGAATATATGACGAGTGGCTTCCCAACGCCAGCGCAGGCAGGAAGCTTTAGTATTTACCCAAACCAGCCACGCACGTTTGGTATAACTGCACGAAAAAGCTTCTAGCATTTAAACGTAGTCTCATGCACAGGGCTGTGCAATTGTAAAAAAGGACGGGCTTGTCCGTCCTTTTTTATTACTCGTCGAGCAATTATTAATCCACATTAAAAAAAGCAATTCTGTCTGACCTAAAGGACCCCAGCATAACTTGCTGTGCGCCGCTATCGAGATCAAAAGGCAACGCAACCGTTGGTAGTCCAAACGGCTCCCCTCTAAACGTCCACTGGCGCTGCACATCAAAGCTGCTCGCGTCAAGCTGAGTGACCGAAAACGGCAGCGCACATGGACCCGTCTCTAAGCACCGCATTGGATCAAGTATCTGATGCTCTAGACTGGTCACCCAAATGCTACCGTCGTTTAGCACAAGATTGTCTGGTGCATCTAAGGAATAACTTCGTAAAACACGGCCCTCTGTCAGATCTATTGCCACAATCCTGTCTGATAGATTAAATGCCACGTATAGAGTAGCGTTAGACTCGTCGAACACAACACCGTTAGGCTGGCCTCCTTCACTCGCTGGAATCTGGCTAAAGCCGGTGACACTGTCCCAACGAAGAACATATCCGGTATTTCCTCTGGTAATTGTAGTCACCAAAAAGTCTGCCACTGAAAAGCCATGGGGCGCCATATGAGACACATAAAAGCTTCCATCAGAGGCTAAACTTACATCGTTTATGTGATTCACTTTGGGTGCAAGCACACAGCCGCGCCATGTGAACAACCAGGCCTCTTGATCTGACCCCTTAGATAACTCGAACATCTCTACTGATTCATGCGGTATATGACTCACTACCGCCAGCTGAAATCGCCCATCATCGCGCTGTACTAGGTCAATCCCATGCGGCCCCATAGGCTGATCTTCTGAACGCCTACACTGTTTATCGCCCCAGGTATTTTCGGCAAAGCTTATACTCACTGGGAAACGAGCCTTGGACTCAACCTCTAAAAGAATCAACTGCCCGACTTTTGGCCTACTTAACGGCTCGATACCGCCAAACTCTGAGACCACAATGAATTTTTTGTCGGGAGTAAGCACCAAATCTTCCGGATTTAAGGTATTACATGAAACCGAAAGCGCCTTACCAGACTGACAGCCTACGACTTCAGGCATCGGCCCAACAAAGGACCGTGACAATAAAAATAAGGCCAGCAGCAACAACAAAAGCATACTTGGAATCGCAATAAGCCAGTATCGTTGGAGACAAAAGCGAAGTATGCTTTTGTATTTTTCATCGCCAGAAACAACAATCGACAGCCCTTCAGCAACGGCCAAAACGGCAACGACAAACAACGTCAATCTGCCAGTGTAATAAAACCAATCTATGGTAGTAACCGCATAACTGACCAGTATTAATCCAAGGATGATGTTTGTGGCAACATAAATTTTTAAAGATTTCAGTCTGAGCAGTCGATTGGCAAGAGACACCAGCAATGTTTTAAAAAACAGCAAGATTGCGAGTGAACAAAAAATTCCGCTTAAAACGACATTCATAAAAAGTACCAAAAGAAATGAGTCATAGTCAAAGAGCACAGCATTGGCGAAGTAAAGATAGCACAGTCATCCACTAATGTTGATAGGCTATGCTAAGCTTAATGCATCATTAGGCGGCTAAAAACCAGTTGATACTGAGAGTGATTAAGAGATTAAGGAACATAAAATTATGAGTGATGTTGAACGAAAGAAACTTCCTTTCTCAAGCGGCGAACCGGGCGATCTCCACTATTGCCAATGGATTCCAGAACATCCCGTCGCATGGCTGCATATCATACATGGCATGTCGGAACATGCCATTCGTTACGCTGAATTCGCTGAATTCCTAAATACTCAAGGTATTATGGTCACTGCCGACGATCATCGCGGTCATGGTGAGACGGGCAAAGCCATGAAAAATAGCTACCATATTGCTGACTCAGATGGCTGGAATCAGATGCTTGACGACCAGTGGCAGTTCATTAACCATATCAGAGAGCACCATAGCTTACCGCTCATATTAATGGGCCATAGCATGGGCTCATTCATGGCCACTCACTTCTGCCAAAGATATGGACAACAATTAAAAGACATTACTGATCACAAATTGTGCGGGCTAATATTATCCGGTTCTAACTATGAGCCGCCAGCAACATGGAAAATAGCCACTTTTGCAGCTCGTATCGAGCGATGGCGTGTCGGCGGCCAAAAGCCGAGTACGATCCTAGAGAAAATGTCATTCGGTGCCTTCAACAATGCATTCAAGCCTGCTCGTACACCGAGTGACTGGCTTTCTAGAGATCATTCAAGGGTTGATCAGTACCTCGATGATCCACTCTGCGGTGGACCACTCACAACTCAGTCCTGGTGCGACTTTTTAACGGGTATGGGAGAACTTTCAAAGCCTGAATCGATGGCGAAAATGGATAAAAAAGTGCCTATCTATTTGTTTTCTGGGTCGCTAGATCCTGTGGGCAAAGCGGGTATGGGCGTTATGGCGTTGCAAAAAATATTGCAAGAATCGGGAGTACGCAAAGTCGATATGCTTCTATATCCTGAAGCCCGGCATGAAACTCTCAACGAAACTAATCGAGAGCACGTTTATCAAGATGTACTTAGTTGGTTGGCCTCGCTTAAGTCTGAGGTATAACGCCGCAGGAACCAAGCACACTATGGATCATCTAGTGACTACGCCAACGCCTCTCAGGGCTCTTCCCTTTGTTGCTAGATAAACACCTGCACCCATCACGATAAGAGGCATAAAAGGCTCTAAGGGCCAAAATGGTAGCCATAACGCCATCTCTGCTGACCATGCAGGGGAAGATACCAGCGAAGACACTCCCTCGAACCAGTATTTTCCTGTGGCGGCGCCAATAAGGCCGACAAAGATCAGTCCGGCACCTACAAATAATGCTAGCGTTGAGGGCGATCCATTCACATCACTTTTTGACAGCGCTTTATTGCGCAATTTACCCCAAGCGAAAATTCTCATGGCAAAGGCTAAAAAGCCAGCCCAGTAAAACAGGTAATCATGCAGTTCCGGATTTGAGTAACCGTCAACATAAGGGTAATAAAATAAATTCCACCAATACACACTAAAGGGATATGCCCACAGAAAATAGATGCCGCCCTTTTGGATCAACTTCCACTGGGCGTGGTTGACCTTTTTTCTTGCAAACTGAAACGATGTAATGACCATAGCCACCAAAAAAATATAGCCTACACTGCCTTCGACTTCATCTCTAAAGTAGTAAACGTCAGAAAAATAATAATCTCGATGAAATGTCGATAGCATAAATATAAACGCAGCCTGCCAAGCCATTCCAACGGCAAACACCAAGCCGATATATTTTCTGTTACGCATCCACCAGGCCGAAAAGACGCCAGGAAAAAGGATTTTGACCGATGAGGCTGCTACCACTAAGTAAATAAAAGGAACAGCCCACCGCACAGAATAACCGATCATATGTGATAGACCTTCTGGGGAGTCTATATTAGTATCAGTCATAGCAAGATAATTGAAAATACACATGGGTACTGCGAATACCAACACCAGCCCCCACTCATTTATCGCTTTGTGCTTAAATATCTTTGCTAATTCAATATTCATCGTTACGCCCATTAAAAGTTAGGACATCTTTTCCCGAGTGTCTCAATAACGACAGTCAATCGACCACCGTCCCTACAGGTTAAGAATCTAAGTAATCGGCTCGGAACGTGAAGTATATCGCCCAGCTCTAGCCAATTTATTTTTCTCAAATATTCTTCACCCTAGTAATCTCTGTTATTTTTCTTTAGAGCTAACCTGTCCAGTGTTAGAACAGTGACGCTTGCGGTCAAGGAATATAACGCAGTGAACACATAGCGATTTTTTGGCTGTCAGCAAAAATTTTAGGTTATATGCGAAATTTTAGATAGAACTATTGATTCCTCACGTTTTAAACATTTCTTGTTTTTCAGCTCTTGGTGCGCGCATTAAAAATATAGCTAGCCAAACGCATATACTAAAGTATGAAGAATGCCAGAATAAAAACCCAAAACCCCAGTCACCAAATTCTTTGGATTCATTGACTATAAACAATGCATCCCAGACGGCTGCCAATCCTGCTTGAGTCACTGGCACAGCTGCAGTGACCGCCATAGTTGAGTTAGCTGCATCACTAAAGAAATCCATCGGTAAGTGAAAAAATATACCATAACTACAATAGCCAATACACCATGCAAAAATCACCTTGCTGGAAGTCAGCAGCATTTTGATGCGCTGTTTTTCAACTTTACCTTTAACGCTTAGTGCACGACCCAGCTGAATAAATGCAAGGGGCAATATCAACAAAAACCCGACCGTCCAGAGTGTTTCTTCAATAGCGAACAGTGTATTATTTTTATTAATCGTGGCGGTGGTTGCAAAAAATTGTGCTGTAAATATACAAACAAATAGTAAGTACGGGCTCTTACTTTCAATCAAGTTTAGTGCTAGGTTCGTTTGATTCTTGCTTGGCATGTCTTTGCTGAAACGTAACATGGCATAAGCAAATAAACCGGCAAAAGAGAGCTCTGCAAAAATAGCAAGGAATCGAATCAGTAATGAGCTATTAGCCAGTACATCAAACCAAGCGAATTGATATAAATACCGGGAAACAAATACAGCGCGATAAGCTCCAACCATGGTGAATATCAACCCCATGACGAGCATGTTTTTTTGGTATTGATCAGTGATATTTGAAAAACCACCGGCACTGCAGGTAATACGACGGGATATGGTTAAACACACAATTAGGTTAATGATATTCACGGTGACCATGGCTGACCACCATGGCCATGCCCAAGCTATATCTGGAGTCATTATTACTTCCTGTTGGGAAAATCATTCTTATTAAGACTAAACTCAAAAAGTCCTAACCACCGAATCTCTAAGCCTGCTGAGAAAGATGAAGATCCATTACCTATATGATAGCATCAAGCTCCATCGAGACAAGAGAGGCTCCTCTAATAATGAATCCAACGACAACAAGTAGACTATTAGATTGGATAAAAACTGCGATTGCAGCAGGACCTTGGATACTATCGATGTACGCACTCTACTACGCTGAAAAACACCAAATATGGATTCCCGAAACACCGCATCGTGACAAAATAACGATTGTTGTTTTAGTCTTAGGCTTAGGTCTATCGTTTTTACTGAAGTCCTATTTTACGGCCAAAAAGAGTCATTAAAGTAGGATTCGTGGCGTATTTACACAAGAGGTTAACGTTATACCTTGATGACTTTATACAAGCCAAGCCAAGCTCCAACATCTTTGCTGGCGATATAATCTGATTTAAAAAACGCTATCCGCGTCCATTGACCTTTTGTCTCTAACTCGGCTATTTTCTCATCAAACCCATATTCTTTATAGATTGCTTCGTTAATGGTGAAGCAAATTAGACCCTCATGTTTTGTAATTCTTACAAACTCATCTAATGCGGGAGGCTTGACATGGCCAAAGGTAAAAGTACCCACACACATGACGGCACCATAGACATTGTCATCACATTTAATAGGCATATTTAAATCGACTTTTTCTAGCTGTTGATAAAGACCACTAGGGATAGAGTCCAAGAGTTTTTGTGAAAGATCGGCGCCATGAAACGCGTTAAATCCCTGACGTTTTAATTCTTTGCCGACTAGACCAGTGCCGCATCCCGCATCAAATATCAGCACGTCTTTACTGACGGCGTGTTCTTGGAAGGCAGTGACAGTCTCTAAGGGTCCCGTGTAGTTCCAATCACGCATGTCTCGGTTGTATTGGTCTTTACCGGCCCACTCATCATAAAAGTCCCTCACTTCAGCCGTCTTAGTAAGGGTGTGAATAGGTATCTTGTGACCGATATCTTTTTGCGCCATATAATCAATTACCCAGATAGTTAAAGGCCAATTAGTGACTGGTGATAGATAACAGTATTCGTTTTTAGACCAAAATTATCCACACACCCTAAATAGTGCCCTAAAAAACACAGAAGAGAAATAGATGATAAAACGATCATTAGTAAATGTAGTAGACACTATCTCAAAAGCTGAGCAGTCTAGGTTAGTTGCGCATCTTAATATTCTCTAATTTTGCGATTGGCACACCATTGTATATACACGCATACTGATACAGAGTATCCGTCTTGCCGTTATACACCTCAACAAAACCCCAGGACACCACCGAATCTTGTTCACAGTAAAGAATTGTATTTAGCGCATCTATTGCGGTGAGATAATCACCTTTTTTGACACTCTCTCGCTCATCTTTTAACAACGAAGAGAAATAAACAGCATCCGCCGCCTTCGCCAGCTCTGAAAATACCGTAACCGATGCCGTGATCGTGACTACCATTACAAAAATGAAATACTTCATAGAGACCAACATTTTTTATGTTTGTCTCTTAATCATAGTCGATTAAATACAAATAGGATGCCAGCGCTAACTGTTGTCTCAATGAGACATTAGAAGGTTAGGTTAGAGGTATCGGATTACGGGGAAAAAGGCGTTGGGGATAAAGGTTCTAGTGAGTTGCACGCCCAGATGATGATAGCCGTAGATAGCGTAATTGCGTACCAGCTGGCCTCGCACTTAAACTACCAAGCACCTTATTCAAGGAAACACTCCAAAGAGCGTTGCCTAGAAACTCCAAAGCTAGAACAATGCGACATCTTTCCAAACACTATCGGCGGTGTACTCAACAGAGACTACCAGCTCATGTTTAGTCCAGTTTTCAATCATGCTGAGTAAATATCGTCCATCAGCTTTTCTGTAGAGCTGATAGCGTTGTCCCACCCGGGGAACAAAGTTATAAGATGAGCTATAAACAAGTTCATTTAAATCCGCTAGCCTTCTTACCGCTTCATATTCCCGGTTAAGCAGTTCAACCGCGTTCTCGAAGTAGTTTTTAGTGAGAGACCCGCGCTCTGAAAGAAATAATGCAGTGTCAGGTAAAACGATGGAGGGTGAACTAGACGTCGTTCCATAGGGTAGAAGCGCCTTCTTTAAACTCGTCATGTCCAATATTTCCTTCATTTAATAATTGTCAGCTGTACGTATATAATAAACGTTTTGGATCATAATGCCGAGTGATGTAAGTAGCCAATTACGCACGAATATGACAATATTCATTGAGGAAGCCCTCGAACTGAGATTGGAAAAGACTTTCTGGTAAATCTGGTACTTCGCTTACTTAAAAGTATCGTGCAATTAATAAAATACCCTCTGACAAATATAGCGTATTAAAAATTGCGGATTTGAACCATAGCTACTATCCTATTCGAAAATACATACATTATGTCGGTCATTATCTTTTATAGTAAAAACATATAGGCGAATCTATGCTTTCCTTGACCAGCGTTAAAAAAATACTAACTTTGAGTATTGCACTGCTACTTTCTAGCGGCCTAAACAGTAACGAGCCTCCCACTATGCCTTCGTCAAATAAACTAGAGAATACCTCTAAAACGATTAGTTATACGACCCCAGGTCAAACAGATAGTGATCACTTATATCTTGAAGAAGTACTCGGAGAGCAGGCCTTAACTGACGTTAAAAATTGGAATGCTCGCACATTAAAACGCTTAATGGCTGATCCTCTGTTTGAAAAAATGAATAATGAAGTGCTAGATATTGTTAATAGTAAGGATAAAATCCCTTATGTTAGTTATCGCGGAGGAGAAGTTCATAACTTTTGGCAAGATGAGCAACATGTTAGAGGGCTATGGCGAAAAACTACTTTAGCCAGTTATTTGACAGAATCTCCCGTTTGGCAAACTGTTTTAGATATTGACGCATTAGCAAAAAGTGAAAATAAAAATTGGATATACAAAGGTAATAATTGTCTGTCGCCTGATTATGAACGTTGCTTAATTGCTCTTTCTAACGGCGGTAAAGATGCAACGGTCACTAGAGAGTTCAATACTAAAACACGATCATTTGTTAAAAACGGTTTTGTCACATCTGAAAGTAAGGGCGGCATGGATTGGATTGATAAAGATTCGATTATCATTGGTATCGATTTTGGTGATAACACCATGACCGATTCTGGTTACCCTATGGTTGCGAAAATTTGGCAGCGTGGCAGTCCATTATCGAGCGCTATTGAAATTGATCGTGGTGAAAAGTCTGATGTCGGCTATTGGGGGAGCGCTCTAGAGTTACGCGATGGCCGTCGTGAAATCATAACAACTCGAGCGATAAGCTTTTACGACACTGAAACCTTCTGGTTTAGTCGGCAGGCTAATGGCAGCACTTACAAAAAAGTCAAATTCCCTTTGCCCAGAAAATCAGATATTAATGGCGAGCATAAAGGACAGCTCCTCTTAAAATTAAATGAAGCTTGGCGTGGGTTTAACACCGGTGATTTAGTAAGTTTTAACGTTTATGATTTTATGGAAAACGGCGAAATCAACGATGTTAATCTGGTGTTTAGCCCCGATGAAAAGTCGTCAATGGGTAATTTGGGTGTCACAAAATCTAAAGTGTTATTGAGTATTTATCGCAATGTTAGTGGCGCGGCGTTCGAATTTGATTGGAATGGTAAAAAATGGACGTCTAAAAAACTACCCTTTCCTGAGAATGGGACAGTTTCAATTGGTAATACTAACCCGAAAGAAGATATCGCCTTTATTTCTGCCGAAAGCTTTCTCAATCCGGACACCCTTTATACCTTTAACACTGCAACTGGTGACAAAACTATAGCGAAATCTTTACCCAGTTGGTTCGATGCTGACAGTATGGTCAGTGAACAATTTTTTATATCTTCAAAAGATGGTACCCAAGTACCGTATTTTGTTGTGCGTGCAAAAAGTACAACAATGGATAGCAAAAACCCTACACTTTTATATGGCTATGGTGGCTTTGAAATCTCCTTAAATCCGAGTTATTCGGCCGTTCGTGGTAAGCTTTGGTTAGAACGAGGAGGCGTTTATGTCCTCGCTAATATTCGTGGCGGTGGCGAGTATGGGCCCAAATGGCACCAAGCTGGGTTGAAAATACAGCGACAACGTATTTATGATGACTTTATCGCAGTAGCTGAAGATTTAATTGCTCAAAACATTACCTCTGCTAAACATTTAGGTATTGAGGGTGGTTCTAATGGGGGTTTATTGATGGGTGTAATGGTTACACAACGCCCTGACTTATTTAATGCAGTGATATGCGCGGTACCTTTACTGGATATGTTGCGCTATCACACCCTATTAGCAGGTGCCTCTTGGATGGGCGAATATGGTGATCCAGATGACACCGTTGAAGGTAACTTCCTACGTAGTATCTCTCCTTATCATAACCTCAATACTGAAATTAATTATCCTGAAGTGTTTTTTATCACTTCGACTAAGGATGATCGAGTTCATCCGGGACATGCCCGAAAAATGGCGAAGCGAATGGAGGACCAGGGGCATAAGTTTTTGTATTATGAAAACATTGATGGTGGGCATTCCGCTGCAGCCAATCTAAAGGAAACAGCAAAACGTTTGGCATTGCAGCACACGTACTTGATGCAAAAGCTAACAGGCGTTTAAATGGCTGTTCAGACATATTACGGTTCAACGACAAACGTCATAATTATTGGATAAGAATTTAATCTAGCGGCTTCGCATAGAGTGCAATAAATTAAGCACAAACAAAAAAGCCCTGAATAACAGGGCCTTAAAGACATTATTGGATACTAATAGATTGATATTTGGTCGGGACGGCACCGCCCGAATTCACCATTTAAGTTATTGTTAAATATATATTAAATTATATATTTTTCTAAATTTACCGTAAAATATACCGTGATAAAATTTTGCACTACCTAGCCATTCAACGCTTCAACTCCCAAAAACCCTGCAACCAAACTCCAATTCTCAGATACGCCGAACCCACCCCGGGGGTACCCACCCTTTTGTCAGATGGGACTCCTGCTGTTGGGTAGTATTACTAATACGCTTGAATCAATTGGTTTACGGGGGATTTAAGGCCAAATCTTGCCGCTAGATTGAAGATGCCACTAGATCGAGGTTACAACGCAGGCATCAACGTCTCTAAATGCGCCTCAATCTCCTCCGCAGTCTTTCTAGTAGCATCAGAAGCCACTACGCCAGCAATCAAGGTATCCCCTTCCAAGCCAAATAAGTACCGTAGCGTCAGCAACCCGTCTGTAAGCGCATCTATCTGCCCATTGCCATCGATATCAGCCAGATCACCTAAGATTGCAATACGTGCTTCAATATCCACAGATTCGGTATATAACGCATCAGAGGCTATGGTGCCAGTGACTAACGCACTACCATCTAAGCCGAACATACCGCGCAGTAATAAAAGACCGTCCGTTAGAGCGTCATAATTTTCATTACCATCCAGATCGATCGAACCTGAAGGGATGGTTCCCCCCAAGAACTCATCTAAAGCTGTAACTCCATCGTTATCTTGGTCACTTGTCGCATCGGACGCATCATTTGGATCAAGCCCATACTTCACTTCCCATGCATCTGGCATACCATCATTATCACTATCCGCTTTGTAGAGCGAATTATTAGGAAAGGCATCAGAATTATCTCCCGTTCCATCGCTATCACTATCGACTGTCTCAGTTGCATCATTAGGAAATACATCAGCATTATCGCCAATACCGTCTGAATCCGTATCTAGCGTCTCTGTTGAATCATTAGGAAATGCGTCTGAATTATCTCCAACACCATCAAGATCAGAGTCAGTAGACTCGCTGGAGTCTAGGGGGAAAGCATCCGCATCATCGGCAACACCGTCATTGTCGTCATCTGGGTCAGCATTGTTGCCTAACCCATCCTCGTCTGCATCTACCTGTTCATAGGGATCTAAAGGGAAAATATCAAAAAAATCAGATACTCCATCATAATCTGAATCCCCTAATAAGGGATTGGTGCCATTTAAAATTTCTAACTCATCACTAACTAAGTCGCCGTCGTCATCAAGATCAGCATTATTACCCAGACCATCTCCATCGGTATCTGTGGCTTCTAAGGGATCAAAAGGAAACTGATCTACATTATCTGCATATCCATCATTGTCATCGTCAGTATCAGAATTATTGCCAACCCCATCATTATCAGAATCAACTGATTCCGAAGAATCATATGGGAACTCATCCATCGGATCAGATACGCCATCATTATCATCATCGTTGTCAGAATTATTTCCTATCCCATCGCCATCTGAATCAATACTTTCCAACTCATCAAATGGGAAGATGTCGGCATTGTCACCAATACCGTCCCCATCTGAATCTAATGTCTCCAATGCATTTTGTGGGAAGGCATCAGAGTTATCTCCAACACCGTCTCCATCTGAATCAACAGACTCTGAAGGATCACTGGGAAAAGTATCATCGACATCTAGAACACCGTCTTGATCATCATCCAAGGTAAATAATTCATTGATACCATCCATATTTTCATCTTGGTACCAAATCTCACCAGCATATACATCAAATCCAGTATTGAACTTACATGGGTCCAACGGATCATCGGATTTAGTCGCTTGGTTTACAACAGTCCAATCTCCAAACCTAAGGAATCTATTACATTGAGAAGCTGAATAAAACCGGGATACTACCCAAGGTTCACTAATAACGTCCATGATCCCGTCATTATCCATATCCCAGAGAGAATAGTACCAGTCACGGTGATAATTGGCAGAAAAAACCGTGTCTGTCGTTTCATCAAGATAAACCCACTCAAATTCAGAATACTGGGCTATCTCTTGAAAAATAATATCGCCAACATTCTCTCTCCTAGCCCAATAATATGTAGAAATGTTAGCTGAGTACACATTTACAGAATATTCACCTTTTTCAGCTAGTCGAACTGACGAATTGTTACCATATAGCGAATAAACTTCAGAAATCCAGCCTGTCTCATCCGTGTATCTTTCTCTATAGAAAACCTCTTTATTACTTACTTTCTCCAACTTTTCTGATCGTGTATCTTCACCTATCATATAACCTGAGCCGTTAGACTGTGAAACATATTGGACATCTAAGATAGTATGATTTTTTCCGCCTTCCACTACTCCAACATTTTTAAAATCACAGTTGGGTACGTATCGTGCGACATACACGTTTGTATTACCGCTTTCGTCAGCGACTAGCGAGCTATTAACATTCCAATAAACTGAATCTAAATCATCAAAAACAGATCCCCAACGACCTTCATATATTTGAGTTTCTCCTTCGTATCGATAGGTCCAGCTTTGAGCAACAGAGTTATAGTGAGAATCGCAGTGCAGTGAGCCGGTATAGCTAAAAGTTTTACCTACAGTGTCATGAATTCTTAAACTGGTAAAAGAAAAGACAAACGGGTGCTCCACACGCGGCGTTGGCTGGTCCCAGAGACCGTCATCATAGGTAACTGTTGCTGAACCATTTGTAGTCATAAAGTTCTGATCGATACAATTCTCTATGCTCATAGAAATTGTTAGCACCGTCCAGTCTGAGCGAGTCACCGTCGCGTCATAACCTCCTCCATTATCGCATCGTATTGACAGATTTACTGACTCTCCTCGCGCTATAGTCCAGTCATCTGATTCACCTGCATAAGCATCCTCAATATCGTCTATAAAAGATGCGGCAACAGACCCTGCATAAGAGATCATTTTTTGAGTCAGAATATCCGATGCTACCAAAGCGGCTCGATCTTCGTCGTTATCCCCTATTTCATTATTATTAGAGTCAGTCGATTCTGTGTTTAGTAAAGGAAAAGCATCTTGCTGATCCGAAATTCCATCACCATCATCATCACTATCAAAATTATTTCCAATACCATCGCCATCTGTATCGATTGATTCGGTTGGGTCTAGAGGAAAGGCATCCACACCATCGCTCACGCCATCATCATCATCATCCGGATCGGCATTATTTCCTACGCCATCGTTATCAGTATCCACAGATTCAGAGCCATCTAATGGAAAAGCGTCTTCGGAATCAAGAATTCGATCGCCATCATCATCTAGATCTTGGTTATTCCCAGTGCCATCGCCATCTGTGTCAATCGACTCACCTGAATCGAGTGGGAACGCGTCATTTACGTCTAGCATACCATCATTATCATCGTCATCATCTGCATTGTTACCGGTACCATCGCCATCGGTATCAAGAGTTTCTGAATCATCTAGAGGGAATAAATCCAAACTATCAGAAACACCATCACCATCATCATCATCATCACATTTATTCCCAAGGCCATCGGAATCCGTATCAACCTGATCAGCATTTGAAATCAAAATACAATTATCTGCATTATTACCAATACTATCTGCATCAGCATCTAAGGATTCAGAAGAATCTAGTGGAAAAGCATCAGCCACGTCTGCAATCCCATCTCCGTCATCATCACTATCACAGACATTACCAATCTGATCAGCATCAGTGTCAAGCTGTTCAGGATTAGGAATTGCTGGGCAGTTATCAATGGAATTAATCACCCCGTCAGAATCGGTATCGTTACTTACGACAATTACAGAGCGGACAATAGTGTTCGCGGGATTGCCAGACATATCGCTCACATTAAAGCTAACCAAATAGTTGCCAATTACATTTGGATTAACAGTATTAGTAACAATAATTTTTGAAGTAATATCACCGTCAAAATCATCTATTGCCTTAGCTCCTTGATCATTATATTGAGTTTCCATATCAATAGTGACAGTAGGACTTCCGATCAAACTTATAACTGGCTTAGTTATATCTTTAACGACCGTTACATTCGCCGTTTCTGAGCTACTTAGCCCAGCTGCGTCAGTTGCCGTGAAGGTCACACCGGTGGTGCCTAAAGGAAAGAAACTTGGAGCATCATTGATAACTGTTAAATTAATATCAACATTATCTGTCACTGTGACCGATTCCAAGAAATCGACAATTCGTTCATCTGATATGGCAACTTCAATTCCATTGAAGGCTGCAATTATGATTGGAGATCGCTTAGAAATAGTAGGCGGCGTCTGATCAGCAACCGTTACTATGCCTTCAGCCGTACTAACATTACCTGACAGGTCTGAGGCTGAGAAAGTTACAGTGGTCGAGCCAAGCGGAAAAGTAGAAGGAGCATTATTTGTAACTAAAACTATACCATCTATATTATCTACTGCTGTTGCTGATTCTAGGAAAGTTACAATAGTTGAATCGCTAGATAAGGTTCCATTAGCATCAATAGCAGCAACGGTTATATCAGCAGGCACTGATATCAGAGGGCCTTGAGCAAGCGAGATAGTTACTGCACTCCCTATCAACGAATAGCCAGCTGCTAGAGAAGAAACAGAGAAGTTAAGTGAACTCCCATCAAAGTCACCTATAGCCGTTAATGGTACTGAATAAAGTATTACAGGCTGCGCCGCATCATAGGGCCACCCGTCACCACTCGTATCAGCCCAAGATGTCAGGAAGTATTTATCTGTATTAGGATCACCATCAAAGTCACTCGTATCATCTTTGATTTGGAACGGCTGCGCGCTCTCACGCAATCTCTCAGCGTAATCACCCATCTGCAGTGAGGAGCTATCGAAGTGTAGCCTGAGCCCCAGTCCTGTGAGCTTCGCATCATCAGAAGCTCTATAACTGACCGTTAGAGAGGTCGTCTGCCCGACGATAACTTCTGATTTGGATAGGCTCCCAGTGACTGCCTGAATATAGTCATCAGAATCTGCATTGTCCCCGATTCCATCTTGATCAATGTCATACGCTTCAGACGCATCGAGTGGAAAAACATCTGTCCCATCACTAACGCCATCACCATCGCTGTCCGGATTGAGGGAGTCAGTGCCTATGACTTCTTCGTCAGTATCAGAAAGCCCATCGCCGTCATCATCACTATCAAGATTGTTACCAATACCGTCAAAATCGGTATCAGTAGTTTCACTAGAGTCCCTGGGAAACGCATCAAGACTATCTATTACACCATCATTGTCACAGTCAAAAATAGGGACTAATTCGGCTGTTCCATTAGATAATGCAGCTCCAGGCCATCCAAATTTATCCTCACATACAGTGATCTTGGTTAGCATTGGATTATTGACAAAACTGCTACTATCTATTGTAGGTCGGTCCCCAAGAAAACTAGCAGTTCCTAGGAGCTCATTCT
>Ga0302125_10000059_pt1 | contig 57322 bp, 63 predicted proteins | sample CB4_surface_MG_FD_203111 | JGI IMG/M metagenome (GOLD analysis project Ga0302125, IMG submission 203111) | Marine microbial communities from Western Arctic Ocean, Canada - CB4_surface | ecosystem: Environmental > Aquatic > Marine > Oceanic | place: Canada: Western Arctic Ocean | collected... | reverse complement strand
TCCCGTGAGGGCAGGGGTTGCACTCCGCGCACATGTTTTTCCGCCTGCCGTGCGGGCACCGGTTGTGTATTCCTATTCCCATCGCGCTCGCTCAAAGCACTTTTATACATGCCTTTCAGCTTGCCGTGCGGGCAGGGATTACATTCCGCGCAGTAGTGTTTCAGCTTCCCGTGAGGGCAGGGGTTGCACTCCGCGCACATGTTTTTCCGCCTGCCGTGCGGGCACCGGTTGTGTATTCCTATTCCCATCGCGCTCGCTCAAAGCACTTTTATCGACAAAATTTATCCCCCTTGCTCGCGGCGCGAAGGTCCAACCGCTCTTCCGCGGACATGTTCTTCTTACCCTTCCAGCTTTCCGTGTACCCGTGCAGCACCTCCGGGGCTTCGCGGTAGTTCGTGCCGTAACAAACCGACCGGCCTTTCGCGTCGTTTTGTCGTTTCTTCTCCGCGGGGAACAGGTCTTCGTACGTGCCTTTCGCCTCGCCCCCGGGTTCGCCCCCGATGCCTTCCCCGACGGTCGTGTCCTGCAACGCCTGGGCAACAACCGCCTCGGCCGTGGCTTTCTTGTCCTTCTTCTTCTTCTTTTTCGTCACCCCCAGCGATCCGCCGTTCTTGAAACTCAAAGACCCGCCGCGAACCCGGTCGTACGACGACATTCCCGTGCGGACCCACCCGCGCGCGCAAACTGATGGGGAGAAACTCGTCGCTTGTGAGAGTTTTGAGATCAAAGAAATCCGATCGGGCCGCGGAGTGTTTCGTTGACCCTTTTTTGGACATGCGGTATTGCGGTTCTTCTCCCGGTTTCCGCGAGCGCGAGGTCAGACTCGCACGCGCGTAACACGCCGCGCACGCCGCCATCTCGGTCGTCACACACGTCACGATGTCCGCCGAGACAGAAGCCATGAACACCGAGGAGGTACGTTCGCGGGTCCGCGTTTCCCGAACCACCTTTGCCCGCTTCGGGATCTTTTCCCTCCGACAAGCGCCAATTATGATTTCCATGATTGCCGACGCGGCCGGGGCGCGTGCTTTGCATCGCGCGTTGCGCATACGCGCGTCTCCTCTTCGCGACGTACACCAGGAGTGCTCGTTTCGTCACACTTTTGTCGTCGTGTCGGTCACGGAGCGTCACGGACCGAGGGTTCCAAGAGCGGTTTCGTTCCCGCGAACCCACCGGGGCCGATTCCCCCGCCTGGCTGCGTAATCGTCGATTCCACACCACTGACACCGTTTCCCCTCCCGCCCCCCCCTCCCCACACGATCGCCCCCAATCGCGCAGCCCGTCGAGACTCCCCTCACCGAGGAATCCGCGGAAGCCGTGGAAACCGTGGAGGATTCCGATTTCGACGACGTGGTGCGTGCCCCCCCTCCTCCCGAAGACGCTTTTGGCACGCGATTTCCACGAACTCAAAACCCGTTGTTGGCGCGGATGTCGAACGCCCGATCGTTCGATTTTACCAAATTTACGCGGAGTCGCGATGCGCGACGCGGCGCGACCCGCGAAACCAGCCCGACGTGTCACGCAATTCGCCCTGTGCGTGCCGTGGTCACGCACGCCGAACCCGGCGTCACCGACCCACGGTTTACTGACCGTGCGTCCCCACCCGCGTTGTCGAATCGAATCGAATCAAAAACCAAAAAAAAACAGGATCCCGAATCCACCGCCGTCGCCGTGGTCGAATCGGTGACCCCCGAACCCGCCGTTTTCGGAGTCGACGCGCCTGATACCTTGGACGCGGATGCGGACGTCTACATGGAAGGCGAGGCCGTGATGGAATCCACCACCCCTGAGCCCGTCACCGAGTCCACCTCCCCCGAGCCCGCCGTCGCCTCCCCCGAGCCCGACGCCGACGCCGACGCCGACCACGCCGACCTCGCCGACCCCGCCGACGGCGAAGAGGACCCCAACGCCCTGGACGCGGTTCCCGAAGGCGGCGACTACGACGCCATGCGGGACATGGCCGCGGCTTCCGAGGAGTCCGCCGCGTCAAGGCTGGCGCAGCTCCAAATGCAAGTCGAGGCGCAGCACCAGCAACTGGAGGTTGAGTCCAAAACAAACGCCGAGCTGGAGGATATGCTTTTGCGAATCGAAAAGCACTTCAAAGCGGAGCAAGTCGCGCGCCGCACGGCGGAAACCAAGGCTTCTTCTGCGGAGACGCAGATCCTGGAGGAACGGGAGCTTCGTGAAAAAGCCCAGCTCGAGCTGAAGAACCGCATGCACGAAGGCGAACGCAACGCGCAACTCAAAGCCGCGCTCGCGGCGGAGCGCGGCGCCCTGGAAGCGGAGAAGAACAAGGTCGAGGCTGAAATCGAAGAAGCCCGGGGGGACGCGCAGCGCAGCGCCGAGGCGCTCGCGCGGGCGGAGGAGGCTATTCGCCAAGAGGAAACCGTGGCGCGCTTAAAACTCGAATCCGAGCACAACGCCAAAGTCTCCCGACTTGCGGTGGAGATTGACCGTTTAAAAGAAGAACTGGAGCAGCGCACGAACGCCATGGGGAACGAGATGATGCGTTGGAAATCGCAAGCCGACGCCGCGGCGAACGCGGTTTCCCTGGCCAAGGATGAGGTAATGGAGCGCAAGAAGGAGTTGGACAGCACCAAGGAGAAGATGGACCACCTGGTGGAGAAGCTTTACATCGGCCGGGAGAAGGGCTTGGAACTTCGAGGCGCGATTGATTTCCACCTGGAAAGGCACAGGACCAACTTTGGAAGCGGGCGACACGACGCCGCCGCGGTCACGGCATCGCGGAAAAAACCAATCGCCAACGCCAAGCCGTCGGCGCCGGCGCTCGGAGCGCCGGCGCCATCGAAACGAGGCGCGCGAAACGCGCGAGAAGCGCCGCGGAAGATGGACACCGCAAACAGAGCGCTGCAGGAGGACATGTACGGCAGCCGGGACATCAACGCGCCTGGAGGCCGGGCGCCCGCGGAGGGTGGGTACGCGCGCGCGCGAGGCGGCCGGGACGCCGGGATGCGGCGCTAAACGACGTAAAAGTGTCAGTCTTGTATGGGCAAACAGTGTGCCTGGATTTGGGAAAGGCCCCTTAGCGCCGTATTTTTGTCGTCGCGCGCGGCGAGTGCGAATCGAGAGAGGAAAAGACAGGAAGGACCGTTGTACATACGCGCGCCGCGTGATGGTTTCTTGAAGGGATCTCAACGCGCGCAACTCGAGTATTTATCTTATGAGAATAAAGTTTGGAAACAGCGCGTCATCACGTCGTCGTCTCTCGCACCACGTCGCGTTTCTGACGATGGCACGAATATTCGCCTCGAAAATACTTCCAGTCTGGCCAAAAAGGACTCGCGTTTTCCAAAGAAACAGTGTCACGGCATCCCCCGCACTTCTTCCCGCGCATCGCCGTGTGCCGTGAAAACGTACCTTCGCACCATGCTGTGTCTCACCACGTCTGTTTTGATGCCGTCCACGCGCGGTTCCGCGACCGCGCGTCCGTCCACCGCGTCGCGAGGTGTCCTTTCTTGCCGCGCGGTGCCCCGTCAATTCCCTTCCGCCCCGCAAAGCGCGGTTTCCGTGTCCTTCTCGAAAAGAAACGCGCCACGCGGTGTGGCCTGCGCGGCTGCGCTCCCTGCCGCGGCCGCGGAAGCCGCCACGCACGCCACCTTCGTCGCGGACGTCGCTTTCGGGGTGGAGGAGAGCTTCGTTTTGGTCGTCGTGGCGGGCTTCATCACCTACATCGCGTTGAACTTTGAAGAGATCGTGGCGAAACAAAAAATCGCCACGGAAAAAGCAATGGCTGAACAAAAAAGGAACGTGGACGACGCGCAGCGGAAACAAAAACGCGACATAGACGCGGCGATGAAGAAACAGGCCGAAGCCGGGAAGAACGCGCGTGGCGGGAAGGGACCGAGGTAGCGAACAAGGGTTGTGATTTATTTTAAAACGCCAACGCCGAGGAGGCGGCGTCTGGCGGCGTTGGTGTTGGAGCCGGCGTCGTTCTATGCCTTGATTTCCACGTTTCGCCAAACGCAGCACCCCCCCCCTTTCACGCGTGTCGCGATGCAGCACGGCTCTTGCTTGAATTCATGGCTGCAGCACTGCAACGCGTACGACGCGTGCGTTCCGGCCTCCAAGTCGATGACCAGCATCTCACCCGTGCGAATGCCGTGTTTGTCGCGCGTGACCCACCCGTTTCCGTCCCTCTCGCACTGCCCCAAACACACGCAGCACAACGCCGTGGGTACCCCGCACACACACGGACACACACACACGCAGTCTGGCCCGCAATCCGCGTGGTACGTGTGAAGCACGGAGCTTCCGAAGCAGTGCGAGTACGCGTAGTAGCCGGCAACATCCTTCGCGGTGACTTTGCGAGGCAAAGCATCCGAGTATCTTTTCGCCAACGCGTGTGGCACGACGTTGTTGACATTGTTGTACATCCCCGAGACGGGCGCGGGGGGGGTGACCATCGTGGTTTGGGTACGCGGGTAACCCATTGCGACGCCGCCTTCGTTTTTAAGGTCCATCACGAGAAAAGAGGTGGGGTCTGGCCCACCGCCAAGGGCGTGCGCGTTTCGGGTTGCACGCGTACTAGTGTGATTATGGTGTGCCACATTTTCAGTCGTTTTTTTGCGTCTCACCGGTAACCGGGGTGCGGGGTCGCATCAGTTTCCACCTTCGGTCTATCCCTTGATTTCCACGTTTCGCCCAAAGCAGCACCACCCCCCCTTGACCATCGCGGGTCGGGTATGCCGCGGGTAACCCGTTGCGACGCCGCCTTCGTTTTTAAGGTCCATCACGAGACCGCCAGGGGCGTCTTCTGCTTCCTCGAATTCGGATTCGTCGTTTTTCTCGAGGGCTTGACGTAAGGAGTGCGCTTTGGAACGCGCGGCGTTACCCCTGACCCACTTTTGAATCACGACCGCGGCGGCGCTTTCTCTTTTCTTTATCGCATCTCTTTTCGCATCTTCCATGAGGTAATGGTGAAGGTCAAAGGCCGCGCGTTCTTTCGTCCGTCTTCTCTTCGCTGTGTTTTGTAAATAAATGATGCTGCGATTTGGAAGTGAACTGGCTCTCTGGCTGGCAAATAAAAGTTCGTATACATGTACAACACCCAACTACTCAAAAGCCGATCTACACGTTGAACCCGAACCTGGCTCTTCTCTCGGTGCAACTCTCCGCGCACGTGGACGGGAGGTACGTCGCGACGAGCTCGTCTCGAACCGTTTCCACGTCTGTGTCGGACAAAAGATCGGCGTACCACCGAAACTCCGCGATGTCCCCTCTGAAGAAACGGGAAGAGCCGTACCTCTTCGCCTCCATGCCCAGCGTAAGCTGTTCTCCATACGGGATGCAACAACTTGTTTGTTTTATGTTATTTGCCGTGAACCCTGTCACGCTGTGCGTCACCTTGGGAACCATATCTCCGACGGTCACGTCCCCGTCCTGGGACGTCACCGATTGATATCCGCTCCCGCCGGAACCGAACGCGACCCTAACCGCCGCGACGTATGCCTTTTGTTCGGGAACATAAGTCGAGTTAGACACTATGCCACCATACAACCACGGGGTGTGCAGCCGCACTTCAGAATCTGCAGCGCACGTGAGCCCAAAACCTTCGCTCGTAAGCGAACCCCAGTCGAAAACGAGGTTGTTATCTGTCGCCGGGGTGTGGGCCATGGGGCGAAACACGACAAAAACAGTCACGCTGGCTTGTGTTGGATGGGTGTGGAAAACGGTTTGGGACCCATTCGGGGCCATCAGCCCGGTGGTACCGGTGACGGCATATTTTGTGTAGTCCCCGAACCCGAACCGCATCGCCTTGTGTCCATTAAATGCGTTGTTCACCAGGGTTGGCGCGAGGCTAAGCGCGTTGCCAGAGCAAAACTTGCAGTCTTCCAAGCCCGGCGGGGTGAACGATAACGTTTCAACTCTGTCGTCCCACGACCCGTACGTGTTGTCCGCCACGTCGTCCGCCACGAGGTGTACTTTGAGAGCTTCGAGACCGGTATAATAGATACACTGGGTGTCTTGACCTGGAACCGCATGGCCCGCATCGGCGGAACCCCCGTGGCCGCACGCCGTGCACACATTCGAAATGACGGACGTATTTGTCGAGCAGCCGCAAGTAGTGTCCGCCCCGTACGGGTCGTCCCCCGCCGGGTTCGTCGAACCTCCGACGCACGCCGTGCACACGTTGGATGCCACGTGCTCGTTTGTCGAGCAGCCGCAATTAGTGTCCGCCCCGTACGGATCGTCTCCCGCCGGGTTCGTCGAGCCTCCGACGCACGCCGTGCACACGTTATAAACGACGGAAGTATTCGTCGAGCAGCCGCAATTAGTGTCCGCCCCGTACGGATCGTCCCCCGCCGGGTTCGTCGAGCCTCCGACGCACGCCGTGCACACGTTATAAACGACGGAAGTATTCGTTGAGCAGCCGCAAGTAGTGTCCGCCCCGTACGGGTCGTCCCCCGCCGGGTTCGTCGATTCTCCGACACACGCCGTGCACAAATTAGATGCCACGTGCTCGTTGATGTCGCATGGGGGGGGAGGACAATCGTAAAACGCCGCTGAATGGAAAGTACCGGTGAAATCAGGATCAGGTGAGCCGTTGTGACCGTCATACCCCACGGAGAGCGGCCCGTCGTTGATAAAGAGCGTGGCAACGGCACCCCCGGCTGGTGTCACCTCTACGGTCATATTGAACGCTTCATTCGCACCACACGACCCCGCGCACGTTTTATACATCCACGCGTTCGAGGTTTGTGAATCGAAGTAATACTCGAGAACATACCTCCCGCCTTCGTTGAGGTATGCGTCAAATTGCACCCCGACTGAACTTCAGGCGTCACACTGCACGTCCATGAACATCACGCGCGACGGGACAAACCCACCACGCCACGCGCCGCACGCATACTCACCACAACCGCCCCAAACGAACAAGGATGCCGTTGTTGATGGGTCGTAATACGTAATATCCAACCGCGCGTACAGCACGTTGTTTGTGGTGAACGCGTGTGACGGTAAAACGTTCGCCATCGCGCCGTCGGTAGAGGAGTCGTACAACGCAGCGCACGTGGGTTCGTACCCTTGGGCTCGCGCGGTCGACGCGCCCAACAACAGAAGCGCGACGACCACCAACAACACGTGTTGAAGTGCACTCAGGGTTCGTACGCGCGCGCACCGGCCCGACGACATCTTCGGGAATCTTCGGGGGAATCTTCGGGATCGGCAAAGCTCGAGACCTACACAGACCTAACAAATCTCTAGATGCGGGTCTCGGCGGGAAGTATCGCGGGTCTCGCGAGTATCACTTTGCAAGCGTGCCAAACACAACTAGACAGCTCAGGTTGTGCATACCCGGGGGGTCTGTGCGGCGGCGTTTCTGTGGTGTGCATACCGATGTGTGCTGAGACGAGCCGGCCTTCGAAAAACATCTTCTTATCAGACTTTTGAAGAGAAAAAATGCAAAGATATATGACTAATAAACCACTGGACGAATTCACCCCTGCGCATATACAAACCCCTTTCACACCAGTTTTACTCTATACATATTCCCTCGAACCCACTTGCCAAACCATTTCAGTTGCGACTCTTCCGAGTCGCCGCTTCGCGAACAACGTCGTCCGAAAACGGACGATTCTTCACCAATACGTCACTGCGAGTTCACCCTCGATAATTTGTTCTTCATCGGCTTCGACCGATGAAGCACTGTGTTTGTTAGTATAGTGGTTAGTATCCCACGCTGTCACCGTGGAGACCCGGGTTCAATTCCCGGACAGACAGAAATTTCATTTCTTTTTGTCGACCCAGCCTCTTCCTCGACATTTTATTCGATGATCATGTAGAGGACATCGTGACGATTCCAACGAACCATTGTACGTCTCAATCGGCGCTCGGACGGCGATGTATTTATTATGGACGTGGTGCTCTCGGAATGGGTGATTTGCTTTTGTTTTCCCGGCTCCAGTCACCTCGGAATTTTATCGTAAAACGCACATTCTCGGAAGCCTCGAACACAACGACGCGCACGACGCGGACACAAAACCGTCCTCTTCCAACGCGATGGCCGGTAAGAAAGCTCGCGCGCGTGAGAAAAACAGCGGGCGACGCGATGCTAACGCGATGCTAACGCGATGCTAACGCCGCTCATCAGGGCCACGAGATGGTAGTGCGGGCGCTGATAGAGGCGGGTGCGAACTTCAACAGGCGACGGATAACGGCGTGACGCCGCTGCTGTGCGCCGCTCAAAACGGCCACGAGGCGATAGTGCGGGCGCTGATCGAGGCGAGTGCGGACGTTAACGAGCCGCGGGATAACGGCGCGACGCCGCTGTACACCGCCGCTCAACAGGGCCACGAGGCGATAGTGCGGGCGCTGATCGAGGCGGGCGCGGACATCAACAAGGCAAAGGATAAAGGCGTGACGCCGCTGATCGTCGCCGCCTTTCTTGACCACGAGGTGGTAGTGCGGGCGCTGATCGAAGCCGGCGCGGACATCAACAAGGCAAGGGATGACGGCGGGACGCCGCTGTACATGACCGCTCAAGTGGGCAACGAGGCGGTAGTGCGGGCGCTGATCGAGTTGGGCGCGGACATCAACAAGACAACGGATAACGGCTCGACGCCGATGTACATCGCCGCTCAAAAGGGCCACACGGCGATTGTTCAGATTATCAGGGATGCCGTATTGGTCCCGATGCAGCATTTGTCTTTGTAAATACCAGATGCAACGATTTTACAGTAGGCGCACGCGAACGGCTGTGACTGGGACAATGAGACGTGCACGGAGGCGGTGGAGGGCGGGCATCTCGAGGCACTAAAGTGGTTACGCGCTAACGGCTGCTCGAGGGACGTAAGGACGTGCGAGTTTGCGGCGGCGGGCGCTCACTTCGAGGTGCTACGTTGGCTTCAAAAAGCCGGATGGCTTCGAGATTCAGGAGAGAGGGAGGATATATATTCAGGGGAGATAGAGGAGGTAGATTGAGAACACCGCGTGACGTCGCGAACCCGTTCGATATTGTTTTCACACGTCGTCCTCCTCTGCCACGTCAAACCGTAAACTCGAAATCTCGCCCTCGTACCCTCCCACCCCCTCCGTGTCCCCCCCCACATCCCACCAGCTCGGTTTCGGCGCGATGACATCGATGACCCCCCTTTTCCCTCGAACGGTGTCCGTGTCGTCCCCGTCGTCGCGCCGCGGCAAACGCAGCCGACCGGCGTGCAGGCGAACGCCGCCGCCGGGTTTCGTTTTTTTTGTCAGTGAAATTCTTTCCACCTCGCCCAAAGTCTCCTCGCCGTTTCCACCCGCCGCTTCGTCACCGCCGTACTTCACATCACCCACCAGAGGGACCCCTATATGTGCCATGTGCAGCCGTATCTGGTGCGTCCTTCCCGTTTTCAACGTGATGAACACGAACCTGTTGTGCGCAATCTTCCGGACAACCGTCTCTGCGCGTTTCACCTTGTTACTTTTGGTCGTCGTGGACGGCAAGTTTCTGCCGACGTCGCGCGCCGGATACACCCGCCACAACCCGTGTTTCGACCGACCGTGGCCGGTTTCGACGGTTCGCGGGAGGTCCGCGAGCCGTGGTGGTAGTGCGTTGGCCTTTACGTTCCCAGCACCACTTCGTTCACCACCACATATCTCCCCCACGTACGTCTTCCCGCACTTCCCGTCGCGAAACGCGTGGGCGTAAAACGTATTCGCCTCCTTGTTCGTAGCGAAGGCTAAACACCCGGACGTGTCCCTGTCTAGCCGGTGAAGCATGGTGATTTTTTGCGCGGTGGTGGAGGGTGACGACGCGTCGTCAGTTACTAACCTTGACTCAAAATCCACCACCACTCGTAACACGTCGTCCACGTACACCCCACTTGGTTTGCACACCACGACAAGCCCGCTGTGTTCCCGATCCTCGAAAAGAATCGGGCAATCCGCCATCGTCAACGCCGCGCCCTTAAGTTGTGCCCTTTTTGCCCGGGCGGATTCCTCAACATGGGCGGGTTCTCCTGGAAACGAAGGAGGCGAACAAGGCCGAGGCCATTCCTGGGAAACGTGGTCAGGAATCGCCTCCTCGTCGACGCCCGACATTGGGGACTGATTCGTGATTGAAAAAAGTTCACTTTTATACCCGAAAAAAAGGAAAAAGGGACGACGACGAGGTTACCCTTATGTAACTACAATCGTACGGTCTTTATTACTTCAAACACGAAATCAGTACCCACTAATCCTATACCCCGGCGCCGTTCTCTTGATTCCATCCGCGGCGGCAACGGCGGCGTGTGCGATCGAGACGTTGGGTTCGCGTTGCGCTAGCCGCCGCAGGGTTTGTTCCAAATCGGCGAACCGTTTCGTTTCGCGTCGCGCGCAATTCGCGGACCGCGCGCACGCCGCGATGACTTCAAGCGCGGTGCGTTGCGCTGAGGCGAACCCGCGCCTTGGCGAGACCGCGCCGTTACCGCTCCCTGCTCCTCCTCCTGAAGACCACGCGAATGCCAACGTCGTTTCGTTTTGAACACCACCGCCGCCCAAACCAAACCCGCCAGTTGCCTCCACGGCGCCGCAGTCCCCGAACCCGGGTTCGTTTCGCGAAAGCGCCGCCTCCGTGCCGATCGCGGCGACCGCGCGCGCGAGCGCGGAAGTACCTTTATCGGAAGTACCTTCCCCACCGTCCTCCCGGGAGGATTCTTCTTCTTCGGAAAACAACGTCGCGCTCGTTTCGTGCGGGAGCAGCGAACACAACAACCGCAGCGCCTCCGCCGCGAGAACCGGGACGTTTGGCCCGACGCACTCGTGGCGGCCGAGCGCGGCGCACAGCAGAAACGTGGAAACGCACGTAAGCAACGGCGCGATCACTACAAACGCGCTTTGCGCGAGCGCACCGCCCGCACCGTTGTCCCGCTCAAGAACCTCAGCCGCCCGTTGTAACAGCGCGCGCGCGATGCCAAGCGCGGGTTCCAGAAAAGGCTCCACTTGGTTTTCGTGCGTGTACGTCAACACCGCGCTCACCTTCTCCCCGCACCCTGATTGTAAAAAGAAAACTGTCAGTCTTGTGCTGGCTGAGGGAGGTAACCGTCCCTTCTGGTACAAGTATGGGCAAACAAACAGGGAGGCGTGTGTGGTGAGTGGGAAAGGCCCTTACCAAACTCGCACAGCGATTGAAACGAAACCGCCCTCGAGGTCGTCAGCGCAAGACACAAACGCACGTTGTGTACGTTGTTGTTGGTGTGTTCCAGGGAAAGAAACGTGAAGAACTTGGGCGCCAGACCTAATTGGCACACCACGGCGCACGATTCGGAGTCGCACTCCAGCGCGCCCCCCAACAGCTTCAGCGCGTACAGGGGAATGGGGTCCTCGTCCCCGAGCAACGCGGGCGTCGCGGGGAGCAGGGTTTGGCGAAGCAGTTGTAACAGCGCGCCTTTAGTGTCGTGCGGTAGGTCGCGCTGAAGCAGCATCGGGAGCAACACGTCGCAGGTTAGTTTCAGGGCCAGAAACCGGCCGTCCGCGGCGTCCGAATCAAGCGCCAGAGCGTTTCCGTCGTGCTTCACGAGCATCTTCGCGAGCACGGGGAGCAAGTGGTTCGTCGCCGCGTTTGAAGCGCCCGCGACGCACGAAGCGCGACGCGACAGCGTCTCCAGAAGCGCCAGGGCGTCGCGTCTGAACTTTGCGAACCCGGCGAAGGGAAACGGATCGTGGCTCGCCTCCAGGGCAATTTCAAGCAAATCCGCCACGTCCGTGACCGTACACTCGTCCGTCAAAACATCCCCACCGAGTGAAACGCACGCCATGACCCTCGAGGTGGCGGGGAAAAGGTGAAGCGCGCCGTCCGCGGCGTCGCCAACACCGGTGCCCGTTTCCCTAGAAGCGCCCGCCGCCGCGTTCGCGTTCCGCAGCGCTCGCCGGCGCCGCACTTCCTGAAGCGTCTCTTTGTGGATCGCAGGCACGCACTCGTGTATCACGTCTTGAAGCACCTTCAGCGCGCTTTGCAAATACGAATCCTTGTCCTTCACCAGGCGGTCGATCACGGTCGGAAGCGAGCCGGCTGAGCCGGACCCGGAACCCGACTCGGGTTCAGCGCAAACGCGGAGCAACCACCGCTTGTCTCGTCGAACAAGCGCCGCCAACGCCAACAACGCTTTGGCGCGCAACACCGCGGAACCGCGCTCCAGCAGCTGCGCCAGGGCGGGCAGGGGGGAGTGCGTGGTGGTGGCGGTTTTGGATGGCGTGGATCGATTCGTGGCACGACCGACACCAACACCGCCGCCGCCGCCGCCCGCGACGGGTTCGTCGTCCAGGGCGTTTTTCAAAGCCCTGCTTCCCAAAAACCCGGCGCCCCGCGCTAACACGTTCAGCATCGCTTGCTGCACTTTCGGCGAAGGGTCTTTCAGCCCCGTCACGATGAGCCCGGTACCAAACTTCTCCATCAAAAGCTTGGTGGTTTCGGGTGACACCCGGGAGGCTCGCGACAGCGTACTCGCCGCGGTTCCCCGCAGCTGCTCGGACTGCGCGGACGTCACGATCCCAACCACCGCGTGCGTCGTGTCGTCGCCGCAAAACTTTGGCGTTTAAAAAAAGTGTCAGTAGTCTATGGTCAAACAGGGAGGCGGGATTTGGGAAATGCAACACGTACCTTCGCGCTCCACTCGCCGCCGTGCGAAACGATGTTCTCCACGGTTTTCACCGCGTAGTGCTGCGCGATTTCGTCCTCCCCGGCTCTTAGGGTGCGAAGCAGCGTACCAACGGTGCTGGCGGGAATGCGCCACGCATCCGCGGCCGCGGCGGCGGCAACCGCGGCGCGCGTTGCGTCGTCGTCGTCTTTCGTGTTTTTTGCGGGCGCGGATGTTTTCTTTTTCGCCCCGCGGTTCGCCGCCGCGCACGCCGCTTCGTGCTGCTGCGTGGCGATGTAAAACAGCAGCTCCCCTAGCGTCGCGGCCGCGCGTCTTCGCACTTTGTCGTTCTTGTCCCGCAAGCACTCCGTCAGCACGGACACGATCCCGCTGCTGGCGAGCTCGGGGGTTATGTACGTGGCGTGCCTTAGCAGCAGCCCCATGACCGAGGTTAAACGCACGCGCAGCGCGGGCGCCTTGGATGCCCTCAGCATGCGCACGAACAAAGTCATCAGCGAGCTGTTGATAAGCACGTTCGCGGAGGCGGTGTCGCAACACAGGGTTTCGAAATACGAAAGGGTGTTGACTTTTTCGTTGATCGGGGAGGAGTGCGCTACTGATCGGTACACCTTGGTCAGGAAAAGTTCCAAATCCGTTTGCGTAGCGGCAAGCATTTGCGTCGCGGTGAGCGCCGCGAAGGGCAGCGCGTTTTCGTCCCACACGGGGGGGGGGGTTATTTCTATTCGCCGGTTCAGCACGATTGGCTTGACTTGCGAATCACTGGGGTGGTCCAGCAACACCGAGATCCGGTGGTCCAGTTCGTGTTCAACAGCGTCCTTTTCAGGACGGGCGGGGGGCGAACGCTGTTTGGAGTTCGGCGACGGCGACGCCGCGTCGGCGCCGCGAGCCGCGGAGAACGGCGCGCCATCCGTCGTCGCGCCGCCGTCCGTTTGGCGATCATCGACTTCACGACTCGCAGCGGCAGCTTCGCGTTCCTCCGCCGCCGCAGCCTGCCGCTCTCCCTCCGCCGCCGCCGCGGCGACATCCGGCCCGGGATCCGACACGATATCGGTCAGCTCGCGTTCGCCGAGCTTTTGTTCGGAAAACAGGGCGGATTTTTCAAACACGTTTTTGGACCGGGAAACGGGCGAATCGCCGTCTTCCGCGCCGCCGCCCGAAAGAAACCGCGCGCCTTCGTGTTCGTCTTTTCCCCCCGTCACGCCACCACCGTCCGTCTCCTCCTCCGCAACACAAAAAACACCCTCCGAGAAGTTAAGCTCGGCGTCCGCATCCGCCAAAGACACGTCCCCGGCGGCGGTGCACGAGGACTTGGCTTTCCACCACGGCGACGGATTGTTTTCAACCGAGTCGCCGGCGCCGGTTACCTTTTCGGGAGACAAGATCTCGGAAACGGCTCGGTCGCGTCCGTTTTCCACGAAACACCCGCGCCCCCCCGTGTCCGCGTACGAAGCCCCGCCCTCTTCCCTCTCCAAGTTTGCGCGAGCGGCGAGGGACAGACGCACGACCTCGGCGGATTTGGACCCAGAGGCGCGAACCAGTTTCGGAAACGTTTTCGCGCGCGGTTCGCGTCGCGCCGCGGCCTCCGTTTCGGACTTTTCGCGTGTCGGCGAGCGCGGGGCGATTGGGTTTTCACAGTGTTCCCGGTCCACGGATACGTTGCCGACCGTCCGTTTTTGTGTCACCCCGAACCGCTCCGCGTCGTCGCCCAACTCCGCGCGTACAGACGCGGCGACCGCGGCGTCGAACGCGTTTTGCGCGGGCAACGGTTTGCGCGGCGGGCTTTTCCAACGCGCGTTTTCGGTTTCTTTCGCGTTTGCGTTTTCCTTTTCCCCGTCCACCCAGAACGGGTGCATCAACAGCGTTTCCCAGTTCATGCGTCGCGAGGGGTCCTTGTTCAAAAGCCCTTGGACTAAATCGGCAAAGTTTTTTGTCACGTTCGGTTCGGCGTCGGTGCCGCCGACGCGTTCGTTGCCGTCCAAATTCTTGCCGTCGACCGCTCCCATTCCGTCGAACCCGCCCGGGTCGTCGTTAAGGATCATCTCCATCAAATCAGAAAGGGAGGACGACACGAACGGAGGCACCCCGAACGCGCACTCGTACAGAACACACCCGATCGCCCACAAATCGCTCGCGTACGAATGCACGCCGTGTTCGCCGAACAGCTCGGGCGCCATGTAGCACGGCGTGCCGACCAGTTTGCTTTTCTTTTTCGCCGGCGCGGAACCCGGACCATCGCCATTGGATTTAGTCGCCGCGGTTCCGTCATCACCCGCGCCTCCGAAAAAAACAACCTCGGACACCTTCTTCGCCAGCCCGAACCCGCACAGCTTGATCCGGCCGTCTTCGTCGATGAGCAGGTTGCTGGGTTTCAAATCGCAATGAAGCACGCCGGCTTCGTGCGCGACGCGCAACGCGGTCACCAGGTCCTTCCCGAAGGTTTTTATGGATGCCTCGGGTAGCCGGACGTCTTGTTTCAGCAAACCCAGCAAGTCCCCACCGACGCAGTACTCCAACACCAGCCAAAGGTGGTTCGCGGTTTCGTACCAGGCGTGAAACTTCAGAACGTACGCGCTGTTCGTCGCTCTCAACACCTGCACTTCCCTCAAAACCCGACTCCTTTGCGATTTATCGATGCTCTTTATGGCGTAGTACTGAATCGTCTTCTTCCGCCTCCCCTTGTACACCACGCTGTGCTTGCCTTTGCCGATGGCCTCGTAGATGTGGTACCGGTCCATCCCGCGCGTGTTTCTTTTTTTTGTCACCTAATGTTTTTGTTACCTATTGATTGCTACTGCTTCCCGCCTTTCCTCGTTTTCGCGGTGCCGAGCCTTCACGCCACGGGGACGTGCCCGAACGTCTCGATCGTCCGCGTGCTGAGGTTAAGCAAATCGAGGAACGCGGCCACTGCGGCGCGTAACAGCCGGGGCTCGGTGGCGAAGAACTCGCTGTGTTGAACGGGGGAGGGGTGGGTGGAGTTTGCGGTGAGTGTTAGATCGAAAAATAAGGGAACGGTCAACCGCGTGGCGCGGTCGGATCGCGAGTCGGTGTGTGTCAACACGAGGCTGGGATGTACGTACGCCACCAGGTCGGTACCCTCCACCTTCAAACGCTTCACCACCTTATCGGGCTGCAGCTCGTTATCCACCGCCAAGGTCGCGCGCACCGCCTCCGCGTCCGCTTCCGTCTCGTAGGGCACAGTGGTCGTGCTGTGGGAAGGCAGGGAGAGATGAGGTTAGTTTTTCGCGCGCGTGGTGCTTCCGCGAGACGTGCGCGCGCGTGTGCGTGAAACGGCGGCGAGAAGTCGTGGAAAGCGCACGCACAAGGTGTATGGTTTGCCTTCCATTAAACGCGTCGGATCGGGTCGGCTGTGAACAGCCGGAGCGTCGTGGCGCGAGAGCGATTTGAAAACGCACGAAGAGGGTGCCTTCGGCATAGAAGACGCCAGAAAAAATCTGGCAGTCTGGAAAACACGAACGATAAAGCAACGACCACGCCTAGCTTTGCGCAGAAGCGAGTGCACGCGGGGCGTCGTGGCGCGCGAACGATGGGAATGAAGCGATGCTCGGACGGAAAGGAGAAGTCCCACTGCGGGGAGTGTAACCCGTGTCCTCACGGCAAGGTGAAAAAGAGCTGCGTGAAGTGCAAGGGCTGCCCTCACGGCAGGCTGAAAAGCAGTTGCGTGGACTGCACCCCCTGCCCTCACGGCAAGGTGAAAAGCAGCTGCGCGGACTGCAACCCGTGCCCCCACGGCAAGCTGAAAAGCAAGTGCGTGGACTGCAGCCCCTGCCCCCACGGCAATCTGAAACAGCACTGCGTGGTGTGCACCCCCTGCCCTCACGGCAAGCGGAAAGGCAACTGTGTGGAGTGCAACCCGTGCCCTCACGGTAAGCGGAAAGACAGCTGCGTGGTGTGCAACCCCTGCCCTCACGGCAAACTGAAACACAGCTGTGCGTTATGCAACCCCTGCCCTCACGGGAAGGTGAAAAACGACTGCGTGGCGTGCACCGGTTGCTCGCACGGGAAGTGGAAGAGAAGTTGCGCAGCGTGCAAAACGGCACGCGCCGCTCCGCCGAGTTCGAAGCGCATCAAACGCGAGCCCGAGATCAAACAAGAACCGTTCACCATCCGCGGCTATTTCGGCATCGGCGAGTAGGGTACACGCGGTACACGCGGAACCGGTAGGCGATGGTCAAAAGACACGGTGAGGTTGAAACACAAGTGTTGACAAAAAGTGTTTCTTGGTAGTACAAGGGAAAAAACCCCTAAAAAGTCTCTGTCTGTTCTCTTGTCACTCTCATTCATCCTCGCTCATCGTGGGCGGCGCCCCCTTTTCTTGTTCGTCCACGCTCCCTCCCTCCATGAGCATCTCCTCCGTGACTTCGATCACGCGGATCACCGCGCACCGCCGTTCCACGTTGTACATCGCAACCACCTTGTCCCCTGGTTTGCACAGCCCTTGCCGCCTCGCGAACCGCACCGCGGCCATGATGCACTTCTTCGCCGCCACCGGGGCGTCGCTCTCGCTCGCCGGGTTGTTGACGTCGTCGAACGCGTTTTCGTGCTTCTCCACGCCTCCTTCCGGGGTTATGACCGTGGGTATTAAACCTCTTGTTAACATGAGCTGCCGCGCCGTGGTGTGCCCCCTGAGTTCCGTCTCCGCGTACCCGATGGACTTGCGCTCGCTTCGTGGGACTGAGATAAATGAAAGAAAGTGTCAGTCTTGTATTGGCAAACAGTCGTTGGATTTGGGAAATAAAATACGTACCCACACCCACCACGATCGGCACCGCCGGGCGGTACTTCGCCACCATCCTGAGATGAAAAAGAAAGTGTCAGTCTGGTATGGGCAATCAGGGAGGCGGTGTGTGGTGAGTGGGAAATACGTACCGCGCGGCTTCGCCTTTCGCCGCCAACACCACGATGCACGCGGCTTTGGTTTTCGCCGCGGTCATCACCGTCGAGGACGCCAGCGCCTCGATCGTGCTGAGCGGCGCGTTCCCCACGCCGTTCAGGGTAAGGTTCAACATGGATTTCGAAAGCGCGTAGTTATCCACGCACTTCTCCGCTTCTTCGCAAATGCCCGCCATGATTTCCACGGCCTCCCGCGGGTACGCCCCGGCCGCGGTTTCCCCGGACAACATAACGCAATCCGTGCCGTCCAGCACCGCGTTCGCGACGTCCGTGGCTTCCGCCCTGGTGGGCCTCGGCGCGGCGATCATCGAGTCCAACATCTGCGTCGCCGTGATCACGGGTTTCCCAACCAAGTTCGCCTTACGGATCATCATCTTTTGCACCCAGAAGATTCTTTCCAGGGGAATCTCCATCCCCAGGTCGCCTCTGGCGACCATGATGCCGTCGCTCGCGGCGAGAATAGCGTCGTAGTTCACCAAACCCTCGTGGTTTTCGACCTTCGAAATGACCTTTATGCTGCCGCCGCCCGCTTTTGATAGGACGTCTTTGATTTTCGCCACGTCGCTCGCCTTACGCACGAAACTCGCGGCGACGAAATCCACGTCGTGTTTCACCCCAAACCCGACGATATCCTCGATATCTTTTTCAGTCATCGTGGGCAGATCAACTTTCACCCCAGGGAGGTTGCAGTTCTTCCGCTCGCCGAGTTTGGCGTCGTTCAAGCACTCGCACTGCACGGTGCCGTTCACCACGTCCGTGCTCAACACTTCCATCATCACGTTCCCGTCGCTCATCAAAATCTGGTCCCCCGTCTTGACGTCCTGGCTCGATGAAAAAAAAAGCGTCAGTCTCTCGTAATGTGTACGAGTAAACAGTCAGGGCAATAGTCCCTTCTGGTACGCGTATGGGCATTCAGGGAGGCGGAATATGGTGATTGGGAAATACGCACCCGCGCCAGGTGCTGGTACGAAATCGCCACGCGCTCGGACGTGCCTAAAACGCCGTAATCAGTCGTCAACTCAATCGTGCTGCCTCGTTTCAACGCAATCGCGTTGCCGTCAACAAGCGCGCCGGTTCGAATCTCAGGGCCTTTCGTATCGAGAAGCACCGCGCAGATCTTTCCGGTGTTGTCACTCGCGGTACGCAGGTTTTGCAAAATCTCGAGATGGTACTCGTGCGTGCCGTGCGAAAAGTTGAACCTCGCGACGGACATCCCAGACAACAGCAGTTTCTCCAAATCATCCACCGTGCGCGACGACGGACCTAGCGTGCATATGATGTGCGTCTTTTTAGGCGCGAGGTTGCACATGGGCGGGTCCATCACGGACGCCAGGTCCGACGTGAGCACGGTGGGCGTGCTGATGTCCATTGCGAAAACTTTCGCGTGCGCTTCGGGCATCTCGACGTCGCACAGGTCGAGCTCGGCGAGGGTTTTGGGGGGGGTCAAGGCCTGCGTGCGGAACGAGCCTCGCGCGCCCCCCGTGTTGCGAGCCGCCACGAGCCTGGAGGTTTGGGGGGTGGAAAACCCACCCGACAAAGCCGCGCGACGGTGAAGGTTGCTTGGCGCGATTGCGGGGACTCGGCGTGTCGCGTTCGCCCTCGCCGCGCGACTCGTGGCAGGCGCGATCGCGCCATGGCGGGCGACCAGTGCGTCGCAATACATGACGCGGCGTGGAGTGGGAACACGAGTGAAGAGAGGGCGGCGAACGGAGTCGTGCGCGCGCTTGGACTGCCTCTATGGATGGGCGGTGCCCGCTGAACTCCTCCTGACTGGAACTGACGGGGGTTTCGAAGGATCTTTTTCCGATTGCTTAAATTTTTCGTCACTTGAGAAACAGTCTTGAAAATCCGTAATTGGAGGGTTGGATGACTTTCTGGCACACCTGGGAACGCGCGAAAGGCGAGGGTTGGACGGGCCGCGCCAATCCACATGTTGTGATTCGGCCGACCAGAAAAGGTCTCGGAAGTGGGAACAATAAAAAGGCGATTACAGGCATCGACGTTTTTGATTCCGAGGATAGAAATGCAGGTCAAGGCAAGACGTGTAACTACCTCGTACGACGTAACTCGAGTTACACTACACCACACCGCTACGCCCGCCCGCCTAACCACAAAGGCTGCCGTGCTAAGTACGCCTTTTCCACCCTGAAAAGGCTCCACAGGAACCGCCGGGAAATTTCCAAAACAGAAAACGTCAACACCGACGCGGCGTTGTGCCGCAGGTGCGACGAGAGCTTGTACGTCCAGCTCAACCTTAGTAAAAAGTTCAGACTGATTGCGCAGTAGTACACGATTGGCGGGCCGTACAGTAACCGGGGGCGCAGGTACTTGTTGCCGGCTTTGTGGTGACTGGGTGGGCCGGCTATTTTTGTACCAGGCGAAGCGGGGCTGTTGGAGGGTTTGTTTTTCTCCGAGTTTTTCGCAGAGGAGGTTCCAAAAAAGCCTTGAAAAACAGCGCCAAACACCCCCAACTCCCAGTCGTGCGCCACGTCCCAGTAAAAGCTGAGGGCGGTGTTGCAAACGGCGCAGGTGATCCACAGCGGCCGTATAAGGGAAGTCCAGCAAGACACACTGACAACGTACTTCAAGTGCGACAAAAAAATCACCGGGAAGACGGAGAAGTACTTCGCCGCGTTGGCCGTGGCCGTTTGTTTCGCCTTTTGCTTTTCAAGCGCACTTTTTCCCGAAACATCCGTCCCGACCAGAAACCCGCCGTCCGCGCGCTGCCTTAAACACTGCGCGAGCCGCACGACCGAGGGCAGCGCGAGCATGAACGGGACGTGCCAGCTGTGCGAGCCGCATGTCCCGAACTTCGGGTCTCTTTTTGGGGAAAACATGAGGTGCGGGCCCGCCAACAGCGCGCAGGTCGAGCGCTCCAGGTCGCTCACCGACTTGGCGAGGGAACACAAAACGTCGGCGAGGAAAAAATCGCCAAAGCGCACCGGTTTGTTTCGCCAGCTCGTGAGACATCTCCACATTGTTTGTTTAAAGAAACCGCACGTGTGTGGGTAAACCCCAGTGGCAACCGGCATCAGCAGCACCAGAAGCGGGGTTACGTAAACAAAAGCAGCGCTTAGGTGCGCTTTCCAAAGGTTGTGGTTGGTGGTTTCCAACGCAACCTGATTGTTTCCAAACGAATCGCCCGCGGATGCGGCGCCGTTCGCGAACCGCAAAAACGCGGTTAACGAGGTTAGATACCCAACCCCAGACCAAGTACATATTGCGAACACCTGCATGTCCGTGAGGTGCGCTTTCACTTCACTGAGGTGCCACACCACGAGCGGGTGCGGGTTCAGTTTCATCAATTTCCAAATCCAAACATTCACCCCCCACAGCCAAACCGCCGCGAGCGCGATGGCGGGCGCTTGGTAGTACAAATGCGCCAGCGCTTTCGTCGTGGCGTCCGCGTTTCGGTAGGACACGTGTACCGCTCTTAGTAAGGCTAACGTGAGCATCACCAACACCACTCTGCGTAGGTCGCGGCGTGTCGCGTGCGGTTGTTTCTGGTCGTGCGAGGGAAACGATGGCTGATGCCGTTTTCCCGAAAGATGCGCGAACAGCGCGTCGTCCCTCGCGTCGTCTTCATGCCCCTCCCGGCGTGGGTTCATTTTGTCCTTCTAACTAACGTAAGCTACGGCCCCTTCTCGTTCTTTGTGCTATCTACGCGGACGGGTCCTTTACCGGGGGTTTCTTGTCCCCACCGGGAAGCTTGGTCTGCTCGCCAGGCTTGACATCCGCCGCGGCTTCCTCCATCCACACCCGCATTTGCTTCATGTTCCTTCGTAACACGGAGGTCGAACTCCGCACGTCGTGCCGCATCAAACTCGCAACCACCGCCACCGCCGCCGCGGTCATCACGAAGTTGGTAATAGCCATGGGTGGGTACGAACCGGGGGGGGGGTCGTCGTCGTATCAAGGGGCTCGTGGCAAGGGGCAAGGGCCGAAGTGAAATGAAAGATCACGACGTTGAAGAAGCGCGTGAAGAAAAGTCTCGGCTCACGAAAATTAAAAATAAATTACAGTTTGAGTTTCTGCGTCTGCCTCGCGCGCTGCTCCTCCTTCTCCGCCGAGTTCCCAAACTTCCCGTTGCTCACGGCTTGTCTTGTTTTCGGCGCCACCGGGTCCAAACACACCTCGAGTTGTACGGACACGAGCCTGACGAACGACCTAATTTTCCCCGCGCTTCGCCAAACGAACGCGGGCGCGCCGACCACGGCCGCGCCCGCCGCGCTCGTGCCTTTCACGACCAAGCCGCCGCACGCGAGACCGGCTTGAACGCCCGCCTCGGCGCCGTGAATGAACCCATACACCGTTGTTTTCGCCGCCGCGGCGCCGACGAGGGCGCCTATTTTGGCACCAGTCACCGCAGCAGCGGCACCGGCGCTGGTCACCGTGCGTGATGGCAACTCTGATCGAGTAAACAGTCGGGACTTTACGAGTCCGGCGCCTCCGGGGCTTTTTTTTGAAACCTTTTTCGAAACCCTCGCGGCGGCGCCCTTCCCCGCCACGGCGGCGGCGGTTCTGGTGGCCGCCATCGCCCTGCCCGCGCCTACCCCGAGCCGGTGCGTGACCGTCCCGAGCTTGTGCGTAACCTTCATCAAGCCAGGCACCAAGGACACTACAGGCATGGCGTCCCTTAGTTTTTCCAACGGCGGGAACACTTTTGACACCAGGTTTAGTACGACGCGCAACGCGAACCGCACCGCGGCGGTGGCGGCTAGCAAACCGGCCACCCACACAAAACCACCCGCGAACTGCATGATTTCGGTTGCGAAGAAAGAAAAAGCCATGCCTAAACACAACCCGCGCGTGATAACTGGCGCGGCGGTTTCAAATACCTCAACCACCGCCGCGGTTACGCAGACGCACGCGGAGAGTCGCTGGTACCGGGTAAGGAAGACGTTGAACGCGTTTGTCGTCGCGTCAACCCCCCTTACGGCGTACCGCCACGTGAACGGGATGCACACGAAGTTCAACGCGCTTTCGCCTGCCCCGGTCAGGACGGTGAGCATCCTGACCGCGACTACGGCGCTTCCCAAGGCGACACCCACGTTCGCGGCGAAGTACGCCACCGCGGAAAGCACGTCCAGCGCGGCGGCGTAGAAGTCGACGTGCTGCGCGACGCCGCCTATTTTCGAAACCCCGGTCGCCGCGTACACCGCTTTGTTGAAGTTTGTCACGGTCGCCGGCATCGTCGCGACCTCCCAGCCCGCGCCGAGGCACGCGCCACACAGGATGGAGACGTTGCGCACGAACCGGTCGGAAAACCAGAGTCCTGCGGATTTTTTTGCACTCTTTGCATCCGCCAAAACAGTCTGCTTCGAATCAGCTTTGGCTTGTTTTTTGGAACGCTTCGGTGGTACGTCGGCACCGGTTGCTGAGATGACGTTCCCGTCGAAATCCGCACGCACACGCCCGTAGCCCTCGGAAACGAGTTGCTCGTCTATCTCCGCGTCGCGCGCTTTCGTGGACCACGCCGACTTCGCGGTGTAGTGGGTCTGGTCCACGGACCCCGACTTTTTCTGTTCGCCAACCGCCATCACGCGTTTGGCGAACGTCTCAGGGTCCACCTCGGTTTCGGCGGCTGGGAGGTCGTCGTCCGGGGTGCCGGACATCGGGACGTCGCGGACGGCCATGACCACACCGCGCGAGTCAGTGACGCGCGAGCGCGGCGCCGGAAGCGAGTGACGAAGGGCAACGGTACGGATGTGGTTTTTCTAGTGTTTCTACACAAAAGCAACATTTACCTGACTGTTTGCTCGTACCATGGTACGGATGAAATCTTCGCGAGTAGGACGTTTTTCATTTTTGACTGGAGGCGTTTCACAAGTAAAGCTAATAATCTACACCCATCCCCCGTCCTCCATCGTGGTGTGGTCGTGGTGAAACCCTGGCCCACCCCCCCCCCGTGTGCCTTGCCCCAAACCCAAGCTGCCCTCCAGCGATTTCGAAATGGACTTCGTAAACAGCCCGTGCATTTCCCACGCCTCGTCCCAGGTTTTCGGTGGATGCCTGCGATTGGGAACGAAAAGGGTCAGTCGCGAGTCTTGTATGGGCAAACAGTGTCACGGATTTGGGAAAGCCCCGTCCGGCCGTACCTGGCGCTTTGCAGCAAAAGCTCGGCGCCAAACTCGGCCCACCACGCTAAACTGGCCATCGTAAACGCCAGACTGGTTACCCCCACGACGGCTGTTACGAACACGCACACCGGGTCACCGGCCCGGAGCTTCTCAAGGAACTCGCGGAACACGGTTCGACACCGAATGATACTCACCAGAAACGGGTGCGCGTTTAAACGGAAGATGTGCACCGGCCAAAACGTGAACAACCCGACGTCTTACGAGAATAAAAGAAAGTGTCAGTCTTTCGTGATGTGAGTGAGTAATTACGGGCAGACAATGGGCAAAACAGGGAGGCCGGGATTTGGGAAAGCCGTGACATACGTACAGTAGAAAAAAAGGTGCCGCAGGTACTGCCTCTTTTGGGACGTGCTCATGGTGTCCCAGCGGTAGTACCGACCTAGCAGCCCGCCGTGCGCAAACTCCGGTCTGCCTTCCACGGACGACGAAAGCGCGCCGAACTTTACGTCGTTTTTCGCCAACCGCCGGCACTGGCGACAGGAACACCGGCCTCCCGGAAAACACGCCGGGAGCTTGTGCCCCGCGAACCGGATTAAAAGCTTTTCGAACCCGGTGTCGTCGCCGCGGTAAATCCTGACGCGGTTGCGTGTGCTTTTCGACGTGGCTTCCAACAACGTGGTCAGGAACCGCTTCACCAGCCACCACACGTTCACCACGTGGACCTCCGCGGCGAGCTCGGGGTAGTTGCTATCCAGGGCCACGAGCGTCGCGGCCACGAGGGACGCGGGGAACGTCCCGGGGGTGATGCCCCTGCAGTCCACCAGCGCCACCAGGCGGCCGGTTAGCCTGCCCGGGTTGTCGCTACTCTTACCAGCGATGCCAAGCTTCACCCACTGCATCTCGACGTGCGAAATAATCGCGCCGATTACGGCGTCGTACCCGAACTCGTTGCTTATTCGGTGCACCTGAGAGATAAAAGCCGAAAGGGTCAGTCTCTCGTAATGTTCGTAACTTGTATGAACAAACAGTGCACTTGTGATGTATGTAGTGCACTTCCTTTTCATGAGTGTAGTCAAAGAGGGGCTTTGATCAGGGAGGCGGAACGTGGTGATTGGGAAATATGCACCTCGGACAAGCGCAACACGAGGTGCACGCCCCCCGTGTACGCCACCCTCGCGCCGTGCACGAAAACCACGTCCTCGAATTGCTTGAGCTGCGCCCTGGTGAGAAAGTCCGTGTCGTCTCTCCACTTCACGGATCGAACCAACGCGCGCGCGGCTTTCTTAGGGTCGCCGCCGTACTGAAGCAGAAACGCGCATCTCTGTGCTTCCGTGAAAGGCGCCTGAACACCTGCGCACATTCCGTGCGCATTCGACGTACTCGCCGAACTCGAGTTACCACCACCACGACCTCGATCCTTCTCAAGCACCTTCGCCAGTGCAACCTGCGTCTCAACCGAAGGACACCGCAGCTCCGCCCCGAACTCCCTGCCGGTCAAAACGCCGAAAACACTGTGCGGCGTCCACACCAAAGTGGCGTGCGCTACTGACCTCCCCACGTGCCCTACCCTGGTCGCGACGTTTCCGCCGAACCGAGCGAGGAACCCGATCGGGCCGTTACCCACGGAAGCCACCACCGCGCGAGGGAGGGAATTTCTCTTTTCGAAAACCGGCTCCAAACGAGGAGATGAACGAGGAGAACCTCGCCCGCCGCTTTTATTTCTGCGTCGCCGGTCAAAGTCGCCAAAGCCGGCACCGCTGCTTTTCGCGACATGCCTCGATCCCACCGCACCGCCGTTTAAACGCGCATCCACCGACCCACCCCCGGTACCGGTAACGCTCCCATCGTCCCCAGTCGTGGAATCCGTTTCGTTCGAGTTCCGTTCGTCGTCGGAGACCCGGTCATCATTCGCGTCGCGGTCAGTCTCGTCCGATCTTATCTCATCCGTCCCGGCCCGGCCGTACGTCGTCAGCGTGTTTTCCGCCGCCCGCATCGCGGTGAGGGTTTCGGAAGGAAGCGTTCCTTCCAGCACCTCCCAGGCTTCGTTTATTGCGAGCCGGTACGAATTCACCTCCAAGCGCATTTTGTTGCGCAGCAGGTGCTTGCCCCAGATCGGCCACTTGCGCTGCAGCGTTCGTCGGATTTTGGGAATGCGCGCCAGACGAACCACGATCTTGCTGCCCGCCTTGACGAACGCGCGGTGCGGCGCCACCGCGCCCGCGAAGAGCAAACCCCAGCCCGCGAGCCTCGAGAACGGTGCGGGTGACACCAGCGCGCGTGCCACCGTTCTCGCTTCCTCGGGTAACACCGAGGCGTGAGACGCCCACGCCACGAGCGCGGCGACCAGCGGGCCTCGTCGTCGCCGCGCGCGTCGCAGCCAAATAACGCGCACCGCGAGTCCGGTGAACAACGCCAGGGCGTGCGTGGTGCTTCCGAACTGCTCCGCCAGGAACTGAATGGTAACAAGCGTCGCACCTTGCACCGCCCTGGAGCGTTCCCGTCTCCGACGAGCCTGCAGTTCCCACTCGCTCGTGGACACGAACGAGGAAACGAATCTGGTGGTGTTCTCGTTCTGCGCCACGTCTCGAAGTACCGACTCGGGAAACTCCTCAGAATCCACCGGAACCGGAGGCGCACGCAACGAAAGTGCCTGCACCGCCACCGGCGGTGGCCCGGGGGTACGGGCCACCCGCGGCGTGCTCATCGCGGGGTCCAATGAGAAAGCACGGGAGTCGTCAAGGCGTTATTGATAGACTGAGTGCTGCGCTGGTCAAATGAACGGTCTGAAATAAATTTATAAATTAGAAGCCATCACGCCCTCCGCATCCGCGTTGCTGTACGTCACCACCGTGCCGTCCCGTCCGAACCCCGCGGGGAGGTTTTGGAGGCCCATGCCTCGGTACGTACCGCCAAGGTGCATGCGACACAAACCGTACAAGTGGTCCATGTGCGACCCTTTCGCGATGTGCTGCGATTCGAACGCGTCGTTTCGGTCGCGCCACTCCGCTTTCGCGATTTCCGATTCCTGCACCGCGATGGCGTGGTGCGTTTTGCCATCCGCGATGCGAAGCGACACCAGGAAGAACATATCGCTCTTCCCGAAAGGAGCATTATGGCCGTGCCGAATACCTAAAATTGAGTGAAACTCACACTTGACACCGGTCTCCTCGAAAACCTCCCTCACCGCCGCGTCTGGGGAGTTAAAAAGCACGCGGGAACGGTCAGTAACGAGGTAATGAGGTGCAGGTGTTGTAAAAAAGAGTACTAAGGGAGTGCGGGTAGGAGGTCATACTCAGTAACAGTTACCAGTACACCGTACATGTTACGACAGGCAAACAGTCTTACGATACGGGAAAACGTACCCGGAACGTCCTCGCCCTGTTCCACCAGCCCGGTTGGGAGTTTCCAAAAGTCAGGGCGGCTGGCGCTCGCGGCGGGCCCGCGTTTTTCCTGGACAAGCAACACCTTGCCGTCCCCATTCACCACGAAAGCACCAATGCCTACCTGGTGCGATGCGTTCGGGGGTAGGCCATTAAGTTCATTTTCACTGAGCCAATGCGTCACCATCACGTGCGTCTTTTCGGCGTGGTGAAACGTGAACCCGCATTGCTGCACGGCGGGGCCGATCAGATGCGCGCTCCCTGTCGGAATCTCAAGCCACACCCCCCGGATGCCGTTTGCTTTCCAGGTCGTCAACGAGTGGGTCAGTTTTTCAACGAACAACACCTCTGCTGCGGTGTCAAACTTTTCAAGACACAACGGGTCGACAATAACGCCGCCGTACCGGTCCAGGGAATGAAGCAACGTCGTGTCCATCGTGTCAGGTCGTGATTCGGCCTCGGTGCAGATGGAACTCGTTTCCGTCGCTCCTGACTGCTCCACGGCGTGGGGGATCAACGTTGAGCGCGCGCGTTTTGTGTTAGTATGCTTTCCAGCTCGCCACGGCAAACGAGTGGTGGAAAATCGGAAGGCGGCGCTCGTCGACGCGCGTCCGCGTGGTGAAGAAGCGACCCTTGAAACAATCGACGTGGCGTGTGGGACGCGTCGGTGGACGATCAATGAGGCGTGTGATACGACACTTTGGTGGGAAACTCTTCGCAGAGCACAGGATTGGGCGCGATACAGAAGACGAGATGCGAATGTAGCCGTGGTCACACAGGCCATCGCTCAACGCCGCGGCGCGGTGTGGCGGGCGTGAGGTGCCGTCCCGCAAAACGAGGTGCCTGCATGTTGGGACACAGGGGTTTAGCACGTGCCACTCTGTTTGAAAAACGTTTGCAGCTGGCATCTCCTTCGTCTAGCAACACTTCGACAGGACGCCGCGCCACAGACGACGCTCGTTCCGCACTCGACATCGTCACCACCATGGGGGACATGGATCTCTCCACCGGGTCCACCATGCAGCTGTACCACGGAGACGTCGGGTTACAGCCCGTGCTCCAGATCGCAGGTGCGTGTTGGCGATACTCAATTCTCTGTTTCCCGAAGCGCGCGTCGCTGCGCCGAGATGGCGCGCGTGTGGTGACATTCCTCGTGCGCGAACCACCGTCCCGCGCCCGCCTCCCAATTCATTAATGTCCCTTTCCCAGATTCGCTGACCCCCACCCCTGATACCTCCCCCACCCCAGACCTTCGCCCGCTGAACAACAACAACGAAGGCGCGGAGAAGCGCTACCGCGTCATGCTTTCCGACGGCGTGCACTACGTCACCGCCATGCTCACCAGCACGCTGAACAAGTTCGTGGCGGACGACAGCGTGAAGAAGTTCAGCGTGATTCGCTTGAAAGACTACTTCCAGAACGACGTGAACGGACGGAAGTACGTGTGCCCCACACCAAAGCCGGGGCGCTCGCGAACGCGAATCTTGGCACCCCAAACGTTTCGGACCCCCCCAATCCGGGCACCCCAAATTTTCACGAGCCGGTGCGTCGCGCGAAGAAAAAAACGACCTCGCCGTACCAACCCTAACCCTTTCTTTCCACCTTTTCATCATCAGGATCATCATCATCCTCGACATGGAGCCCCTGTACTGCGCCACGGATGTCAAAGGCCAGCCCGTTTCCGTGGAGAGCGTGGCGAACAACGGCAACGGCAACGGAACGAGCGCGATTGGTAACTCCAACAACCCCAACATGGGCGGCGGCGGCCAGCAAGCGGCGCCGGCGTACGGCGCGGGGGGAGGGTACGGCGGAGGTCAACAGCAGCAGCAACACGGCGGCGGGTACGGCCAGCAACAGCAACAACAAGGAGGCGGGTACGGCCAGCAACAGCAACAACAAGGAGGCGGGTACAACCAGCCCGCGCCGAACGCGTACGGCCACCAGCCTCCCGACTCGGCGCCGTCCTACGGCAAGCCCTCTTCTGGCGGTGGCGGTGGCGCCACGGCCAGGAACGAAGCCCCGAACCGCATCTCCCCGATAAGCACCCTGAACCCGTACCAGAACCGGTGGACGATCCGGGCGAGGGTGACGAACCAACCCACACTGCGCACGTACCACAACGCCAAGGGCGACGGCAAGGTTCTGAACGTGGATTTGCTCGACGCGGAGGGCGGCGAGATCAAAGCGGTTTGTTTCGGGGACACCGCCGAGCTGTACGCGGAGCAGTTCGTTGCTGGCAAGGTGTACGACGTCTCCAAGGCACAGCTGCAGCAAGTTCGGAACCGGCAGTATTCGAACCACGAGTTTGAAATCCGCCTCGACCACGGGTCGCTGGTGGAGGAGTGTCACGACACAAAAGCGGTTTCGCAGATCAAAAAAATCAACTACCAGTTCAAAAAAATCGGCGACCTGGAAACCGTGGTTGCGGGCGCCATGGTGGACGTCGTCGCGGTGGTGCACTCCGTGGGGGACTTGGCCATAATCATGAAACGCGACGGGGGGGAGACCTCTAAAAGAAGTATTTTCCTCCGCGACGACAGCGGCGCCTCAATCGAGCTCACCATGTGGGCACCTACGAGCGTGGATATCGGTGGCAAGCTCGAGACGCTCGTGGCGAACGGCCAGCACCCGGTGCTTGCGCTTAAAAACGGCCGAGTCGGCGAGTTCCAGGGCAAGAACCTCGGCACCGTGAACTCGTCGCACGTGGACATCGACCCCGACCTTTCGGAAGGCGCGAAGCTGCGGATGTGGTACGACAACGAAGGCGGCGCCACGGCGGAGGTGAAGAGCTTTTCCGGCGGCGGCGGCGGCCGCGGCGACCGGTGCGTCACGCTCGCGCACTTGAAGGATGAAATCGCATCTCACGGCGCCACGCCCGCGTTCTGGGTGCAGTGCCGGTGTCACGTGACGTACCTGAAAGTCAACGAGGAGGGCCCTTTTTACCCCGCGTGCCCGCTTAAAAACGGCGAGCGCATGTGTCAGAAGAAGCTCCGGTACGACGACGCGACTGGTGCGTGGGCGTGCGCGCGGCACGAAGGGGAGGTCGTTGCGAACTGCGAGTGGCGGTACGTCATCAACGCCACGGTTGCGGACCACACCGGCCAGCACTGGGTCAGCGCGTTCGGGGACGCCGGGGACGTGTTGATGGGCATGCCCGCTAACCGGTTGAAGGAACTGCGGGACGCGGATTACAAGGCGTACGAACAAGCCCTTTTCGACGCCAACTTCGCGTGCTTCATGATGAAGTTCAAAGTCGCAGAGGACACGTACAACGACGAAACGCGGGTGAAGGTGAGCATCGCGAAAATAGACCCGGTGCCGTACGCCGCGGAGAGTAAGCGGATGCTGGCGCAAATCAAAAAGCTCGCGGTTGGCGAGACGGTGGACGAACCGAGGCCGGCGCCAAGGAGCGCGAGCTTCGGCAACGGCGGCGCGTACGGCGCGAACGCCGGCCCCGCGTACGGCGCACCTGCGGGAGGCGGGTTCGACGGCGACACAGGAGGGGGAGCCGCTGGGGGGTGGAACCAGGCGGGCGGCGGCGGCGGCGCGAAGTCGGGCGCATGCTACAAGTGCGGTGAGGACGGACATTGGGGCCGCGATTGCCCGAAAGGCGGCGGCGGTGGCGGTGGCGGCGGCGGCGGTGGCGGTGGCGGCGGTGCCACGTCCGGCGCGCCGTGCTTCAAGTGCAACCAAACAGGCCACTGGGCGAGGGACTGCCCTAACGCAGGCGGTGGCGGCGGAGGCGGCGGTGGTGGCGGTGGAGGTAACTACGGCGGCGGCGGTGGGAGCTACGGCGGCGGCGGTGGAAATTACGGCGGCGGCGGCGGTGGAAACTACGGCGGCGGTGGAGGTGGGGGTGGGTGGTGATTTGTCTAGACGAGCGAGACGCGAGCGACTTTCTTTTGTGATGCTGAGAACCAGCATATTGACTCTCCATGAGAAACAGTGACTACTCTACGACTGGTCATCAAAGACCCTACAGGCACCAGCTTTAACAAAAGTTCTCGTAGTGCTGCCATTTCACCGTTTGTGTTTTGGGATAAGAAGGGATGCCGACCCTTCGGGATCTCATTCGCCGCGCCACGAAGGCGCCGAGAAGTCGTGCTCCCTCGCGTCGGGGTTGTGCTCGATTTGATCCACAACTTGAATTAGTTTTCATCTCGCGATACGCGACATGGCCGTGCCCTTCGTTGGATCCCTCGCGTCCTCGCGGACCGCGGTTTCGCGCCAGGCTTTGAACTGCAGTACCACGGGCCGGGTCACAGGGCCCGTGCGTGTTGCGCTCCGCGCGCGCGCTTCAAACGCCGCGGCGAACCACAGCCCCGCGGTGTTCACCGGTGCGCTGACTGCAGCCGCGCTGACGTGCGTCTCCGTCTCGCCCGCGACCTCGCGCCACAGGCGTTCCGTCGTCGCACGCGCATCCGGGGAAAGCACGCGCATCGCGGACTCGGTGTTCAACGTCAGCACGGAGAAGCTTCCCGGCGGTGACAAGCTTACGAACGAAGGCATCTTGGGTTTCTTCATCGCCGGGTTCTTCGCGGTGTGGCTCGGAGGCACCGCGGTGAAAACCTTCGCGGTCATGATCGGCTTCTTCTTCACCGCGGCGAAGTACTTCGCAATGGGAATCGCGCTGGTGCTGATTGGGATCGCGGCGAGCTAAATTGTATTTGAGATGGTTTCGCGATGTTTTTTGGGAGTGAACGTGTTGCGCGCTGATGAGCTGCTATATACATCATGCATGATACAGAGTGTCCGCTGTGCACATCATTCATGATACGCAGTGTCCGCTGTATACTACATCATTCATGATACGCAGTGTGCAAAGTGATGGACACAAAGAGACTATCGCCAGAACTTTTGAAATACTTTTGATTCTGTTAAAACAACCTCAGTCGTCTGCGTCGCCGTCGTCGCTCGCCCGTCGGTGCTATCGCCCCCGCGCCTCCCGCGATTTCCCCGGCTTGAACGGGCCGTTTTCCCCAAAAGGTATCGATGCCCCACCATGGTGGAGGTTGTTCGGAAGATACGCGTTCGGCCGGGAAGAGGCGTTTTCATTTTCGTTTTGGTACGGTTCGTTTTCGTCACCGTTTTCGTCTCGCTCGTTTTCTTTCTCCCGCCGTTCGCGCGCCGCGGCGTCCCACCTCGCGACCCGCATCCAATCCCGCGCTGCGTCTTCATCCGGGGGCAGGCCTTTTTGTGTGTTGTCAGTAGCGACCCTCAGCGCGCTTTGAATCTTTTCACAAATCTCACCGAAACCAACCGCGCTGGCTTTGAACATGGCGAGCTCGGCGGCGAGCGCTTCGGTTTCTCGTTGTTTGCGCCGCGCCGCGGACTGCGCGCCGACCACGGCACGCGCTAACTCCAAAGTTTCGTCTCTCGATCGTGCGGCGGTCAGTCGTGTGGCATTGGACAGTTCTGTGACGGTTTGTAACTCCAGTTCCTTGCTTTTCAGACTGACTTCCTTATCCTCAACTGCGGCTTCCAGCCGCAAAAGTTTCGTCAAAAGCAGTTGAGGCTCGTCCAAAACCTCGCCGCCCACGTCGCGGCGCCTGATTGTAAAATAAAAAGTGTCAGTCGTGTATGGGCAATCAGTCGGCGGAATGTGGTGGGTGGGAAATACTTACCTGCGCGGGTCGCTCGGGTCCTCCGCCCGAGTTTCCAAACTCTCCAGCTTGCACTTTTCGTTGACCAGCTCACGGCGCAACAACGTGACCTGCTCATCAAGCGCGGGGACCGCGCTCGCGGTGGCGTTCGCTACGGAAGATTTCCGTACGCACTCGCTCAACGCGAGCTCCAGCGTCCCGACCTCGCCGGTTCGTTTGGCGAGCTCGATCTCGCCCGCCGCCAAAACCTTTCCCTGCGTCGCCGCCTTTTCGTAAAGCGAAACGAGCTCGTCGTCCCTAACGAGCAGCGCGTTGCCTATCACGTCCCGGTCGGTCGTTACACCGAGGACCTGTTTTTTTAGCGTAGCGAGTGCCTTTTTCGCGTTCCGCACGTGGTTTTGAACGCGCAATAGCTCGGACGAAGTTTGGTCGCGCTTTTCCAAAACGGCTCGTTTGTGTTCGAGGTTTCGATTCAAGTCGTGTCTTTTTGCAGCCGCGTCAACCACCGCGTCTCGGTGTGTTTTTCGTGCCGTTTCCAAATCAAACTCCTTGTCCTCCTCGTCCTTTCGCAACCCCACAATCTCCCCCGCTAGCGTCTGCAACTGGTCACGCAAATCCGCCGCCGCGTTTGTGGAGTTCGCCGCGAACGCGCAAAGCCGCGCCCTTTGTTCCTCGGCTAAAAGTTTCAAATCCCGCTGTTGCGCCAAACGATTCGTAACGTCTTCGTAACGCCTTTCAGCGTCCCGCTTGCCACTTTTGCGCACCATCACAAGTTCTTTCTGCCGTTTCAACTCCGTGTGCACGGTTATTCGATCACGCTCCGCAACCGAAACCGCGCGCTCCGCGTCCCGCAGAAGCGAAGCGCGCCGCACCGCGTCATCCTTCCGCTTTTTTGCTTTCCGCGTCAACGCGGTAACTTCGTCCCGGGTGGTTCGGACCTGGTTCTTCGCAGACAGCTGTGTGCTTTCACGGGAAAGAAACACGTCCATCTCGTCGTCCAACAAACGTTTTCGAGATGTCATCTCTTCCTCCAGTTCCTCGCACTCTTTTCGTAGCGAAGTGAGCGTCAGCGTTTTCTCGCGCTCCGTTTCTTTCAAAAGTTTAGTCTCTTCGCGTATCGCGTTACTCGCCAACTGCGCTCGCTTTGTGCGTTTCAAAACCAAATCCTTCTGCCTCAATTCCAACTTCAAAGTTTTCAAAACGGAGACTCGCTCGTTTTCAGCCCCCGCCAAATCAATCGTCACCACCGCGCTGGTTTCAAGCAAAGCGTCCGCTTTAAAACTTTCGTGTTCCAGGCGTGTGGCGTTTTCGTCGATGGACCGTTCCTTTTGTTCGTTTTCGAAACGCGTTTTTTCGAGGTTCGCGGAACAGAGCGAGTGCGTTTGTGTCAATTTATCGATTTCGCCACCTTGCGTTTCCATATCTTTCGATAACGACTCGACCCTGGCGCGCAGCGACACATCCCGCGCACGCAAAACACGCGCCGCGTCTTCCAACACCGCGGACCGCTCCTTCAGCTTCGTCGGGACGCCTTGCAGTTTTCGCGAAACTTCAGTTTCCGTGAGTAACTCGTCATCGATGGCTTCGCACTCAACCAAAACCTGGTCCAGGGCGTTTTCGAGCCCATGCCTTTCCTGGCGGGCGTTCCCCAGCGTAACCGTGTCGCGTTTAACTCCGTCCCGCAACGCAATCGTCTCCGCGCGAAGTTTTGAAAGCATGGGCGCCAAGGCCTGTTCGTGTTCCTCCTCGGCTTCCCTCTTTCGTTTTTTAACAGAAAAGTGTCAGTCTTGTAGTATATCGCGATGTATGGACAACAGTCACCAGCTTCGGTAAAACAGTGTGTTGACGGATTTGGGAAAGCCCCAATACGTACCTTTTGTTTGCGCAGGGCGTCGCGGCGCTTGGTGAGGTCGTACAGCCGCGTATCCAACTTCAACAACCGCGTCTCAGCGCCATCCGCTTCGTCCTCAGCGTGACGCGCGTCATCCACCATCCGGTCGATCATTTGCTCCTCCTGGTCGGTCAGCTCGCATTGCGTGGTGGTTTCTGTTGACTGGTCACCCGTAGCCGCCGCTTCGCCGGGCGTTTCTTTCGCTTTCACGTTACGCAACTCCGTCTCCGTCTCCGATTGTCGTACCCGCAACGACTCCACGCGTTTCGCGCTTTTCGCCAACGCGTCGTGCAACTCCAAGAACTTCGCCTTCGCGATCTCCGCGACCCAGGCGTGTATTGCGCCGGAAATCACGCCGGCATCGATGGCCTGATAAGTAAGGGGGAGTTAGTCGAGGAGTTAGGTACGGTCAACTACCGGGAAAGATGTGCCGAATTTGGAGAGAGACTTGTGAGGCTTGGTGGAGATTTGCGCCACCAGATGAGTGGTGCGTGTGTGGTGCCGGCAAACCGTAACGCGCGCACGCACCTGATACGCCGCGCTTTCCGTCACATCCCCCAGATGATGACCAGACGTTGACGCGCCGTGGTCTCCGCGCGCGGTTGATTCGTCCACACCGGGAGGAGAGTCCTCATCATCGGTCATCGCGTACGAAAGCGGCACCGTTGGAACGCGGCACCGGCGCGCTTTCGCGGGACCACCCGCCCCGCCTACGAAAGTCTCCAGGTCTCCCAGCAAAACCGAGTCCCGCCAACGACCACGCCGCCACTGCCAGGCGTGTGGAGAACGCGCCGGGACCGAACCGCGCGTCCGGTCCGCCCGCACCGCGTGCCCGGCGTTGCGACCGGCGGATGACCCGAGGTCGTTGAAAGACGTTCACTTTCCGTTTCTTGGACCCGCCAAAAGAAAACGCAAACCGAGCACTGCCGTTCTGCGTCGTGATTGGCTGGAACACGCGTTACTTTTTTCCGCCAAGTGTCGATTTTTTTTCCCCTCTCGCCACTCTCACGCGCACCGCCGGCGCGTGACGAGTTCCACTCGCGTCGCACAGCACCCAACCTCGTGACACGTAACCCCATGTCGCACTCCACCGCGTCCGCGTGCGAGCGCGAGCCCGCGCTTGTCCGGGGATTCGTGGTTGGAAATCTGGCGGGGGTCGAGCGTGAGGGTCCCGATTTTGGCGACGACGTGCCGTTCCCGAGCCTCGTGCATGACCTCGACGACCGCGAGCTGGATTTTGGCGGGATCTGCGCGTGGCTGGACACGTCCACGGACACGCGGCATGTCGTGTCGGAACCCGTTTCGGAAACAAACTCACCGGATGAAACTCCGGACCTCGAGACGGAAGACGATGAGTTTCGAGATTTCCTACAGGACGTTTTCCGAGAAGAGGCGCATTTGACGAAGCGCGCCGCCGAAACCTCGTTTTTCGCGCCACTCTCGAGTGACTCTTCTGGAGATAAAACACTGAAACGACCTCGGGAAGACGGTGATACTGAAGACGGTGATACTACATCTCCGGACGATGACAAATACAAAGACGATGACAAATCTCCAGACGACGACAAGTCGGTTCGTTTGAAACGCAACCGGCTCTCCGCCGCGGCGAGTCGCGAACGCAAAAAAAACGAAATATTTTCCCTGAAGCGACGCGTCCGGGACCTGGAACGGGCGAATCAGCACCTTTCCTACGCCACGCAGTGCTTGGGTGCTGAGAACACGGCGATGCGGATGCGCTTGGGGTTCCAACCGGGACTTGAAACGGCGCCAGACAAGGGCGCGTTTCCCGACACGGAAAAATCGAAAAACGGAGCGGGCGTCACAGGCAAACAGTCTCGACTCGATTTACAAAAACAAAAAAACACACGCGCGCTATCCGTGACGGAGCCTGCGGCGCTCGACCTGATAAAAACCGGTTCCTTTATGCACGTCGACTTGTTTCATCGTGAAACACGGTCGACGGCGTCACCGCGAGTGTGTGTTTTCAGTTTTGAGTTGTTTCGTCGTGACTTTCGGTTTGCGCCGCGGAAGCGGGAACGGAACCGCGCGACGAGACGAGCGCGACGATGACGACGCGAGAGGGAGACAAGCACGCCGTGATTGCGCTTTTTTTTTTGGAGCGCGAGCGAGGCTGCGCGCGAAAGCGCTGCGCCGCGCCGCGCCTGAAGAAAAAGGCAAACCACAGTGTACTCGTTTTACTCTCCAGTGCGTAGTGTTGCGACGACGTCGAGTAAGTTCGCGTAGAAGTAGGTAGTAGCTTTCCACGATTTGTGTTGTTAAAGTTTCGTTTATTAAGTTGGTCGCCCGGCGCGGCTGTAATAAAACGCCGGCGAAAAGAATAAGTACCCGCCTCTTTATACTCCTAATCAGTTACCCCAAAGGTTTTGTCACTGATTGTCTGTCACTTGATGCTCACTAATTGTCACTACTTGAGCCGTAGTATTGTCACTACTTGATGTGTACAAGGCATATGATCCCCCGAGCTGTCGGGGTACCCGCCGAAAGAATGTTTGATTTGATTTTGTCGTGGTATTTCGCGGCCGCTCACGCGTGAAGCTCGGGGTGGGTTAGCGCCGCGTTGGTTTGATGCGTGGTTAACTCCTCCGAATGCGTCGCCAGCGGTACGCCCGCACTCGCCGCCCCCATCGCTTGTTCATAACTCACCGCCGCGGAGTACAGCATGGCGAGCATGTCAAGCCCCGATCCCTGGCCGTGTCCTGAAAAATCTTCCGGCGAGTTTTCGTTCGTGTCCCCCGACCCCCCGGCTGCGTCCTTAGTCACCGTTTTCCGCGCGCGCTTCACCCCAACGTTCCACGCGCCTTTTTCACTCACCGCCCCGACCCCGTTTCGTTTCCGACTCGTTTCAGGTTTCATACTCGCTCCGAAAGAAATTGTCACCGTGCCGTGTTCGTCCGTGACGGACGGCGTGGACGGGGACAAGTTTTCGGACGCGTACTTTCCCCTCGGTTTGTACACGTCGTCGTCGCGCGTCGTAACCACCACCACCGTCGCGCCGTCCGTCTCGGAATCGGACCCCTCCGTCGATTGCGCGCCGTCATCCTCCACCGCGCTGAGCTGGAACCACCGCGCTCGGCACTGCTGCGCCGTCCGCCCATTAAGCATCTTGCTGATGTTGCTCCACCGCGGGCCGAGGCTGTCGTGCAGACGCATCAACGTCTCGTCCTCGCCAACCGCCCACGCGTCCTTCTTCACGCTCGGGTCCAAGTGCCGGCGCCACCGCCCCATGCACTGCTGGTCCGTCCGGCCCTCTAAATGCCGCGCGATCTCGGCCCAGCGCTGGCCGTGGGCGAGGTACAGGTGCGCCAGCTGTTTTGGGGAGGGGAGGGGGGATGGAATGGAAAGGGAAGGGGAAGGGAAGGGAAAGGGAAGGAAAGGTCAGAAGGAGTCTTTGGAGGGGGGGAGAGAAAAAATGGAAGCGTCTCGATGGAAAAAATCATGCTGCTGCAAAAAACCATAAAAAACAGGCTCTTCTGAAAGGCGCGCCAAACGTGTTTCAACCGGCGGCGCCTTTCAACGACGACACGTGTGGACCGGAGAAATTCACGTGTTTCCGCCACGTCACGTGTTTCGTTGTTGGTTCACGTTCGCGGCGGTGATTGCGTGGCGTGGGCGGCGCGCGGTGAGGGCGCTCGCGTGGTCGAGGCGGTGGACCGTCCGCGAGGGGCGTGTTCGCGTAGTCGTCGTGAAGAACACACGTTTGGGAAACGGAAGTCCACGCGACGTGCGGCGTCCCGTGGTCCGGCCGGGGGCGGTGAGGCGCGGTTTCATTGGTCGTACCTGCGCGTCTTCTTCGGGGGTCCACTTTTCTTTTTTGATGGATGGGTTGACCTTGTGCCGCCACCGCTGCGCGCACTGCTGGCCGGTTTTCCCCGGGAGCTCCGCGGCAACCAGGGCCCAGCGGTTGCCGCAGATTTCCTGTTTCAGGGTTTGGGCAGGGTTACGGGGGTCAGCGAGGGGTAAATAACCGTCCATTCGCGCTGCAAGGTCGCCCGGCAAGGTTGCCACCATTCCGCATCTAACAACTGCAGCGAAAAAACAGGGGTAACGCGGCGGCAACAAACACGTACCTGTAACCGCGCCAGTTCCGCGTCCTCCTCGACGCTCCACACGGACGAGTTCTTGCCGTCGTTTGTCGTTTCTCTTGCCATTTCAAGACACCGAAAGCGCGAGCGCGCGCGTGACCGGCGTGTACGGCGGCGGGGGTAAGCCGCGGCGACGACGACTGCGAATGAATGCGCGGAAAACGCCAACAATGGACGGCGCTGGACGAACCGCGACGGACGAGTTGGCCGGGACGAGTTGAGACGCGCGTGTGGTGCAGACGCGTGGACCGTGAAGGCGACTGAAACACGGGACGATCACAACCCTTCGTGCCTGGTGCGTGACCGGAACGGGCGCGCGAGTCGCAGTGAAACGACCGCGTCATCATCGGTGTCTTAAAACGAACACCGCCGCAGGCAACAACGAAGCGCGACCGCGAAACCGCCTGAAAAGCGCACCAGCCACAGATTTCGAAGCACGTCGAATCACGCCGCCTTTTCAAACCGAAACGCCGGTGACCGGACACCGTGACCCAAAATAAAACGAACAACAAACCGGTCAGCAAGGATGTTTCACCGAACACAACCCCCGATCACGAGCCAAAACCTGGACGGTCTCGATGCAGCCCAGAAGGGTGCCGCTTTGGGAGGACGCACATTGTTTCGCGCGATGCGCTCGCCGCGCCTCGCCTCGGCGGCGCTGGTGTTTTCCGTGTTGCTGTGTTTCACACGCGCTGTTTCCGGGGTCCCACGCGCCGCCAAGCCCCCGACCTTCCAAAGCAGGTTCCGAACCGAACTCGGCAAGGAGTGGCAGGTGCACCTGCATCTTGATTCCGGACGCGCGTATTACTTCGACAAGGAATCGGGGGTGTCGACATGGACCGATCCGCGTGATGCGGTCCTCCCCGGGGACCACACGTCCGTGGAAGAAGGTACCGGGCGTGTAAACAACTGGATACGCAACCTACTAAAACCGGGGGACGTGAAGTTCAGTGGCGGGGGGCTTGGGGGGGCGCTGCGGGGGTCCACGAAGCGCGCGAAACGGGAGGCCGGCAGCGAGGGAGACACTGGGGATGGCGTTGGGGATGGCTGGTTTCGGGGTCGGTCCCCGAAACCGTCCGCCGGCGCGGCGGTCGCGGAGGACGATTACGGGGCGGCGGACCGCGAGCAGCGAGTTTCGGGTGCGAGGTGGAGTCTCCGAGGCAGGGCTAACGGAACACCGGGGCTGGGTACGGGTGGTTCGCAAAAAGCAGCGTCGAAGAGTGACTTACTCTTCGAGACGGAGGAAACGCGGGGGGAGGGCGGTTGTGGAAAATCGAAACCGGAGCCGTTTCGTCGACACGACCGCGGGATGGTCGCCGTCGCGGCGTGCGCGTGCGTCACCAGTTTAGGGCTGTTTGGGGTTACCACTCTTCGAAACGTGCAAAACCGCGCCGGGGCTGGCGGGGTGGAGTACGCGATGAGCGGCGGCGGCGGGTTTCTGGGTGCGTTTCACCGGGAAGCGCTCCACGCGGCGCGCGCGCGTTTCGCCAAAAACGCGCGCGCGGTTGAACAAAAGTGGTCGTTCTGTTCGCAGGTCACGGTGTTGTTCCTGGAGAGTCTCGCGGCGGTGGATTTCAAAGCCGCGATCTCGTGTGTGCACACCGCGGCGACGCTACTCGACGGGTCACAGACCCTGCTTTCGGCAGCCGCGTTCTTCGTGTTGTCGGACCCCCTCCACGCCAGCGCGCTGGCGTACGATACCTGGTTCTTTTCGCAAGTCACAAGGTGCGGGGCTTTCCCAATCCCCACGCACCGCCTACGCGATTGCCATGCTCGTACCAGAAGAGACGGGTTCCCGGATGCCGTGACTGTTTGTCCACACCGCGCGATACACAAGGCTGACACTTTCTTTGTAATCGTGCCAGCTCCGAGTCGTTCCCGCTCCCCGCGCTTGTAACAAACGTCGCCGCCGCGCTCGCGCTGCGCTCCGTGAAAACCCAGAACTGTTTGGCGTTTCTGTTGGCCACGCAGACCTTTGGTTTCGGGCGTCTGTGTTTCTCGTCAGAAACCCTTTCATCGTTCGGTTCACAAAACCTCCTCGAGTCGATGCTCAAGAAACTCGCCTGCGTCGCGTGTACCGGGGTGTTGTTGGCGCGCGTACGACAACGCGAAGAAACGAAACTCGCGGTGCGCCGGCGGAACTCGCGGGGCGCGATTTCGATTTCCGACGACGAAGACGTGCACGATGTTTCCGGTTTCCGGGAATACCCATTCATGTGCGGCGAGGAAACCACACGCAGCAGCCCGTTTAAAGGACGCACGTGCAAAAAGGATGCTGGCGCACTCGCAACGCAGGCGAAGGAAACCGGCGCGATTCGCAGTCTCGCGTTTCTCGTGCTTCGCGTTTCGGTCGCGGCGTCTTTCGCGTACGCGGCGGTGACACGCCTGATCAGTCAAGAGGAAACGCAAACGAGTCACTCGCGTATGTTGCTGTCCGTGTTGCCCAACCTGTGCATCGCCCTACCCCTGGCGCTTGGGTACGAAACCCCGGTGGCGTGCCGGGCCGCGGCGGCGGTGACGTTCGCGGGCGCGTTTTGGCGTTTTGCGTTGGCGAGCGCGAAAATATCGTCCGACCCGGCTGCGGAGAGGACGCGCTTCGTGAGCGACATGGCGATTACCGGGGGGCTTCTCCTGCTCCGAAACACGGGGGGGGGGAGGTACGCGGTGGACGCGTTTCGGAAGGTGGCGAAAAAAAGGGAATAAAGACCGTCGGGGGTCGTTGGAGAGAGCGGCGTGCAATGTGTAATAACGCAGTGAAATTTTATTATTCGACGACGACTGCACTCCACGGAGGCGGCAGCAAAAAAGTCAACCGCACTTCGCGGTGCGCCCACATGACGCTGGTGGGCCTGCGCGCGGCTGGCGACCAGCTTCGGCTGGCGCGCGAGTTCGCCGTGCTTGGTGACTACGACACTTCGCGCGTGTACTACCAAGGCGTTTTGTCGCAAGTGTCCAGGTATGTTTGGGGCGCAGAGGCACACGCGCACGCGCGCCGGCCGTTGGCACCCTTGATTCGGATGGACGATTTGCGATTTCAGATTTACCTCGCTTCCCATTGTCGTGTCCGCCACGTCGCCGTGCTCCCCCCCCCCCACTGACCCCCCATCGCACCCCGGACGCAGACACGTCGACGCCGTGGACCGAGACGAAGACACAACTGATCCGTACCGTAAGGTACGCCCGGGAACACGCGCTTCCCGCGGACGATGCTTTTTCGTTTTCGAACCCAACCACCCACCTTTTTAGTGTTGGGATCAAAACACTACTCTACTGTCCAAATCTCGCTGCTCTTGCACAGGGTACTGCACCCCCCGTACGTAATTGTCTCACCCGTGTCGCATCCCCTCGCCTCCCGTATTATCTCCGGTCCACAGGGCAAGTGGCACCGCGTGCGCGCTACGCTCGCGGACGAGCTCCGTTTCGTGTCCGCGCTAACGCTGGAGCGGTCAATCTTCTCGACCAGGCCTGGAAGCGACGCGGCGGCGGAACGCGCGAGGGCCGCCGCCGCGACCGCGACCGCCGCGGGAAAAAACGCGAGCGTTTCCTTGGGTTTCGGCGGAGGTGGAGGAGGGAACAAACTAGACTTCGACGCGCCGCGCGGAGGCGGAGACACTGCCCGGGAAAAAGAACGCGTTTCCGGCACTGCCGCCGCGGCGGCTGATTTGCTGTGGGGCAACGGCAACGGAGGCAACAACAACAACAGTGCTAACCACGACGCTCGCAAATCCACGGACGACCCGGACGTGTGGCGCGCGTTGACGCCGAGGGACGGGTTTGGCGACGGAAACGGAAATGGAAACTTTTCGGTGCACAAAAACCACCTCGGCAAGAAACCCGAGTTACCGAACTGGGCGCGGCGCAACGCGGAGGACCGGGACCGGGCTTCGGGTGTCCCCGGCCGGAACGGCGATGGGTCTGGTGCCGGTAGTACCTCTTCTCGAGGCGGGGGTGATCGACGCGCGGGAGGCGAGGCGCGGGGGGGGGGTATGGGCAAACATTCCGGAAGTTCCGGCCATGCCGGCGCCGACCGACCCGAGGGCCGCAAAACAACCGGGCACGTGAACTCGAAAAGTAATTTTCACCGAAACGCCGGCGGCGGCGGCGCTCTTGGTGCGATTCACTCCGCGCGGTCGGCGGCCGGCCACACCACGCACTTCGGGGTGGATTCTGAGCTGGCGGAGGGTCTGGAAAGGGAGATCCTGGACCGGTCGCCTTCCATCCGGTGGGACGACATCGCCGGGTTACGCGACGCGAAGCGGGTGTTGGAAGAAGCCGTGGTGCTTCCGCTTTGGATGCCCGAGTACTTCCAAGGCATCCGGCGGCCGTGGAAAGGGGTGTTGATGTTCGGCCCACCGGGAACCGGGAAAACCATGCTCGCCAAAGCCGTCGCCACGGAGTGCGGCACCACGTTCTTTAACATCTCGTCGTCAACCCTGGCGAGCAAGTACCGCGGGGAATCCGAAAGAATGGTTCGCATTCTGTTTGACTTGGCCAGGTACGCGTTGCGTTTATCAAATCCGGACACACGGTTCGATGCCCCTACGTGACTGTTTACTGAGTGCACTACTGATAACTTTACCAGTACTGGCAACTGCTACATACTTTATAAATCGCCGCCCATACAGTACACCCGTACTCGAGACGTAGCGACTGACCCTTTTCTTTTACATTCGCAGAAACCACGCGCCGAGCACGATTTTCATCGACGAAATCGACTCGCTGTGCACGTCGCGGGGGGCGTCGGGTGAGCACGAAGCGTCGCGTCGGGTGAAATCCGAGTTCCTGGTGCAGATCGACGGGTGCTGTGGTGGTGATGAGGACGAGAGTGGCGAAAACGGCGACGAGAAGACGTCAAAAAAAGTAATGGTCCTGGCGGCGACGAACTTCCCGTGGGACATCGACGAAGCGCTTCGGCGGCGTCTTGAGAAACGAATCTACATTCCCCTTCCCGACGCCGACGCGCGCGCGGCGCTTGTGCACATCAACGTCCGGAACGTGGAAGTTTCACTCGATGTGGACGTGGAAAACCTGGCGCAAAGAATGGACGGGTACTCGGGGGACGACATCACGAACGTGTGCCGGGACGCGGCGATGAACGGCATGCGGCGGAAAATCGTGGGGAAAAGGCCGGAGGAAATCCGCGCCATGAAAAAGGAAGAGGTCGCCGCGCCAATCACCATGGACGACATGCAGGAAGCCCTGAGGAGGATATCACCGAGCGTAAGCAAGGAAGACGTGGAGAGGCACCTGGAGTGGCTGAGCGAATTCGGAAGCACGTGAGTAGAGTTGAGTATGTTTTTTTTCTTCCAGTACCAGCGGAGGATGGGGTAGACGAGATCCGAACGCCTTTGTCAGTAGAGGACAGGCAGCACGCGTGTATTAAATACTACCTTCTTGATTTTTACCTTGGTAAATTCGTTTCAAAAAACCGAATTCACGCGGCCGCAACCGGGATGGCGTCCGGGTTGAACGGAAACGGCGCTTTCTCTCGGTTAAACGCGACACGCCAGCTGTCGTCGCGTACGAAGCACGGCGACATGCACTCCGTGGTTTTCAGCACGGCGTTGTCTAAAAGTAACGCCGCTTGCGCGGAGATGTGATCGCGCCAGCCCAGCACCTCGATCCGGACACAGCGCGCTTCTATTGGATTGGCGAACCCCACCATCAGCGACTGGTCGGGCCATTGGTTACCCGCGAATTGGCGCCTGCCCTCCAGTGGATAAAAGTGGTGGCAGTCCACACTCGTGTGCACCGTGAACTTCGTGATCATCTGCCAGCTGTGTTTGCGAGACTGGATCACCACGCCAGCGATGACAGCCTTGTAACCAGCATCAATCTGCATCCACTGCCCCGCGTGGTTGTGCGCTGAAGACCACGCCTGCGCGGAGTCGAGCATGCTGCGCGCGTGGCCATCTCCAATGGCATTGTTTTCCCACACGCTGGAGTACGTGCGCGAAGCCTCGGGAGGGTTCAGGATTGGCGGCGGCACTACCATAAGCGCCGCTCGCGCGGAGATGTGCTCGCGCCAGCCCAGCACCTCGATGCGCACGTAGCGCGCTTTGACAGGGGCGATCCGGACCGTGTTTTTGACGTTGTAGTGATTGTTACCGGCGAAATCGCGCCCGTTCTCCACGTACGTGAAGTGGTGGCCGTCCACGCTCGTCAGCAACTTGAACTTCGTAATCATCTGCCAGCTGTTTAAGCGAGACTGGAGGACCACGCCGTGGATTTCAGTCTCAAAGCCGGCGTCGATTGTCATCCACTGCCCCGCGTGGTTTTGGCCTGCCGACCACCCTTGTTGGGAGTCGAGCGTGCTGCGCGCGTGTACATGGCCCAGGGTATCGTTGCCCCACACGCTGGAGTACGATCTTGAATGCTCGGGAGGGTCCAGGATTTTCGGTTCTCCCCAATCTGGAACGCGCGTCGCGGACGCTCGGCACTCCCCGTTCCCGGCGCAGAACGCGCCAACGTCCGCGACCGACAACCCGACGCTGGCGGATAGTATCCCGCCGTTGGAGGTGCTGAAACCTTGCTCGATGGGAACCATCGGTGTCCCAGTACTCGCGTCTGCCCACGCCCACACGCCGTGGCTCAAATCCACGTTCTTCAGTTGCGAGATGTGCACGCCCTGCGAGCACAAGTTCGAGGCTTCGTTCCACGACTTATACGCGCACTTGATATCTGGGAACGGATCGAAAGGCGGCGGCGGCGACGGCGGTGACGGCGGCGGTGACGGAAGTGGCGGCGGTGACGGCGGTGACGGCGGCGGTGGCGACGGCGGTGGTGGCGACGGCGCCGGAGGCAACGCGGGGCTGGGCCCTTTGACCTTTTCGAAATCGCCGAAGGATCCTGCAGCGCTGGTGTCGCTGAGCGCGGCGACGTTCTTCGCCACGGTCATCCTGGTATCATATGCGCACTGCGGGAGACTGCCGAGCGCTGACTGTTCGACATCCGCGTCGCAGGTTTTTAAAACCGCTGATGAACCGACGCCTTCACAAATCGGGTCGAACAACGCGCCCAGGAACACGTAGGGGTCGCCGTCCTTGCCGTACATCATCTTCTCAATCTCGTAGTCCTTCCACGGTGCATCCGCGCCCTCACCATCAACACCCAGACTCGTGGTCATCACCAAACTCACTGCCACACGAGGTATCTGCATGTACCCTCCGAAGAGTAAAGACCAGTCTTTTTTGAGCTGGCAGCGGTCCTTGTCCGCCTGGTGGTAGTCCCAGTCCGTGAACGTCGTCGCAAGCTGCGTAGGGCCCTCGACGCAATCCTTGTTCAGCGCGGCGCCGGCGAGGACATAAAAGCCAACGTACACGTCCTGACGAACACTCAGACGAGGGCCGGTGCACACAAAAAACACGCATATGCCGGTGGTGAACTCTCGGAGGTCAGCGATGGCGCCCACATGTAAGCTCGCCGCGACGGAGCCGCTTATTTCGTTGTTGACCGTGATGACGAGCTCGTACATCTTCGACCCGGCTTTGCCATCCAGGATGCCAAAGAATGCCTTAATCTCGACCTCAACCTTGAACGCGTACTCGCCTGCGGCGTCGGCGCGGAAGAAGTACGGCAGCTCGAACCCAATGTCGATACCGCCGTACACGGAGACGATGGGAACGCCTGGAATACCTTTCTCTTCCATGATTTCGAAACCCCTCATCTTCCGGCCGGGGTCGAGCATGTCCAACAAGTCGCCGTGTCGGAACAAACCGTTGCTCACTTTCACGCCGGCTTCGAAGCTCATGGTGCGCGTCATTGTCACGCCAAACTTGACCTTGTTCATCTTCTCCAAGGCATTTCGAAATGTTTCCTGAGCGTCGCCCATCACGAACCCGAGGTTAGCCGTGACGTGGTGCCCGAGATGATCCACCGGGGTACCGTCCACATTAATCGCGCCGATGTCGCTTCGCGAAAACACGTGTTGCAACATTCCCACTGAGTTCAAAATCTCAGCCTCGACCTGAGCGAGGTACTGCTTTTGCAAAGCCGCGGCCTGCTCCGCTTCGCGGCGAGCCTCGTCGTGCACGCGGTGCAGGTGCATACTGAGCTTCGAGCCTGGATCTTGCAGCGCGTTGGGGATGATGTCTTCGTGTGCGACGCCGAGGTGAGCCGACGCGCTGGACGAGCGCGTCAGCGTGCTTTCCACAGCCTTGACACCGGGAATGCCGACGGTGACGCACGAGTACAGCTTCTTCACCTCTTCTTCGGTGTACCCCTTGGCTTGGAGGAACCCCTCTTGACCAGAGTTGAACCCCTCTCGACCGTGTTTTTCACCAATCTTTTGGCCACCCTCTGAATTCATCCCGAGCGTCTCTAAATCGTCCTCCAACAACCGTCTGCCGAACACCCCCTGCGCTTTGTCCATCAAGCCACTCAAGTGGTTGACTACGCCAGAAATACACTGGAGTTTCGCCTGCGCCATTTCTGAAGCTGCTTTGATGTGCTCGGGCTTCACTTTGTCCACCGCGTCGAACCCTGCGTTTATGGAGTTGCGGATCACACCGGCAAAGCTGTCTATGAATGCCTTTACAAAAACATCACCCGCGTGCAACGGGAGCTGGAACTCAGATTTGAAACACGTGGAGACTGTGAATTTTGGCAAACGGATTTCGAACGCTTCAGGGGCGTGTATGTCGTTCCCCAGCTTCTCCGGCCACGGCATCTCGTACTCCTTTGTGGACAAATACTCGTCGAAGATGGAAATGTCCATGGGGAAGCACGAGCCTTGGTCCTTGTCACCCCCCAACGCCGCTTCCATCTCGGTTGCCAAACGCGCGTGGTGTTCTGATACGGACTCGAGGCCGTAAACCTCGGTAACGTTTTCAGTCTCCACGCCGAGCGCTTCACGAATCAAAAGGCGTAGCGCTTGCGTGTTGTCGGGGTGAAGGATCGCGGGCGCGCTCGCTCCAAGCGTAGACGCGCCGCCTGCGCTCGCGGCGTTCAAATCAGGAACCTTCTGCATGGTGACCAAGTTATACGCGTTGGTGGGAATCACCTTGTCCAGCAAGGCGGTGAATAATTTATCAGGCGTCTTGGTGACGGCGTCGATTAAGACAGTAGATCCAACCACGGCGTTGGTGACGAGCTCCATCGTAGTTCCTATTTCTGTAAACAACGAAAGCACGTCGCGTTTCACGCCGTTTATGGAGTCCACCACCGTCGAAACCGCGTTTTTGATATCGGGCGGGATAATCGCGTTGTCCTTCAAATCAGAAAGCGTGTGCAAGTTCTTGATCTCGGCGTTCTGTTTCGCGAGGTTCGCGCCGTGGTTGGTTTAGGCGGTGACTTGCGTTTGCAGGGAGGAGATCTCGTTCGCCTTGACATTCACCTCGTGTTTCCACTTATTAACTTCGCCTTGCCAGTCCAACTGCACGACGTGGGAAACCCAACTGCGTGCCCTTCTCTACCACCCGAGGTGACTGGAATCGCTCGCGGCGTGCATCGCGGCCGCATCTTGGGGGTTCCCGGACACGCCCATGTCTTGGGGGTTCCCGGACACGCCCACGTTTTGGTGCAAGTTCCCGGACACGCCCAAGAAAATAACACCCGCCAAACAGGTAACCATCACGATCGCCCAGACCCAAGCGGCAGGCTTCGTTATTCGAGCGCGAGGCGTGCGGTTGATGAGCGGCGTGCGCTCATCATTCGTCGTCGCGGAGACGTTCGGTGTCTCGACGTCCATCGTGACGTCTCGAAACGTGCGCCAGGGCGCGCGGTTTCGTTGTGTCGTCCGATAGCGTTCACGCATTTTCGGTTACAAAAAAAAAACTGTCTATGCGAAAAGGCTAAAAGACGCCGCCCTGCCCACGAGGACGCCAGAGCCATAGACGGGCTCGCTTTGAGAGGAGCGAAGAGAGAACACGAAACACAGCGGCACTGACGAAGGACCGTCGTGTGCACGGTTGGGAAGGATGCGAGAACACGAAACGCGGTGTCGTCGTGTCCGAAGAGAGCACGAGACAGACATACGAAAAAGCGTTCAACACGGTTTCGGAAAAGTTCGTTCACCAGTGCCTCTCTTTGCCTGCGTCACAGAGACTCTCTCAGACACAGGCTGGGCCAAAAGTACCGACAACAGAAGTGCTTTGTCCCAAGCCGAAGTAGCCGAATTTCCCCGAGCTTCAGCAAGAAAGACGGGCCGGAGAAACACTTGGAGTGGCTGCGCGAGTTCGGAAGCACGAAGGATTTGATTCGAGTCAAGACATCACGGAAGTTTACGTTTCTGAGATTCCGAGTTTTGTCAACAGTACACTGTAGGTCCGAGACCTTCTAGCTAGACAGTGCCAACCTTTCTACCCAATAAGCATCAGCCCATGGTTGCTTTCTTCAGGTTTTCCCGGAACGACGCGGACGTCACCGCGAGCACGGGCCACAGGCCTATCATCGCGGCTTTGTTTTTCTCCGTGAAGTCCGTTTTGTTGTAGTTCAGGGCGAAGCGAATGGCGACAAACACGTAAAGGATGGCCATGATCGCCGGGTTAAACAGGCCACCTATTATTGGGATGGGCAACCCCTTGGCCACCACGGCGTTTCGGTGGTGGTCCACCCGAGGCGACTTGAACTCTGCATCGCCGGCGCTGAGTAAGCCGTTCCCAAGCTTACCTTGGGACGTGCGGAATCCTTTGCAGGCACGGCGTAACGAGCCTCGGCGCCCGTCGAACGCGATCGCGTGCGACACGACAGCGGCACCGCGCGTCTGCGTCTTACGTACGGCGCGTTCCGTGACCCGGGAACGCGCGTTAGCCCCGGGCACGACGCACGCGCCATGTGCCACGACGCTCATGCCGGGCGGAAGATGTCGCGCGCGACGGGTGTGACGATCGTGTTAGGAAATTATTTGTAATGTGGTCTTCCCAAAACGAAAGCGTTTGCCGTTTCAAGAGTTTCGGCGCGCCGCTGTTTACAACTACCGCACGTCTCGTGTGCTCCCGCGTGTCACTCGGTGCCATCGTCCGTTATCAACGCCCGCCCTTGTGGGATTTCCTTTTTTATCAACCCGAAAAGCGAGGGCGGCCACAACACCGCCGCGAGTTTCGCTTCAAGCAACGCCACCGGGACGACGTGGAATTCGTCCCCGGTTTGCGTCGCGTCCCTTTTACCGCCCCCGTCCCCAGATCCAACATCCGTAACCCCTCCTGCACCTCGCCACTTCGTTCCCGTGTTTCCCGTGTGCCACGTCCCAACACTATTTCGTCCCAATCCCCGGCGTCCCGAAACGACGTCCACGCGTTCCAGCCGGCAATGTCCTTTTGGGATCTTCTGAACGTCATCGGAATCACCAACAGTGACCCAGTCCCCTTCCAGCGCCACCAGTCTTCGCACCGCGCTTCTTCCCGGATCGGCCGGGGTTTTCAAGTACACCATGTCACCTCGTGCGAAGTTCAACAGCCGAGTCGCGGTGCGGTCAAGAAGCACGTACGCGGTGTCTCCTGATGACGATTGCGCCCGGGACGGCACCTCGCGAGTCAAATCGTAAGACCCGTCAGTCTCGGACACAAACCCAGGGAGGTCCGCGGCATCCGCGCGCGCCACGGAAACCACGCAGTCGTTCACCGTGATCACCACGGGAAGGCCGAGCGCCACGTCCCGCAGCCGACGGAGCATGACGCGCTCCGGCGCACACTGACGCGCCGCAGCGGCGCTTCCTGTGTTTTGATTGGTTCTGACACGTCCTTTAGAAATAAAGCCCGTTTTTCGTTTTCAATCCTCCTCCGACTGTCTTCGCGCGCAGTCGTCCTCCGCGCGTGCCCGTTGTCCCACCCCCGACGCGCGATGCGTACACGACACATCGCGGCCACCGCGCTCGTCGCGTTGTGTTGTATCGCGAGCGGATGTGTTGTCGCCGCGCAGGCGATGGAACCCGTGGGCGATGTTGTGGATCACCCTCTTCCCGCGGCTTCGGCATCATCCGAAGGCGCGCTCGAACACGCGGTTCCCGAGGAACACATGCAGAGCTTGTTCAACTGGGCGATCGAGAACTCGGACCCGGCGCGGCTGCGGGAGATGGCGGAGGAGACGAAAATGGGTGGCGGCGCGGTGGGTGTTGGTGATAACGATGGAGAAGGAGATGGAGATGGAGCCGCATCTGTCCCATCGCCCACCAAGTCCCCCAAAACTAAAGCCACTCTCCCCCCGAAAAAACAACCCACGCAAGCCGAGCTGCTCGCCAAGCGCGCGGACGTGAAGGAGGCGCTCGCGTTGCTCTCCGCGAACCCCACGGAGCAGCAGTTCATCCAGCAAGCCACGGGGATGTTCGCGGACCCGACAAGGTCGGTCCGTGACCGGCTACTGGCGCTGGAGGAGATGGAGGAGCTGGTGCGGCCGTTGGACAACGCCAACGACCTGCGCGCCCTGAACGTCCTGGCGCCGCTCATCGCGGCGGCGGTGGATGTTTCGGGAGACACCCCCGATGTCGTGTCCGCGGCGGCGCTGGGTGTGCTGGCAATCGCGTCAAGCAACAATCCGAAAGTGACCGACCACATTCACAGCTGGAGGGTTTGCGATGACCAAGCGGATTCGGAGTACGAAAAGTACAAAGCACACGGCAAAGTGTACGGTGTCGAAAACATTCCGTGCGCGAGCGGGTCTGAGTCCACCGCGTTCGCGTCCGTGGCGTCCAGGGTCGCGCGTATCGCGACAGGGGAAAGCACACCAGCGCCATCCAGCGCGCGTCGCAGCAAGGCGCTGCGAGCGCTGTCCGCGTTAACGAGGAACCACTTCCCGTCACGACGCGCGTTCTTCGCCGCGAACGGCGAACGGTGGATGCGAACGCTGTTTCAGTCAGACGACGAGGCGTTAAGAAAACGCGCGTTTGCGCTGGCACAGGACTTCTGGCAAACCCCCGACGTCGCGGGCGGCCCACCCGAAAAAGGGTTCCCCAAAGGACGACAGGACGAGGAGGTACGGCTGGCGGAGGACTCTGTCGGCGTGCTGGCGGACGCAATGACGGTGGGGTCGGCGGATGCGCGGGAAAAGGCGTTTTTCGCGCTTGAAGCGGCGCTCGACAGGCTGGAAAGCGACCCCACGCGAAACACCAATCTTCACAAAAACCACGCCGTCACGAAACAAGCCGCCGAGGGGCTTGCCAACATGGTGCAATACTTTGAACAGGAAGCGGCTTCCGCGCCGGAAACGGCGACGCACGCGCTTGAAATTGCGGGGCGCGCGAGACGGGTGTTGGGCAAGATGTCGGGATTGATGGGGGGAGGGGGGCGCGAAGAGCTGTAGAAAGGATTACGTAGGATTGGAAGGAAGCACAAGCTTCTTTTGTTTTCAGTGGATACGTATGTGTGTGTCTATAATTCTGTTGATTGCATCACAACTCACGTTTCCAAGTCACCGCCGAACGTTTTCGCGCCACGCCGACGACTGCACGACGACGTCATCGCTCTCCGCTCCACGCAATAAAAGCTCCACACTTAAAGCTTGTCCCTCGGGCCGAGCGGGGGGGTTTGCTGCGGGCCTTTGGTGATGGGCAAGTCCGCATCCGCTGCGCCTTTGCCTCCGAACACCAGGCACGCGGCGGGGCCGGCGAGGGCGAGGAAGGAGTACATCGCTTCCCGGCGGCCCAAACCCGCCGCCGCCTTTTCGAAAAACTCCTCCTGCTGTCCGGGGTACCGCGCCGTGGACTGTTCGCCGTACACGTCCCACGACCCGGTAGTGGCTTCCGGGTCGTTCAAGTCGAAATACACGGACTCGTCGCCGTACTTGGCGCGGGTGGTGGTGGAGGCGCTGTGTTTGCGGGGAGGGAAGGTGGGAGGTGACGCGGGGTGAGTCGAGGGTTCGGCGGATAAAAAAATTGCGCGAATCGGGCCATGAAAAAGCGTACAAGTCCGCGTTTCAGGCATGACGCGGCACGAAACGAGATGCGATGGTTCCCGTGTCTCGCGCGCGCGCGGTGCGCCGTTTCGGGTCGATGTACTTGCGCGATTTCGCAACACACGATCGCGCGTGTATATTCGTGTGTATTCGTACTACCCCGCATCGTGGACCCGCGGTCGATCGCGTCAACTCGCCCCACGCGTTCGCCGTCGACGCGCGTTAGGGCACCACGGCATCTTCGAAAAACGACCGCGAATGAAATCTTTCAACACGACACGCGTCGGGCCGGAACGTACCGGGCGGAGCGGCGCGCGACCGTGGGCTTCGCCACGACCTTAGCGCCGACGAAGGTGGAGGTGGAGGCAGAGAGGCAGAAAGCCATCTTGTCTGTGATGTGCGGGTGCGGTGACGCGGGTGCAGGTATGCCGAGGGTGCGGCAGGAGGGGATGGCAAAGGGGAGAAAAAAAAAGAGGAAGGGCGTATTTGTGGCGGACCAATCCAATTCCAGGATTTGACGCACGTGCAAACAGTCGTTGCTTTGTGTTAATGGTGCGAAGCATTTTTCTGCTGAAAAGTGCTTCACACTTTGCCCGAGTCCACGGACCGCCGGCGGGGGTGCGTTTCGGAACACGCGCCGTACGTCGACACGCTCGTTCGCGAGTACCTGTTACGTCGCGGATGCGTGGGTGCGCTGTCCGCGTTCGACACCGAGTGCGTAGAGGAGATGAGTGTAGATTGATACGATTATTCATAACAACTCCGCCGCGACATACTCACTGCGTGTTAAAATTCAAGCGCCTGCGCGATTCTCCCCGCCAGGGACAGGATCTTGAACGGTTTCTGGCCCTTCACCCGCTTCACGGTTTGCGGACACGAGTCCGTGATCCAGAAGTTCTCGAACATGTCGTTTTCGGTGAAGCGCTCGTGCTTGTCGTTTGGAAACACGCCGTGCGTACAAAACGCGCTGATTTTTTTCGCGCCTTTTTCGAGAAGCAGCTTTCCGCACTCGATGAGCGTACCGCCCGACTGCACCAAGTCGTCCACAATCACCACGTGCTTCCCTTCCGGCTCGCCTTCCTTTAAGCTCACCAACCGCTCGTTGCCTTTCCGTATTTTCGTACACACGACTTCGTCGAAATCCTCGAAAAACGTGTGGAAGCGTTTCATGGCGCCTACGATTGAGAGAAAGAAAAGAGAGTGTCAGTCTCTCGTGACGTGTATTACGTAAACAGTCAGGGAGTCTTGTATGGGCAGAGGTAAGACGTCCCTTCGTCAGGACGAGTATGGGAAATCAGGGAGGCGGTGTGTGGTGATTGGGAAAGCCCCGCACCTTCGTCGGGGTACGCTATCACGACGTCTTTTGCGTCCGGCAGTTTCTTCAGCTCCTCCAACAGCAACGGAATCCCGGTTTCAAAGCAAGGCGTGATGTTGTCTCCGAAATAAAACCGTTCCTGTAACGCGTGGATGTCGAACGTGATCATCCCGGTGGGGCCGCCTCGGGACAGGGGGATGTGAGACAGAATCCTGGCCTGGGGAGGACACGAAAACGGTCAGTCTCTTCCGTCTCGAGTACGGGTGTACTTCGTGACGTGTATATCCGGGATTGGGTAGTTCCGTGGTGGTACCGGACTTTCAACCTGTACTCCATAAAACGCAGGTAACCGTGCGTTTGTGCTGTTTGTATTTGTACAGCTGTTACGGGCGGTGGTACACGCAAACAGTCACGAACGGGTCCGTAAACAGTGTGTCAGGATTTGGGAAAGCCCCGACACGCACCAGCGTCACCGCCGTGGGGATCTCGCCTTCTCTGTCCACGCGCTCCGCCGTGCCCGTTGGGAAGAAGGGAAGAATCAGGGTGAAGCTGGCGATGAACATTTTGGGTAGTGAGTAAATCACGCTTATTTGCTCGAAGATCGTCTCCGGGTTGTTAAAACTCGCCAGGAACGCGACGTGCTTTCCCCGGATGGACTCCGCGCCTTCCACGAACAAATTAGGAAACCCATCGGGAAACTTTTTCCAGCTGATCTCCCTGGTTTGTATATCCAGATGCGACGGCTGCGCCGCGATCGCGTCCGCCAGGTCTTTCATTTGCGGGCAATAGTAAAGGTACTTCTTGTGCGGGTCACCGTACGGCCCGAAGGACTCGCGGCGAGCGCGCTTGGCGTCGTGGTCCTCGGGGGGGGACATGACGAAAGGGAAGATGACGCGGACGAAAACGCGACGTTAACCTGACGCGCTTTGTGAAGATTCGCGTGCGCTCGGTCGGCGGACCGGATCGAGGGCTCGCGGGCGAGCGGCTCGGGCTGGAGTCGAGTGGCAGGGCACGCGCGGATCCGGACGTCACCGACGATGCGCTCGCGACAGCTGCGGCGCGTGCGTGTGTGTCGTGTCCTGCGACGAACAACCATCGGAAACATCGGCGGTTTGAAAAGCAAACAAGTCAAAAAATATTCAAACCTCGGACGAGCTGTCGTTGCTTTCCACACCACCGCGCGCCGTGCGGCAGCGCGCTGTGGTCGCACCGTGGCTCGCGAAATGAACGCGTACGAGCTCGAGCGCGCGGCGCGTATCGAGACGAACAAGCAACGCATGCGTGCAATGGGGTTGGGCCAGGGAGGTGCACTTCGTGTCGCGGGCCTGGCCGATGCACCCACGGCTGCTCTTGTGCATCTCGACGCATCGGGCCTCGCGGGGCCGACGGGTTCGGCACCCAAATGGAACAAAGGCAAGGGCGGGCTAAAACGAACGTCACAAGAAACAGTCGCACCCGCGAGGAGCTCGCGACGTCAGAGAGGCATCGACACGGAGGGCACGCAAACGGACACGCCAAAGCCCGTGGTGAGTTACGCGGAAGGTAACGACGAGCAGCAAGCCAAACGCAGAGGTACGTATTGGCCTTTCCCAAATCCCGCCGACTGTTTGCCCACGCAAGACTGACGACTGACACTTTCTTCGAGGCTTGGCCTTCCCCGACCCCGCGAACTTCGTGGCGAGCGAAATCGCGGCGCCGTTCAGTTTGCGCAGCATAGGGGTCACCGTGCACTCCCTGGGCGACGTTTTCCGGGGCGCGTTTAAACAGCGGTATTGGAGCAACCCGGGGTGTTTATTTCACCACGCGTACCCTGCCGGGTACGTCGCGAGTAAACACCACTTCGGGACGCATTACGAGATGCGTATCGACACGAGTGAAGTCGGTCCGGTTTTCCGGGTCACAAACACGCAAACCGGCCTCACATTCACCGGCCACTCGCCGACGAAACCGTGGACGGAACACTGCCTCGCGATGAAAACAAAAACGCGAATCTCGGGGCCGCTGTTCTTCGGGTTTTCGGATCCAATCACCATGCGCGCGCTGGCGCAGGTGCGTATTTCCCATTTATATACCACATTCCGCCTCTGCGATTGCCCATACCAGGTACCAGACTGACACTTTCTTGTTACTCGTGCCAGTCCTACGACGCGACCGAGATGAAGGCGTGCGTGAGCGGGGACAAGGTCGACTTAGTCGCCGGCGACTACTCGCGGGAGCCGTGTACCGATCTGGAGCGGCTGGTCGGGGAACTGCGCGCTGGCGTGGACGGTTTAGGGGAACACGCCGCTATTGCGATCGCGCGGACCACGGAGTTGACCCAATTTCTCGATGTAGGCGGCGCAACGCAAGGCGCGTCAGGTAGCTGCGTTCCGAGGCGTTTACAAAGCCTTTCTGAGGTGAAACGATGCGCCGCGTTTAACAACGGGGAAGCGATGACAAAATTCCTATTGACTAACCACCTGATTGGCGAATCCGCCAGGCGGTGGCCCGCGTGGCGCGCCAGGGTGGTGCCGAGGATCGTCGATAGTTTGCGTCAAGGAGAGACTAGTTTCGCTGCGCGGAAAGAGGGCTCACCACCGACTGGAGGGGACCAACTGATGGCCGTGTGCGAGGAAACGGAAACGGCAGTGGAGGGACCGGTTCTGGATACAATCGTCACGAGCGATGACCCCGTGGTAGACAAATCAGCCGACAAACCGTGGACCGCGGCGTGCGTTTCAGCTCGACGCGACTCGGCGACGCCGACGAAAACGGGGGTGGATCGCGAAAACGTCCCTCCGGCTTTGTGTGCTAAAAACGCGGTGTAGGCGCCGTACGGGAAGTAGCGTTTTGACGAAGAATCGAACGAAAAAATTCAAACTTTTCGTAACGTCCAAGAAAACGGAACTCACAACGCCTCACGCCCAGCCCCCCGTCCCCTCAACACCACCACTCAACACGATGCCATACAGAAAAGGCGCCGCGAAGCGTGCGCGCAGAAAGGCCGCAGCACACGCGAGGGATACGCGCGAGTCCTCCCCGCAAGAGGCCATCCCCGGCCTTCCCAACCACGTCGTGATCCATCACGTCCTCAGATCTGACACAGCCAGTCCCATCATTAATACCGCGATGCGCGACACGGTCTTCGGGGTTGGGCTTGAGATGGGCGACAAAACGACTTTGGTGGCTAAGTTGGAGTCTTTATGCGCTGACGCGAGCTCAGGGTACTTGGATCCCATCGTTCTCGCGCGGCTGCGCGCGGTGAGTACCGCGATGCGCGACGCGGTGGATTCGACGGGGATTAAGATGGGCGAGAAGACAAGTGCGTTGGCTGCATTTTTAGGGTACTTAGATACGCTTAAGCACAAACTCCAGAAAGGACGTCTTGATAAGTCGAAAGTGTGCGAGGGTGCGGCTCAGGGCGGGCACTTCGAGAAGCTTCGATGGGCGCGCGCGAACGGCTGCCCGTGGTACGAGGACACGTGCTACTGGGCGGTGATGAACGGGCACTTCGAGATGCTTCAGTGGGCGCGCGCGAACGGCTGCCCATGGGACAAGTACACGTGCTGTGGCGCTGCGAGTTGGGGACACCTAGAGATGCTTCAATGGGCGCGCGCGAACGGCTGCCCGTGGAACGAGGATACGTGTAACTTGG
>Ga0302125_10000050_pt1 | contig 62968 bp, 41 predicted proteins | sample CB4_surface_MG_FD_203111 | JGI IMG/M metagenome (GOLD analysis project Ga0302125, IMG submission 203111) | Marine microbial communities from Western Arctic Ocean, Canada - CB4_surface | ecosystem: Environmental > Aquatic > Marine > Oceanic | place: Canada: Western Arctic Ocean | collected... | reverse complement strand
ATACGGATATTGCTATGGTGCTCGACGAGTGCCCACCGTATCCCTGCGAGCGTGATGCCTGCGAAAGCGCCGTCGCGCGCACGATCCGCTGGGCGGGGGAGTTTCTGGAGCATGCGACTAAGGATGGCTTTATAGAGTCGGGGCACCATGTCTTTGGCATTATTCAAGGCTCGATCTACGACGACCTACGGCAGCACTGTGGGCAGGCGCTTGCTGAAATGGATTTCCCCGGCTATGCCATCGGAGGAGTCAGTGTCGGTGAACCCGAAGAGGAGATGATCCGGCAGGTCGCGGCGACGGCTCCCGTCATGCCAAAGAATAAACCGCGCTATGTGATGGGTGTCGGTACGCCGCCGCAGCTCTTGAAAATGGTCGGTCTCGGTATGGATATGTTCGACTGTGTCATGCCGACCCGTCTCGCACGTCACGCCAGCGTATTTACTCCAAATGGTGTGCTCAATCTTAAGAACGAGCGCTTCAAGCATGATCCGAATCCGATCATGGTAGCGGATAACTATACCTGCCAAAACTTTAGCCGTGCCTACCTGCGCCATCTCATCATGGCGAAGGAACTGCTCGCGAGCACGCTACTTTCGATCCACAATACACATTTTTTCCTCGATCTCATGGCGCAAGCTAGGGATCACATCGAATCGGGTGATTATTCCCAGTGGAGCGCCGCGTGGATCGAGCGGTATAATGCTTAAGTTAAAGGGCATGGACTACTTCACCAAAATCTAATAAAAAGCCCTTATTCATTACGAATAAGGGCTTTTATGAAGGTGGAGGCGCGGGTCGGAATCGAACCGACGATAGAGGATTTGCAGTCCTCGGCCTTACCACTTGGCGACCGCGCCTGATATGCTTATAAACATTTGCGCACTAGTAGCTAGTGCGCAAATTTTACTACTAAAATTTAGAAGGAATATAGAAGGAACAAATTAAAGTTGTAGATATGTAGGTTTGACGATTTTATTGACAAGTACTTTTCCTCACTAAATTAGGGTCAAAGCTATTAGCAAACAAAGAGTTATTCAAAGTCTTAAATGAAGCCTTAGCTTTACTTCGTCAGATAGGTATCGATGCAGCTAAGGCTCTATTTGATTACAACTTACCAATTATCATCTGATACTCTGCTTCATCAATCTCTATAACGTGATGCTTTCCCCCCATGAGAGAACTCTTAAATATTATTTTAAAGAAATGTTCAGGCTTGTCGAAAGTTACCTTTGATTTAAATTTCTTAGCACCGCTGAAACCGGTGATATTTGGAACTCCTAAGCTTAAACCGACTTTAGTTTGGATCGAATGTTTACCTATTTCACTTTCGACGACTAGGATTTTTCCTTGCCCGATTTTCGCAATCTCATCGCCATTTAATGACAGTTTGACTATCTGAGTTGCTACCATTAAATTTACAGGACGAACAAAAGAAACTTTTGCTGGAGCTGCAGTAAGAAAACTTGAAGCAAAAAGTCCAAGCAGTAACCAAAGAAAACAAGAACCTTTATAATTTTTCATAATATACTATTTCTTTATTTTTGTTTGTTTGCAATAACGCAAATCTATTGGACTACGTTCAGTGCTTGCTAAAGTGTGGTGACTTCAGTTTTTTTAACTCCCTGGAGAAGTGGCAGAGTGGCCGAATGTGACTGACTCGAAATCAGTTGTACCCGAAAGGGTACCGGGGGTTCGAATCCCTCCTTCTCCGCCACTGGGCGCTGCCCAACTCACCATCCGGCGTAGCCGGAAAAGGGATGAGAACTTGTTCGACGGAAGGAGCGAATGCGACTGGAGATGGGGCACCGAAGGTGATCGCTTAGCGATGAGGCGGAGCCGCACCAATTCCTCCTTTTCCGACATTTTGATCAGGCTGGCGTGGCATAAATCTGTGCCAGTTGGTTTGTGACTGTGACACTAAGTGTGACATTTTGGCGTAAAAACGTAATTTTAATCAGCGACTTATTTTTGACATAATTTAATATATGACTCATGCAGAGCAACTTATGATTTTATCATACTACTGGCATTGGGAGTGCTAACTGTTTGGCATGGGTAAAATAATTGGAATAGATCTAGGCACAACGAACTCCTGCATGTCCGTGATGGAAGGTGGGGAATCTGTTGTGATACCAAATTCGGAGGGTGCACGCACCACTCCTTCTGTTGTGGCATTTGCCAAGGGCGGCGAGCGACTCGTCGGCCAAGCGGCGAAGCGACAAGCAGTCACGAATCCGAGCAATACGATTTTCTCGGCGAAGCGCTTTATCGGACGCAAGTTCGACGAGGTTCAAGAGGAGTCCGCGTCGCTTCCATACAATGTAGTCTCTGGTAAAAACGGCGATGCTTACATCGAGTGCGAGGTGAGTGGTAAGAAGGAGCAATTTGCTCCCGAACAAATCTCCGCCATGATTCTTGGAAAGTTGAAGTCCGATGCTGAAGCTTATCTCGGTGAGACTGTGACCGAAGCGGTCATCACAGTGCCTGCTTACTTTAACGATGCGCAGCGCCAAGCGACTAAGGATGCTGGTCAAATAGCTGGCCTTGAAGTGAAGCGCATTATCAACGAGCCCACGGCCGCAGCACTCGCCTATGGTCTGGATAAGGGACAAGACGAAGTGATCGCAGTTTACGACCTGGGTGGTGGCACCTTTGACGTTTCGATTCTCGAAATCGGCGACGGCGTCTTTGAAGTTAAAGCGACGAACGGTGACACGCACCTCGGTGGTGATAACTGGGACAGCGCTTTGATCGATTACTTGATCGCTGAGTTTAAAAAGAGCGACGGCATCGACCTCCGCACCGACAAGATGGCGCTTCAGCGTCTGAAAGAAGAAGGTGAGAAGGCCAAGATTGCACTCTCCTCGACTCAGAGCACTGATATCAACCTGCCGTTCATTACTGCAGACGCTTCGGGACCTAAGCACCTTAACATCACTCTTTCACGCTCTAAGCTTGAGCAAATCTGTGATGCGCTCTATCAGCGCACCGTCGCTCCTTATGAGGCTTGCTTGAAGGATTCTGGACACTCGACTGAGGAAATCGGTGAGCTCGTGCTCGTTGGTGGTATGACTCGTGCGCCCAAGGTCGTAGAGATCGCTAAAGATCTGACAGGTAAAGCACCGCACCAAGGGGTCAACCCCGACGAAGTGGTTGCCATTGGTGCCGCCATCCAAGGCGGCGTTCTACAAGGTGATGTCCGCGACGTGCTTCTGCTCGACGTGACTCCGCTCACACTCGCGATTGAAACTGCTGGTGAAGTGGCGACTGCTATGATCGAGCGTAATACCACGATTCCTACCAAGAAGAGCCAAACATTCTCAACCTATGCGGACAATCAAACTGCGGTGGACATTAAGGTCCTCCAAGGTGAGCGTCCGATGGCAAAGGATAATAAGATTCTAGGGAACTTTCGCCTCGATGGCATACCTGCTGCCTCTCGCGGCACGCCACAAATCGAAGTGACTTTCGATATCGATGCCAATGGTATCCTCAACGTCAGTGCCAAAGATCAAGGCACGGGCAAAGAGCAAAAGATCACTATCTCCGGTTCTTCTGGTCTGGATAAGGACGAAGTCGAAAAGCTGAAGCGTGAAGCTGAAGCCCACGCAGCCGAAGACGAAGCTCTCAAGGCAAGCGTCGAAGCTCGTAACGAACTCGACAACATCGTCTACCAGGCAGAGAAACAAATCGCCGATATGGGTGACAAGATTCCTGAGGATAAGAAGTCCGAGCTCGAAGGCGCCATCGTTGAAGCTAAGGCTGTTCTTGAGAATCAAGAGGCCGACGTCGAAGCGCTCAAGGCTCCTAAAGATAAGATGATGGAAATCATGCAATCTTTCGCAGAGGATCTCTACAAAGCGCAGGCTGCCGAAGAAGGTGCTGCCGCTCCAGAAGGAGAAGGCGCCGGTTCTGAGCCTAAGCAAGCAGAGGATGCCGAAACAGTCGACGCCGACTTTGAAGTCGTCGACGAAGATAAGAAATAAACCTTAACAAGTCGCGCCCGAGCACTTCGCCTGAGCGCGGCTTTTTATTAAAATCATAAATCTCCACAACCATACATAAATACAAAATATGAAAATCAAACCACTCGGTGAACGCGTTCTATTGAAGCGCATTGAAGAAGACGAACAAGTACGCGGCGGAATCATTATTCCTGATTCGGCTAAAGAAAAATCTCAAGAGGCGGAAGTCGTCGCTCTAGGTACCGGCAAGAAGGATGACAATGGCAAAGCCATTCCTTTTAATGTCAAAAAGGGCGATAGAGTCCTTCTCCCTCAATACGGGGGCACAGAGGTCAAAGTCGACGGTGTTCAATACATCCTGGTCGATGAAGACGCTATCCTCGGCGTGATTGCATAGATTGCATTCCGTATCCAAATATTAAAAACACATACAAAATAAATTATTATGGCTAAACAAATTCTCTTTGATGAAGCAGCTCGCAAAAAGATCCTTAAGGGTGTCGAAACACTTTCACGTGCAGTGAAGGTCACACTCGGACCTAAAGGACGTAACGTATTGATCGACAAAAAATTCGGTGCTCCAACTGTCACTAAAGACGGTGTTACAGTAGCGAAAGAAATCGATCTTTCCGATCCTTATGAAAACATGGGCGCACAAATGGTGCGCGAAGTGGCTTCCAAGACTGCAGACTCTGCAGGTGATGGAACAACCACTGCCACAGTTCTCGCTGAAGCGGTCTACCGTGAAGGTATCAAGAACGTCGCAGCAGGTGCCAATCCTATCTATCTCAAGCGTGGTATCGACAAGGCAGTTGCCGCAGCAACGGCTGCATTCGCCAAGCAAAGCAAGAAAGTGAAAGACCGCGAAGAGATTCGCCAAGTCGCTACTGTTTCAGCTAACTGGGATGAAACCATCGGTGACATCATCGCTGATGCAATGGACCGCGTTGGTAAAGACGGCACAATTACGGTTGAAGAAGCCAAAGGTATCGAAACATCCCTCGATGTAGTCGAAGGTATGCAGTTCGACAAGGGCTACCTTTCTCCTTACTTCTGCACAAACGCTGAAGCTCAAGAAGTGAACTTCGAAGACGCCCACATCCTCATCCACGAGAAGAAGATCAGCAGCCTCAACGAAATCTTACCACTACTTCAAGTCGTAGCGAAGACCAACAAGCCATTCCTCATCATCGCTGAGGATATCGAAGGCGAAGCTCTCGCAGCATTGGTTGTGAATAAACTCCGTGGTACGCTTAATGTCGCAGCCGTCAAGGCGCCTGGATTCGGTGATCGCCGTAAGGCAATGCTCGAAGACATCGCTGTCCTCACGGGTGGTCGTTGCATCACTGAAGATCTTGGTATTAAGCTCGAGAGCGTGCAACTCAGTGATCTTGGTAAAGCGAAGCGCGTCTCCATTGACAAGGAAAGCACAATTATCGTCGAAGGCGGCGGCAAGAGTTCTGACATTCAAGGCCGTGTGAAGCTTATCCGTAAGCAAATTGAAGCGACTTCCTCTGACTACGATCGCGAGAAGCTCCAAGAGCGTCTTGCTAAGATCGCTGGTGGTGTTGCCGTCATCAATGTAGGTGCACAGACCGAGCCAGAGATGAAGGAGAAGAAGGATCGTGTTGACGATGCCCTCCACGCTACTCGTGCGGCTGTCGAAGAAGGCATCCTTCCGGGTGGTGGTGTTGCATTGCTTCGCGCCGCTAAAGCAATCGAAAAGGCTGCCGCTGAGCTCGAAGATGACGAAGCTCTCGGTGCATGGATCGTGCGCCGTGCGATTGAGTCACCACTTCGCCAACTCTGCACAAACGCAGGGGTCGAAGGTTCACTCGTTGTATCTGAAGTTCTCAAGGCCAAGGGCTCAAAGGGTTACAACGTGGCCACTGGCGAGTATGTCGACCTTCTCGCTGCGGGTATCGTTGATCCAGCCATGGTGACACGCACAGCCCTACAAAATGCTGGTTCTGTAGCCGGACTGCTCCTCACCACTGAGTGCATGATCACCGACGAACCCGAAGAAGGTGGTGCCGCAGGTGGCGGCATGCCTGACATGGGCGGCATGGGTGGTATGGGTGGTATGGGCGGCATGATGTAATCCATTTGGGTTACAATCGCTCATACCAAAGAAACATTCCAAATGCAAAGCCCCGGCCAGAAATGGTCGGGGCTTTTTTGTGAATTTATTTCCTGAAACAGTCCCTCGGTTCCAAGCATTAGTTCCTTCCATTGTTAAATGTAGGCGGTCAGTTTGTCCGCGTGGAAGGGGCTCGACCAAACTATTTCCCCCGCGCTCGACTAGAGGGTTGATTTAGCACGCGCATCCACTTTTAATTGGATTATTCGTGTTAATTTCGTCTCCAGTATGAGCCAATCCAGAGTCATCGCCGCCATAGAGATCGGGACGTCCAAGATTGTGGTCCTCTTAGGAGAGATTATCGGCGACTCAGGGCTTAACATCATCGGGCATAGTGTCGGTTCCTCGAAAGGCGTGAAAAAGGGAGTCATTACTGACCTAGATAAAGCGAGTGACTGCGTCCATGCTGCGATTCTCAAGGCAGAGGAAAATACACAAACACGGATCGACGAGGTTTATCTCGCGCAAACAGGCCGGCATTTGATCGGTAATTTCAACGTTGGCAGCTCAAATGTCAGTTCGTCTGATGGTGTCGTGCGCTCTGCTGACATTGATGCGGCAACGGACGATGCCAAGCGTCGCTCACTCCCGCGTGACCGTATTTACATCCACCACATCCAAAACCCTTTTTCGCTGGATGGTAACCCCGTCGAGAATCCACTCTCAAAAGAGGGACGACAGCTACAAATTGGCTATTGGTCAGTGCACGGTGATAGCGAGGCCGTCAGCGATAGCCTACGTGTGATTCGTGGGATCGACCTCGATGTCAGTGACATGATTATTTCAAGTATTGCATCGGGCACAGTGTTACTCGAAGAGTCAGAAAAGGACAATGGCGCCCTCGTGATCGATATAGGAGGTGGCACGACTGATTATATGCTCTACCGCAAAGGCTACATCGTCAAAACTGGAGTTGTGCCTGTTGGCGGCGATCACATTACTAACGATCTAAGCATTGGCCTGCGTATCTCCCGTAAAAATGCCGAGGGTTTCAAACTGAAGGATGGTCGCGCCTATTATCAGAGCGAAGACCGTGAGGAAAAAGTTTGGCTGATCGGTGATTTCACAATTGGCGATCGCCAGTATCCGCTCGCCGCCATTACCAAGATTATCGAAGCTCGCGTCTTTGAGATCTTCGATATCATTAAAGAGCAGTTAGTCGATGCTGATCTCTTCGAACCCCAGGACATGGCCTCAGGCGTCGTCCTGACGGGTGGAAGTTCTCGCCTTACGGGGATCGAAGAAGCCGCGCATCGACGCTTCGGTTTGGAAGCCCGTGCCTCGGAAGGTTCGCAATATGTAAATGAAGAGCTGCGTGCACCCGAGTATAGCACTGCAATTGGTTTGCTTCACTACGCATTAACCGGGCAAGAAGACAACCAAGAGCAAGTTAAGTCCTCGGGGCTTATGCGGAAGATAGCAGGCTTATTTAACTAGATTTGAAGATGGAAACGACGACTGACACATTTTCTGGGCAAGACACAGCACAAGCTGATCTAAAGATTAAGATCATCGGTGTGGGTGGTGCAGGCACGAATGCGGTCGACGGCCTAAAGTTAGACGACCTTAGCGATATACGTCTTGCCGCGATTAACACGGATGCGCAGGCACTCAACCAATCGCCTATTGCAGAAAAGCTCGTTATCGGGCGCTCCGTCACCCGTGGCCTTGGCGCGGGTGGGGAAGTCGAGATTGGTAAAGCCGCCGCCGAAGCCGATCGCAACGCCATCGCCCGCATTATAGGCGATATGGATTTAATCATTCTCGTCGTCGGCCTAGGTGGTGGCACAGGCAGCGCGGCTGCTGCCATCGTCGCAGAAGTTGCGGCTAAGACCGACGCGCTTGTTCTCGCATTTGCCACACTCCCTTTCAGTTTTGAGGGTGCTCGCCGAAAGCGAATCGCCGAGGACAGCATAGGTGAGTTGCGCCAACTTGTGCACGGCCTTATTCCTCTGCCCAACGATGTTCTCCTGCAAGAAGGCGAAGAAGACACCAGCGTGCTGAATGCTTTTGCGGTGGCCGATCACTGGATTGGGCGAGGCGTCAACTCGCTCTGCGCCACGCTGCTGAAGACAGGTTTGATCAATCAAGATTTCAGCTCAGTACGTTCTGTCTTCCAAGACCGTGGCGGTAAAACGATCTTCGGTACTGGCACCGCCACGGGTGGCGACTACGTCAAAGACGCGCTCGAAGATCTTTTCATTTGCCCACTACTGCACCTCGGCGATCGCCCTGCGCAACTCGATCGTATTCTGGTCAATGTGATCTGCGGTGCTGATATGGGCATGGCAAAAATCAACGAAGTGATGACGCAGGTGACTAAGCGCTTTGGCTCGCGCGAAGATATCGTCTTCGGCGCAGTGATTGACGAGAGTCGAAGCCAGAGCCTAGAGTTATGTATCCTCGCCAAAGCGGAGATGGACAGTCTCGTCGCGCCTGAGCCCACTAAGATTTCTAAGGTATCAGAGACCATTACCACAGGCCTCGGCCTCGAAACCGAAATCTCTCTAGATAAGAAAGCCCCGCGCCCTGTGCACCGCTCTAAGTTGAGCAAGAAAGAGCAAGCCGCTATCGATCAAGACGAGTTCAACTTCATCGACGCCGATGCGCAACGTGGCTACTTCGAAAAGACTGATCGCAACGACTACAAGGACGAAGACCTCGACGTACCGACTTTCATGCGCCGGGGGATTAAGATCAAGATCAAGTAGTTTTCTGAAGATGACGAAGGGGCAGTCGTCCAGTAACATATTAGGCACTAGTATTTACTCACTAGAGTGAGTGAATGTCAGGCATCACCTCAAAAGCGGAATTGGGAGCCGATTTCGAGTTGTGTCGCTATTAGATACTGCTGGTCGAAATGGAATCCCTGTTCTCTTACAATATGTATACCGCATTTTACACTTCCACTTCGCCCGTGAACTGGCAAAAACTTTAAGTATGCCCTGGTATCTCTACCACGCCCTAAAGCAGCTGTTTCCTTCGGGCCGTTTTTTTTCCTTCTTCTCGCTCATGTCGATCATGGGTGTGATGTTAGGTGTTTGCGTGCTTGTCATCGTGCAGAGTGTGATGAATGGCTTTGGCGAGGGGATCCGACAACGTCTTACGGAGACACAGGGTGATATTCGTATTCGCTCTAATGAAGTGATTTATGATTGGGAAGCTGTGCTCGAGACTGTTCTGGAACAGGATGCCGTAGTCGGCGCCTCTCCCTTTACAGAAGGAGTGATTATGCTTCAGCATCATAATCGCCCTCAATTTCCTTTTGTTCGTGGCATTGAACCTTGGTCGCAGGAAGAGGTCGTTCCCTTGAAGAAGTTTTTGACCGTTGGGGATATGAATGATTTTGACGATGAGGCTGTCTTTCTCGGTGAAGGTTTAGCCTATTCGCTCAAGGCTGGGCCAGGTTCGACAGTCGAAGTCTTTACCCCGCTTATGCTGGAAGCACTCAAGAAGGATGAGGTGCTGCTGCCGCGGGAGTTTAAAGTGGTCGGACTCTTCCGCACGGGTTCACCACAGGTCGATGGGAATACCATGATCACGACGCTACGGGTGATGCAGGAACTTTATGGCTTAGACGACGGGGTCCACGGGATCGTTCTAAAGCTGCGCCCCGGACAGGATGCCTACGACTATAGCGTCGATCTTGAGCGCGAGGTTTTACGACCAGGTTTACAAGCAGTCAGCTGGATCGAATCTAACGAGGATTTTCTCTTCGTGATCGAGCAGGAGAAGCGGGTGATTTCGTTCATCATAATCTTTATAATTTTAGTGGCTTCGTTTTCGATCGCGATTGCGTTGATGATGGCTGTGATCCGTAAGACGCGTGAAATCGGCCTGCTCGTTGCCATGGGTGCCCGCCCGCACCAGGTTGCCTACAGCTTTTGTTTCCAAGGATTCGTGATCGGCCTAGTCGGCACAATCATTGGAATACTCATGGCGGTGATTTGCTTGCACTATCGTCGCGCGATTCTTTCGGCCTATGCGGATATAACGAACACACAGACCAATTTTCTCGGCCAATACGATGTTTACGAAATCCCCGTGCATTATTTAGCGTCGGATATCATCACCGTGACTTGCTTCGCAGTCGTCATTTCGACGCTGGCAGGACTTTTACCTGCACTGCGCGCCGCGCGTCTCAAACCCGCTGATGCCCTCCGAAGTGAATAATTCAGAATATCTCCTCGAAGCCAAAGCGCTTGGTAAACAATTCCCTGGTGCGGACAGCGTGATCTCCGTGTTGGACGGAGTGGATTTTGCGCTGCGCCCTGGCGAGAGCGTGAGTATACGCGGCGAGTCCGGGAGTGGTAAATCGACTTTGCTAAATGTGCTTTCGGGTTTGGAACGTGCCGATTCGGGGCAACTTTTCTGGGAGGGTAAGGACGTGACTAAATATTCGCTCTCAAAGCTGGCTGCAACTCGAACGCGATTTATGGGCTTTGTCTTTCAGGCTTATTATCTGGCGCCCGAGCTGAACGCCTTGGAAAATGTTCTGCTGGCTGCACGGATCGCAGGACGTATCGATGCTTCCGTGCGCGAACGGGCGGAGGCGCTACTTATACGTGTAGGACTCAAGGAGCGCATCCGGCATAGCTCAACTAAACTGTCGGGAGGTGAGCGTCAGCGGGTTGCGGTGGCGCGTGCTATGATCAATGATCCGTTACTGGTATTAGCTGACGAGCCGACAGGCAACCTTGACGAATCGACTGGGCACGCGGTCATGGATTTATTGATGGAGATCGCAGAGGAATCGCAAAAGAGCCTCATACTCGTCACGCATAACCTAGATTTTGCGGCGCGCACGCAACGGCAGTTGACTTTGCACCTAGGGAAAATGACATAGGAAGTAGTGACTAGTTATCGACTCTCAGATAATAATTTCCTTCATCGTAATGTATACTTGCATGTGGGGCCATCTAGTCTCAATACTGTCTCATTAAGAGTATGGACGCCGAAATTAAATCGACCGCAGATGTAAAGGAAACCTTCAAGGATTTTCTAACCAGCAAGGGGCTGCGTGTGACGAATCAGCGTATCGCGATCTTCGAAGCGGCGTACGACCATCCCGACCACTTCACAGCGGAGGATCTTCTCGAACGCTCGCGTGAGATCGATGACTCTGTTTCCCGTGCCACGGTTTACCGCGCCTTGCCGATCCTCACCGAGAGTGGGCTAATTCGTGAAGTCGATGTGGGGCGAGACTACAAGTTTTACATGGCGAATCGTAACGCCACGACTTTTCAAGCTCAGGTTATCTGCTTAGACTGCGATAAGATTTTTGAAATCGATGCCCCCTTTATGGAGTGGTATGGTAAAACTGTTGCCGATAAGCTGGCACTCAATGTTGAGAGTCAGCGTCTGCAGGTGACTGCGCACTGTGAAGAGTTGCAGGCAGCGGGCATGTGCAAGCGCAGTGGCGAAAAGGCTTCTTAGCTATCTATTGGGGCGTGATGAGTCGCGCCGCTAAGGGCTCACCTCAAAACGCACGCCAATCAAATTGTAATCGGCTATGCTGCCGTCTTCTAATTCGGCGTCCTTGGGCGGATTGATCATGCGCCCTTCAACTATGATCGGCACCTCGCGGGTTACGTAGCCATGAGCACTCAGCCGAGCCTTATAGTGACCGTTTGGAATGTCCTTAAGTGGCATTAAATTGCGGCCGATTTGCAGGTTCTCATGCGTGTAGGCGATTTCGCCGTCTGGTGCGACTATCTCGATCGTAGCCCCTGGGCCGGATTTTCCGTATTGGTTGAACTCGAGACTTCTTTCATTGGCGTAGCGCACGCCAATGTGAATGACGCCGGGTGACTTCTCCGTCGCTTGTGGGCCCAATACAATGAACAGTGTGCCGACGATTCCGGTCAGCAGCAAAAGTAGTGCGACGACAAGGCCGCCTTTGAGTTCAAGTGTTTTTGCCATTTTATAGAATACTAAACTCAGTCTACAGGACTTAGTTTCATCAAGTTAGAGGTTAAATATATGATTATGCGGCTCAGTCGGTTCAATGTCCAATCGGATAGTTGGTTTGCGTAATTTTCTGCGTTCTGGCTCATCAAATTCTATCTTCTCGGGTTGTATCTATATTTTCGTGCTTGTTTCGAGGGGGCAAGGTGTTTTCATCCCCGCACTTATGAAACGCACTCATCACTGCTCTCAGCTCCGTAAATCTGACGCTGGCTCGGCCGCTACTCTTGTTGGCTGGGTCGACTCCGTTCGCGACCACGGAGGTATTCTTTTCGTCGACCTGCGTGATCGCGAAGGCCTCACCCAAATCGTCCTCGACCCTGCTAATGCTGCGCTTGAAGCACAATTTGGCTTAATAAAGCCTGAGTCTGTGATCGAAGTCGCAGGCAATGTCCAAGAGCGAATTGAAGCTGCTGTGAATCCGAACCTCGCGACTGGCGGGATCGAGGTTCACGCCTCGGAGCTCATGATTCACAATGTCTCGAAGACGCCGCCTTTTCCTATGGATGATACTGCGGACAAGACCAGTGAAGACCTGCGCATGACTTATCGCTACCTGGATCTGCGTCGCACTTCCAACCTCAATCTTCTTCGCCTGCGCCACAAGACCAGCCAGGCCATCCGTAACTACATGGATGAGGAGACCTTCATCGAGGTGGAAACGCCAATGCTTTTCAAAAGTACACCTGAAGGTGCCCGCGAGTTTCTCGTGCCTAGCCGTATGAACCCCGGCGCATTTTATGCCCTCCCGCAATCGCCACAGCAATACAAGCAAATGCTCATGGTCGCTGGTGTGGAGCGCTACTACCAGCTAGCCCGCTGCTTCCGCGACGAAGACCTACGTGCCGATCGCCAACCAGAGTTTACGCAGCTCGACATCGAGCTCTCGTTTATCGACCGCGAAGATATGTATTCGCTGATCGAAGGTCTTATGAAACGTATTTGGAAGGATACACTAGGTAAAGAAATCGAAACTCCCTTTCTTCGTATGAGCTATTACGACGCGATGAACCGCTTCGGTGTCGATAAGCCTGACATGCGCTTCGATATGGAACTGCAGGATTGCGCAGAAATCTTTGAAAACTCCGAGTTCAAGGTCTTCAAAGGCACACTTGATGGTGGTGGTGCGATTAAAGCCTTTAATGCCAAGGGACTCGCCGACCTCACTCAAGGTGAGCTCCGTGGCCTCGAAGATTCCGCTAAGTCACTCGGTGCAAAGGGGCTCGCATTTATTAAATCCGTCGGTGGCGAGTGGAAATCTCCAATTCTTAAATTCTTCTCTGACCAAGAAAAGGCGGCCATTAAGGAGCAACTTCAAGTCGAAGACGGCGATATCGTCTTTTTTGCGGCGACCGAGTGGGAGCGTGCTTGCACCATCCTTGGGCGTGTGCGCTTAGAGGCGGCGCAACTTCTGGTTAAGCGCGAGAAGTTGACGATCAGTCCGACTGACTACAAATTCCTCTGGGTGATCGAGTTTCCGCTCATGCTCTTCGATGAGGAGCAAGGACGCTACGTTTCCTCACACCACCCATTCACGGCCCCAGTCGTTGAAGACATTCCTCTCCTTGATAGCGATCCGAAGAAGGTGCGTGGTCAGCACTACGACCTCGTGCTCAATGGCGTTGAACTTGGCGGCGGCTCTATCCGTATCCACCAGCCCGAGCTGCAGAAGAAGGTTTTTGAAGACGTGCTTAAGATTCCCGCAGATGTCGTAGAGAGCCGTTTCGGCTATATGCTCAAGGCGTTTGAATACGGCGCTCCGCCCCATGGCGGTATCGCTTTCGGACTCGACCGGATTTGCACGATTCTTGGACAGCGTTCGAGTATTCGCGACGTGATAGCCTTTCCGAAGAACCAAAAAGGGCAGGAAATGATGACGCAGAGCCCAGGTATCGCGACCGAGAAGCAACTGCGTGACCTACACGTTAAAGCCGTGCTTCCAAAAAAAGAGTCCTAGTAGGCTGTTGAAGTTTCACAACTACGCCTAGGGGATTTAGTGCCCCGACCACAATATAAGCAATTAAGACTGGAACCCGGAGCCCTCTCTGGGTTTCTTTATATCTATGCGTTTCTCGCGATTTATTACAGTTTCCCTTATTTATTGTGTCACTGCTTCGCTCTACTCGCAGATGACCCCCATCGCGCCGATTAAAAATTTCCGCCTCCCGCGTTTTGGCGATAACGGTTATACCCAGTGGATGCTGCAAGGGGAGCAGGGTATTTACGACAGGGACGAACAAGTAAGCGTCAAACAAATGGCAATGCGTATTTACTCTGGCGACGAACGCATGGCCTTAGAACTTTCGATGGATAGCCCCGAAGGCATACTGCTTTTGCAGGAAAACCGAGGCTATTCCGAAAGCCCGATTACGATCGTCGGGGCGAATTTCAAAATATCTGGTATCGGTTGGGATTGGTCGGGCGACACTAAGGAGATCATAGTCAAACAGGATACAGTTGTGAAATTCAGCCAAGGCATCGCGGGAGCCTTCGTCGACAAAGGTGAGGTAGAGTCCGGGGGCGACTTAAGTGAAACTGAAATCCGTAGCGACCGTCTCGTCCTGCGCACGAATGAGCATGAATACTACTTCGAATTCACAGGTAGTGTGCACGTCGTCTCCGATCAAATGAACTTGAAGAGTGAGACGCTCATCGCACTGGCGGATGCGCCTGAAGGTCGAGAGGGCAGTGTCGCCAAGGCAGTAACCAGTAAGCTAGATTCCATTAGCCAGATCATCGCTCGCGACGATGTGACCATCATTCTAAGTGGCAAAAAGATCAAGGCTGACGAGGCCGAGTTCTTTCCCCGCGAGCAGCTTGTCAATCTTTCGGGGGCGGCCAGTGTCGCTAAGAAGGGGGCTTACTTAAGCGGTGAAACCATTCGCAGTCAATCTGGCGAGATTGAGATAGCGGGGACCGAAGCCGATGGTCGGGCGCAAATGATTCTCACCGAAACAGGCGGCCTCGGTATTTTAGGAGCCTCTGCTCTTGCCGCCGATACCATCGTTCTCGCTAATACGATCACCATGCGTGGACAACCGACAGAGAACCACTTTTTCTTTAATGGCTCTGTCGAGGTTATGTCTGGGGCTGTGCAGATGCAATCCGCGCGCATGACTATCATTTCCAATAAGGTCGAGGAGTCGAAGACCACAAAAGATGAGGATTCAGATTTCAAAGTTGGAGAGGTTAAAAATATCGTGGCCGAGGGTGGTGTCCGCATCGAACAGAGCGGGCAGGTCGCTACCAGCGAGCAAGTTACTTTTTATCCCGCCGCCGAGCGTGCCGTCCTCACGGGCCATCCTAAAGTCACTAATGGGGAGGCTATTGTTACTGGGAAAATTATGGAGTTGAAGCCTAAGTTAGCCATCATAAGCGGCGAAGTTGATGACCCAGTCGTCGTCCGTCTCCCTGAAATGCCCGATCTTGGATATGTGGCATTTACGCCAAGCAGCGCAGACGCATCGAAGCCTACGGTTCAGACGGAGACGGAAGCAACGCTTGTCACTAGCCAATTGCTCCGCATGATCGAAGAGCCTAAGCAAACGCTCTTTCAATTTACTGAAGACGTGCAAGTAACTGCTACTAATCTAGCTGCCACCTGCGATCGCCTTGATGTGATTGCAGTTGATCAAGCCATTGCCGCCCCTGATGCAAAGGTAGCCCTAGAATTGCAGCGTGTCGAAGCTCATAATAATGTAGTGATTAAACAGGCGGGCCGTACTGCGACCGCGATGAAAGCCAGTATACTACCGGAAGAGGGTAAAGTCGTGCTTGAGGGCAAGGCCGTGGTTAACGACGAGCGTGGTCGCGCATCTGGCCACCGTTTGACGCTCTTTAAAGGTCAACGCCGAGCCATCGTCGAAGGTGGTGGTCCAGAGGGTGAACGTGCTCGTATTACGCTTCCCGCTATTTCGGGTAGCCAATAAGGCATTAAATACTGCTTAGAATAAGTATTTTTTAGTCCAAGCCGTTTTGCTGGATTTCTTTCAACTTATTGGCATCGACCACATCAGGTGCACGTTTGTCTTTGCCTGCAGTTTTATGGTATCGGCCAGTCAGTTTATCTTTTTCGTAACGAGTGAAGCCATGTTTTTCCACATTTTCATCGGTGAGCTTTGATTTGGTCGCGCCCTCGGTGTATTTACTAGAGACATTAGGGGAGTGGAAGACCTTCCGGACTGGGTTGCCCGTTTTGGGGTGTGCTATGAGTGGTTCGTCGGCCATTCGTTGAATGTATTCAAAGGCCTCGCCATCGGAACCGTCGGGTAAGATTTCCTGATATACGTAGGTGGGCATGCTGTTTAAAAGTTGAAAAAATTAAAAATACGAAAAGTTGATAAAGCACAAGTAGCGCTGAGATCTGTAACTGTAGAATTTGGTCTTCAAGTAGAAGGTAAATGTGGGAGTAGGAATTCCGCAATACGAATTCCACATGCTATTTTATAAAACTCTGAGCTTCCAGAAAGCGTCCTATTGATTTAATCTGCGAAGTATTGTGGATGAATTATTAGCTATATTTACTAAAGCATTATTTGTCGCTGATTGTGGATTCCGCATCTCCATGTTTACTGAGGGCGATCTTAGTCGCACTCTTTGTTCTTAGCTCATTTTGATTACTCTCTCCATGGCCACCGTCCAGATCTGGTTCGAAGCAACGCGCCCCAAAACACTGCCTGCGGCGGTCGCACCTGTGGCGTTAGGCACAGCGATGGCGCATAGTGTCGGCCAATTTCATTTTTTACCCGCGGCGATCTGCTTAGCCTTTGCCCTATTAGTGCAAATTGGGACAAATTTTTCCAACGACTACCTCGACGGAATAAAAGGCACTGACACGGATGCTCGACTGGGGCCTCGCCGTGCAGTCGCGACTGGACTGGTCTCAGCATCGACCATGAAGTGGGTGGCGATTGGCATATTAGCTTTTGCCTTCTGTCTTGGTCTTAGCCTGATCTACTTCGGTGGGTGGTGGTTACTTGCTGTAGGGGTATCCAGTGTCCTTTGCGCATGGTTTTATACAGGCGGCCCCTATCCATTGGCTTACAATGGTATGGGCGATGTCTTTGTCGTCTTGTTTTTTGGTCTCATCGCTGTGGGCTGCACTTTCCACGTGCAAGCAGGCTATGTCTCAGAGGAAGTCATCTTGCTCGGGCTAGCATGCGGCCTAGTTATTAATAATATATTAGTAGTTAATAACTACCGGGATATAGACGAAGACCTTCTAGCAAATAAGCGCACCTTAGTCGTGCTTCTTGGGCGACGATGGGCACTTGTTCAATATGGGCTGTCCTTGCTCTTCGCTGGGGGGGCGCTCAGCTGGCTGGTCTGGCAGGGCAGGGATCCGATGATTTTGCTAGGGTGGGTGGCAATCGCCTACGGCTTTTGCCTTCTTAGAAAACTAGCTAAGGCGAGTGCGCCCGTAGATTTTCTGGCAGCACTCAAAGGAGCGGCCTTGATTGTGGTCGCTTTCACTGCCATGGTTTCTCTGGGCTTATTAAGCGGCTGACTCTTATTGAGATGACGGCGATGGTCTGAGTCTATTTAGTGAGCAAACGCTTACACACAGTGCTACTAAAGCCGGCTATGCCTCCAACTCAGCCTTCGTAATCGCAGCCGTACCCAGGTGGCTGACGACGATACCAGCAGCTTTATTAGCCAGTTTGGCTGCGTCTTGAAGGCTCTCGCCTGCTATGAGTGCAGCTGTCAGCACAGCGATCACAGTATCACCAGCACCAGAAACATCGAAGACTTCTTGTGCTTCAGTCGCGATACGCCCGATAATTTTACCGTGTTCCCCGAGTAACATACCGTCGGGACCCAGAGTAACGACGAGTCTTTCTGGATTGTAGGCTTTGAAAATCGCGTTGGCTACGGCTTCGTCGTCAAATTCAGCATCTGGGCTGTTATCAAAGCCAGCCATCTGAAGGGCTTCTGAGCGGTTAGGCGTCATTAGAGACATGCCGTGCAGCTCGAGTTGGCGTTTTGGCTTAGGGTCGACCACGAGCAGTGGAGACTTGTCCGATTTCGCAACGGCTGTGCGTACTGCATTGAGTAGTGCGTCGTTCACCACGCCCTTAGCGTAATCGGAAAACACTATGGCGTCAGCGTCTTCGATTAGCTGGATAAAGTGAGGTGAGTCTAGTTGAGCATCCAGCGCGTAAGCGAGTGGTTTGGCCTCTCGGTCGATGCGGCAGAGTTGCTGGCGTTGCACGACGACCCGTGTCTTCACGATAGTGGTCGCACCGTCGCGCTTACCAACCTGCGAGAGCTTTATTTTGTGCTGCTGAAGGACTTCGCTGAGTAACTTGCTTTCAGGGTCGTCAGTATAGGAGCCGACTAGAGTCGTTGGTATTCCGAGACCAGCGAAGTTATTGCACACATTGGCAGCACCACCAGGGACGTAGGTATCACTCGCGACGGAAACGACTGGCACCGGAGCTTCTGGTGAGATGCGCGTGGCATCTCCCATGATGTAGTGGTCGAGCATGATGTCGCCAATGACGACAATCTGTAAGTCAGAAAATTTATTGAGTAAGCTGGCTGTATCCACGAGTTGGTTTGGGTAGAAGGTGGACGAGGTCTAGTTACCCCACTCTTGGTTTTCAACGAGTTCGAGCCAAGCATGTAATATGAACGTGTGTATTTCTTGGATTCTAGCAGTATTATCGCTTGGGATAATGATCGAATGGTCGGCAATGGCTTTGATTTTTCCGCCGTCCTTACCTGAGAGGAGGATGGTGGTGACACCTCTAGAACGGGCTTTTTCAAAAGCGAGAGCGATATTCTCCGAATTCCCGCTGGTAGAGAATCCAACGAGGATATCGTCGTCTTTTCCGAGTGCCTCGATTTGACGACTAAAGATGGCATCGAAGCCATAATCGTTGCCGATACAGGTGAGAACGGAAGAGTCTGTATTCAACGATACCGCTGGTAGTGGGCGACGGTTATCGCGATAGCGACCGACCAGCTCTTCGCAAAGGTGCATGGAGTCGGTGGCACTGCCGCCGTTCCCGCAAGCAAAGATAGTTTTTCCGCGCTTCAATCGATCGACGATGAGCGTTCCAGTCGATTCAATCAGGCTGAGCTGTGGTTCGAGTGCATCGAGACAATCTTTGAGTGCCTGATAATCTTTTTGAAGGTAGGACATTTTATGAAAAACTGTGATACTAAAATTAAATGAGATTCTAATAACTGTGCTTAGCTCTCTAAATAGAGCCAGCTTTGTGGATCTTTTCGATCATATTCGTGGTGCTAAATCCATCTAGGAAGGGGAGGAAGTGGATCTTGGTTCCCGCTGCCTCAAACGCGGCGCGCTCGCCTTGGTGAAGCGTTTCTAAGGTATAGTCGCCAGCCTTTGTGTAGGCGTCGGGTTGTAATTGTTCGATCTCTAAGATTAGGCGTGGATTATGGAAGACCACGACGCGATCGACACAGCTCAATGCGGCGAGGCAGTAGGCGCGCTCCGCTTCGCTTTCGATCGGTCGAGACGGTCCCTTAAGTGCCCGCACACTTTCGTCGCTATTGATGAGCACCCAGAGTTGGTCACCTAGCTTACGTGATTCCTTAAGGTAGGCGATGTGCCCGACATGGAGGAGGTCGAAGCAGCCATTAGTCATGACCATTGACTGCCCCGCATCACGTAGATGGGCTCTTTCGGCTAGGGCCTCGTCGAGCGTCAAGAGTTTGGGGTTGGGTAAGTGCATGCGCTTAGGAGTGTTCCTGCCCGAGATGTTTTCCTGTCACGAGATAGTTCTGTACGTAGTCTTTAACCGCGTCTTGTAGGCTGTAGCCATCGACTGTGTAACCGCTTGAGCGAAGCTTGTCTGTATTTGCGCAAGTGTAATACTGGTATTTGTCCTTCAGTTGCTCAGGCATATCGATGTATTGAATGTTCGGCTTGAGCTTGAGCGCGTCAAAAATCGCGGTGGCGAGCGTATTCCAGGTATTGGCTTGGCCGCTGCCTAGATTGAAAAGGCCATTGGCACTCGGTGTGTTGGCGAGGTGTATGGTCATCGACACTGCGTCTTTCACATAGAGGAAGTCACGCATTTGGTTACCGTCAGTATAGTCAGGGTGGTAGCTCTTGAAGAGGCCGATCTCGCCGGTGGCTTGTATTTGTTCGTAGGATTTGGCAACCAGGCTACGCATGTCGCCTTTGTGGGCTTCGTTGGGCCCGTATACGTTGTAGTATTTGAGGCCAACGATTTGGTCGTCCCAAGCCATCCGCTGCGCGTAGCAGTCGAACATATGCTTGGAGTAACCATACATGTTAAGAGGATTCAGCGCGTGGAGGTCTTCGAGCGTATCATCCATTCCCTGACTTCCGTCACCGTAGGTGGCTGCGCTAGAGGCATACACGAAGCGGATACCTTTATCGATGGCGATACTGGCGAGCGTTTTGGTGTATTCGTAGTTGTTACGAATTAGGTAACTGGCATCACGCTCAGTCGTAGCGGAGCATGCACCTAAGTGGAAAATGGTTTCGAATTGGTCGAAATAGTCTGACTCCTCTTCCGCAAGTTCGATCAGGTCGTCCGCTTCGATATAATCCGCATAGCGAAGAGGGATGAGGTTTTTGAATTTTTCGTCCATCCCGAGAATGTCGGCCACAACGATATTCGTATTACCGGATTCGTTTAGGGCGTGGATCAGCGCGCTACCGATGAAGCCCGCTCCGCCAGTGACGAGTGTGTATTTGCCTGTGTTCATTACTGTAAAATCTAGATTTATTTAAAGTGATTCTCGAGGAATCGCAATAGTATCAAGATTTGCAGGGCGTAAGACTAGTCTATAATTGAACGGATACAGGCGGAGAAATCTTCGCGAAATTCGTAGCTGCCGTCGATTTCACCTGCGTGATGAGAGACTATGAGTTGCGGTTTACCACAGCCGATGGCCCAGGCATTTGAATCGCTGTTCCAGGCGGTTTCTAGGTCGACGAGGGTGTCACCGATTATATGCTTGGCAGCATCTTTATTGCCGAGGTGTGAGAGCGCTTCTTGAATGAAGCGCGGCGAGGGCTTGCGATAACCGTCTTCGTTGTCAGGTGCTTCAGGAGCGATGCACCAACCAGCAATGTCTTCGGGTTTCATTTCTAGCAGCTCAAATAGCCTGGCTTGGCAGGCATGAACTTGCTCGATCGGGAAATAGCCACGACCGACCCCGGATTGATTCGTCAGGATGAAAAAAGGAATGTCGCGGGAAATAAGCTCGTGAATTGCATCTTTCACGCCCGGCAGTAGCTCGACTTGGTCGGGGTCACTTAAATAATCGGCATGGCGAATTAGCGTGCCGTCGCGATCAGCAAAGATTGCGAGCTCGGGATTGCTGTGCACGAAGCGGGGATTGAGCCAGACGTTTTTCAAGGTTAGGACAGAGTTGTAGTAGGCTGGAGAGTTGAGCTTATGTTGTTACAGGCACTCTAGACTGCAATGTGGATACTGAGATTGGCTTAGCAGACAAGAATGTCTACACACTTTACGGTGCAATAAAGACGTTCTGCCACATTTTATTGGACAGATGGGGTGTCCACTGTGGCGCAGGGCTCTGCAATGCGGGCATTTCCCCTTTAGGAATCTTGTTAGAAGGAGCGGGGATCAAACGTTTTGCTTATAGCACGGATCTTCTGCCTCAGAAAGATTGACAGCTATACTTTCTAAAATTTATTATTTCTAGAACTTCTATTAATAGCAACTTTTAAGCCATGATAAAATTACTCCTTGCCGCTCAATTAATTCTCTTACCTCTTAATTTAATAGCTTCACCCAGCATTGATTCGCAACCGACAGGTATAGGCATTGATGCTGCTTTATTACCTGGGAGTAATTATACCTTAAGCGTGAGTGCCAGCGGGGGTTCATTGAGCTACCAGTGGGAAACTTATTTACCACCAGCGGGGTGGCAGGACCTTCAAGGAGCCACGAACTCGAGCTACACGTCAACATATAATGCAATGAGTGATGGTGGCGCCTTCAGGGTCGAGGTCAGCAACAGTACGGGTAGTGTGATGAGTGACATAGTGGAAGTTTTAGTACAAGACCCGGGGAAGAGTTATACCCCAATTAATTATGCATCAACTTGGGCAGCGGCGAAAGCGGCTGCGGAGTCGCAGGGCGGTTACTTATTGGAGATCAATTCTTATGGTGAATGGTTATATACACTTCGTTCTTTGGACAACTCGTTCGCGTCGATGTCAGATACTGAATATTTTACCTTTTTAGATGGCACTTTGGCACCCGACGGTGGTGGTTCAGCTTATCTCTGGCTCGGCGGCAGCGATGCTGCGGTCGAAGGCGAATGGCGCTGGGCAAGCAGTGGCGAGCAATTTTGGTCAGGTGGCAAGAATGGTATTGCGGTGAACGGTGCTTTCAACCGCTGGGGTGAAACTATGCAGCAAAATGAGCCGGATAATTTTAATGGAAATCAAGATGCTCTAGCGATGGCACTGGAAACATGGCCGTTTGGTAGTGACGGCACTGTAAATGAGCTCGGTTATGCGTATGCATGGAATGATGTTAGTGCTAATAATCAGTTATACTTTATCATCGAAAAAGACCTGAGCGGCCCACCCGTCATAGAGTCCTACGGTAACACAGACCTACTGGAAGACTCCTCTGGTTACTACGCCGGCAGTGCGGATACGCCGCTATTATACAGTGGCACCCAAGTCAGTCCTACTTACCCAAGTGCCTCTTTCACTGCGGTGGGAGTTGACGAGGTCAATGGCGCTTACCGCTTGATCTTGTCCAGCGGCAGCCAATACTACGCAGCAAACTTTTCACTGAGTGGTAGCAACAGTAGCGCTTGGGCGGTTGTCAGTGATATCCTAGTTGAAGAGGTAAATCTACAACAAGACTTTGACGGAGATGGCCATGTGGGCACGCCGCCGATCGATCCCCCAGCATCGATTTCGGGTATGCAATTTGAGTACATTTCCACTGATAATGTTACTTCCGTGCCTCACCAAGAGTTTTACGGTAGTGACGACCTTGCAGCCTACGGCTTTTCGAACAGCATTATAGGACGTATTCCCTATACCTATTCTGACGGCGTCATCAGTTTTCCGGAATGGGATGAGGAAATCCGTCTGACCTTCACTAGTGCAAACTCTGGGACTTATGAGTTTTTCGAAACAGATGCTCTAGGACGGTATCTGGATGATTCCGGCACTTTTTCCATAGTCACCACACCCAGCTTAGAAGATAAGACGGACTGGCAGCACACGGAGACCTTCGATGGCGGTTTTTCCACTGACTATTGGAACATCTCCCATGGCCTCGAGGATAGGGTGGAGGTCGCCAGTGGGGCCTTGAACTTCATTTTTGCTGGTGCAGTTGAGGAAGGCGAGGAAGATGAATATGATGATTATGAAATAGACCTTGATTATAGTCGTGCCCTGCCGATGGACGAGAGTTGGCAGATCGTAATGGATGACGTGTATGCCTCGAATTCGCTAGAAGGCTTTGAGTTCGAACTAGAGCTCGAATTTGAGGGGGGCTCTAGTCTTTTTCACTGCGGGTTTGAATTCCAAAATTCCTGGCAGGGAGGTTCTGGAAATTCGATCGACGCTTTCTACGGTTCAACGATCCAAGCCAGTGATATTAATAACGACGGAGTGATACAGACTGCCTCGTATGCATGGGACCTCGATGGTGATGGTTTTGTAGACCTTGGCAATGAAGTCGATTATGACGGCGATGGTCGTTTTGACATCCATAATGAAACCGCTATTAATGAGCAGAACATTAATGAAGCTACCTATCAAGGCTACGGCCCCGCCGATGTTAACGGTAATGGAATCATTGATGCTGTGGCATACAACTTTGACATCAATGGTGATGGACTCATCCAGGTAGGAGTATACGCAGCAGACCTCGATAATGATGGTTTTGTAGACCTTGGCAATGAAGTCGATTATGACGGCGATGGTCGCTTTGACATCCACAATGAAACCAATATTAATGAAAATGTACCAAGCTATGCTAACGGCAGTGCTTCCGTGAGCACTACAGAAGACTCTAGGATCCAGTCTAATGTGAGTTTACGTATTACTCACAATGCGAATAGCCGAGAGTTAGTGTTCGAATACCAGCCTAATGGGGTAAACGAGTGGTCGGAATTGGCGCGCCTGAATTTAGTAAGTGGAGGCTTTAGCGGCTTAAATGCTCAGGCTACTACTCAAGGAAGTGCTGAATTGAGTAGCTCATTCTGGAGTTTAGAGCTATACCTCGAGGTAGAGGCGGAAGAAACTACCCAGGCCGGCGATCTGAAGATCGGCGGTATTGAAATCGGCAGCTACACGCCACCACCACCGCCAGCGTCACCAGAGAGTCTCGTGGGCTACAAGCTCGTCGGTCAATTTGCCGAAGTCCTAGCGGGCCTTCTTTATCGCCATGACTTTTTCTTTACTGGTTCGGAAACGATGCAGGGTCATTACTTTGTTGAGTCGAATGATCCCTCTAGTGTTGATGACTGGTCTGAAGAGACCTACACCTATCAAAAGACAGGTGCGACAACAGGAACCGTTGCGATTACCAACAGCACAGGCGAAACGACTGATGTAGAGTTGACCTTTGATAGTGCGACGACTGGAACGGTGGTCGCATACGGTCGCAACGGCAACCAACAGTGGGGTGTAGCGAACGGGCCGTTTACTTTCGTGCCATACGATCCATCTGAGTTGCCTGAACCGCCGTTGCCCGTCATAGAATCCTACGGTAACACAGACTTACTGGAAGATTCCTCTGGTTACTACGCCGGCAGTGCGGATACGCCGCTATTATACAGTGGCACCCAAGTCAGTCCTACTTACCCAAGTGCCTCTTTCACGGTGGTTGGAGTTGACGAGGTCAATGGCAGTTACCGCCTAGTCCTAACCAACGGCATCCAATACTACGCAGCAAACTTTTCACTGAGTGGTAGCAACAGTAGCGCTTGGGCGGTTGTCAGTGATATCCTAGTTGAAGAGGTAAATCTACAACAAGACTTTGACGGAGATGGCCATGTGGGCACGCCGCCAATCGATCCCCCAGCGGAGATTGAGGGTATGCAGTTTGAATACACTTCTTCCACTAATGCTACTTCCGTGCCCAGCCAAGAGCTTTACGGCAGTGACGGCTTTACCGAATCCGGTTTTTCGAACAGCATCATCGAGCGTTTTCCTTACACCTATTCTGACGGCGTCATCAGCTTCCCGGAATGGAGCGAGGAAATCCGTCTGACCTTTACTGATGCAAACTCTGGGACTTATGCATTCGTCGAATTATATGGTGGACCCATGGGAGGTGAGGTCGAGGATTCTGGAACTTTTGCAGTAGTTACTACACCCAGCCTAGTAGAAAAGACGGACTGGCAGCATACCGAGACCTTCGATAGCGGGTTTTCAACTGACTATTGGAACATCTTCCATGACACTGAGGATAGGGTGGAGGTCGCCAGTGGGGCCTTGAACTTCATTTTTGCTGGTGCAGGAGAGGGAGTTCCCGAACCTGATCCAACTCTAGATTATGATGATTATGAAATAGAGATTGATTATGGTCGTACACTGCCGATGGATGAGAGTTGGCAGATAGTAATGGATGACGTGTATGCCTCGAGTTCGATCAATGATTTTGAGTTCGATATAGAGCTCGAATTTGAGGGGCAAGGCTACAATTTCGAGTGCGGATTTGACTTCGAATCTTCCTACTTAGTGGAAGATTCTGGAAGTGGGATCGACGTATCTTTCTATTCACAGACCCCAAGCTTTTACGTTGATGGTAATGCCGTCGTGAGTAATATCGATGATCCTAGGATTCAATCTAATGTGAGTTTACGTATCACTCACAATGCGAATAGCCGTGAGTTAGTGTTCGAATACCAGCCTGGCGACGCGATTGAGTGGTCGGAACTGGCGCGCCTGAATTTAGGAAGCGGAGACTTTAGCGGCTTAAATAGCACTGCTAATTCAGGAAATGGTGAATTGCTCAGCGCATCGCAGCGCATGGCAGTATCCCTCGAGGTAGAGGTGGATGAAGCTACCCAAGCCGGCGATCTGAAGATCGGCGGCATTGTGATTGGTAGCTACACGCCACCGCCAACACCTGTGGATTCGGATGGCGATGGCTTGGATGACAGCGTTGAAACCAACACTGGAACCTATGTGTCTCCGACTGATACGGGAACTAATCCGCAGCTTAAGGACAGTTCAGGCGATGGATTTACGGATTATGAAGCTGTCAATGCTAGCGTAGATCCAAATTCCGACTACGGCGGGTTACTTAATGTAGTGCGTCAAGATCCTGAAAGATTCGGTATAGATAATATCGGACTCGATCCAGGTTCAATAGTGGATATGCAGATGGGATCAGTGGGCCTCGAACGAGGAGCTGACGGCAATTTCGATATGAACTTCGATATAGAAATGTCGACTGATCTCCAGACTTGGACCCCACATTCAAGCGAAACTATTGAGATATCCGTCCCGGATCAGTCAAAGACATTTATGCGACTGAATGTTAAATAATAGGCCGTTTGATCAGCACCATGAGGATGAAGGCAATGCCCAATTTATAGGCTATTTCAGGCGTAGTAGCTAGAAGGAGTGGGGATCAAACGCTTTGCTTACAGCACGGTTCCTCTGCCTCAGAGAGATTGACAGCTATGTTCGAGGTAATCTATTTTCTCTAGATAATCTATTCTCGGTAACTTTCAGTTCATGAAAAAATTATTTCTCGGCGCTCAACTTCTGCTCTTACCTCTGACTTTAATAGCCTCAAATCAGATGCTTAGGACGACTGCCGAAAGCTATACCGATACAAAAAAAGAGACGAATTTGTGGGCGGAAAATCGCTCCAAAAAGACACAGACATTATTTGATGGATCATCTTTAACATTAGGACAGATTAGTAAGTCTAGAATCCCCCTGTTTTCTTCGATCGATGGTTATGTTAGCTTTTTTCTTTCCGCAGATATCATAAAGCCAGCAAGGCGAAAGGTGGGCATCTTCTCTGTCCCTAAGTATGGATTGGTAGTTGAAAATCTTAGTATGGATTTCCGTGATGTGAGAATCACAGGTCAGGATTGGTTAAAGGTGCTCGAAATGGTAGAGCCTTTAAAAGCAATGGATATGGTCGGCCATGTCCGAATGCTTTATCCCGGTGAAAACGAGGTGCTTACTGCAAGTGCCCCGTTGGTTTTTAAAAATCAAATTTTTCTCTCTTTGAATGAGGGGAGGACTCTTTGCGTCGCTTATTCGCCAAAAAGTCAGCAAGTCAATTTTCACATTTTAAATTCGACCGACCAAACGTATGAAAATTAAACATCTATTCAGCTTTATATTGTTACCATTAGTTTTGGCCTCTGGGCTTCGGGCTGATGTGGCCTCGGCTCGTAATGCTCTCTTGCAAGGGGATTTGGCCGCTGCCGCCACCGCGCTTTCATTGCTAGCGCCCAACGCTGAGGTAGAAATCCTTCGTTCACTGCTCGACATTGCTGAATGGATTGAAGGCGATCTCCCTACGTTTGCTACTTTGATCGGCGCGGATTCGACTGCTGCTGCTGCCTTTACAGACCTTTCTGCCAATTTAAACGAAAAAAAATCGCACGGCACCCAGCCCATTTATGGTAGTTCTCTGCCCTTGGCTACTTCGGAATCAAACGATGTCACGACTTATCAGTTTGTGGATCAAGAAAGTATTCTAGTTCTCTATAATAGTTCCAATATCGTCAAAAATGTGGCGATCGATGCCATATTCGCAGGTTCTTTGGATACTGTTATTCCTGTTAGTCAGGGATCTACTAGGATAGGAATTTATGCGAATGATTGGTCCGGATACGTTGACATGTATGCTCAATATATTTCGAATAACTACAATGATTGGTATGATGGATCCTTACAAAAATCTTTTACGATTACAATCGAACCAGGAGAATATGTTCGGCTCCAATGCACTGACCAAGGAGGCTTCCCTGACCCAGGCTTTTCATTAGGATCTACATCACTGAGTTTTTCTACGGCTGATGTTGAGGTCCAAAATGGAGAATATTGGCGTTACGATTGGGTGCCCAGTCCCGCGGATGCTCTGTTTGACTTTGAACTGATTGTAGATAGCTCGGGCAACCCTTGGGGCGAAGATGGATTGCTTGCGGTCGACGAGGCTGATGTCGCCTTAGATTATTTTGTTTCGCACGAAGACCTATTATACTACGGCTATCCCAGTCGCAGTCTAAGTATCCAATATAATGGCACTGTTGCTCGCCAGGTCGACCTCGAGTTCAATAGCAAGGCACCATACAATTTTACTGGCACGGCTTTTGTCAATGGCCTCGAGGTTGGCGATCTAAAGCCTGACGGCTTTTACATGGATGGTGATGACACATGGGTTAGTGGGGATTATAATCAATCTTCGTCCGTATACTCCTACACATTCAGCCTCTGGATGGAACCGGGTGACCAGCTATCTATCGAAATAGAGTCGGGTTTGTGGAATACGTCGGTAGATGCGACCGCTCCGATCTTTGGTTTTAATCTAGACTCGGCTAGTGATTTTCAAGTGAGCAACGGACTCGCCTATACGAACGTATATCCGAAGTTTGCTCCAAATACTCGGAGTGAGACTTTCGCTCATTTCCTTTCCCGTGACGAAGCTTCCACAGCTCAACTGTTAAATACGCTTATCGCCCGAATCGGAACAATTCAATCAGGAGATCGCGTTGTCTTCGAGCCTGTTGTTACTGGATTGTCCGAGAGTGTCGTTATTGAATACGCCGATGCCCAAGTGTTATTAGCCTTCTTGAAATTCACTCGAGGGGTTCAATTAGTGGTCGATATGTATGGGGCGGGTAATATTGACCTCGGCTATGCTAACTATCTCAACTATATGGCAGCCCCCGCAGCGATTTGGGATGACTATCCGCAGTTAATGGAATTAGTTAGTTCACGTAGAGGCCAAGGTATTCAGGCCAAGCAGTTCTTAGTGGAAGCGATTCAACATTATCGCAACGTGGAAGCGACTTTATGGACTCGTCAGAGCGGCCTGACAGAAAGCTATTTATTTGAGGTGGGTGCTTCGACGGAACAAGACCGTCTTAATTTCGCCAATAATCTATCAGTTTTTGAAACTTCACTTTCTAGGGTGGTCACTCTTGCTGAGGCGTTCAACGATCCATTGGCACCTCAAGACCAAGGGTTTAGCCTTAAGCCACTACTTAGTAATTCTCCGGTAGATTTACGCGCGGTGATGCCGCAGTTTGATGAACGAGGCGTATTAGCTGGGTCTTCAAGCTCACTTTTAGCTGCTGGATTCACCCAAGGCATTGATATAAAGAAGTTTGATCAGTCTCTGGCTGATTCCAATTTATTGTATTTTCCCGTCATAGAGTCCTACGGGAACACAGACTTACTGGAAGACTCCTCTGGTTACTACGCCGGCAGTGCAGACACGCCTCTGATTTATCAAGGGAACCGAGTTAGTCCTACTTACCCTTCAGCCTCTTACACTGTGGTTGGAGTTGACGAGGTCAATGGCGCTTACCGCCTAGTCCTAACCAACGGCAGCCAATACTACGCAGCCAATTTTTCACTGAGTGGTAGCAGTATTACCGCTTGGGCGGTAGTGCCGGTCAGCAATATCTTGCTTGAAGAGGTAAATCTACAACAAGACTTTGACGGAGACGGCTACATAGGTTGGCCGTCCCCAGCTTCGATTGCAGGCATGCAGTTTGAGTACACTTCTCCAGTTTCATCCGTGCCTCACCAAGAGTTTTACGGTAGTGACGACCTTGCGGCCTACGGCTTCTCGGACAGCATCATAGGACGTATTTCCTATACCTATTCTGACGGCGTCATCAGTTTCCCGGAATGGGATGAGGAAATCCGCCTAACCTTTACTAGTGCAAACACTGGGACTTATTCATTCTTCGAAGGAATCGGTCCAGGAGAGTATCTGGATGATTCCGGCACTTTTTCCATAGTCACCACACCCAGCTTAGAAGATAAGACGGACTGGCAGCACACGGAGACCTTCGATGGCGGTTTTTCCACTGACTATTGGAACATCTCCCATGACCTCGAGGATAGGGTGGAGGTCGCCAGTGGGGCCTTGAACTTCATTTTTGCTGGTGCAGTTGAGGAAGGCGAGGAAGATGAATATGATGATTATGTAGATTATGAAATAGACCTTGATTATAGTCGTGCCCTGCCGATGGATGAGAATTGGCAGATCGTAATGGATGACGTGTATGCCTCGAATTCGCTAGAAGGCTTTGAGTTCGAACTAGAGCTCGAATTTGAGGGGCAAGACTCTAGTTTTCAGTGCGGGTTTGAATTCCAAAATTCTTGGGTTCAGGGAGGTTTTGGAAATTCGATCGACGCTTTCTACGTTTCAACGATCCAACAAGGCATCGATATTAATGGTGACGGCGTAATACAGACTGTCCCGTATGCATGGGACCTCGATGGTGATGGTGTAATTGAATCTGGGAATGAATATGATTACGATGGCGATGGTAACCTTGACACAGTTGACGAAGATTTGGACGGAGACTTCAGACTCGATAGAGGCGAAGATAGCGACGGCGATGGTCACTTAGACAACGGCTGGGAAGACAGAAATTACGATGGAGTGTTAAGCACTAACGAAGTCGACGTAGATGGCGATGGTCACTTAGACAACGGCTATGAAGACCTCGACGGCGATGGCTTTTTCGACTCCATCAACGAAGACGTGGATGGCGATGGTTATTTGGATTATAATGAGGACCTCGACGGCGATTACAATTTGGATGTCGCTGAGGACTTAAACTACGATGGCGTTCTTAACAATGGTGGTACTGGTCAACCAGCAATACCTGGTGGTCCTTATACACTCCTCGCTGGTGAAGGTGCTCTTCTTAATGAAGTCTTAGACTTTGTCGATTACAATGGCGACGGCGTTATCGCTGGTGTGTTCAACGAGGATGTGGATGGCGATGGTAAATTAGACCGGACCAACGAGGATGTGGATGGCGATGGTAACCTCGACACAGTTGACGAAGATTTGGACGGAGACGGCAGACTCGATAGAGGCGAAGATAGCGATGGCGATGGTCACTTAGACAACGGCTATGAAGACTTAAATAACGATGGAGTGTTAAGCACTAACGAAGTCGACGTAGATGGCGATGGTCACTTAGACTACGGCTATGAGGACTTCGATGGCGATGGTGTCCTCGACATTGGCGAAGATCTCGATGGCGATGGTTACTTGGACAACGGCTATGAAGACTTCGATGGCGATGGAAAATTCGACCTGATCGACGAAACCAACATCGTAGAAGTCGGTGCAGGTCCAGTTGTTGGAGGAGTTGCAACTGATCTCGACATCAATGGTGATGGAATCATCCAGCTAGGAGTATACGCCTTTGACATCGACGGAGACGGCAGACTCGATAGAGGCGAAGTCGATTACGACGGCGATGGTCACTTAGACAACGGCTTTGAAGACAGTAATCACGATGGAGTGTTAAGCACTAACGAAGATCTCGACGGCGATGGTCACTTAGACAACGGCTATGAAGACCTCGACGGCGATGGCTTTTTCGACTCCATCAACGAAGACGTGGATGGCGATGGTTATTTGGATTATAATGAGGACCTCGACGGCGATTACAATTTGGATGTCGCTGAGGACTTAAACTACGATGGCGTTCTTAACAATGGTGGTACTGGTCAACCAGCAATACCTGGTGGTCCTTATACACTCCTCGCTGGTGAAGGTGCTCTTCTTAATGAACTCTTAGACTTTGTCGATTACAATGGCGACGGCGTTATCGCTGGTGTGTTCAACGAGGATGTGGATGGCGATGGTAAATTAGACCGGACCAACGAGGATGTGGATGGCGATGGTAACCTTGACACAGTTGACGAAGATTTGGACGGAGACGGCAGACTCGATAGAGGCGAAGTCGACGTAGATGGCGATGGTCACTTAGACAACGGCTATGAAGACTTAAATAACGATGGAGTGTTAAGCACTAACGAAGTCGACGTAGATGGCGATGGTCACTTAGACAACGGCTATGAGGATTCTAACGGTAATGGTGTCCTCGACATTGGCGAAGATCTCGATGGCGATGGTTACTTGGACAACGGCTATGAAGACTTCGATGGCGATGGCTTTTTCGACTCCATCAACGAAGATGTGGATGGCGATGGTTATTTGGATTATAATGAGGACCTCGACGGCGATGGTCGCTTCGACATCGTTGATGAACGTAATATTGTTGAAAGTGTACTAAGTTACCGTAGCGGCGGAGCCTCCGTGAGTACTATCGAAGACTCCAGAATCCAGTCTAATGTGAGTTTACGTATTACTCACAATGCGAATAGCCGAGAATTAGTGTTCGAATACCAGCCTGATGGGGCATATGCGTGGTCTGAACTAGCGCGCCTGAATTTAGCAAGTGGAGACTTTAGCGGCTTAAATACTCAAGCTACTCAAGGAAATGCTGAATTGATCGGCACATCTCAGCGTATGGAGCTATACCTCGAGGTAGAGGCGGAAGAAACTACCCAGGCCGGCGATATGAAGATCGGCGGCATAGAGATTGGTGCTTATACGCCACCGCCACCCCCGGCGTCACCAGAGAGTCTTTTGGGCTACAAGCTCGTCGGTCAATTTACCGAGGCATCCCCCGGTATAATTGACACCTACCGCCATGACTTTTTCTTTACTGGTTCGGAAACGGTACAAAGTCATTACTTTGTTGAGTCGAATGATCCCTCTGATGTTGATGACTGGTCTGAAGAGACCTACACCTATCAAAAGACAGGTGCGACAACAGGAACCTTTGCGATCACTAACAGTTCGGGCGAAACGACTGATGTAGTCTTGACCTTTGATAGTGCGACGAGTGGCACGGCGATAGCGAACGGTCGCAACGGTAATTCCCCGAACTCAGCGAGCGGGCCGTTTACTTTCGTGCCATACGATCCATCTGAGTTGCCCATAGAGTCCTACGGTAACACAGTCTTACTGGAAGACCCCTCGGGTTACTACGCCGGCAGTGCGGACACGCCTCTTATTTATCAAGGGAACCGAGTTAGTCGTACTTACCCTTCAGCCTCTTTCACGGCGGTTGGAGTTGATGAGGTCAATGGCGCTTACCGCTTGGTCTTGTTCAACGGTAGTAAATACTATGTAGCGAACTTTTCACTGAGTGGTAGCAACATTAGCACATGGGCAGATGTAAGTAGCAATATCTTGGCTGAAGAGGTAAATCTTCAGCAAGATTTGGACGGAGACGGCTACATAGGTTGGCCACCACCAGCTTCGCTATCGGGCAAAGCGTATCAGTTTAATATTGGTGGTGACGGTGCGCTTTCCGTACCATTGCAACTGGAGTATGATAGTGCGACCTACAGCGAAGGGTTCGCTGGCAGCTTATTAGACGTAAATGTTCCGTATACCTATGCCAATGGTGTGGTGACACTTTCTAGTGGCAGCGAGATCCGTTTAACTTTCACCTCGTTGACTGAGGGGACCTTCGAATATTGGCACAAGGAATTGGGATTGGACTCGGTTGGTACTTTTATTCAGGTGACTCCGAGCTTGGTGCAGAAGACAGACTGGCAGTACACGGAGAATTTTGATAGCCCGCTAACAAATGACTATTGGCAGGTCTGGCGTCGCAGTATGGATTCGCTTGTTAGTAATGCTGGCGAACTGAACTTCCTATTTGCCGATGGTGGTGAGGATGATTATCCAGAAATTGCAGTCCCATACGGCCGCACGCTGCCGATGAATGTAGATTGGCAGATCGTGCTCGACGATGCTTATGCAGCTAGCACGTTAGATAACTTTGAAATCGAGTTTTATCTAGATTTAGAAAATACTGAAACTAGTTTTGAATTCTCCTTCGCTTTTGCGGATTACGGGAGCGATGGATCGGCCAAAGCTCGTGAGGTAAACGTTTGGTTGGAGCAACAAGATGTTTCTGGAGTCTTGACGACTGCCTCGGCTTACGTGAGTGCCAATGAAGACCAGAGGATTCAGTCTAATTTAAGTTTGCGCATTTTACATACTGCCAATAGCCGTGAACTGCGTTTTCAATACCAACCAGGCGACGCGAGTGCGTGGACCGAATTAGCGCGCCTTAACTTGGAAACGGGAGTTTTTACAAGCAGCTATTTGATTAATGGTGAGGGCTTTAGTGGTCAGTTAATTAGTTCATCAGAGCGCCTACCTCTAGAGATTATTGCTGAAGCGGGTGAAGTTACTCAGACTGGCGATCTGAAGATCGGTGGCATTGAGATTGGTAATTATACGCCGCCGCCAACCCCGGTGGATTCAGATGGCGATGGTCTAGATGACAGTGTTGAAACCAACACTGGGGAATATCTTTCTACAAGTGATACGGGAACTAATCCGCTGCTTGCGGACAGTTCTGGCGATGGATTTACTGATGGTGAAATTGTGTCTGCGGGTTATGATCCAAATATAAGTTACAGGGAATTCCTCAACTTTTTCGGTCTAGTAGATCTTAGTTCAATTATTGATGCACAGTTAGGCCAATTAGGCCTCGAACGAGGAGCTGACGGCAATTTCGATATGAACTACGATCTAGAAATATCGACTGACCTCCAGAATTGGACCCCACATTTAAGCGAAACTATTGAGATATCCGTCCCGGATCAGTCAAAGACATTTATGCGACTGAATGTTAAATAATAGGCTGTGTGATTGATTCTATGACGATCAAGCTAATGCCATCCCAGTCTTAATATTTGCAATCTAATGTGTTTAATAAAAAATTTCTCAAATAGCTAAGCCACATTATTATAATAATATGAAAAATACACTGATCTCACTTCTCATTTATTTGTCATTGTGCGCGATATTAAATGCACAATATTCGGGCATATACAAAGGTGATTATTTTGAAGACACACCTACTAATGGCCCTGATGAAGGTATTTTTATAGCTCTTGTTGATGCAAACAACAACGTTACTAGTTGGATTGGAAATGAATATTGGGCAGATAAATATCGTTTCAAAATTAGTGATCAAGGTGTTGGATCATTAAAAAGTAGCGGTGGATACAATGTGACTGCTCAATTCAACTCGGACGGTGGTATCAGCCTTACATTGGATAAAGGTGCAACTGCATCAGTAACTAATATAACTAAAGTTAGTTATCCTTACACTCCAGGCGCTGCATCACTTCAGGAAGATTTGATAGCTAATCCTACATTCTATTCGAACAACCCTTTGGAATTGAATTTGAATGGTTTTGAACAGGGTCAGATTTCTAGTAATCTTGAGGATCAATTAAGCCTCTTATCGGGTGAATGGAGCGCTAAATTCAAGGTAAGTGTGTTTGATGTTAGTGGTAGCAGTTTAAAGGTCACGGTGACTGGTGATCTGATTATTATTCCAGACAGCATCTATTTTTATGCAAAGGCACTAGGGGAATCAGCTCTTATTAGGCAGGATGCTAATACAAATAGTAACGCCGATATCTATTTGACTGGTGCGGCGTATGATTTCGATAATCGCACGTTAAGTGCTTCTGCAAATGTAGCTCTTTCGGGGTATAATGGAACGGTTAGTTACACCATTGATCAAGTGGTCTCTTATTTCGATACCGATAAAGATGGATTAAGTGATTACGAGGAGATCAACACTTACAGCACCAACCCTCTTCAGGCTGACAGCGATAGCGACGGCATGAGTGACTACGCAGAGATCGAGGCAGCTTCCAATCCAAATAATCAGAGCGAGTATCCTACTTACATGGAAGTAAAAGTGGCATTGGCAAAGGGTATTAGCGGAGGCGGTGATGCAAGTGTTTTGATAGATGGTGTATCGTATCCCTTACCTCTTGTTCGTGGTAAAGGCACACTGGAAGTTGCCTTACCGACGGGTTCCACTTACTCGGTGAGCGCATCGTTGGGTGCGTTGACCTCTGGCACGGCAAAGCCGGTGCTTATGAACAAAGCGACATCACTGTCCTTGATACTTGATGGCGACAGCGATGAGGATGGTTTGTCCGACTCGCAGGAAGCACGCTACAAGGGCGATCCCAATAATGCTGACACTGATGGCGATGGCATCTCTGACGGCGATGAGGTCTACACTTACCGAACAAGGGTGAACGTGGCTGACACTGATAAAGATGGATTGAGTGATCACGAGGAGATCAACACTTATAGCACCAATCCTCTGAAGGCTGACAGCGATGGCGACCGGATGAGCGACTACGCAGAGATCGAAGCAGCTACCAATCCAAATAATCAGAGCGAGTTTCCTGCTTATATGAAAGTAAAAGTGTCATTGGCAAAGGGTATTAGCGGAGGCGGTGATGCAAGTGTTTTGATAGATGGTGTATCGTATCCCTTACCTCTTGTTCGTGGTAAAGGCACACTGGAAGTTGCCTTACCGACGGGTTCCACTTACTCGGTGAGCGCATCGTTGGGTGCGTTGACCTCTGGCACGGCAAAGCCGGTGCTTATGAACAAAGCGACATCACTGTCCTTGATACTTGATGGCGACAGCGATGAGGATGGTTTGTCCGACTCGCAGGAAGCACGCTACAAGGGCGATCCCAATAATGCTGACACTGATGGCGATGGCATCTCTGATGGCGATGAGGTCTACACTTACCGAACAAGTGTGAACGTGGCTGACACTGATAAAGATGGATTTACCGACAAGCAGGAGGTTGATTTAAATACCAATCCCTTGAGTTCGAAAGATAAACCTGAGGCATACATCGAACGTCCAGTATTTGTTAATTGGATTCTAACTTACGAAGTCATGGGTGATTCTATAAGTGAAGACTGGGATACAGCCGAAGTGGCATATTTCTTAAGTCTGGCAGCTGGAGATCCTCAACGAAATGCTACGATCCATTTGAAGTACTCTCTAGATGGATCGAGCTTACAATGGCTCATACGTAATAATAGTAGAGACATCGATGTGACATCGTTGATGCGCCCAATAACCGTATCTAAACCAGCTCAATTGGAGGGTGAGGTTAGTTCATCAGTGGCAGATGATGGAAGTTACTATGCCGCAGAAATGTTCTCGTTGGCAATAAGTGCAGGAAAAACTAAGTCGCTTAGCTTGGTCGTCAGTGGTGAAAGTTCATTCTTACAGGTCGGACCAAATACAAGTGGCCTGGATATCGATCTAGCTATTTCGTCCGACTATAAAGTATTAGGCTTGTTAAAGGATTTAAGCATGAGCGATGGGCCTATCTTAATCGATGGCACGCTAACCATGGGAAATGAAGTCGCTAACGTTTTAGGTCAGACTATCGGGCCTGTGAATTAGAAAACGGATAACGTAATATTAAGTGGACTCGAAGATGAAGGTCCAATGGTTTAGTTGAGTCGAATATGGATGATTTCGCTGCGCAACATTCCCCAACTAATAGGGGACGGTGTTCGCCTAAATATACTTGGTATATGGGCGATCTTTAGCACAACTAGAGAATAGTATTCTATATTCTTTATTATAAACTTGAATCAAATTGGTATGAGTTTCCATCTTTAGCTTTGCCTTGGTGCTAGTTATTCAATGAATATGCCTTTTGGCCCTATGAAATTTTTCTAATTGCATGTCTGACGGTTCCGTTCCAGCTAAATCTACTGCATCCAGCGATCAGGCAAAACCATGCTTCGTTAATTTACTTCGTCCGGGGAAGTTAGATGTGGAGTTCACTTCCCATTGTATCAAGAGCCTGAATCCTTGGTCCAATCGCTCTAGATTGAATGTAAAATCGGAGAAAGGAATGATTGAAGAGACTTTTGTCGGCGTGTGTCTTGCGGTGCCTAAAAATGAGGTAGCCACTAAGGTGGCGCTTAGTCTGGTGAGTGAACTCGGTGTGAAGGCGGTTCGGGTTGATTTCTCTAAATCGAATAAGAAAGAGGCTCTGATCCCTCTACTTGAAGGCTTACAGCATTCTGGGGTGAGCGTGCTGCTACATTTAGTTCAGCCTTTGGCTCAAGCTAAGCAGATGCCAAACTCGGAGGCGAATGAGGCATGGAAGTGTTTTGTTACTGATACACTAGCTAGTTCTGCCGGGATGATCGAAGCGGTAGAGATCGGCACCACGGTCAACCGTGCCAAATGGGCAGGTTACACTCTAGATGGTTTCATCTCGGCATGGGAGACGGCTTATCCTTTAGTCAAAGCAAGCGGGCTACCTTTGATTGGGCCGAATGTGACCGACTTTGAGCCGCAGTATAACGCGGGTATACTCGGTATGCTCAAGGATAGACAGTGCCTACCTGATATCCATTCGAACAATATGTTTGCCGAACGGGCACTCGAACCGGAAGCATTGGATCGAAAGATACTCGGTGAGTGGTTCAAACATTTCCACGGCTATGATCTCATCAAAAAGCTGCGTCTCATCGCTTCGATTGCCCGTCGCAACGGTGTGTCGAGGAATTGGTCGACCTGTGCCTTCTGGACGCTTCCTCGAATTCAGCGTATTCTGGTTTCGCCTGAGGAGCAGATGGCCGATTATCTTGCACGCTACTATGTCTTGTGCGCTTCGGAGGGCTCCTTCGAGCGCTTTTATTGGGGGCCGCTGGTCAGTGGGCGCGAGGGACTGCTCGATGACGGCACTGGCTTGCCCGAAGATCGCACTATTCGCGATGTGGTCGCCTATTACCGAGAACTGCCAGGTGTGCCCGAGCAGTGGCGTCGTCGCCCTGCCTTTGATGCCTTCAAAACCATTCAATCGAGACTTTCCGGTGGGCGCTACCTACGACGGTTGTGCGGGAAGAAGGGGCTCGAAGTGCATGCGTTTGAAAAAGGCGACCAACACTTTCATGTCGTCTGGACGAAAAATGGTGGCCTCGCGCGATCAAAACAGGTCTATGCTCAAGTTGATTTAGAAGCAATCGAGTCGATTCAAAGCAGAGACGGCAAAGTGCTGGCCGAGCTACCAGAGTATTTTTCTGAATCTCCAGTGTATCTATCTTGGAGACGCTCTGAGACGGTCGAGCTTGATGCGGGCGCAGCACTTGAGCCGCAAACGGTTGCGGCGCGCGCTGAAGAGGGTTGCGATTACTATAGTTATCGAACCGACGTTTGGAGCGGTATGGTCACTGCACGCAGTCGTGCCGAAGCGGATAAACTGATCGAAGCCTTGAAGCCCGACGTGATCACTTCTGTTTCATCGGAGACGTCTCTTCGTAACGCTAGAAACGCTATTTGGACAGTTGATGATCCACTATCTGAGGGGAATTTATTGGTAGTCAAGAAGCCTGCTCGAATCGCATGGCACAAACGGATTTTAGATCGAAAAAAACCTTCCAAATCTCTGCGTAGCTGGAATGGCACGAGTGAGCTGCAACGCCGCGGCATTGAAACGCCCAAAGTTGTGGCGTATTTCGAGCCTAAGGACTCGAAGAAAGTCTTGGATAACTGGTTCATTTGCGAACATGCCAATACAAGGCATTCCGTCAGAGGCTTTTTTAGTGCCTACGCGAGAGGCGAAGGATTGGTCGAAGGCTTCACCTTTGAAGCCTTCTCAGGGCAATTGATTGAATTCATTCGTATGATGCATTGGCGAGGCGTTTACTTTCGAGACCTTTCCGGCGGTAATGTCCTTGTTCTTATCGAAGAGAGTAACCAACTCGTGTTTTCGCTCATTGATACGGCACGTGCACGCTTTGCGAACCGGCGCTTCTCACGCAATAAACGTATCGCGGATCTAAAACGGCTTGTGCATAAACTCGATCCCCAGCAGCAAGCACATTTTATGGATCTATATCTTATACAGGAAAACGCTCACTTCACAGCTTATCATCGATTGAGTTTCCAGTTGTATGCTTTCAAAGCTTCCCTCAAGCGCCTTAGGCGTAAAATACGTAAGAATTTTGTTTCAAAATGAGGATCATTTTTTTACAGAAAAAAACAGACATCCAGGGCGGATCAAAGGCGAGTTTACGCAATACGCTTAAGGCAGTGTCGTCGTTGCCTGGAGTCGAAGTAGAACTTTTGGGCGAAGCACCCGGGGTGCTGAGTGAATTTGCAGAGTCACTCTCGATTCCATTTCGGACAGCTCCTTTCCCGCGCTGGAGGAATCTTAGGGATCGTCTTTGCTTCGACTTTGTGCTTAAGCGATTTGCAAAGTTATTGGGTCCAGCTGATTGGATCATTAGCAATGAAATGTGGTGGGCGCCTCACGCGGTTGTACTGGCTGGATACTGTGGTGCAAGTTCGGCAGCCATCGTGCGTGATGAGATCGCGGATTTGAAGAAAGCAAAGCAGTATGGCTTTGATCGGTTGGATCAAGTGATCACCGTTTCGGAAGATTTACGGGCACAATTTAAGGCTACCTCAAACTTATATGCGCGGACTAAAACAATTTATAATATTGTCGAGCAGCCCGTGGCAAACGATGAAACGAGCGCTCAATTGAAAGACCTTTGTTTGGATTATCCGAAGGTTAAGAGATGGGTGCTCTCGGCCGGGACAATATGCCCGAGGAAGGATCAGATATTGTTGGTGCAGGCTCTAGCTGAAATGCTTCGCCATCATGATGAGAGCACGGGCATCTTATTCGTGGGTGGTCACGATTCGAGTAATTACCAGACACTGCTTAGAAAGGCGGTGGCTGATTACGCGTTGGTTGATCGGGTGCTTTTTACGGGACAAATTTCAGGAATTGGATCAGCCCTTGAATTCGCTTCTGCAAAAGTATTGACTAGCCATAGCGAAGGCTTGCCACGCGTGCTCATTGAGTGCGCACTTGCAGGAGTACCATCAATAAGCACCAAAGTGAGTGGCGTTGGCGAAGTCTATGGTAATTTCGCAGAGCAATTTGTTTTAGAGTCGAGAAGTCCTTCCGAATTAGCCAAGAAACTTAAGAATCTCTTGGATCATCGTGAAGGTGATATTATTGAAACGATGAAGATTAGTGTGCAAGGACGCTTCAGTAAGCGGGCGCATGTTGATGCATGGAATCAATTTCTCGCACTCAGTAACCCCGAAAGTAGCCGTGCCAGATAATACTAAATTACACATCACATCGTCTTTCGATGGTGAGTCTACCGGTCAGATCGATTTGCGCCTGATAGAAACTTTGCGTGTTCTTGAAGGTCGCCGCGAGGTCTGGTTAGCAGAGATGACGGCGACGGGGTGCCGCGTTGTCGCCAAGAGATTTTTCAGTGGAGGCAAGCAAAGTAAAGAAAGCCAGCGGGAAATTGACGGCCTCAATGAATTAAAACAGCGAGGAGTTCCAGGCCCTCGACTTTTATTCGCAGCTGTGGATAAGAGCGGGGGGCTATGGGTCGTTGCTGAGTTTATTGAAGATGCAGCAGAGTTGGGGGATGTCTTTTTTCGTAATGAGAACCCATCTAGTCTACGTGCGGCTATACGTTGCTTTGCTCAAGCTCTACTGTTGCATTGGCGTAACGGCGTCTGTCAGACGGATGCTCATTATAAGAATTTCCTATGGGATGGTCTGACTCTTTATACTATTGATGTAGGTTCGATTCGATTTACCAGCAGAGAAGTCTCTGCTTATGCACGCACAAAGACCTTGGTTAGGATGTGTCATAAGTTTACCGATGAAATGTGGTCAATTTTCCTTTCTTCCTACAATGAAGCAGCAAGAACGGATAAGGAGAAGCAATTCGCTTCATTTTTACGAACCGATAGATTTAGTTGCAAGATGGAGCAGGGTAGGAAACTTGATGTGCAAAGATTTTGGCATAAGTGCCAGCGTAACTGTACTGAATTTGAGAGGATTGACCATGGCGGGGTAATGCTTCTTAGGAATAGGAAAAAGGATCGCGCATTTTCAGATGCTCTCATAGATGACCCTGAGTCGTTTATGAACCAAGGTGAGCGCCTAAAAAGTGGCAATACTTGCACGGTGCAGCGAATCGAATGGGGCGAAAACAGATATGTAGTTAAACGTTACAATCGTAAGTCACTATTCTATCGGATCAGGCATTTATTATCAGTCTCAAGAGTGGTTCAGAGTTGGGCAAATGCGAATGTGCTTAGTCGATTAGGGATACGCACGGCAGAAGTTTTTATCGCATGCGAATTCCGCAAGTTTGGCTTGCTCGACAAAGGATACATAGTAATGGAATGCGTGGAGGGTGAAACCATGAGTAGTGTTATGAGACTGCCCTCCTTACCTGTGGATGATCGTAAAAGATATATTACTGAAGCCGTGGACTTATTCGAGAATTTGTATCAGAATCGTATCGTGCATGGTGATATGAAGGCAAAGAACCTTCTAGTTCAAGGCGGTAAACTTTGCTTAATTGATACTGATGGGATGAAACTATTTTTGTCCAAATCCAGATTTTGCAAACTTTTTGAAAAGGATCGACGGAGGTTTCTAAAGAATTGGGAAGATGTCCCCATGTTAAAAGTAGATTTTGAAAATTTACTTTCTGAACGGAGTGTAGTATGAACAAGAAAAAGCTAAAAAAAGAGATGATATTCGTGCTTTCTTCTGAACGTTCGGGCTCAACTCTTTTGACTCGTATGCTGGCTCAGAATTCTCGTTTCATCTCCCCTCCCGAACTGTGGTTTTTGAGATACGAAACCTATGAGGATTGGAAATATCATAAGCCGGAAGCCTTCCATAGCTTAGAAATACTTGCCTCTGAGTTAAACCCACCGCAAACAGGTGAGTCACTTGATCGAAAACTTAAGGGAATGCTTTCGATCGATGTGTATGAGACACTTATGAGTATGTGTGAACAAGATCGATTAATAGTCGATAAAACGCCGGGATATTCTAACGAATCTCAGGTTCTAGATAAAACGCTTAATTTAAACGCCAAGTATATTTGGCTGTTGAGACATCCTTTAGGTGTGATTGATTCAGAAATTCGACATGCTGATACTCGGTCGGTGGCAGCAGGAAAGAGTACTAAATTCCATCGTATAAAGGAATTCATGCAATGTCTGATGGATACAGGGATGACTCGTCGGGCTAGAAGACGTGAGGGTAAATGGCGGACGCAGAACACTAATATCGAGGGATTCCTTAAAGGCGTGCCTGACGCCAATCAGGCGACATTGTATTTCGAAGAACTAATACAGCGGCCGGAGGATAACCTTCGTAGAATTTGCGAGCGACTGCAGGTGGATTATCTTCCTGAGATGAAAGATCCGTTTCTCAAGGACGTTGAGATTAAAGCTGGCATAGGAAACCCTAACTTCAACAAGCGAACTTGCCTTGATCCAAATATGGCGAGTGATTGGAAAGACAGATACTCGCTAAACCAGTTGAAGCCAGCTACAATATCGCTCATGCGGAATTTCGGAATGAATACGTGAGCTATTTATAGGTATTTGAACCAAGAAGAATTAATATGAGTCGTCGCTATGAGAACCATGAGGTTAAATTCTGCAAAAGAAGTTGTTATTTCTCTGCTAAGAAAAACTTTTTTATAAGCTATCCTAAGAGCGGCCGCACCTGGGCTCGCTTCATGGTGGATGCATATAAAGCTCAGCTATATGGTGTCGAAGTTCGAAACGTTTTTAAGGTGGAGCGTAAACTTCGACTTAAGCACCACGTTGAGTGGACTCACCTTGCAGGTCATCAGAGGAATCATTACTGCGCAATGATGCCTGAGAATCTAAGTCTGCTTGAACAGACGCCGTGTGTATTTATGATTCGAAATATCCATGCTACGCTCGCTTCAGCTTGGTTTCAGGTGACTGAGCGATTGGGTGTTTCTTTGAATGACAAGGATAGCTTCCTGAATGGAACTGCGCACGGCATAATGCACATAATTTCGTTTTACAATACTTGGATTGAGATAGAAAAGAGGGTTCCTCGGGTCAGCTATATTTCCTATGATCGATTAAAGAATCATACACGGTTTGAATTTGTTAAGCTGCTAAAAGCACTGGATCTAGAGATTGATGATAGTGTTGTTGAATCAGCTTTAGAGATGGGGTCTTTTGAGAATATGAAGAAGTTAGCGATATCGGATGAGTATTTAAGTACCCCTCTTTCCCCGGCTGACCATTCTAAACCTAATTCAGCTAAAGTTCGTAGCGGCGCTACTGGTAGTTATCGAAACGTGTTTTCAGAAGAACAGATTTCTTTTATTAATGAGATGATCGATCGGTTTTTTGTTGGACTAGATGATCCGCGTTTTGCGGAGTGTATCAAAGAAATGTCTTAAATCTCTCCTAGTTTTTTAATCGAATTCAATCTCGATAAGATTGTGAGCCGCTTGACGGCACTTTATTCGACAAGGATCGTCCCCGAGGCATTGGGCGATCTGTCTGATGATTCTACCAATATCATTCGCCTTAAGTCCGTTTGGGATCTTTTCGAATTTAGATCGTTTAATTCGAGTATGCTCTTTTTTCAGCACTTTGCTGCTCTTAAGGTAGTTGAGGTAGTTGATTTGCTCTTTGAACCACAGTATGAATCGTCTTGGAAAATTGAAGCGTATGGGGGGTTGTGGCGCGACTTTGATGCAATTGAGGACGTTGGCGATCTGCGTGGAGGCTAAAGGTCCATCTAGGCAGCTAACAATTCCATCCAATCGATCAATCGCTGATTTTTTTAGGTCTTTTGTGCGCTTGTCCTTGGAGTCACGTAAAAAATTTAATATTCCATTTGCGGATGTTGTTGAATCCAACAATTCAAACGGTAGTGTGTCTGTGATCCCTGGTCGTTCAATATTGTCGTGATATTGGATGGAGGGAATTCCCATGCAGACTGCTTGGATGCCGACGGTTGAACCGAATTGGATCGTACCTTCTGAGGCTAGAAGCCATGGAGACACATCACCTTTGTGTTGGATGTATACATTAGGCAAGTCTCGCACGTGGTTCTCCCATTCATTTATGCTTTCTGATGTGTGTGGACGAACTATGATATTTTCGTTTTCATCAAGTTTAGGGGATAGTTCGTGAATCAGTTTGATGCAGGATTTGAAGTTGTTGTAGTTGTAATCAATTCGAGTCGAATCTTGATTATAATTTTCGGCATGAGACCTCACGGCTTCATGGTAATTTGACTCTGAAATCGCTCCGAAACTCGAAATTAAAAGATAGAATTCCCCATTCTCTTTTCGTATTCGCTCAGTTTCTGAAGTGTAAAGTTGGTGGAAAGGTTCTCTCCATAGGTCTAATCGGGGCCAGCCGAGCGCATGGACTTTAACTCCTCTGAAATTTCCTAATGCCTCCATGGAGGATTTGTGTACATCACCTATAGCAAATGTATGTTCATAATTTACGGCGGACACTGCGGAGTAGCGATTAGTCAGATAATTATTTAGCTCTGATTTGGGTAGTGATGGTCCCATCTCTTCATCTAGGAATACAAAGTGAGCACCAATGGTTTTCCTGAGTCGTGCGGCGTTTTTATTCCAAGTACTTTTGTGGAAGAAGATGCATCCGTCTACTTTGCCTTCCAATTGCTTCAGTGCCCTGAAGGAACCTATATAGACACGCATACCAGCCTTTGCGCATTCAAGTGCGAGCAAGCACTTCGGTACTAGCTCGCGAGCGGCGATCTCGATACTGAAGATTACGGTCTTTTTAGGCTCAGGCATTGGGGGCATCAGGCTGGATCATATCCCAGTTCGCAGGTTCACCTCGCTTTATGTCTCTTGCGGCAGCCTTGCCTATGAGCGGCTCATAGTGTCTAGGGTGGAGGCCGAGAGAAGGGCGCACAATGCGTAGATTTTCTTCACTAAAGAGTGTTCCAGCCGTAATGTTTTCGGAAACGTAGATTGAACGGCGGAACATCAATGACTTCTTTTCTGCGTCAGAAGTACCATAGGTTGGCGTGCCCAGACTTTCCCATGCACGCTTTGTCTCCACGACGAGCGATTGCATTTCAGCGGGTTCTAGTGAGAACGAGCTATCAACCCCGCCATCAGCGCGACATAAAGTGAAATGCTTTTCCACCACACTAGCTCCGTGCGCGATCGCTGCCACGGCGACGCCTACACCCATGGTGTGGTCGGATAACCCCGCCTCGCAGCCAAAACGCGACTTGATGTCTCGTATCGTCGAGACGTTGCTGTTCTTAGGTGAAGCCGGGTAGGTGCTGGTGCACTTTAGTAGGCAAAGATTCTTGCAGCTACTTTCTCTCGCGGCATCGACTGCTTCTTGAATCTCATCTTCAGTGGCCATGCCCGTTGATATAATGAGTGGCTTACCCGTCGCAGCGACTTTTCGAATCAAAGGGAGGTGGTTGATTTCAAACGACGCGATCTTGTAGGCCGGGACGTCCAGGGTTTCAAGGAAGTCGACTGCAGTTTCGTCGAAGGGTGAGCTGAAACAGATTAATCCCTTTTCTTTGGCGCGCTGCATGATGTGTGCATGCCATTCCCAGGGCGTGGATGCTTCGTTGTAGAGGTCGTGTAGATTTCGCCCATCCCACGGGCTGTTGGGGTCGTTAATCTCAAACTCGCCTCCTTTGACGTCCAGTGTGATGGTGTCTGCGGTGTAGGTCTGCAACTTGATGGCATGGGCACCCGCTTTAGCGGCGGCATCGACGATTTGTAATGCCTTCTCGATGGACTGATTATGATTGCCCGACATCTCGGCAATGATGAATGGGGGATACGCTTCACCAATGTGGATGGTGCCAATTTTGAAACTATGGTTCATGTCTGGATATTTAGAATCTACGATTTGATATCCGCAATGGTTGAATTAGCTCTTGGTTACATCTTCTCCAAATAAACCTTATAGGTGTGGCCATGTATTTTGAAATAGGCAGGGAAACGTTTTGGATCGCAAACACGAATTAGATCGAACTGTTCAGCGATTGATCTATGCGCGTTGATCGCACTGTCTTCAGGCGTGCGCTTCTCTAGATAAGTTGGCTGTAATTGATGATTTTGTGCTTCAGGCTCAATTACGTCAAATTTGTCTAGTGCGAAGTTCATCAATCTTAGTTCGGCATTAAATAAATATGTGTTAATCTCATCCCAAAGCGCGTGTTTGGGAATCTCGATGGTTAGTTTTTGCCATACATCACCATTGTCTATTTTGTCGTCAGCCTCAAAGAGAGAGACTGTGATTGATTCATCCCCGCGAACGATAGCCCAAATGTGTGGACTCCAACCGCGGTCTTTGGGCAGATCGCCAGCATGGATAACTAGTGTCTTAGTGAAAAGCCCTCGCGCGCTTTTGCTGATCATTTCATTACAAGAAATCAAGAATAAGATATCTCCTCCTTTGAGTTCTGACTGCTCTCGAAGCAAAGAAACGTCATGATACATTTTTTGCCTTTCAATCCACTCTTGTAGCGCGGAGTTAATCGGGTGGTTCTTATTTGAACAAAGTATTGTGACTTTCATTGTGGACTTAGAATCGGCGGTAATGTTGATGATGGCCTAAGGTAGATCGGATATTCCATTTTGTAAGCAATATTAAGCAACTTTACCATCTAGCATGTAAGATGCGATTCTTTGAGCGCCTTGGGCATCGATGGCTTCTAGGCACGTGTCCGACATGAGTTCACGTTCGGCATTTGCGTTCATGAAATCTTCGATTTCTTTGTGTAGCGCTTTGGCATCGTAAATGTCAGCGTGCGCCGCTTTGAGCAGCCCAAGACGATCTGCGTGTAAGGTCAACGCGTCTTGATTGGGGGCGACTGTGAAGGCCAGCGAGGGGAGGCCTAAGCAGCAGCGCTCCCAGCTGGTCGAGCCTCCAGCACCGATGGCGGCATCTGCAGAGAGCAAGAGCTCGGCCATCTTATTTGTTTGGACGTGGCAGGTATAGTTCTCCTGCTGGCAGATACTTTGAATCGTATCGCGGGTGGAATGCTCCGCACCGACCACGACATCTACCGCGCAGTCATTTAGCTTTAAGTCGGAAAGTGATTGAAGGACAGGTAGTGTGTAATTTGCTGTGTCCATCCCACCGAAGAAAACGAATAGGTGCTGAACCTTTCCCTTGCGAGTTTGGGCCCGCTCACGCGCATCGCAAAACTCAGGCCGAAGCATCGCATATTTGACGCCCAGAAGTGATGTTGCCTGATCAGGGATGTGCTCGACGTAGCGAGTGGACATATCTGCGTATAAGTTTTGGTCGACTAACACGTCGCAATCATGGTCGCGGTCAGCGAGATCATCGATCACGAGTATCTTTTTTGTGAAAGGACGCAGTGCAGTTTCCCAGCGGTGATCGATTCCGTAGTGGTCGATGATTAACCAGTCAGAGTCGAGTGCTTCGAGAATCGTTTGCGTCTGATCTGCGTCTTGGTTTTGGCTGGTGCCTAGGAAGTGTGCGTGGGGCAACTCATTGCTTGGCTCCGTTTGGCAGTCCTCGCCGATCCGAATGCTTTGGTATGATTTTGACTCGATGAAGTCCTGTAGATATTCGGGGAGATGGCGTGAGATGAAGGTGCAGCGTGCGCCTAGTTGCTTGAGTGTGTCTGCCAGCGTTAGGCAGCGCATAATATGCCCTGTGCCAATCATGGCGGAGGCATCGACTCGAAATGTGATCTGCATACTTACTTTGATTGCAGGTGGTAAAGCTGCTCTGCGCAATCCCAGTCCTCAGGCGTGTCGATGTCTTGAACCTGATTTCGAGGCAAACTCACAGGTGCCGACTTTGCCGCGAACATATTATCGCAGTCCATAAAAGCGTCGCGTCGCCCCCAATAGAACTGGCCGGCATCGTGATAGGCCTCGCGCAAATCTTGCGAGCGTGTGTTGGCATGTTTGGGCTGAAACATTTTAACGGTGCCGTCTTCGGGTTTTACATAGAGCGCACGCTGAATGGGGAAGGCGTAACTGGTGACGGAAAAGGCGAAGTCGAGCGCAGTATCTTGTTTCAGGTAGTCATGACCTTTGATTAGGTTCGGTGACTTAAGAAAGGGAGCTGTGGCGTAGATGCAGCAGATGAGCTTCAGCTTAGCTTGCTGTTGCGCTTCGATGGCCTCGATGGCGTGTCGAATAACTGGCAAGGTCGGAGTGTGATCATCCGAAAGCTCAGTAGGGCGCTCGAAGGGGCAATTCGCGCCATATTTGGTGGCAATTTGTGCAATTTGTGCATCGTCGGTGGAGACTATGACCTGATCAAACAAATGACTACGGATCGCTGCTTTGATGGAATAGGCGATCATCGGTTTACCGCAGAATTCCTTAATGTTTTTGCCTGGAATACGTTTGCTCCCGCCTCGTGCGGGAATCACTGCGATGGTTTTGGCTGTGCTCATGGGGCAAGTTTATAGACGCTGCGGATCACGGTCTCGACATCGGCATCAGCCATCTTGGGGAAGAGGGGCAGGCTGAGCGTCTGTTCGTAGTAGGCTTCTGCGTTCGGACATTTGCCGACGCCGTAGCCGAATTGATTTCTATAGTAAGGCTGAAGGTGCACTGGGATGTAGAGCACTTGGCTGCCGACGCCTTGCACGCGCAGACGCTGCATGACTTCGCTGCGCGATAGGCCAAGCATCTTAAAGTCGATCAGCACAGAATAGAGGTGCCATGAGATATACGCGGTATTTGCTGACTGTAAAATTTGCGGTGTCTGCAGCCAGGGCAAATCGGCAAAGGCTGCATTATACTTTGCGACAATCGCACGTCGGCGTTCTATAAAGCTAGGCAGTTTCTTAAGCTGGCTACGTCCGAGGGCACACTGCAGATCGGTGATGCGGTAATTATAGCCGAGGCTTTGCATCTCGTAATACCAGCCACCCTGCTCTTGATGTGTAGCGGATTCGCTCCCGAGTCCAGTGAACTCGTCCGACTCGCGCGTGATGCCGTGGCTGCGTAATAGGCGTGCGCGGTAGGCGTATTTGTCGTTGTTCGTTACTAGTACACCACCTTCGCCGGTAGTCATTGTTTTCACAGGGTGGAAGCTGAAAGTCGTTATGTCTGCCCAAGGGTGACCGCCAATTTTATAATCCGTGCCATCGATAGTGAACCCACCGCCTATGCCGTGGCAGCCATCTTCGATGATAACCGCACCGTGTGAACGGGCGATTTTGGCGATAGCTGGCATGTCTGGCGATTGGCCGGCATAGGCGACTGCGACGACAGCTTTGGTGTCGTTTTGCCAGCCTTCAGCCAATGCGTCAGGGCATAGATTGTAGGAAGCAGGGTCAATGTCTCCAAAGTCCGGTGTAGCACCGACAAATGCCGCGCAATTTGCCGATGAGACGAATGTGTTCGGACTGGTGACCACGCGGTCGCCTGCGCCGATTTCAGCGACAAGCATCGCGAGGTGCAGGGCGGCAGTGGCATTGTTGACCGCGACCGCGTGTTTTGCGCCGACCATGGCGGCGAATTCTTGCTCAAAGGCATCGACCTGTGGGCCGCAGGTTAAGAAGTCTGATTTTAGGGTAGCAACCACCGCAGCAACATCATCGTCATCGATCGTTTGTTTTCCGTAAGGTAACATAGGTAATCAAAAGGCACAGTTAATGGCTATGCATTGAAGTTTGCATCAACATGCTCAGTGATCAACGCGCGCAAACCTTTGACTGTTTCGAAGTCTTCGTTCTCTCCCGAAGTATAACTGAAACAAGACGGGACCTTCCGTGCATTAAATTTTTTAATGTAGGAATCTAAATCCCACTTCGTGACTTGAGGTAAGATGACATAATACTCACCCAAGTCGTAAGTCGTGAACGAGTCGGAACTCGTAATCATTTCCTCGTGAATTTTTTCGCCAGGACGAATGCCAATCACTGGATGTTCGCATTCAGGGCCAATTGCTTCTGCAACATCAGTAATCCGATATGACGGTATCTTAGGCACATATAGCTCCCCTCCCCACGAATGTTCCATCGCATGCAGCACCATTTTTACGCCGTCAGCCAATGAAATATTAAAACGAGTCATAGTCGGTTCGGTGATCGGTAAAACGCCTGAAGCGCGGCGATTGAGGAAAAAGGGTATTACCGATCCATTTGACCCCATTACATTGCCATATCGAACCACTGAAAATTTCACATTTTGCTTACCCACAATATTATTCGCGGCTATGAAAAGTTTGTCTGATGCCAGTTTCGTCGCACCATACAAATTAATCGGAGCACAAGCCTTATCCGTAGAAAGCGCTACTACATCAGTGACATTACTACCAAGGGTTGCTTTAATTACATTTTCCGCTCCTCCAATATTAGTTTTTACACATTCATCTGGATTATACTCCGCGATATGAACATGCTTCATAGCAGCCGCGTGAATGACATAATCAACGCCAATGAAAGCACGCTTCAAGCGTTCTAAATCACGCACATCCCCAATGAAAAAGCGGATCATTGGGTATTGGTCGACTGGATACTCTTGCGCCATCTGGAACTGCTTTTGCTCATCGCGAGAATATATAATCAAGCGCTGTACTTTAGGCCATTTTTCCAAAATAGTCTTAGTCAGCTCCTTTCCGAGTGAACCGGTTCCACCAGTGATCAAGATGCTTTTTCCGTTTAGCATTTATGTAAGGATATTGAGTGTTGAAATAATAAAGTACTGATATTTACAAAAACTACAAGAGTCATGGTTTGTGAGATACTTACAAATGAGGTTTAAGTATACGCTGTATGTGAAGCCTATTATCTGCAAGAACTGTTTCAACTTCTTGTCGCCTCATCGTAGGTCCAGTGAAGTGTATATTCATCGATTAGAAGGTTCTTTGACCTCGACGGACAATTCTATACAATCTCCCTTATGCGGGACGTTTCTTGAGGAGACGTTTCTTCGAGGCGACTAGGTGCGTGATTCGTTGGCAGACTTTGTCCCAGAACAGTGAATTGGTGTCTGCGCTAGAGTAGTTGCGTATGAAGAGCTGCTTTTCCACCTCCGTCAATTCGAGGTGCGTGGCCGAGTAGAAGAGGGCGCCAATCTCCTTCACTTGTTTGGATGCGGGGATCTGCGAATACTGGCGCATACGGTGCAGATCGATTAGGTGTAGGTCGAGCGCGTCGCATTGCTTGAACTGGCTCCAGTCTCGGTCTTTGACCATGAAGTGGCAGAGGTAAAAGTCCGAGTGTACGCAGCCAGCTTGGTGGAAGCGCTTGGCCACTTTCGCCACGGCCACGATGAGCTCGCGACGGATCAGTGCAGTCTGCGCCTCAGAGAGCGTCTCGAATTTTTGGTGAATGAGTGAGAGTTTGACCATGCCTTGTATCTCACGAGACATTAGGAAAGAGTGAATCTCGGCGGGGTTGCATCCGCGCTCGCCGAAGGCGACAGGCGAGAGTGTCGATATGCCGAGCGCTTCGAGTGTCTGAATGCCCTCCCACTCGGTTCTAGCTCCCAGAGCGGGGCGCTTAAGCGAGCTGAGGTTCTTAAAGATTTCATTCCAGCCCACGCCTCTGTGCTTCTTTAAAAAGTAGGCCTCGTTCTCAATTTCGACGCGTATTGTTTGGCGACGGTCAATGAAGCGTTTGCTGTCGCCCGCCAGTTCCATGATCTCGGAAAAAATGTCCGGGCTGTCGGTGAAGGCGGCATTCAGCGTCGGATCGAGGTAGTGTATTCCCACGCGATTAGTGACAGGCTTGGCAGTGGGTTTTGCGAGGTGTGCGGCGTAGAGTTCTTCGTAGTGGCTGACTGTTTCGTCCCAAGAATATTGAAGTGCAAGCCCGCGACAGGCTTTTTGAATATCTTGTCTGTCAGTCTGTTTAAAGAGTTTTTCAGCCGCACCCGTCATCGCATTGCAATCGTCAGCCGAGGGAACCACGGTGCCTTGGAGCTCTGATTCGATCAGTTCAGCAGCGCCATTAGAGCGGGTGGTGATAACGGGCACGCCGGTGGCGAGGCTCTCCAAAATGGTATTGGCAAAAGGATCTTCGCGTGTGGGAAGAATGAAAACGTCGGCCGCACCGTAGAAGCATTCTGAGTTTTTACAGCGTCCCATGAAGTGCACGGTCGAGCTAAGGTCACGCTCTTCGACGCTTTTACGGACTGTCATGTTACGTTCCAGCCCCACCACGATGAGGTGTAGGGGCTTGTTCGGCATCCTTTGTTGCAAATTCTCAAAGACTTGCACGGTTTGCACTAGTCCCTTGCGGCGAAAGTCGTTGCCCACAAAAAGAAGCACGCGGGCATCGAGTGGTATGTTCAATTCGTTTAGAATCAGTGCACGGTGCTGTTCGCGCAGGCTGGGGTGGAAGCGTTCAGTGTCGACTCCGTTACGGATCACAGATACGCGGCTTCCATCGACCTCGCAGTAGCGCTCCAGATCGCGGCGCGTCCGGTAGGAGTTTGTCACGAGCGTGGTCTGGTAATTCTTGTAGGTATCTCGCTCTAGACGGAGGATAGTTCGGTTACGTAGGCTGAGTTTGGCAAAAATACTTTTAAAGCCCTTGTAGTTGCGGTGTAGGTGCGCGGCTTGTGGGGGGTCGGCGAGGCGATAGATGTCGGCACCTGTCATTCGGCTAAAAGCGTGTATGATGTCGAACTCCTCTTGCGCGATCGCTTTTTTGGCAAAGTAGGGAAAGGAGAGCGTCTTGGCGATCGATGAGAATTGCCAGCCGCGCACCTTATGAACGGTCACCCCTTCGAGTGCGCACTCGTTTGGCTCAGAGGTGAAGACGTGTACGTCGTGCCCGCTCCGTGCTAGTCCTGAGGCGATGGAGCGCGTTACGCCCTCGACCCCGCCGATCTCGGGGCTGAATAGTCGAATGGCGATAGCGATTTTCATGTTTGATCGGTGCACGCGTCAGCGGGCGTAGGGTCGCCTAAGCCTTCGCAAAGTCGGGCGCGCCTTCTTTACGAATTAGGATGTTTTCCATGATTAAAAATTGAAGATCTGAACCATATAGCATATTAATCGCGTCTTCCGGAGAGCATACCATTGGCTCGCCTCGGCGGTTGAGGGAGGTGTTCAGGCAGACGCCGTGACCGCGTAGTCGCTCCAATTCTTTGATCAAATCGTAGTAGGGCTTGTTGGTGTCCTCTGTGACGATCTGGGCGCGGGCGGTACCGTCTTCGTGTACGACTTCGGGCACGCGTGGTTTCCAGTGCTCTGCCATGTTGAAAGTAAAGGTCATGTAGGGTGCCGTGTGACTAGACTGAAGCATATCTTCCGCTACCGTATCGAGCATACTAGGGCAAAAGGGACGCCAGCGTTCGCGGTATTTGATTTGCTCGTTAATACGATCAGCCACGCCAGGGTAGCTAGGATCGCCAAGGATACTACGGTTACCGAGGGCGCGTGGACCAAATTCTAGGCGGCCTTGAAACCAGGAGAGTGGGTTGCCGGCGGCGAGAATTTGCGCGCCCGTGGTCGACGGATTATCGAGTATTTCCCAAGTCGGGTTTTCCTTGTGAGATTTACAGGCTTCGATGCACTCTTCTGTCGTGTATTCTGGTCCGAGATAGGCGTGCTTTTGTGGCTGGATGGTTTCGCCAGCTCCGTGTGCGACGTAGGAGGCTGCGCCGATTGCCGTGCCTGAGTCGCTTGCTGCGGGTTGTACGAAGAGTTCATCGACATAGGGCAAAGCCATTAGGCGTTGATTCAGCTTCACGTTGAGCGCAACTCCCCCTGCGAAGGCCAGCTTGCCGGTCTCTTTGAGGATGTCGCCTAAGTAAAAGTCCACCAAGTGGAGAGCCACATCTTCGAGCAGTTGCTGCATGGAAGCTGCGTAGTCGATGTAAGGATCGTCGATCTCGTCACCTTGGCGCTTGGGACCGAGCCAGTCGATCAGCCCGGGGCTGAAGTAGTAGCCTTTGCCGTTTTCTTTATAGCGACGATGACCGATTACGTTGACTAGCTTGGTGTTGACCTTGAAATCTCCGTTACCGTATTCGATCAGGCGGGAGAAATCGTGTTTCTTAGGGTCCCCGTAGGGTGCCATACCCATGACTTTAAACTCGCCGTCGAGCATCTCGAAGCCGAGAAACTCAGTAAGCGCTCCATAGACCCCTCCAAGTGAGTCGGGGTCGTGAAACTCCTTGATTTTGTGAATTTTGCCGTTCTCGGCGTAGCCGAAGAAAGTGGTGGCGTATTCGCCTTTGCCGTCGATACCAAGGATAGCAGTCTTCTCCTTAAATCCGCTTAAGTGATAGGCGCTACTGGCGTGTGCAAGGTGGTGCTCGACGGGCTGAAATTTAGTCCGCGACATGTCGAAACCGAGGTCGTCGAGCATCGCTAGCGCTTGCTTCTTATTGCGCTTGAAGCGGCGGTTGCCGTTAAAGAGGGCGGTGAGCGCACGGTCGGGGGCATACCAATAGCGCTTCGCATAGTGCCAGCGGTCGGCGCGGGAGAGTGGGATCGGCGCAAAGGGGTAGGCAACGATGTCGATATCCTCTGGTTTTAGACCAGCCTGTTTCAGGCAAAATTTAGTCGCTTCGTGACCAGCTTTGCCCTTCGCGTGTTTATCACGGATGAAGCGTTCTTCTTCGACCGCAGCGACGAGCTCGCCATTTACAAAAAGTGCGGTTGCGGGGTCGTGCCCGACAGCACCTCCAAGTCCTAGGATATTCATGTTGTTTTGTTAGGTAGCTTCAAAGCAGAGCGCAAGGTTTCAAATCTTGGGTGCACCGCGCATCTTACGAATGAGCGCTTTTTGGGCAGGAGTGAAATGCTCGGTCTGAAAATAAGATTTGAGAAAGTGTGTTTTATTTTCGTCCGTGATCGCGAGCGTGTGCCTCATGAAATGTGAGCAGTCTTTGATGGTGCGCCGGGCGAGCCCGATACGCCTGCGAGTCTTTTCCAGGTCGACCACGCGCACGGAGAAGGTGCTATCTGATTGCTCTTTGACGAAGATATGTTTAGCCGAAAAGCACATGTGAATCCAGCCTGCTTGGTTGATACTGCGGGCAGTCTTGGCAATGGCATCAAAAGCTCTATGCAGGGTCTCTTTGTCGGGCGCGGGCTGGTCGAGCTCTCCTAATAGCCAGGGACGCAAGGGAATCCAGCCGTCCAGCGCTTCAGTTACCAAGATGGAACCCTGGTTACCATTTTCCTGCCATTTCGCAAACATAGCGATTTGTGGGATCGCATTACAATAGGGACGGATCGCCTGCATAGCAGCAAACTCGCGCTCGAAGGTCAGTCGCTTCAAGAAGCAAGTATTCGGCGCGACATAAAAGTGATTTTGTTGAATTTTAAGAAAGACGGCTCTGGCCTCTTCTCCCGATGCTCCAGGATTGAGCTCGATGCGAGAGACTCCACTCCAACCGCCGCGCCGGCGGTTGGGCTCTTCGAACCAGTCGAATTCTCGCTGGCTTACGGATTCGATGTCGAGCAGACCAGTTTCGTTAAGGAGTGCTTTCCAATCAGGACTGGTCCAGAGTTGTTCAAGTTTAAACATCTTTTAAATTATGATTAAGAGGTTTCACCTTTGTGCGCCCTTTTTTTTGATCAAAGCGAGCTAATCTATAAGCAGGAATTCTCTGACTCCATTTTTTAAAGCTGCTGGAATCACGACTCGCACTAAGATAGGCTTGAAGAAAAACCGAACGAGCGACATCGTCGACTAAGACGCTGGCATACTTATCCAATATTGCGCAGTCTTTTAGACGCCAATATCTACTTCTTGAAGTTGAATAGTGAAAAGTCCCACGGGGACAATCGATTAGTGAAAGTATGAGTTTTTGTTTTTTGCACTGGATCAATATATTACGCCAGTGAAAGTCCTTATGATAGAAATTGTTTGTATGCATACCTCTAAGCCACAAACCCAAAGTTCGTGCAAGCCTTGCTGCCTGTAGTCTGGATAAAGATTTCCTGCGCACGTATTGATCGAGTGTCAGTGAATGAGGAATAGCTTCTGTGATGATGAAATCTTGTATTATATGCCTAATGGCATTGCGCCGTTGGCCCCATCCGATAATGCGAGGAGTCGATATGCCTATGCTTTGAAAAAAAAGTAAGTTGCGCACTTCGGTGCGGCTTTTACTTTTGCGCAAATAGCGTTGGAAAGGATACTTTCTGTTCGCATATATCTTGATGTAGGCTTTTTGGAAAATTCCCAGATTTTCGACCTCACGGACGAAAATGGTCGAACGGTCTTTAACATCATCCAGAGGAAGTGTGTAGGGATCTAAAAATGACCAATCCTTTTTAAGTGAATCGGTCGATTTAACTAAATCTGTTTCATGGTCCTGCATTTAATGCCCTAGGTTCGCTACAATTGAGAATCAGAACAAGGCTAATTTTGGCAGGCCTGTTTTTCCGACCCTTATCGATAAAGAGACCTTGCCGTCTGGATATCTTTTCGCCTTCAATGAGAGCTTGCTCTTAATTCTAAAAGTGTTCTGCCGTATACTTGCCGCTCTGCCTGTCAGTGTGGCCGCTCTGTTCTGTAACTTCTTTGCCTGGCTTGTGGCAATCCTGATGCCTAACCGTCGCCGTAAGACTATGCGTTCCCTGCACCATGCCTTTCCTGAAAAAACAGAGGCGTGGCGTAAACAGGTATTTCGGGATTCGACGGCACAACTTTTCGAAATGGCACTATTCCGGCCAGCCGCTTCTTTTTTTCGCAAAAAACGTTTGGAGGCTACTTTAGAAATCGCGCATGAATCCATCGATACGATCAAGCAGTATGAGCTTGGGCAACCGAAGCACGGCCATCCTTTTATACTCTTGATGCCGCATATGGCGATGGCAGAGGCTGGCTCGCTATTACCCATGTATTTCCCTCAGATGCCTACGCTGCATTTTATTTTTCGTCCACTAAATCAGCCTTCTATCAATGAATGGGTCATGGCGGAGCGCGAGCGTTTCGGTGCCAAGCTACTCTCTCGTAAATCTGGCTATAATGGTTCCATGGCTGCGCTTCGACGCGGTGAAGCCGTTTGTGTGCTCTTCGATCAGGATGCTGCAAAAAAAGGAACGACGGTCACATTTATGAATCGTATCGTCTCGGCTACAGATTTGCCCGGATTGATGGCGAAGCGCTTTGAGGCGGATGCCTATTTGATGCTGACAGAGCGCAAGAGTTTTTGGAAGGCCAAGCTGACACTGCAAAAGATTGCGCGAGGGAACTCTCCCACGGAGTTGACTATCCATGCCCATGATGCTCTTGAAGCTTACCTTCGCCGTGATGATAGTACTGCAGCCGACTGGCTTTGGTTACATGATCGCTGGGATCATTTCTCATCAGCTAATAAGCGATTCCGCATGCCAAAGAAGCGGAACCAACTCGCGCTTTCTAATCTAATTCATGGATACGAGACAACCCCGCGTAAGGCTCGCTTCTGGGTGCGACTGCCAAACTGGCTTGGTGATGTTGTCATGGCACTGCCTATCCTTCGTGCGATTCGTGCTGGTCGCCCCGATTTTGAGTTCACTCTAATTGGGAGAGCTGCTTTTAAGCCTTTGGTCGATCGTCTCAATGTGGCCGACCACTTTATACCGCTGCCGGAACGAGGGAGTAGTTACTTTAAATCCTTTTACGCGCTACGTGAATCCTATCCTGATACCTATCTCTTACTGACTAATTCTGCTCGTAGCGATATGGAAGCCTTTCTCACGCGTTGCCCACAACGCTTCGGCATGATTCGCCCTGGAAAGCACCGCCCGCTGCTCACTGATGCCTACGTGTTGCCTCCGGAATTCGATGAGACCCAGATGCATCAAACTGCAGTTTGGGAAATGATGGCTCGCCGATATGGATTGGAGGAAGCTCTCGATTATACGCCTATTCAGGTTACCCACATAAGTCGTGCGTCGAATCGAATCGGCCTCATCTGTGGAACTGAAAATTCGCCCGAAAAGCGCTGGCCGGTTACACACTGGCGTCACTTGATCGAGCAACTCATCGCTACAATGCCTGAGGTCGAGATCGTGCTCTACGGCACACCTGCTGACCGAGAGATCGCAGATGCCGTTTGCGATGGGTTTGCTCCTGAGCAAGTCAGCAATCTAGCTGGTCAGACTAACCTCTCCGAGTTCTGTGACGGGCTAAGTAGCTGCGCAGTCGTTAGTTGTAATGACACTGGCGGCATGCACCTCGCCAACATGTTCGCTACGCCTGTTGTCGCAGTGTTTGGCCCCACAAATCCTATTCGTACTGGTCCAATTTTTTCTACTCCACATATTATTCTTCAGCCGGAAAATTGCCCCATAACGGGAGGTCAGTCCATCAAGGAAATCTCTCCTGAGCGCGTCAGCGTCGAGGTTCTGAAACACCTTGTATAATTAAAATGGCCTCACCCTCCAGAATACTTGTAATAAAGCCATCCTCCTTAGGTGACATTATTCACGGGTTGCAGCTTGTAGAGTCGATACGAGTGCAAACACCCAACTTACACATTACTTGGGTGGTTGAATCAGTTTTCAAAGACGTGGTCGAGTCTTGTGCTACAGTAGATAAGGTCATCGTCTTTGAGCGTCAGGGTGGGCTGGGTGCCTTTGTTCGTCTTATTAAAAATATCCGTGCGCAAAAATTTGAGACGGTGCTCGACCTACAGGGGCTCGCCCGTAGCGGTCTAATGACCTGGGCAGCTCGCGCTGAACATAAGATTGGGCGTAGCGACGCGCGCGAAGGTTCGGGCCTTTTTTACTCCAAAAAAATACCTCTTCCCCAGGACAAGAAGGCACACGCTGTTGAAATCCTAGCCAAATTTTTACCCGTGCTTGATTTGAAAGAAAAAGTCGTCAGTTCCTTGCGCTTTGATTTTCCGAATCTCCAAAACGACGAGCTGCTAGTTTCTTTAAAGGATTCGGTGCTTATCTTTCCTGAGAGCCGTCGCACCGAAAAAGAGTGGCCAGCCTTTCCAGAATTTGTGCAGCGTGCCGCTGAGCAATTACCCGAGTGTCACTTTGTATGGTGTGCCTCTGAGCGCTCTGCAGAACTTTGCCCTAAAGCGGAGAATATAACTAATATCGCGGGTAAAACAAGCCTCCCTCAAGTTATAGCCCTAATACAAGGGGCGAGCCTAGTAGTCGCTAACGACAGTGGCCCGGTTCATATTGCAGCAGCAGTCGGCACATCTGTGCTAGGTCTCTACGGTCCTACGTCTCCAGTCCTCTATGGCCCATATCCTTTAGATAAACCAACGCACCAGTCGATCCATTCAAAAGATGGCATCATTGGCTCGATTACCGTCGACCAAGTTTTAGACGCGTTATTCCCCTCCGTAATTACTCCGATTGCGGATGCTTAAGGGCTAAGCGCTATGGGCTTAGCCATTAGCCAACCCGCGAGCGCGAGACCATTATTCGGATGTGATGCACTCACACGCTACGCGATGAATATCACGCTTGCGCATCAAACACTCCACATAATTGCGAATGCCCTCCGTAGTAGGAGTTTCTAGTAGGTAGCTGAGTATTTTGAAAGCTACCCGCGCTTTAGCGGAGGTGCGCGGAGCGGCGTTTTGCTGTTAGAGAAGTTGTTAGATAATGGCTTTCCTGTAGTCGCTCGATTTCGGCAATACGAGCCTTTCGGAAAGTTTCTTCGATTTTACGCTCGTAAAGAAATCAAATTCGGGTATTGAGTCGAGGATTGCTATGATAAGGACTGCTACAGGAAAACTGGAAGGGCTGGAAGGCTTCGAAAAACTCGATATCGGTGAGCTCTATTATATTGGAGATCGCAAGTTCCTTGATGGCGGCTTGGCCAGCTATCGCCAGTTCGCTGTAGAGGGCCTAGAGTGGGATGGCAAGACGAAGCAAATGACGGCTCTCGTAGAAGGGCATGGGCATAATACCTACGAAGTTATACTCAAGGTGAGTGACGGTCGCCTCGTCCACGAATGCGAGTGCGCTGATTGCGAGAACTACGGTGGCTGTAAGCACGTAGTTGCCGCGGCAGCGGCCATGTTCCTCTCCGTTCAAGGACAAAGCGTGGGTGGCGTTGCCATGCCCGACGACTATGCGCAAGAACTGCGTAAGCAACTTGGTTACCGCGACGTTGGTGGGGATGGCCATAAGGGCGAAGAGGAAGTGCCCGAGCAGGCGGTCGAGTTTGAACTCACGGAGGTCGATGCCTATGGAAACTTGGGCTTCAGTATCGAGGGGCCAGTGCCAAAAGACTTTCTGGCAGACTTTGGCATCACAATGAGTGCCAGTTATGGCTTCCGCTTGTCGAGGGAGTTCAGCCTCGTCAATCCAGGTGCGAAGCTAGAGCCGTTTCTTAAAAAGGCCAAAGCTGCCAAGATTGCGGTATCTTCCATCTTGGAGGGTGATCCTCATCCTTTAAAGATGATCAAGCAGGCCGCGCACATGGAGATCCAGCACACCCTCGCAGGCGACCGAGTGGTGCGGCGTATGCTTTTCTTAGATCTGAAGGGTAAGGAGCTCGACGTCGTCCATTTGATTCCCAACAGCTCGCTTGTGCTGCTATCAGATGGCCGCGTCTGCAAAGTTCGTCCTTGCGGTCTCGGCCTTGCGGGCGACCTAGGGCCACTCCGTATGGATTTGGAAACGGAAGCTTTTAACGAACAGAACTTAACGCCTCAATCATCCAGCGACGCCTATCTTTTCGCTGTCAAAGGCGCGAAAAAGAAGCCCAAGCAGATCAAGCCCAAGCAAGTGCTGATCGAGCTCGACCTCACCGCGATGGAAAACGTGGCGGGTGAATGGGAGGCCTTCGAGTTTGATCTCTGGCTTAATCTCGACGGTTGTCGTGTAGAGCTCTACGAGTTACAGTCGTGCTTCCTCGCGCCAGCGCTTCACGTTTACGCGGGCAAGCTGCTCAGTGCTAAGCGACGCGTGCGTGCGCTCTCTGACCTGCTTCGCCGTGTGCTCTCCTCAGAGCAAGCTGCCGACTCTTTGGGGATGGAAGCCTACGAGCCCGATTACCCCGAGCTTTTTGACCCTAATTATCGTGTCGGTGTCTGTGAGATTGCTGAAAAGATAGTGCAATCTATCGAAACCTATGGAGCTGATTATCAAGTCACGCTAGCGGATAACGATGCACAACGCTGGCTAAAAGGTGGACTTGATCTGCGCAAAGTCGCTATGCTACTTTTTAGCTTGAGTGATGCCACGAGTCGCGCCGATCTGCTTAACCTTGAAGAGGGCAAGATCGAACTCGTTCACCCTGAAGCGGGCGCAGAAGCCTTGCAGCGCATTGTCTCTGTCTGTCGCACGCTCGGGATCCAAGTGCAGTTTAACGAGCAAGCTATTCGATCTGAGCCGCTTAGTATCTCCGTTGATTCCAAGGCCTCCGGTTCCGATATCGACTGGTTCCAACTACATCCCTCAATCCGTTGTGGCGATCGCACGATCGCCCCCGAGGAGTGGCAGAAACTCATCCTAGGGCAACTCTTGATCGAAGATAAAGATGGCAGCCTGATTATGCCACAAATTGAAGGCGGTGAGGGTGGCCTCGAAATGCTTGCCGAGTTGCTGCGCCCACGGCGTAAAAAGCCCGACGGCACCAAGGCCAAGGACGACGACGCCTTGCAAGTTTCCCGCCTCGAGATGCTTGACTGGATCATGCTACGCAGGCACGGCGTACGTGTCACTTTGCCCGAAGAAGCCGAAAACCTCTTTTCCAGTCTTTCGGAATTTAACGGTGTAGGCGAGTTTGTGAAACCGGCCAGTTTGAACGCCGAGTTACGACCCTACCAAGAAGAGGGCTGCGCGTGGATCGATTTCCTATACCGCCACCGTTTTGGTGCCTGCCTCGCCGACGATATGGGTCTGGGTAAAACGGTGCAGACCATCGGCTTCCTCGCCCAATTCTTCGAGGAGAATCCAAATCACAAAAAAGCTCCCGTCCTCATTGTTTTACCGCCGAGTCTTGTATTTAATTGGCAAGAAGAGTTTGCCCGTTTTGCACCGAGCCTTAAAGTTACTGAGTGTTTGCGCAAAGGCGCGTGGCATAAAGCACTCGGGGAATCTCAGATTTTACTGACCACCTACGACCGTGTTCGCCTCGACTTAGGCTCGATGGAGGGGAACCGCTTCGAGATAGTGGTTTTCGACGAGGCGCATAACCTTAAAAACGTTTCTGCGGCACGCACCAAAGCTGCCGCCCAGATCGCACGTCGCTTCACGCTTTGCCTCACTGGCACCCCTGTGGAAAATAACGCCTCTGAGTTCTATTCCGTCA